>Ga0209689_1001899_pt1 | contig 15630 bp, 14 predicted proteins | sample GraSoiAngelo_149_FD_187119 | JGI IMG/M metagenome (GOLD analysis project Ga0209689, IMG submission 187119) | Grasslands soil microbial communities from the Angelo Coastal Reserve, California, USA - 14_1009_09_30cm (SPAdes) (version 2) | ecosystem: Environmental > Terrestrial > Soil > Grasslands ...
CGATGCCGCGGTCCAGGGCGAGCTTCGCGCAGCGCACAGCGTCGATCACGATCCCCGCCGAGTTTGGCGAGTCGACGACCTCGAGCTTGAGCTCCACGTTGAGCGGAACGTCGCCGAAGGATCGGCCCTCGAGCCGGATGTAAGCCCATTTGCGGTCGCTCAGCCAAGGCACGTAGTCCGACGGACCGATGTGGACGTTGTCGGCCCCGATGTCGTAATCGAGCTGTGAGGTGACCGAGCGCGTCTTGGAGATCTTCTTGGACATCAAGCGGTCCCGCTCCAGCATGTTCAAGAAGTCGGTGTTGCCGCCGAAGTTGAGCTGGTACGTGCGCTCGAGCTTCACGCCGCGGTCCCTGAAGAGCCTCGTCAAAACGCGGTGCACGATCGTGGCCCCGACCTGCGACTTGATGTCGTCGCCGATGATCGGCAGGTTCTTGTCGAGAAAACGCTTCTGCCAGTAGGGCTCGCGGGCGATGAAGACGGGAATGCAGTTGACGAACCCGACTCCCGCTGCCAGCGCCTGCTCGACGTACCACTTGGTCGCCTCTTCCGAGCCGACAGGCAAGTAGCTCACGACCACGTCCGCTTTGGTTTTCTTCAATATCCCGACGACGTCGGAGGTCTCGCCCGGAGCCTTGTGCACCACGTCGGCGAGGTACTTGCCGATTCCGTCGTGGGTCATCCCTCGCTGGACCTTGACGCCGATGCGTGGCACATCGGAGAACTTGACCGTGTTGTTGGGCTTGGCGAAGACGGCTTCGGAGAGGTCCAGGCCGACCTTGTTCTTGTCGATGTCGAACGCCGCGACGAATTCGATGTCACGGATGTGATAGCCGCCCAGATCGACATGCATGAGACCCGGGACCGAGTCCTTGGACGACGCGTTGCGGTAGTAGTGGACTCCCTGGACCAGCGAGGAGGCGCAGTTCCCTACCCCCACGATCGCCACCCGGACCTTCTTGTCGTGACCGTTGCGTTGGCCGTTGCGCCGGCCGTTGCGTTGACTGGCGCTCATGCGCCCACCTCCTCACGAACTTTCACTCTGGACGACATGCCGAGCACCTGGTCGAGGCGCTCGCGGTAGCGCCTGATGTTCTCCGCGTCGATCGAGCAGTAGACCTGCCGGCCTTCGCGGCGGGTCCTGATCACCCCGCCGACCCGCAGCATCCGCAGGTGCCAGGAGATACGCGGCTGGCTCATGTGGAGGTACTCGGCGAGGTCGTTGACGCTCACCTCGCCGGCCTGCGCGAGACGCTCCAGGATGCGCAGGCGCGTCGGGTTGGCGAAGGCCAGGAAATGGTCCGGCAGCTCGTTCCGCGGGTTCTGGAGAAACATAAAGGTTCCTTTATGTCCGAGTATACATAAAGGCTGGTTTATGTATCGGAGGCTCTGACGAGGCGGCGCTGACCCGTTGTCAGCACCACCGCGCACGCAGCAATCACAAGAAGTGCAACCACAATCGGATCTGCGTGGTCGCCCGTGACGCCCGGGACGAGCCGGACCCCGAGGTCGTATCCGGCGTGCGCGATCATCACGATCAGGAGGCTGCCGGATGTGCCGTTGTACAGCCAGGCAAACAGGACGGCCAGCGCGGTCAGCCGGATGAGGGTCAGAACGCCATCGCCCCACGTGGTATCACCGAGGCCGCCGGGAGCAACCGTGGGCCATAGATGCCACAGACCCCAGACCACGCCCACCACCAGCGCCGCCGCCAGAGCACCGTGATGAGTTTGCAGGCGATGCTGGCCAAAACCCCGCCATCCGACCTCTTCGCCGAAGGCGCCCGCCAGCAGCGCCCCGACGAGGAAGGCCACGGCTCCGATCCCGGGAAACGTCAGCCAGTGACCAGGCAGAGGCGCATGGACAACTGCACGTACAGCATCCGCGACCAGAAAGATGACCGTTGACCCGGCCGCAGCCAGAACGTACCAATGGACGCCGGCGCGCCACCGAAGCACCGGTCGGAGCAGGCGCCGAATGCCTCGTGGTTCTCGTGATGCGGCCACTACCAGCAGCGCGGCAAGGGTCGGAGCGTATGCCGTCAGCTCGATGCCGATGCCGGCGGCGAGTGGGATCGAGCTGGAGAACGTGAGCTTGCTCAGGTCGACCCGATATACGTAGAGCGGGAGCATGCCAAGCGCGGTGATGCCGAACACCGCCACGATCCACGCCAGAACGATTCGGTCACCGGCGTCCCACATGCGACGAGCGGTTCGCTCCAACGTGGTCCTGGGGCTAGGTCCTCCTGACCAGGTCCAGGAATTCGGCTCTGGTGCGCGGGTCGCGCCGGAAGGTCCCGAGCATGCAGGAGGTCATCATGTGGCCTCCGTGCGTCTCGACCCCGCGCATCTCCATGCACAGGTGGCGGGCCTCCACGACCACGCCGACACCCCGAGGCGCCAGCGCTTCGTTCAGCGCCTCCGCGACCTGCTTGGTCAGCTGCTCCTGGATCTGGAGCCGGTGCGAGAAGACCTCCACGAGACGTGGGATCTTGCTGAGGCCCACGACCCGGCCCTTGGGCAGATACCCGACATGGACCTGCCCGAAGAAGGGCAGCATGTGGTGCTCGCACAGGCTGTAGAAGTTGATGTCCTTCACCACGACCATCTCGTCGTAGTCCTGGTCGAAGATGGCGTCCGCGATCACTTCCTCGGGGCGGACGCCGTAGCCGTTGGTCAGCTCGCGCAGCGCGCGCGCCACCCGGTCCGGCGTGGCCTTGAGCCCCTGGCGCCCTGGGTCTTCCCCCAGCTCGACAAGCAGCGATTCCACCAATTCTGGGATCGGATCGCCGGGCGCCGGTTTCGGAGTAGCCACAGTTCCTCACACAATTTACGTGTTGGATGCGATTGCAGCGGCCCAGGCACTGTCCGAGATCGGTTACCTGCTTCGCCAGGATCCGAAGGAAGTCTTCCGCGCCAAGGCATTTTCGGCGGCCGCGTGGTCGCTTGCCTTGCAGCGGCCCGACCTCGAAGCGCTGCACAGGGACGGCAAGCTAACGTCGATCGAGGGTGTGGGCGCCGGCATCGCCAAGGTGCTGGCCGAGCTCGTGGAGGCAAGCCAGAGCCGCTACCTGGCACGACTGCGCGAGGAGATGAAGCAGCCCACGAGGGACGACGAGTCCGGGCTCGATTTCAAGAGTTACCAGGGTGACATCCACTCGCATACCGAGTGGAGCGACGGCCGGGCGACGATGCTCGAGATGGCGAAGGGCGCGAAGGCCCTCGGCTACCACTATCTCGGAATCACCGACCACTCGCCACGAATCAAGGTGGTCAACGGCCTGGACGCGGAGCGCCTGGTGGCGCAATCGCGGGAGATGGCGCAGGTCCAGTCGCAGGTCGAAGGCCTGACCTTGCTGCAGGGCATCGAGGTCGACATCCTCGAAGACGGCGCACTCGACCTCCCGGACGCCGTGCTCGAGATCCTCGACGTGGTGATTGCCTCACCGCACGTCAAGCTCCGTCAGGATCCCGCTGCGATGACAGAGCGGATGCTTCGCGCCGCGGCGCATCCGCATGTCGACGTGATCGGCCATCCGACAGGGCGGAGGCCGGGGTCGAGGGAAGGCGCGACGTACGACTTCGAGGCGGTATTCAAGGAAGCGGCCAAGAATGGCGTGGCGCTGGAAATCGATTGCGACCCAGCCCGGATGGACCTGTCACCGGAGATGGCTCGGCTCGCCTATGAGTCCGGCTGCAATTTTGTCGTCGACGCCGACGCGCATGCACCGGCGGAATTCGCCTACGTGCCGATGGCATTGTGGATGGCACGTCGCGCCGGCATCCCGCAGGACCGCATCCTCAACTTCCGGCCGCTCGATGAACTTACGATGGCCTTCGAGCGATGACGCAGATCGGGATCATGATCGAAGGCCAGGAAGGGCTCAGTTGGGAGCGCTGGAGACGCATCTGCCAGGACACCGACAGCCTCGGCTTCGCATCGCTGCGCCGAAGCGATCACCTCGTGTCCCTGATGTCGTCCCCGGACCGAGATTGCATCGAATGCTGGACGTCCCTTGCGCTGGCGGCAGAATGGACAAAGAGGATCGAGTTCGGTCCGATGGTGAGCCCGATGACGTTTCGGCTGCCGGGTGTGCTCGCGAAGATCGCGGCGACCGTCGATGCTCTTTCCGGCGGTCGGCTCATCCTCGGGGTGGGAGCCGGCTGGAACGAGAACGAGCACCGTCTGTTCGACATCCCCTTCTACACGGAAAAGGAGCGTTTCGAGCGGCTCGACGCCGGCATCAAGAAGATGCGCGAGACCTGGGATGCGACGTATCCCAAGCCGGTGCGCAATCCGATACCGCTGCTGATCGGCGGCAAGGGCGCCAAGCGCACCCTTCCGCTGGTGGCGCGAGAGGCGACCGAGTGGAATCTCTCGAGGCTCGACGCCGCGATGTTCAGGCAAAGGCGCGAGATCCTCGAGCAGTGCTGCCGCCAGATCGGCCGCGATGCCACCACCATCCGGCGATCGGTGATGACGACGTACATCATCGGTCGTGATCGGGACGAGCTGCGCGAGCGCGCGCTGAAGCTGCGCGATGTGATCCCTTCCTTGAAGGGCCTGGACGCCGAGCAGGTCCTGGAGAAGATGAAGCAGCAGGCTTTCGTCGGGACTCCCGAAGAGATCTCGGCACATGTCCGAGAGCACGCCAAGCTCGGGGTCGACCTGTTCATGCTGCAGCACTTCGTCCTCGACGACTCGGATGCCCTTCAGCTGCTGGCGCAAGAAGTGCTTCCCGCCGTGGCCTAAGGTAGCGGCGTGGACTTCGAGCTCAGCCCCACCGAGACGGCTTTTCGCGACGAGGTGCGAGCCTGGCTCAAGGCCAACGCGCCGCGCGACACCGACGGAACGGGGGACATGAAGGAATTCATCGCCAGCCGCAGGGCATGGCAGAAGAAGCTCTACGACGCCGGCTACGTCGGCCTCACCTGGCCGGAGGAGTACGGCGGCCAGGGCCGCAGCTTCATGGACCAGCTGATTCTCAACGACGAGATGATCCTGGCCCAGGCCCCCGACCCTATCAACGTCATCGGCCTCGGCATGGGCGGACCAGTGGTCATCGCGCACGGCACCGAGGAGCAGAAGAAGCGATACCTGGCGCCCCTCCTCTCCGCCGAGGAGATCTGGTGCCAGGGCTTCAGCGAGCCAAACGCCGGAAGCGACCTGTCGGGACTCCAGACCCGCGCCGAGGACAGAGGCGACCACTACGTCGTCAATGGGCAGAAGGTCTGGACCACGCTCGCGCACGTCGCCCGGTGGTGCATGCTCCTCGCCCGCGAGCGCAAAGAAGCCAACCCACGCGATGGGCTCACCTACCTGCTCGTCGACATGCAGAGCCCTGGCATCGAGGTGCGTCCGCTGGTCCAGATCACGGGTGATGCGGAGTTCAACGAGATCTTCTTCAAGGATGTGAAAGTTCCGAAGTCGCAGATCCTCGGTGAAGCGGCCAAGGGTTGGACCGTCGCCATGACAACGCTGCTTCACGAGCGCGGCACCCTTGGCCTTGCCCTCGCCACGCGAGCGCAGATCACGGCGGCCGAGCTGGCCGAACGGGCACGCAAGCTGGGCAGAGGCTCGGATCCGCTGGTCCGGCAGAAGATCGCACAGCACACAATCGAGGCCCGCGCCCTGCAGCTGAACGGCTATCGCGCTGTGACGGCGGTCAAACGAAACGGGATCCCGGGACCGGAAGGCTCGATCCTCAAGCTGATGTGGTCTGAGCTCAACCAGCGGATGACCGAGACGGCGGTGGACATGGGAGGGCCCGCGTCCCAGGTTGGCGACGGCGACGGCTGGAAGTACCAGTTCCTGCGCTCGCGCGCCAACACCATCGAGGCAGGCACGTCAGAGGTGCTGCGCAACATCCTCGCGGAACGCGTGCTGGGTTTGCCGCGGAGTCGTTAACCTAGGTTTAGATGACCGCTGTCGCCACGAAGGCGACCACCACGACCGCACAGAAAGGCATCGACCGCGGCGTGATGGCCGTCTTCGCCGGCTTGATGCTCGGTTCGCTGATCGCGTCACTCAACATGACGCTGGTCGCGCCCGCGCTGCCGACGATCGTCGCCGAGCTCGGCGGGCTGGCCGACTACAGCTGGATACCGATCTCCGCGATGCTGGCGTCGACCATCGTCGTGCCGGTGGCGGGCAAGCTCTCGGACATCTACGGCCGCAAGCCGCTGTACATGACCGGGATCGTGGTCTTCGCGGTCGGATCGGCGCTGTCGGGCATTGCACCGAACTTCTGGTTCCTGGTGTTCGCGCGATTCGTGCAGGGCGCTGGGATGGGCTTCATCATGCCGCTGTCGCAAGCGATCATCGGCGACATCATCTCGCCGCGCGAGCGAGGCAAATATCAAGGCATGATGGGCGCTTCATTCGGCCTGGCCTCGATCGTGGGACCGGCTGCGGGCGGTTTCATCACCGAGCATTTCACCTGGCGTTGGCTGTTCTTCGTCAACCTGCCGATTGCGATCCTCACGCTCATCGTCATCTGGTTCTACATGCACGTTCCAAACGAGAGGCGCAAGCACGCGATCGACGTCTGGGGCAGCGTCACCCTCTCGGGCGGTATCACGTGCTTACTGCTCGGCACCGTCTGGGGCGGCGTCCAGTATCCGTGGGCCTCGTGGCAGATCGTCGGGCTTTACGCGGCCGGTGCGATTCTGCTGGCCGGGTTCGTCTGGGTCGAGATGCACGCGCCCGAACCCGTGCTTCCGCTCCGCCTGTGGAAGAGCAGCATCTTCACGTTCTCCAACATCGCCAGCATCGGGGTCGCGATGGCGATGTTCGGCGCCATCTTCTTTCTCCCTGTTTTCGTCCAGGGCGTGATCGGCAACAGCGTCACGAACTCCGGCGCCATCCTCGTGCCGATGCTGGTCGCGATGATCGTCACCAGTGTCGCCGGCGGCCAGTTCATCTCGCGGACCGGCAGGTACAAGGGTCTGCTATTGGTAGGTCTGGCCCTGATGGGCGCGGGCTTCTACCTGCTGTCGACGTTCGATGTGCACACGACCAACCAGCAGACCATCGAGGCCATGGTGATCATCGGTCTCGGGTTGGGCCTGACGATGCAGACCTACACGCTCGTCGTCCAGAACTCGGCCGATCGAGCCGACATGGCGGTCGCGACGTCGGCGACCCAGCTGTCACGCTCGATGGGGGCGGCTATAGGTCTTGCGATCCTCGGCACGATCTTGACCCAGGGGATGACGACCTCGATCGCCAGGTACCTATCCGCGTCAGCCGTCCAGAAGCTTCAGTCCGCCGGCGGTGGGGCCACGGCTGTGTTCGACCCAGCGCAGCTGGCGCATCTTCCGCCCGCGATCGCGGCGGGCATCCGGCACGGGTTGGCCGACGCCCTGCATCCCGTGTTCCTGGCCCTCCTGCCGATCATCGCGGTGGCGTTCATCGTCACCCTCTTCATCCGGGAGGTGCCGCTGCGCCAGACGGCGCACGTGACCGCCGGGCGGCAGGTGAACGGCGCCTCGGGCAAGGCTTAAGAAAGGCCCTGTTTCCGTAACCGGCTTGTCTTGCGGCGTCCCGAGGGACAGAATTCCGGGACGTGATCCCATCCCTGGGGCAAGAACAGCGTCGGATCTGGTCGATCTGGGCGGCGGCGGGTATCGTCGCGTTCGGCGGCCTCATGCCGCTCGTGTTCGGAGGCACCTCGAGCCGCGTCGCCGGCGTGATCGTCCCGTTCTGGATCGCGGCCATCGCAATCGGCGCCTGTGGCCTGCTCAGGACGCAGAGCAGGACGGTCCTCTCGATCATCTATTTCGTGGCCGGCCTGGCGATCGTGTACGGCCTGCTATCGATGTTCACCCTGCCCATCCGCCTGGCCGTGCTGGGGACTTGCCCGGCCTTGCCGGCCCCATGCCCAACGGGGCTGTCGCGCCCGCTCACCGACGGCGAGAACACCGGGATGGGAGCTGCGGCGGCGCTCGGCATCGCCGCGCTGTTCCTGGGCTTCTACGGCCTCATGACGATCTTCCGCGGCGCGGTGATTCCGCAGCTGGCCCGGCCGGTGCGCAAGATACCGCCGGTGGCCACGCCGGTCGCTCCGACACGGGCGCCTGAGCCCGCGGCCGTGGTTGCTCGCGCAGCATCCGAAACCGAGCCTGAGCTGCCCGCGCATGAGGAGGCGGAGCTCCCTGAGCTGCCACCTCACGAGTCGAGCTCCGCCAAGACCTAGACTCTCGACTAGTCGTGGACTTCGCTTTCTCTGAAGAGCAGGAGATGCTGCGGCGCTCGGCGCGCGAGTTCCTGGCGAAGGAATGCAGCCCCAAAACCGTGCGCAAGCTGATGGAGGGCGCCGACGGGTTCGACGCCGCGATGTGGAAAAAGATCGCGGACCTGGGGTGGACTGCGCTGGGCATCCCTGAGCAGTACGGAGGCGTGGGCACGTTTCTCGACCTTGTCGTTGTGCTCGAGGAGGCCGGCCGCGTGCTGTTGCCGGGGCCGTTTTTCTCGACGATGGGATTGGCCGTTCCGACCCTCCTCGAAGCCGGCACCGAAGCCCAGAAGAAAGATGCGCTTGGCGCCATCGCGTCAGGCGATGCGAAAGCGACCCTGGCGTTCACCGAGCCGTCAGGCCGCTGGGACGCGAGCAGCGTTGCGCTGACGGCCAAACAAGCAGGCGGCGGGTGGCAGCTCGATGGGGTCAAGCTCTTCGTTCCGGACGCACACACAGCCGACTACACCGTCGTGGCCGCACGCAGCCGAGGCGAGGGCGAAGAGGGCATCACACTGTTCCTGGTCAAAGGCAGGCCGAAGGGCATGAGCGTCAAACCGCTCGAAACCCTCGACATGACGCGACGCTGGTGCGAGGTTCGTTTTGAAGGCGTGCAGCTGGATCCCGAGGCCGTGATGGGGACGCCGGACAAAGCGTGGCCGCGACTGCGGCGCGCGCTCGATTGGTCCACCGCCGCTCTGTGTGCGGAGATGGTGGGCGGCGTGCAGAAGGTGCTCGAGACGTCGACCGAGTACGCGAAGACACGTCAGCAGTTCGGCAAGCCAATCGGCATCTACCAGGCGGTGTCACACAAGCTCGCCGATATGCTCGTTCTGTCCGAGAGCGGAAGATCGGCTACCTACTACGCCGCGTGGGCGGTCGACGCGGACGCGCCCGATCGCTCGCTCGCCTCGTCGATGGCCAAGGCGTACGTCTCCGACGCGTACCGAAAGGTCGCGGGGGACGGCATCCAGGTGCACGGTGGGATCGGCTTCACGTGGGAGCACGACATGCACCTCTACTTCAAGCGCGCGAAATCGTCAGAGGTGACGCTCGGCGACGCCACGTACCATCGCGAGCTGGTCGCGCAAGCCCTCGACCTCTAGGCGAGCCGTGACACCCTGGGTGCTGCTGACAGCAGCGATCGCCACCGAGGTCGCGGGCACGCTGGCCCTTCGCGGATCCGATGGCTTCAGCAAGCTGGTGCCGTCGGTGATCACGGTCGCGGGCTACGTCGCCAGCTTCATCCTGCTCGCGATCGTGCTCAAGTCCCTGCCGGTCGGAGTCGTCTACGCGATCTGGTCAGCCGTAGGCATCGCGCTCGTCGCGGTGCTTGGCAAGCTGATCGTCGATGACCCGGTACCACCGCTTGCGATCGCCGGAATGGTGCTGATCGTCGGCGGCGTCTTGCTCGTGAGCGCGTCAGGCGCCAAGACGCACTAGGCGCGAACTGTCCCGACGACCAGGCCCGAGAATCCCATCGACGTGACCGAAGCGGGCGCGCTTGCGGAGACATAGGCAAGCTGGAACGGCGGCTGCTTCAGGGGATCGGTGTTGAAGTCGCCCGCCGACGTGGTCGAGTCGAGCCAGGCGTAGCCATACAATCCCCGCGCCAATGTGACCCGGCTGCCGTCTCGACCGATCACCAGCTCCGCAACGCCGCCCGAACCGCTCTGATCGGCACAGCACATCATCACGTGCTGGGCGTCCGGTGCCAGGACGGGAGAAGAGGGAGCGTTGACGCCGGACACTGTGAAGTGCCACAGCTCAGTCCCATCGGCGCGTCGGACGCTCACGGGCTGCACGACATTCTGCTGAGGCGTGCCGCCGCCTGTGATCGCCGAGTCGCCTGTGCAGACGAATGCTCCGTTGGCCACCGAGCCCCACGCCATGCACGAGCTGGGGTCCGAGAACCGACCCAAGGCTTTGACCGTGGCTGCGTCGACGTGAACCAGCACGCCGAGCGTGGAACCCGGACCGCCACCTTGTGACGCCCACACTGTCGGATATGTACCAACAGGGCCCAGCTCATCCCATCCGGTTAAAGCCAGGACGTTCTGAGACTTGGTCCAGCTCTGGTGATAGACAAGTTGACTTGCACCGCCATTCGATGCCGAGTAGGCATCGAATGCGAATGTGCCCGCGGACGCGGAGCCATCGCATGAGAATGCATTCGTAGGGATTGTGAAGACCGTGCCGAGGACCCTGCTGCCGTCGGGGCTCACCGCGAAGGACAGCATCTGCTGTGGCGAGGTCATCTGAAACGTGGCAACGGTGCGGATGGTGCCGTCAATCGAAAGACTCCGCACGACGCCTTTCGCGTCCGCGAAAAAGACCTTGCCCGCCGCGACATGCGCCGATGGGGGAATGACCGCGCCCATGCAGCCGAGGCTGGGCACAGGCATCGGCGTGAAGGTGGTCTTCGCTCTCGCATATCCGTCGAGGCCGGCGATCGCGACGGTGTTGTAGGTCCAGCTATTCGCCGTGCCCTTCGCCTCCAACACCGCGAACAACAAGGATGGCGTCGCCCCGGGGCTTGGATTTGCCGCCGGGCCAGGGCTCGAGGTCGGTGGCTGGCTTGGCTCAACGCTTACGGCGGCCCCTGGCGTCGAGGTGGGAGACACGGTAACCGACGCCCCTTTTCCTGGGGCCTGACCGCAGGCCACGACCATGAGGAGCAGCGCTGCGATGCCGACCAGTCTCATAGCAGCGAAAACGTTCGCAGGCTCAATAGGTTTCAGCCTGAGGCTAGAAGTCTGAAAACCACCAGGCCGAACACCACGCAGCTGGGGATGACCAGGCTCCTGAAAAGCGCCCAGTAGTTGGACCAGGCCTCGCGCAGCCGGTCGAGACGCCGTCCCGAGCCGAACACCAGAGACCAGTAGATCGGAAGCGCAGCTCCGGTGTTGATGGCAAGGGCGAGGACGACGCCCGCGCCGGCAACCGCGAACCACGCCTGGAGCGGCGCCGCCGGGCCGAAGCCGAGCTGTAGTCCCCACAGCCCACCCACGCCGGCGAGGGCGACCACGGCCGGAATCCCCAGCAGGAAGAAGGCGGCAAAGCTCAAGGCCACGAGCCCGAGCATGAGCGCAAGCGTGGCCACGATGCCGGCCAGCCCCGCCGCCGCGACTGTAGTGCTCGTCGGGTGGATGTTGGAGGCCTGCGCGGTCGTCGACGCGACCGGGGTCGGATCGATTGGCGATCCGGTCGCGGCTGCGCGCACGTCTGACCAGGAGTGCCAGTGAGCGCCTGCGCTTACCGTCCCGGCGACGCCGGCAGAAGCCGCCGCGATCATCACGCCCGCCGCGACCGCGACCGCGTTGCGGCGGATCACGGCCACCGGCAGCCAGTTGCGGCGGCGGCGCGTGCGTCCCAAACCCGTCTCCATCAAGCGCTCGCGGTCGAACGCCGCGCCACACAGAACGGTCAACGCGAAGCAGGCGGTGAGCGGGAGCAGCAGCGAAGCGGGCGCCAGCGGCGAGCGGAAGACAAATAGCGCAAGCGGAAGGTCAGCCACGGCAGCCGACACGGGTGAGAGCAAGAACGACCACGCCCCGCCGGCTGCGCCTTCGCGCGGAAAGAGCATGAAGCCCAGCATTCGTCCCATCGCGGCCCAGTACGAGGTGACCGCCGCGACGAAGGAGAACACGGGCAGGAGATCCCATGGCGCCGTCTGCCCGAACAGGGTCAGCAGCCCCATGCCGGCAGCCATCCACAGCGTCACCCAGACTGTGCTGACTACCGCGCCGGGGAGGACCTCGAGCCAGATCAGCGAGGGGTCGTCGACAGGCGTGTAGAGAAGCACTTCCAGCGAGCCCTGCGCCTTTTCCCACCAGATCCCGATCGAGCTCTTGATCGATTCGAGCAGGGCAAACGACATGAAGAAAAGCGGAAGGAGGAGCCCCGCCTGGAGCGCGTTCCCACCCGCCAGGCGCTGCGCAACCTGCCCCGCAGGGCCAGGTAGCTGGCCGAACAGCGATGTGCCCGCGACGAGCAGAAGCACGAAGGCGTTCAGGTACATCACCCAGCTGAGGTCGCCGCGCCGCCACCAGGAGCTGACATAGAAAGGAAGCGAGTGGCGCAGCATGTCGCCCTGCTCCCGCAGCGACGCGAACATGCGCGGCGCGCGGATTCCCGACGCGATATGGGCCGCCGGCGCGGGCGGCAGGTCCTGCGCCACGATCGGAGCGTCCATCGCCTTCAGGTAGACCGATTCGAGCGTCGTCTGGCGCTCCTCGAGCTCATGGAACGGCGCGCCTTGCTCGGCCAGGTGGGCCTGCAGGGCGGCGGCGAACTCCGCGCGATCGCTCAGGGTCGCCCGCCACGGCAGCGTGTAGGAAAGCTCGGCGCCCTCAAGGCTGTGCGCCAGAGCGCGAGAGCTCAGCCACCGCATGATCGCTTCGGGGCTCGCCGGGCTGCGCGCGAGGCGCGCGCTGAAACGCCGTCCCCCCTCGGCCTCCTGGCGCAGCTCGTCCAGCGTGCCCTCGGCGACGATGACCCCACGGCGCATGATGGCGATGCGGTCGGCCATCAGCTCCGCCTCGCCCAGCACGTGAGTCGTCACGATGAGAGCCGCGCCACGGCTCTTCTGCTCGCCGAGATAGCGGCGCATGTCCGCCGCGGCCACCGGATCCAGACCAGCGGTGGGCTCGTCACAGAAGATCCAGTCCGGCTCGTGGATGGTGGCGCGGATGAGCGCCACCTTCTGCGCCATACCGCGGGAGTAAGCGGCGAGAACGGTGTCGGAGCGGTCGGCGAGCTCGAACCGTTCGAGGAGCGATGCGATGCGCTCGCGGCGAATTTTTTCGGGAACTCCGTACAGGTAGCCAAAGCGGTCGAGGTATTCGGCTGCGGTGTTGCGACCGTAGAGACGCGCCTGGTCAGGCACCACGCCCAGCCGCGATCGCACCGCATCGAGGCTTTCGGGAAGCCGAAGGCCGTCGAGCTCGATCAGGCCGGCGTCGGGACGCAAGATCCCCCCGAGACAGCGCAGCGTCGTCGACTTGCCCGCGCCGTTCTGGCCGAGCAGCACGAGGATCTCGCCGCGCGCGACACGAAGGTCTACTCCTGCCACGGCGCGCACGTCGTTGAAGCTCTTGCGCAGACCCTCGACCCTGATCATGAAAAGTCCTGGCTCAGATCTTCTCGAAGGAATCCACCGGTACGACGAAAACTGTGGCGCCGCCCACCTGGACCTCCACGGGAAAAGCCATGAAGAACTCGCCGGGTTCGGCCAGCGGCGGGACCGGAGTCAGGTAACGGCTGCGCTCGTGGCAGTTCGCACGAATGACCTCGAGCGCATCGGTCACCTGGCCGTCGTCGACGCCGACCAACAGCGTGGCGTTGCCCTGCTGCAAGAAGCCTCCGCTGGAGGCGACTCTCGTCGAGCTGATCCCCTTATCGGTCAAAGCGAGCACTGTGCGCTGGGCGTCCTCGCCCTGGACCACGGCGATGATGAGCTTCAATCCTTGCCTTCTAGGAGCGGCTTGAGGTGATCGCGAACCTCGAGGTGGATCTTGTCGCGCGAGCCGGTCGCATCAAGCCGGACGAATCGAGAAGGCTCGGCCGTGGCCAGCTTGTCGTACGCCTCGGCGACCTTGCGGTGGAAATCGATCGACTCCTGCTCCATCCGGTCCTTGCTCTTGCCCGCCTGCTCGTGGCGGCTCAGGCCGGTCTCGACCGGACCCTCGAGCAGAAAGGTGATGTCGGGGCGGGGAAAGGTCGGGGGCCAGGTCGTCGGTATGCCTCGGCCACCGCCCTGGTAGGCAAGCGTCGAATCGTGAAAGCGGTCGGCGATCACCACCTGGCCCGATGCCAGGGCGGGAGCGATGACCTCCGCGATCAGCTGCCTGCGCGAGGCCATGAAGAGGTACATCTCCGCTTCGGCGTCGATCTCGAGGCCCTTGTAGAGAAGGACATCGCGGATCTGCTCCCCGAGCTCGGTGCCTCCCGGCTCCCGCACGACCACCGGGTCCCGCTTGGCGAGCCACTCGCCGAGCAGCTCCGCCTGGGTGGTCTTGCCTGAGCCCTCGGTGCCCTCGAACGTGATGAACAACCCGCGCTTTGCCATCTGTGCGCGGGAAGCGTACTAGGCGGGTTCCTCTGGGGATGGGGTTATGCGCAGCCGGCGCTGCGGCTCTTTCCCGGTGCTGCGCGCCGACAGGTCGTTCTCGGCAACCAATTGATGCTGGAGCCTCCGCAGGTAGGCGTTCTGGGGCGAGATCTCAACGGGCCGCAGGGTCGCCTTGACCTGCCGGATCGCCGCCGCCGCCTCGGCCAGGGCTCGAGTCGTCGCCTCGTCCTCCTTGTCCACGCCGTAGATGCGCGCCAGCGCATCCCGTACCTGGCTCACCGAGTTGCTCTTGAGGATGTGGATGGGGAGGCCGCGACTTTCGGCCTGGCGCAGGCTGTCGGGGCGCCGGCGGTAGTGATTTTTCAGCGTTAGAACCGCACCCGCGCCGTCGAGGTTGCCCAGCACCCGGACAGGGATGTCGAGCTCCCGGATCGACTGCTCGACGTGATGCCGGCTGACCCCGTAGGGAAAGATGCCGAGCGGCCTGTTGTTGGCCGCGGGGGCAAGCGGTTCCGAGGCGACGACCACCGGCGCATCGACGTTCGATATCACGCGGCCCTCTCGGGTGCGAACCCGAATCTTGGGCGTCTGCATCGGGCCCCGGAGCGCCGTGTCGACGACGTCGGCGAGCGGTTGGTGGATCGCGACGCGGTCGCGGTCCTGGATCTCGACCAGCACGTCGAACGTCGGCGGCGCCTTCCGCTCGAGCACCGACTTCTGCGTTCCACGGCGGCGGGCCTCCTCGTCGGAAAGGGTCACGCTCTGGATGCCGCCGAGCAGGTCGTTGAGGGTCGGGTTGACGAGCAGGTTTTCGAGCGTCTGGCCGTGCGCGGTCGCGATCAGCTGCACGCCTCGCTCGGCGATGGTGCGCGCCGCCGCGGCCTCGAGCTCGGTGCCTATCTCGTCGATGACGATCACCTCGGGCATGTGGTTCTCGACCGCCTCGATCATCACCGCGTGCTGCAGGAGCGGAGTCTTCACCTGCATCCGGCGCGCCCGGCCGATGCCAGGATGCGGGATGTCGCCGTCTCCTCCGATCTCGTTCGAGGTGTCGACGATCACGACTCTCTTGCGCAGCTCGTCGGCGAGCAGCCGCGCGCACTCGCGCAGCATCGTGGTCTTGCCGATCCCCGGACGGCCGAGCAAGAGAATGCTCTGCCCGCTCACGACGATGTCGCGGATTATCTCGCCAGTCCCGGTGACCGCGCGCCCAACCCGCATGGTCAGGCCGACGATCCTGCCAGACCGGTTGCGAATTGCCGAAACGCGATGCAGCGTGCGTTCGATTCCGGCGCGGTTGTCGTCGCCGAACTGGCCGACG
>Ga0209689_1001900_pt1 | contig 15627 bp, 12 predicted proteins | sample GraSoiAngelo_149_FD_187119 | JGI IMG/M metagenome (GOLD analysis project Ga0209689, IMG submission 187119) | Grasslands soil microbial communities from the Angelo Coastal Reserve, California, USA - 14_1009_09_30cm (SPAdes) (version 2) | ecosystem: Environmental > Terrestrial > Soil > Grasslands ...
TGTTCCTGCTGTGCGCGTTTTCGTGCGCCGTGTGTTCAGCGCAGCCAAACCAACAACAGCCTACAAAGAGCCAGAAGGGGCAGACGGAGCCGGCACAAAAGGGCGAGAGTGCAGAAAAAGCGCCTTTCGATCCAACCAAGGCGAAAGACGCCGGCGTGGGAATGCCGACGCCTTACGATAAATTCATCGCGCTCGATCAAGTCTTAACGAAAACCAAAGTCGACTGGCCACAAGTCTTTCGCAAAGTCGCCGTCGATATCGATCCAGACAAGTTCACCGACAAAGATGTCGCCATCCCGATGATCCTGGGCGTCCGAATCGCCGACGGCGTGATGGCGATTAAAGCCAAGGACGCCGAACTGCTCAACAAGTGCGCCTCGGACATCGAGAAGCTGGCCAAAAAACTCGGCGTCTCCGATGCGGATTTGGGACGCGCCCGGGCGGTGCGCGCCGCTGCAAATAAGGGCGAGTGGCTCAAAGTGTTCATGGAACTGGGCTTTTTCCAGCAGGACATCATGAAGAAAATCGACGAGCCCGAACACGCCACCCACGGCACGCTTTTGATTGTGACCGGCTGGATGCAGGGCGCTCGCTACACCACTACGGTGGTAGACGACAATTACTCGGCGGAAACGTCGAACCTGCTGCGCGAACCTCTTCTAGCGAAAGCGCTCAACGAAAAGATCGGCTCTTTGCCCGCTAATCTCCAAAGTTCGCCGTTAGTTGCGAAACTGCGCGATGTTTTGCCGCAGATTGAGAAAATCCTGAACGTTCCCCGCGACGGCGCTATTTCCAAGGAAGACGTGGAGCAATTGAACAAGCTCGCCACCGACGTGGTAAAGGCTGCGATGGGCACGACATCCTGATCAACAAAGTTCAAACCCAACACCTATGAAACTTCAAATCCTCCTAATCTCCGGCGGTTGCGTTGCGATGCTCGCATTTGCGCCGCTCGTTCACGCGGACCCGGCCAAAGCCGAGGACGCGTGTTATAACATGGCTGTCCGTTACACCCAGCGCGGGTTCGCCATGTCGCCCACCAATACCAGCGGAGTCGGGACGGCTGGCTTCGTGGTGAAAGTAATGATCCCAGTTACCAAGGGACTTGATTACCTCATTCTTGTCGGGGGCGACAGTTCTGCCGTGGATCTCGATCTGTACGTGTACGACGAAGACGGCCAACTGATCCTCGACGATCGCCGTCCCCCGCGACGGGCAGTCCGGGAGCGGATACGCGAAGGAAGACGTGGAGGTGTTGAACCAGGTGGCGACGAATCGGGCGTGAAATTCCGCGCCAGTTATACCGGAACAGTAGAGGCATTTATTCACATTGCCGCTGCGCGAGGGCTTGCCTCTTATGCCGTACTCGTAGGCAGACGCGGCATCGAAAGCGCGCCTGCACAGGAACCACGCACGTTAGGCTTTGAGCCGACTTTCCAAATGGGCGGAAGCCCGACGCCCGCTCCACCGCCGCCGGCCGGAATTCCTCTAACTCGTCCGTCACCAAAATACCCCTAAAAACCCAAACCCAAACGCTATGAAAAAACTGATCCTCATCCTGCTCCCGACGGCGATCTTTGTCGCCGCCTGCTCAGAACCAGCACCGCCACCACCGCCCCCGCCCGTCGCGCACCATCATCACGCCAAATCGGAGCCGCAAGAATTCCAAGCGGTTGAAAAGCCATCCTCTTATTCGCAGTAACCGGAGTAGAAAAATTTTCAAAAACGTGGCTTGCCTGCAATCCCCCAATTCGTTTACGACTTGTGGATCGCGGCCACCCTTAGCCCGCTGCGAAATAATAAATAAGGAGAAACGATGCTGAAGATAAAACTGAAAAATTTGTTTTGGACAGCTGCTGCGCTTTTCTGCGCGACGCAATTTTGCTCCGCTCAATCGAGCGATACCCTGCCCACCATTGGGGTCCCGCTGTCGCGTCCCGCCCCTCTGATTCCAAATTCCGACACCGATCTGACCATGGGCGGCGAATACAAATCGACTAAAGAAGTCGTCCAGCAGGAGAAGCCGGTCTGCTACAATTGGTACGCGGAAGGGGGATACACATCTGAATATATCTTTCGCGGCACAAACCTGATGCCGGACTCGGACGGCGGCGGCTTCCTCGGCGCCCAAGTGAGCCGATGGGGATTTACGCTTGGTGTCTGGGGAATTCACCAGTTCGGCACCGCACGCGCGCCAAGCTGGTCAATGGGCGAGAGCGGGGGAGGAGGCGCTGGCCTTTTTTCAATCTTTGTTGCTAATCCTCCGCCCCCATTCCCCCCGCTCTTCCTTTCCTTTTCAGCTAAGCCAGAGACCGTTCAGAACCGCTTCAATGAGATCGATGCTTTCCTGGAGTATCATCGGCAGTTTGGCTGGTTCGACATAACCGTCGGCAACATCGCATTTTTCATTGACCGAAGAGCCGAAACATCCTTTGACGCGACGTCCTTTATACCTTTTTTGGGTAGGTCCGTCACCTTCCCCTTTCAAGCAGTTGGCCAAAATACTGTCCAAGACGAACAGTTTGACCGGCTTTATGTCAGCCTGTCCACGTCTAAAATCCCCTACATCACTCCAAAGATCACGTATTATCAAACAATCTATTCGGAGGGAAACGAACCATTCAGAAAGCTGTTTTTTGATCCGGACTTTTTTCCAAGCATCGGCCTTCCAGGCGGCGGCCTCTTTGTCTCCCATCACGTACCAGAGCGAAACGACGCGCTCGGAGGCTATTTGGAGGGTAGATTGAATGGGAATTTCCATATTACCGACCGGATTGATTTTAATCCATATGGCATTATTTCAGTTAGTTTCCATGATCGAACCGAGCCGGTAGACGATCCGATAACCAAAAGGGAAATCATCAGGGGTCGGACCTTGAGCGGCTTTAATAATGCGCAGATCGGCGTCGAGGTCCCGATTCTCCTATTGCACGGGGGCGGGGTTTCGACAGGCCCCTGCGCACCACCCGATCCTCACTTAAGGCTAGTGCCCTTCGGGTGGTATTCCTATCACATTTCAGAACCCGGTCCCGGCACGGACCGTAACGAGTGGTGGGGCGGCGCTAAGCTGACACTGACCTTCTAAACGATCTCACGTCGAGCGGAGTTCGCCAGCCGTGCCTTGGCAAAGGTTCACCGCGGATCCCTCGGCTTCGTTCGGAATAACAGGCTGAGTGCCACCCGGCTGACTAGTCGCCTGGAGCGTTAGGCCACCAGGGGGAATGATAAGCGCGGACGTAGTACCAATCTGGTCGAAAATGGACTTGCCGATAATGGCGGCGTTGCGCCGTGGATGCGGACCTGCGCGGGCTCACATTCTTTCGTTCCGTTTGATCTATCGCCGTCTCGGATGACGAATATTTCTTCTCACCGCTTACTGAACCGTCTTCGGCTTTGCAGAGCGTAGGAATGAATCCCACCGTGATTAGAGCGAGGAATGCAACGCGTTTCATATATCATTAGACAAGTAGCATGACTTATTGTTGTGCATAATTTTTTCTTTAGCCGCCGGGAACGCCGCCTTCAAACGCAGGTCTATGGGCTGGCTCGCTCCTGGGTTTCGAAGGGGCCGGCGCGCGCGGCGCTGGTCTCGCGGACACAGGTGGAGGCGCGTTAGACGCGGTGGATGACCGAGTAGTGCTGCGCCCGGCTCCAGACGATTTTGCAGCAGTTTGCCCGGAGCTCGTGCCTCTCGTGCCGGTGTCGCCTGATCGCGTTCGCCCGCTAGCGTTCGACGGATTCTCCGGCTGTTTCGCGGCGATCTGCGGCGGGCCGGGTTGCATGTGCGAGGTCGATTGTTGACCAGCAGCGGCGTTGCCAATCGCATCTTGATTTGGCACCGCGACATTTTGTGTGGCGTTGGGCGCAGTTGCAGGATTCGGCGCGGCGGCCAGCTCAGTTGGGGCATTCGTTAACGCCGGCGGCGCGCTTTCCGTGGTAGCCACAATTGTCGGTGCCGCAGTTTCCCTCGTCGCCGCGATTGGCTGCGGCGACGACGACGGCTGCTTGGCGATGACCATTCGCGGTTTTACTTGCGTCAAAGCTTTTACTCCCATATACGAGAGGGAAATTGCAAGCACCGCAGCGATGCCAATCCCAATCGGCTTGAGTTTTCGGGCGTCCCAAACCTGCGGTTCCTCTTCAACGTCCCCCGATCTTCGCCGAGACACTGGAACTTCAGGCGGCGGCATAACCTTCGGCGTCACGACAGCCGGCTTTTCCACAGGCGGCGGACTGATTATCGATTTTGAAACGGCCTTCTTTCCCTCGCGCGTCTCGGCGACCTTTGGAGACGCCACGGCCGCAGGCTTTTCCGGTTCGTGAACTGTCTTCTGCTTTTCTTCCAGTATCGGCGTCGCCGGGGCGACCTTCGGCCGAGCTTCTACGGGCTTAAACGCAATTTCCGGAGCCGGCGCTTTCGAAACCGTTACAGGCGCTGGCTTCTCAATTGCCCGCTTCGACTCAACCTTGGCCTCAACCACCGCAGGCACCGGCGGTTCAATCACCCGCTTTGACTCGACCTTTGCCTCAGTTACCGAAGGCACAGGCGGCTCAATCACCCGCCTTGACTCGACCTTCACTTCAGACACTACAGGCGCTGGCTCCTTCGGCGAAGCCGCTGGCACTTGTGCTGGGGGCGACGCTGGCGGCATAGTCACCACCGGCGTCGGCAGAGGCGTGACTGGAACCGGCGGTGGGACAGGTTTTGCAACAACTGGCGTCGGCGTTGACACCGTGGGCGGTTTCCAAGGCCGCGCCTTGGCAGGGGTGCTATCGGCTGGAGCAGCAGGCGGCGTGGCGAGCGGCGAGACAGTCGAGCTGCCAGGACGCTGGGTAAATCCTTCAGAAGAGTGCCCGGGCACACGAGGAACAATGCCCTCCGCGTTCAGAATTTCGCGCAACACTTTGCCGCACGATGAATCTTCGACCTGCCGCGCAATAACCATCGATAAAATCCGATTCGATTGTTCGGACAAACCAGGGACCGCCACGTATCCCTGACCCGCCAGTGACGCGGCGACCGGACAGTTTCTTCCGGCGACTACGCGGTACAAAAGCGCAGCAAAATGCTCGCCCATATTATCCGCCCGCCCCGGATCGCCTAACATGTCGGTCGTCATGGTTGAGCTGACGTCTTCCGGCTCGTTCATCCGCGCCAATTCGGGCGCTTCACTCACGGCGAGATATCGAGGGCAAAGCCGCACCTGCGCTTTGCTCAGGCCATCGTTAGCCGATTCCACAAAAATTCGACCAGGCGCGAGCTGCGCGCCCGGCAGTCCGCCGGCAGAGAGCTGATCACAAGCGTCGGCGATTTTTTCCAGTAACGGCGCGGCGTCAATCAGCCGCACGGTGCCTTCGGTACGCAGGACGCTGAGCAGATCGGTGCCGCCCGGCTTATCGGAAATCACCGCAGTGTAATCCGCATAGCGTTTGATCGCCTTCGGACGCATGATTTCTACCACGTCGACCCGCATCAATTGGGCGATGTGCAACCGAAAGCTCTTGAGCGCGGATTCATCTTCCAAGAGCATCGGATGCAACACGTGCAGGATCGACACCGCTCCTTTTGCGCCGATCGCCTCGCCGACGTAATTCAAACCGGTAAAATCTTCGTTGATTCGGGTAACAATATTGAATTCCGAAGTTAATGGGGCATTAACCTGTTCAATCTCGGTCGGCTCGACCTTCGTTGAATCCAACGCATCTTTGTCCGGCGTTTCGGCATCTTCCCATTCGATCGCGGCCGCCGGGTCGGTGTAATCTCTCGCCCGGCGAAATCCGAGCGCAGCTGCGCACGCATTCAGCGCCGTGAACATCTCGGCCGCGGTCGCGAACCGATTCTTGCGGTCTTTCTCCAGCAACCGGCCAAGCACATCCCGGAAGGGCAGCGGCAGATTCGCCGGCAATCGCGCAGCGTAACTCTCACGGTTCAGCCGGCTGGCCGCAATCTCCGCTGATGATCCGCCTTCAGGTGCGCGTCCCTCGGTTAGAAACCAAAGAGTCATGCCCAACGAAAACAAGTCGGTGCGCACATCCATCGGTTCCTCCCGAAGTTGTTCAGGGCTGGCGAACAGCGGTGTACCCAGAAACCGGGCGCCGTCCGCGGATTGATCGTCAGCAAAAGAACGCGTCGCGCCGGGAACGCTCGGTTGCACCAAACCGAAATCGATCAGCTTCGCAAACGGTGGTCCATCCGGCGTGGTCAACATGATGTTGGACGGCTTGAGATCTCGGTGGATGAACCCGGCTGTGTGCGCGCACTTGAGTGCGCCGGATATTTGTTGGGCGATCTCGATCGTTTGTCGTAACGGCAGCGGCCCTTTGTTCGCTACGTAATCAGCCAGGCTCCCGCCGCCGCAGTATTCCATCGCGTAATGCAACACCCCATCCATCTCGCCAAAGTCGTAGAGTCGCGCGATGTGGGGATGCGATAACTTCGCAACGGCGCGCGCTTCTGTAAGAAAACGCTGGCGCACCGCGGCGTCGGCCACGTAACGCTCGGTGATAATTTTTAGCGCAACGACCGTGTCCAGGAAACAATGGCGCGCCTGATACGTTCGCCCAAATGTGCCTTTGCCTAACAAAACCGGGCGACCCTCGGGGTCGTTCATGACCTCGAAGTTGCCAAAGCGCACCTTTTCGGTCGCTTTTTCTCCGGGGGAGACAAGCAGTTTACCGGCCATTCAGGATCTAATATTTACCATGGTGCGACTCGTTAGCCAAGCTATTTGTCCCCCCGACTTCGAGCTGGAAGCACAGCACCATGGATCGCACGCCGCGAGAACGCTTCCAGATCGCCTGAAAAGCGTTTAGAAGATGTCATTATCATGGCCATCACTCACGAGATTAAAAAAATTTCAGAAACAGTTTGGGAATTACCAGCGACTTACAAACAAGGCATGCGGGTGCCGGCTCGAATCGTTGCGACGGAGAAACTGGTGCGCGAAATGGAAGAAGCCGTTTACCAGCAAATCAGCAACGTCGCTACTTTGCCCGGGATCACGCGCTATGCGCTTTGCATGCCGGATGGTCACAGCGGTTACGGATTTCCAATCGGCGGCGTTGCCGCGATGGACGTGCAGGAAGGCGGCGTGATCTCACCGGGCGGCATCGGGTTCGACATCAATTGTGGCATGCGACTCGTCACCACGAACCTGACGCTGGACGATGTGCAACCGCACCTGAAAGAAATTATTGATCTTCTATTCCAACGAGTGCCGGCGGGCGTCGGCAGCCATGGATTTTTGAAACTATCGCGAGATGATTTTCGCGAGTTAGTCGAACAAGGCGGGCGCTGGTGCATCGAACACGATTACGGGTGGCCGGAAGACCTCGAACTTACCGAGGAGAATGGTTGCATCTCCGGTGCGGACGCATCGAAGATTAGTGATCGGGCGGTGGAGCGCGGCTACAATCAGGTAGGCACGCTGGGCAGCGGCAATCATTACTTGGAAGTGCAGGTCGCGCGACCGGAAGACGTGCGCGACAAGGAGCTGGCGGCAAAATTCGGAATAACGATACCGAATCAAATCGTGGTGATGTTTCACTGCGGCAGCCGCGGCTTCGGACATCAGGTCGCCACAGATTATCTCCAGAAATTCTTGAAAGTGATGGAACCGAAATATGGAATCAAAATTTTGGACCGCGAGCTGGCGTGCGCGCCGCTCGATTCGCCGGAAGGTCGCGACTATTTCGCAGCGATGAAATGCGGACTGAACATGTCATTCGCGAACCGACAGGTGATTCTGCATCGCATTCGCGAAGTTTTTTCACAAGTGTTCGGCCGCAGCGCTGAAGATCTGGAGATGCGGATGGTTTACGACGTCGCGCACAACACTGCGAAGCTGGAATGCCATATCGTAGATGGACAGGAAAAGACATTGCTGGTGCATCGGAAAGGCGCGACGCGGGCGTTCGGACCGGGACACGACGAAGTTCCCGCGCGCTATCGAGACATTGGCCAGCCGGTGATCATCGGTGGATCAATGGAAACCGGTTCGTATTTGCTCGTGGGCACGGCATCGGGCACAGAAACATTTTTTAGTACGGCGCACGGCAGCGGCCGAACAATGAGTCGCACCAAAGCGCGCAAACAGTGGCACGGCAAACAACTCCAACGCGACCTCGAAGCGCGCGGCATTTATGTCCGCAGCACGTCATGGGCGGGCCTCGCAGAGGAAGCCGGTGGAGCGTACAAAGACATCGACGAAGTGATCGCGGCAACGGAACTGGCGGGAATCAGCAAACCGGTGGTCCGATTCACGCCGATTGGGAATGTGAAAGGCTAAATCAAAAATGACGAAATCCGAATGACAAATTGTAGGGCGCCAGACGCCATGGCGTTTCGCAGAAACAATGATTCGTGCTTCGTCATTAATTCGTCATTCGTCATTCGAGCTTCGTCATCCTCTACATGCTTCGCACGCCCATCACATTGATCACCGGCCCGCTCGGCAGCGGCAAAACGACGTTGCTGCGTCACATTCTTGCCACACACCCTGCGAAGATCGCCATCGTGATGAACGAGTTCGGCGAGATCGCGATCGATGCGAAAGTCATCGAAGGCAAAAACGTGCGCATCGCCGAGTTGGGTGGCGGCTGCGTTTGCTGTTCGTTGCTCGGCGAGTTCGAAGCCGCAGTGAACGAGATCATCGAAAAGATTGCGCCGGAGCGGATCGTCGTTGAGACCACTGGCCTGGCCGAGCCCGAAGCGCTCGTGTTCAACATTCAGGAAGCGCTGCCGCAATGCCGGCTGGACGGCGTCGTTTCGGTGATCGACGCCGACATGCTCATTCGTTTCCCCGAGCTGGGTTACACCACGCGCCTGCAAATCGAAGGCGCAGACATTTTGCTTTTGAACAAAGTTGATCTTGTTAACGCGAACCAAATCGAGCCGCTCGAAACGAAGCTGCGACAAATCAACCCGACCCCGGCAATTCTTCGCACCGAGCGCTGTCAGGTCGATCCGGAACTTTTATTCGGCATCGGACGCGGGAAAAAAATCGATCGGCCCAGGCATCAGCATCACCCCGAATTTGAATCGTTCTCGCTCGGCTCGGACAAAATTTTCTCGCGCGATTGCTTCGAACGTTTCGCCAACAGCCTTCCCGCGACCGTGTTTCGAGCAAAAGGCTTCGTGCGGTTCGCAGAAGGCGCGCAGCTGTTCAATTTCGTCGCTGGCCGCCATGAATTGGAACCGTTTGAGACAGACCGGACGGAATTGGTTTTTATCGGGAAAAAAATCACTGCGGAAAAAGAGACGATCCTCGGTGCGCTGAAAAAATGTGAAGTTTAATCAACACGTCTTTCCGAGCGGAGTCGAGGAATCCCGAGGCTTTAGGTTGGGTACCGCCGCGAGATCCTTCGACTTCGCTGCGCTGCTCAGGATAAGAATGATTGCTCATGCCTTACAAATTCCTTGAAGAAATCGGCACCGCGGACATCGCGTTTGAAGCGGTTGGGCGCGATCTGCCGGAACTATTCCGTGACGCGGCCGACGCAACGATGAACGTGATGATCGACAATCTCGACGCCATTGAGCCGCGTGAAACGCGAAACATCGAACTGTCGAACGAAAAGATCGACATGTTGCTGTTCGATTTTCTGCAGGAGCTAATTTATTTCAAAGATGCCGAACGCCTTTTGCTGCGAACTCGCGAGGTTCGGATCGATGAGCTAGACCAAAAATGCTTCTTAAAAGCCGAAGCCACTGGTGAGCCATTGGACGCTGCGCGGCATCATCAGCGCGCCGATGTGAAAGCGGTCACGCTTCACGATTTTTCTGTGGAAAAAGAGGACGGTGGCTGGAAAGCAAGAGTGCTGTTGGACATTTGAAGTGGATCGGCTCTCGGCAATGTTGACCCGTTTCAGAATGCTGTAGAGTGCGCTGTCCTTCAGCGCAATGTCTCTACAGTGTGACAGGAGATCCGCTGAGAACAGCGGACACTACAGCATGATGGAGGACTTCACTTCGGCTCCAGCGCGACGAAACTGCTGCGGCCCTGGCTCCAGACGCGGATCAGAATCTTTTCGTCAGGCTTCAATCTTTTACTAATAGCCACCAGGTCCTTGGCATTTTTCACAGGCTGTTTATTTACTTCCTGGATCACGTCACCTTCGCGCAGGCCAGCTTTTGCGGCTGGCGAATCGGCATCAATTTCGGCGATCACTGCTCCCTTAATGTCCTTTGAAAGATTGAGCGCGTTGCGGATCTCATCGGTGACATCCGCGACCGCAACCCCCCCGAACACGGTGGCTTTTTCAGGTTGAGCGTTCTCTTCCGGAGATGCCTCGGTATCTTGCTCCGCTGCACCCGCAGGCATTTCCGCGAGCTCGACATTGATGATTTTGTTCTGGCCTTCGCGGTTAAGCTCGATCTGTACCTTTGTCCCGGGCGGCATTGAGCCAATCATCAGACGCAGCTCGCGCGCATCACCGATTTTCTTCCCGTTGACGGAAGTAATCACATCGCCGGTCTTCATCCCGGCTTTCTCCGAAGGGCTTTTGGGCGTGACCTCGCCGACGAGCGCGCCGCTTGGTTCTCCTTTGAGCTTCATCGCTTCAGCAAGTTCGGGAGTGAGCGTCTGCACAGAGGCGCCAATATAGCCTCGTACCACGCGGCCTTTTTCGCGAAGGCTCTGCATCACATCGCGCGCGAGATTGGCGGGTATCGCAAAGCCGACGCCCTGATTTCCACCACTCCGACTGAAAATCGCCGTGTTGATGCCTAATAAGCGCCCGGCGGTATCGACGAGCGCGCCGCCGGAGTTGCCCATGTTAATAGCCGCGTCTGTCTGGATGAAATTCTCGTAATCAACAATGCCGATGCCGCCACGCCCCACGGCGCTGATGATTCCCATGGTCACTGTTTGCCGTAAGCCAAACGGATTGCCGATCGCGAGCACGATGTCGCCGGCGCGCGCTTTCTCGCTATTAGCAAACGCGATCGCCGGCAGATTTTTCTCCTCGATCTTCAACAATGCAACGTCGGTGCCCGGATCGGTTCCGACTTTTTTTGCCTTGTATTTGCGGAGCTCGGTGCCCAATCCCACCATGACTTCCTCCGCGCCCGAAACGACATGATTGGCAGTAAGAATAAATCCATCCGGGCTGACGATCACACCGGAGCCAAGCCCTTGCAGCGTTTGTTTACCCTGCCTCTGCGGAGATTGTCCCCCGAAAAACTGACGTAGCGTGTCGTCTCCAAATGGAAATGATGTCAGCCCGCGCGCGACCGTTTGCGTAGTAAATACCGTGACAACACTTGGCGCGACCTTCTCCACAATTGGCGCGAACGTCGCGGTTATCCCCTCCCGCGGCGGCGCAGGCGTGGATTCCTGCGCTGCGGCCGCAAACACACCTGCATGCGCGCACAGAATCGTGAGGACGAAGAACGTACACGACCGGACAATTCGCTTTTGCATAATCCTCTGTTTCAAAAAAGAATCGCATGCTCGACTGCGGACGGCCCTTTTTGCACTTCGGCGACTAAAGTGGAACGCTTTAGCAAACAGGATGGAACGCGTTGCCTTCAACGCATTGGCACCAAATGCGGCGGAAGCCGTCTGATTTTCTCTCCAGCGGCTTAGCCCGGGTCAACGACCCCGGCTAAAACAAATCGTGATCACTTGACTATCGGACCCTATGGACGCGGCGGCGGCGTAGTAGGACGTGGGCGTGGTGTAGGAGCCGGCCTGGGTGTAATGCCTGGAGTTCCGGTTGGTGTAGCCGCCGGCGTTGTAGTGGCAGTCGGCGTTGCCGTTGGTGTACGTGTTGCGGTTGCAGCAGCAGTAGCGGTCGCCGTTGAGACTGCTGTAGAAGTTGCGGTCGCCGTTGGTGTACGTGTTGCCGTAGACGTGGCTGTAGCTATTGCAGTAGATGATGCCGTAACTGTAGGTGATGGTGACGCTGTTGGTGTTGCCGTTGGTGTACGTGTTGCCGTTGGTGTAGCGGTCGCTGTCGCAGTCCCTGTTGGCGTTGGAGTTGCTGTTGCCCCGGCAGCCGCGCAGAAGATTTCCATCGAGTTCAGCGGCGTAATGCCGTCACTAGCATAACCACCGCCTAACCAAATCCTGGTCGTGCCGTCGGTGTCGGTCGGGAAATTGCGCCGCGGAGTCGTGAACGCTGGAACAGGTGTATTCATCGTCCAAGTGTTAGTGCCAGGATTGTAGGCATCCACCTCCATGGATGGATTGGGTGCCGTTCTGCCTCCGCCCATGACCAACATTTTGCCGTTGAAGTTAAGCGCTCGCGTTTCACCAGTGGCCCGTGGTATCGCTGCTATCGTGCCAATGGTATTAGCCATGGGGTTGAAGCTGAACGAGTTGGTGGTGTCGATCACCCCACCGGAGTAATCAGATGCCCCGCCCACATAGATGGTGTTGCCTATTGTGCAAGTGGGCGCATACATGATTCCTTCCGGCGCGTTCACTCGCTGTAGCCACTTAGATCCTACGGCGAGTGTGGGATCAAACTGCCAGATCTGGTTCGTCGAAGCTACATTGATGTTAAACCCGCCCAAGATATACAGCTTGTTGTTATAGATTGTGAATCCACCAGGCAGGATTGTGCCTGCCGCATCACCAGGCCAGTTGTCTCCAGCGCTGAGAACGGTCACAGCGTCGGTGACCGGGTTGTAGAAGAACACTCGCGCTGTGGCTGTGGTCCCGGTGGCAAAGGAGCCGCCCACACAATAGATGTAAGGCGTTCCTGAGACGGCGAGCACGCCACAAGCCATGTTGTTCATAAAGTTGTCGGGCAATGTCACACCCCTCTGAGTCCAGGTATTGGAGGTGGGGTTATATTGGAGCACGTGCTGGAAGTCAGAGCCTGCCAAGTCTGAGGTACGGCCACCCACACTATAGAAATTGCTATCGGCCGGGAACCAAACGCCAACCGCTCTGACCAATACTGTAGGCAGGTTTGGACCGGCCGACCAGCCAGACGGCGCGCAACCTCCTGAAACGTTGACCGTACCAGTCATGCCAAAAAAGCAGTGCGCAGAGCAGAAATACGAATAAGTGCCAGACCGCCCAAAAGTGTGCGTATAAATAGTGCCTGTATTAGAAAGAATTCCTGAGGCGCAGTTCATATCGTTAGGGGAACAATATTGTGAATCGGCCTGGCAAGGTGGACCGCTGGTGACACTGTGCCCGCTACCGGCCCAGGTCCACCGCACCGTGTCGCCAACCGAGATATTGACCGTGCTCGGGTCGAACACAAAGCTCCCACCGGGGGCTACCGTCACATCGACAATCGTGCTGGTAGCCGATGGAACGCCGTTCACGTCTGGTTGGCCATTTTCATCGAAAATTGTGATCGGTGCCACGGCGAGTTCTTTCTGCGGATGCGTACTTGCGCGCCTGTCGCCGGATTCAGCTCGCACCAGAAATGTAATCGTAAAAATGATTGCCAGCCAAAAAATGATCCGTCCTGCCGTGCTCAATTTTTTCATGGTCTTAACCCTTCTTCTGTGCGCCAGTGTGATTGGGATTTTGTTCTATATTGAACCCCAGCTGACGCCCTGCGATTCAATGCAGGGATGGATATTGCGCAGGAGTTTCCAACAAAGCCAAGCAGAATCTTTGGGGAACCGCTGAATCTGGCTAAGAAAAAGGTAACGCAACTGTTACCAACAACTGCGCCAATGTATTCCCCGATGAAGCAGCTACGCTTTCTTGCGGCTGATTTCTTCCAGTAACTCGATCTGGATCTGCTGAATCTCAAATAGCCGGTTGTATTGCCGGCGTAACAGATGATCGATTTTCTCGTGCAAATGCCGAATCTCCAGCTCGGCTTTCAAATTGACTTTGTAATCATTTTCCGCGCGCAACCGGTCGCGCGCTTCGGCACGGTTTTGGCTCATCATGATGACCGGCGCTTGGACGGCGGCCAGACAGGAGAGAATCAGATTGAGAAGAATGAACGGATAAGCATCAAACGCTCTGGTAGCGAGCAACACGGCGTTCGCACCGATCCAGACGAAGATAAGAGCGCCAAATGTAATGAGAAATTTCCAACTGCCGCCGAACTCGGCAATGCGGTCAGAGAGCCGCTCGCCGAAAGTGAGTTTTTTTTCGAATTGCTTCTCGATGTCACTGGAGAGAATCTCGTGCTGTTCCAAACTCGCGATCACTTCCTGGTCGAGCGCGGAAAGTTCGCCGATCTCGTCTTCCAAAACCTCTTTGATGTAATCCTTGCGGAATTCCCCCAGGTCATCGAGGCAGATGAACCCTTTGCTGTCCAAGTCTGGCAATTTCTTCTTGATGAATTCGAGAAGCGACGGCCGGATCAATTCCGCGATCATTCCGCTGTTCGGCGGCTTCGCTTTCTTGCAAATCTGACACACCAATGGCGCAGTTACGGTTTTGCTCATCGAGATTTCGCTGCTGAATTAAACTGGTTCCGGGCGGCTTGTCGATTCCATCTTGAATCAACGATGGTAATTCCTAAGCTCCCGCGATGGAAGAATCCGAAGTACCTCTTGAGCAATTGCACGAACACGTAAAGGAAAGCGCGGAACACAGCGGTGCGCCTTGGATTTCATGGGTGGCATTGAGCACGGCTGTTTTGGCGGTGCTGGCCGCGATCGCGGGACTGCTCTCCGGGCGATACGTCAACGAGGCGATGATGAATCAAATCGAAGCGTCAGATCAATGGAGCTACTATCAGGCGAAGAGCATTAAAGCATCGGTGCTTGATGCAAAGATGTCGCTCGCTGCCACGCCAAGCGAATCGGACCAATCAAAGCGCGATCGTTACGAAAAAGAGCAGGAACAGATCAAATCGGAAGCCGAACGCAAGGAGGCTGCGGCGAAATCAAATTTTCACAAGCACGAAGTGTTCGCCGGCGGTGTGACCATGTTCCAAATTGCCATCGCCATCGCTGCAATTTCCGCGCTTACAAGGAAACGCCGGTTTTGGTTTGTGAGTTTGCTGTTCGGGGCAGCTGGATGCGCATTTGTGGTACTCGCCGCGATCGCAAGCTGACAGCATTGCCCAAATGGGGCCACCAAAACGGGAAAAGTGTTGGCGCGCCTCTGGGGTTTAGGGTGGAGCACGTTTCGCACTTAAATTCCGTCCACATCATAAAAACCCCTAGAGCCTTGAAACGAGGGTCGGAAAATTCTTAAGAAATTTTTTCGCAAAAAAGTCTTGCAACTTAGGGCGTTTGCCTTAAGAACTGAGCCCCCCTAGAACTAACCCCTCAATATCCCCCCATGAAACAACACTCCACTAATCAATCCGTACCCGTCTGCCGTAACCTCTCGACCCGCCGTAGCCTTGCGCGAAGGCGGCTTGGTGAAAGCGGGTTTTTTAATCTCCGTGTTTCAATCGCCCTGTTGACCATCACGACTGGCCTGTCTCTGGCGCTCTTCGTCGCGACACCTTTCGGACGCGGCGCGGCCGCGCCCACTGCTGGCACTGGAAAGGCACAGCAGAAATATAACCCGGCTGGTCACTCCATCGATTTCAGCATGCTGCCGCCCGGGTTTGATGAACCCCCTGAAGTGTAGCTATGAAAAGGCGAGTTCCCCCCCCAACTGGAGCACATCTTCTTCGAGGCGCGTTTTACGTGCTTTTGCTGTTGGCCGGAACATTGATGGTGGCTTCGTTTCATCCTGACGC
>Ga0209689_1001901_pt1 | contig 15619 bp, 15 predicted proteins | sample GraSoiAngelo_149_FD_187119 | JGI IMG/M metagenome (GOLD analysis project Ga0209689, IMG submission 187119) | Grasslands soil microbial communities from the Angelo Coastal Reserve, California, USA - 14_1009_09_30cm (SPAdes) (version 2) | ecosystem: Environmental > Terrestrial > Soil > Grasslands ...
CGGTAACCGGCGACTCGACAGCCCGTTAGATCGAGCGATGGCTAAGTTGGCGTTGCTTGGGCTGGTCATGTTCGCGGTCGCGTGCAGCCAGAGCACGACCGGAGCGGTAGCGTCGGGCGCACGCCAACCGACGCCCACCGCCATCGCCACCTCTTCCCCGAATTCGGCTTTCGCCGGTGCCAAGCCCGTGGCCATCCGCGGGGCTGTCAATCAGACCGGCGCGCGATACCTCGAGGGCAACGTCGACGTCATGACCGCGTGTCCCTCGGGAGCGGCCAGGTGTCTGGCGATCGATAGCGAGGTCGACGGCGACCACGCCGCCTACTTCCGAGCTCGTGTCGGATCGTCGCAGAGCTCCGCCGCATGCTTCATCTACACGTTCACGGATGCCACGGGCTGGCACTTTCTGGACATGGTTTGCGCAGGCCCTGAGTCAGGAGTGTCGTGGCCGGACGTCGGTGAATTCGACTATGTGTTCGTCGGGGCCGGCACCTGCGCCAACGTCCGCGCGACACCTGGACTCGGTGGCAAGGTGATTGCCTGCCTCAAGGCTGAGACGATGGTGAACATCGACGCAGGACCGAGCTACGTAGCCGAGCCGCCACCGGCGACGAGCCACCTGTGGTGGCACATCCAGAACAAGGGCTGGATGGCGCACGACTTCCTGATTCCGTCTTAGCCGGGCTACGCGACAGGCCCGGTTTCCGGTCTCGTCACCTCTCGAGCGGCAGCAAACCTTGCCGCTCCAGCTCCGCCACGTACTCGCGTACGCCCGGGTCACGAAGCAAGACCAAAATGTTCTCCATCGCCCGGCGCCTTTCGTTTTTGGCCGTCGTCAGGCCAACCGGCGGCTTGTCCGCTATGTGGTCAGGCGCCAGAAGCGCCTGCTCGACATTGGCGGCGATGCAAGCCAGCTGGACAGCCACGGCCTCCGAGGGCATTGGGATCGCGCCGATGCGATTCATCAACTTTCTCCTTCGCCCGGGCTTACGCAGCCCCGGCAACCCCAGACCCGCCGCTGCCGGCACTCGCGGGTCACTATCCGGTTTCAAGCCGGCCGCTGCCGGCACCCGCGGGTTTCGGTACGGCTCACGCGAGCGCCGGGGCGATGATCTCGACTTCGTTCCCGTCAGGATCGTCGACGTAAAACGTCCTTACCCCCTTCAACACCGGGTGCACGCCCGACCGAATCTCCAGCCCATCCCCCTCCAGTCGCCCGCGCAGCTCTTCGTACTCCGAGGCGGCGACCCTGAACGCGAGGTGATGCAGGACCCGCTCGGCCTTCGCGCGCGGGAAGGCCAAGCCCTCCGGATGAATCACCAGCACGATCATGTCGGGAATTCCGAGCTCACCGTCTGACGCCTTCAAGAACTTGATCGGCAGCTCCGGCGGAGAGATCACCTCGAGTCCAAACAGGTCGCGATAGAAGTGCAGGGCGACATCCATGTCGCGCACCCAGAGCACGATCTCCGCCAGGCCCTCGGCAGCACGCGTCATGCCGCGATCGCCGAGACCATCGCCGCCAGGTTGGCGTCCCGCGCCCGAGGTGGCACTGAGCAGCCTGGTGCCAGGATCAGTCCCCGCCCGCCAGTCTCCCCCACCGCCCGCCGCGCTTCCGCTTCGACGGTCGTCGGAGACCCGTACAGCAGGGTCGAGCGCTGACCCAGCCCACCCATGACTGCCTTGCCGCTGATCTGGCGACCTTCCGCGAGACTCGGATTGCCCTGGTTGTGCACCGACCAGCTGACGGCCGGCACAGGCAGATCGCGCGAAAGGCCAAAGTGCAGGTGCGATCCGCACAGGTGGACGACGTTGAACCACGCCTCGGAAGGCAGTCGCTCCAGCACCGATAGATCGAACGGCAGCACAAGCTCGCGGTAGACAGCCTCGGGTAAGGCGTCCTTGCTCGCGTATCCGGAGATCGCATAGAAAACGCCCGCCGCGCCCGCCTCCACCGACCGGCGGCTGAAGTCGACCAGCGCGTCGGCGATCCGCTCGAGGGCCGGCCGCATTAGCTCTGGTGAGCGACGCAGCTCTCGCAGCGCCCGAGATTTCGACTTGCCAACCAGGTAGCCCGCCACTGTGATCGGGCTGAACACGGTCTGGATCACCGGCACGCCGGGCCCGAGCTCGCGGGCCACGATTCCGATCGACGTCACCTGGTCGTTCAGAGCCTTCGGATTGACCAGGCCTAGATTGCGCCACGACTCGACGTCGGGCACGGCGGCGTTCTCCATCACCGGGCCCTTGAGCTTGTGACCGCTGGGCTCATAGACGGATCCGAAAGCCTCTGCGAAAGACGATGCACGGGGCTGAAACTTCACGAAGTCCCACCCGAAGCGCCGAGCTCGCTCGACGGTGATGGCCGCGAGGTCGTCCGGAGACCACTCCTCGCGATATGTGTGCCCCCACGCACCGACCGGCGGCCTGTCCCCGAGCCCGAGCGCGAGGGCGGCCTCGACGCGTTCCCGGCCGCCCATTGGAGGTCGAGTTTAGGCGGCGCAGTCAACCGCCGCCGCCTGGCCCTACCCCGAGGCGACTGGCTGCTCCCCTGCCGCGAACTGAACGAGGGCGTCCTTGCCACTCAACACATCGAATGCGCGCACGACTCCATCGGGCATCGTCGGGTCTACTGCGCATGTAGACCCGCATGCCTTCTCTTCCGCGTACCAGAGGACCGTCGCGCTTACGAATGAAGGGCTGCTTCCGAGCTGAGTGCTGAAGGACTTGCTGCCGTCGAACGTGACCACCAGGACGTGCGGAACGCTGGAGCTCGACACGACGGTGGCCGCCAGCCAGTTCCCGTCCGCAGATGCCGCTGGGTCGAACCAGCGCTCAGAGCGCATCGAATGGGCTCCGCCCGAGGGCGACCACTGCATCACCGAGTTGCCGGCCCACACGAAGCGGTCGCCAGGAAGCCACCTCCCGCCCAGGGCATAGCCGATGCCGACCGCAAGCAACTGTCGTCGATCGCCAATCGAGAAGATCCGAAGGTTCTGGCTCGAGAAATCGACTGGGTCCACGAACGCCAGATACGTATCGTTCGGCGAGAAGGCCGCGATACCGCGGGGCGAGCTCCAACGGCTTTCGAAGCCGCCAAAGAACGGTGGGATGCCGTAGAGGACGTGGTCTGCGCCACCGGACCAGAGGTGGATGTTCTGGTCAGCCGCGTAGGCCTCGAGCAGGCCATCCGGCGTCCATGTGGCGAAGCCGTTCCTGGGATCGAAAGGCAGGGTGCCGGCCAAGGTTTCCGCCGCCGTTGCGAGCTCCCGCCGCATCACGACTGCCTTTCCGTTCTTCGCCGTGACATACGCGATCGAGGTGCCGCCCGCCAGCTGGATTTGCGTGTTGGTGCCGCGGCAGACCAGGCGCGGGTGAACTGGGTCGGACACGTCGTAGACGAGGTTGCGGGCCAGCACGGTCAGGGCGCTGGTAGACGTTGTTGAGCAAGTGATCGACGCGGCGACAGGGGATGTGACAGGCGCTGACGTTGCCTTGGTGCCTGTCGCCGTGGCCGGCGAGGCGCTCGAGATGGAGGTGGAGCTCGACGCCGATGCGCTGGGCGAGGTCCTGGTAGCAGAGGCTCCGGCGCTGCCACACGCCGTCAGGCCAAGGACGAAGACCAGCACCAGGATCCGCATGTTGGTCATAACAGCGCCCACGACCTTTAGTTATGGAGGCGTGAGTAAGCTGAGGTCGATGCCGATTGAGGATGACGCGGCCCGGCTGCGCGCAGCCGCTGAGGCCAAGCCCATGAAGCTGCCTGTCAACCGCCGCGTAGACGAGACCCACCACGCCGTGACCCAGGACGGCCTCAGCGTGTGGTACACGATCCAGGTCTCGCCGCACAGCCGCATCCAGGAGGCCATCTTCGAACGCAGCGACCGGATGCCGGGCGACGACGAATGCCAGCGTTGGTTGAGGCTGCTGGTGGTTGGCGCCGAGGCGGTCGAAGCGCCGGGCTTGCCGGGCTCGATGACGCGCCGATTCGAGGCCTTCGAGCGCAGCCCCGAGCGCGAGGCGCCGCTGGCCTGATGCCGCTGCCAGCCTCGGTGATCGGTGAGCTGAAAAAGGTCGCCGGCCGCGACCACGTGATCACCGCCCTCAACGACCTGCGCATCTTCGAGCGCGACGGGTCGATTGAAGGCGCGGTGCCGGACGCCATCGTGCTGCCTTCGAACACCGAGCAGGTGGCGGCTGTGATCAAGGTCGCCGCGCGCCACAACATCCCCATCGTCCCCCGCGGCGCCGGCACCGGGTTGTCGGGTGGCGCCGTGACCATTCGGGGGGGCATCGCTCTGCAGATGACCCGCATGCGCCGGATCCTCGAGATCGACCCGGTCGGACAGACAGCGCTGGTCGAGCCCGGGGTGGTCAACCAGGAGCTGTCTCTCGCCGCGGCGCCACACCAGCTTTTCTATGCGCCCGATCCATCCAGCCAGAAGGCATGCACTATCGGTGGCAACGCGGCCGAGAACTCTGGCGGGCCGCATTGCCTCTACTACGGCGTGACCACGAATCACGTCCTCGGGATGGAGGTCGTGCTGGCGGATGGCAGCGTGCACTGGGTCAGCGGAGATGCGGCGGATCGCATCGGCCTTGACCTGTGCGGAGTGCTGGTCGGATCGGAGGGCACCCTGTGCGCGATCACCAAGGTCAAGGTGCGGCTCCTGCGCATTCCGCCTTCGATCGCGACCCTGCTTGCCGCCTTTCCCAGCATCGATGCCGCCAGCCAGGCGGTGTCGGCTGTGATCGGTCGCGGCATCGTGCCCGCGGCGCTCGAGATGATGGACAAGGTCACTGTTGGCGCGGTCGAGGCTCACTACCGCGCGGGCTATCCAACCGACGCCGGCGCTGTGCTGCTGGTGGAGGTCGATGGAGTGGCCGAGTCCACGCGCGAGCTGATGGCCGCGATCCGCGAAGTGCTGAGCGAGAACCAGGGCTACGCCATGCGCGAGGCGCAGACGCCGGCCGAGCGCGACCTCTTATGGGCCGGCCGCAAGGGCGCCATCGGGGCCCTGGGGCGCATCAAGCCCAACTACTACCTCCACGACGGGGTGGTGCCGCGATCAAAGCTGCCGCAGGTGCTGTCGGCGGTCGGCGAGATCGGCGTGCATTACAAGCTGCCGGTCGCCAACGTCTTTCACGCAGGCGACGGCAACCTGCACCCAAACATCCTCTTCGACCTTCGCGACCGCGACGTGCTCCACCAGGTCGAGGAGGCGGGCGAGGAGATGCTGCATGCAGTGGTCGAGCTCGGCGGCGCGCTCTCGGGCGAGCACGGCATCGGGCTCGAGAAAAGCTCCTACATGCCGTGGATCTTCAGCCCCGACGACCTGGAGGTGATGTCGCGCGTGAAGTCCGCGCTCGATCCGAACGGCCTGCTCAACCCGGGCAAGATATTTCCCGATCCCGAACGCAAGAAGATTTCGCTCGCAGGACGTACGGGCTTCGCCGTCGAGGCCAAGTGGTGGTGAGGGCGGCGATCGAAGTCATCAAGCCTCGCACGGCAGAAGACCTTGCCACGACGCTAGGCGAAGCCGCTGCGGGGGGAAAGGCGGTGACAGCCGTCGGCGGCGGGCGAGCCGCCGGGATGGGCGGATCGCTGCATCGGTGCGACGTCGAGCTCCACACCGGCGGGCTAGACCGCGTGATCGAGCACTCGCCGGCGGACATGGTCGTGAGCGTGGAGGCCGGAATCACCTTGGAGGCACTTCAGGTGCATCTGGCGAAGAGCGGCCAGTTCCTGCCCCTCGATCCTTTCAACTCGCCCGGCCACACCATCGGTGGGCTGCTGGCAACCGGCTGGACCGGCCCGCTGCGCATGCGGTACGGGTCACCCCGTGACTTCCTGATCGGCATCCGGGTCGCTCTGCCCGACGGACGGCTCGCCAGCGCCGGCGGGCGGGTGGTCAAGAACGTGAGCGGATACGACCTCATGAAGCTCCACCTGGGAGCGATGGGATCGCTCGGGGTGATCGTGGCCGCGTCGTTCAAGGTCTTTCCGCAGCCCCTGCACGATGTCACCGTCGAGTCGCATGACGGTTGGCCCGCAGTTGACGCTGTGCTGGCCGCACCGGTCGCCCCCTCCGCGATTGAGCTGTTCTCCGACGGCCGAGTGATCGCACGCTTCTTCGGCAGCCCCGACGCCGTCAACAGCACTGTCAAGACACTGGGCTGGCCTGGTACGGATCGCGAAGCTTGGACGCAGCATTCGCACCGCGCCGCAGACCGTTGGGCTCGGATCGCCGTGCCGCGCACGAAGCTCCGCGAGGTCCTGAACGCGCTACCCCAAGGATCGCGGTGGTGGGCGTCACCGGGGGTTGGGATCGCCCACTGGGCGTTTGACGACGAGGCTGCTGTAATCACCGCGCGGACTTTTGCCGAGTCAGCGGGAGGATCACTGGTGCTGATGTTCGCGCCAGATCAGGTGAAAGAGAAGGTCGGGGCCTGGGGCTCGCCGCCGCCGACGCTCGAAGTGATGAGAAGGCTGAAGGAAGCATTCGACCCGAAGCACATCCTCAACCCGGGCCGGTACGTGATTTGAAACCCTTCGAGCGGCTCAGCGACGACGACCTGGCCACCTGCGTGCACTGCGGCCTGTGCCTGGACGCATGCCCGACGTTTCGCGTCACCGGCCTGGAAACAGAATCGCCGCGCGGCCGCATCTACCTGATGACTCAGTGGAAGCGCGAACAGCTGCCGTTCAATGAGGAACAGGTCAAGCACATCGACCTCTGCCTGGGCTGCCGCACGTGCGAGGCGGTCTGCCCGTCGGGAGTTCCTTACGGACGGATCATCGAAGCCGGACGAGCCGAGGTGGAACGCCTGCGCAGGCCAAATGCCAAGCGGCTGCTCGCGAAGACGGCTTTGCGGCAGCTCGTCGCCCATCCGCGCCGGCTGCGGGCATTTGGCGCGGTGACTCGCGCAGCCCAGGCCACACGAGCGACTTCGGCCATGCGTTCAGGCCGCCAGCTTCCACCGCTGCACGCACCTTTCGAGGTGCCCACCGGCCGCATAGCGCCGGCCATCGGATCGCGCAAGCACCGTGTCGCTTTCCTGGTCGGATGCGTTATGCCCATCCTCTATCCGCAATCGCACCACGCGGCGGTCAAGCTTCTGCAACTTGCCGGCTGCGATGTCTGGTTTCCGGAGGGTGAGCGCTGCTGCGGCGCTCTGCATGCGCACAACGGCGACCTGGATGAGGCGGAGCGGCTGCGCGACGAAAACATGCGCATATATGCGAGCGGCGAGTTCGACGCATTGGTGGTCGACTCGGCGGGCTGCGGCTCGCACTTGAAGGATTTCTATCCCGAGCTGAAAGGACGAGTGAAGGACCTCAGCGAATGGCTCGCCGAGGTCGGCCTGCCGGAGCCAAGGCGCGAGGTGAAGATGCGGGTGACATACCAGGACGCGTGCCACCTTGCTCATGCCCAGCGCATCAAGAAGCAGCCGCGTGATCTGATCCGCGCGGTCCCAGGCGTCGAGCTGGTGGAGATGCGCCATCCGGACATCTGCTGCGGGGCGGCCGGCCTGTACAGCACGCTCGAGCCGCAGATGTCGGCCCGCATCCTGGCGGAAAAGCTGGACGACCTCACCGCCACGCGCGCCGAGATGGTCGTCACCGCCAACCCGGGCTGTCAGATGCAGCTCGCCTGGGGACTGCGCGAGCGGGGCTCGCACATCGGCGTGGAGCACGTTGCCGAGCTTTTAGCTGCCGCCTATTGAGACGATGCTGCGCTGTGGAGACAAGGTCGGGTCATGCGCGACGCCTGACCAGCCAAACCGCAAACCCCAGCAGGGCGATAGCCGCGACGACAAAGATCAAAGTTTCGATTCCCTGAAAGAGAGGGAACCGCTCGGCCGGCTGATAGGTCTGCAGGACCTTGATTCCGTGCTCGTGCCAGCAGGCCTCCAGATCGAAGTTCCCCCCGCTTCGGGATGTCAGGCATGCGTTGGTAATTTGGTCGAACTGGCCCGAGCTGATGCTGTTGCCATGCATGTCGACCGGTTGCTGGTTGCCCATCAGCCACGCCTGACCCTGGCCTGAGATGAGCGGGCCGCTGAGCTCCGTCGTGACCGGTGGCAAGAAGTTCCTGCGAGCGAAGAGTGCGATGGCGGCTCGAACTGCGAGGAAACCGACGAGCACTACAGCCATTGCCGGGACGGTTCTGCCAATCGCGGCTCCTGCTGCAACACCCAAACCGAACGAGAACAGAGCGTAAGCAGCGACCTCCGGACCCTGCACATCGAACGCGAACCACTGGCTGTAGGAATTGTCCGGAACTGCCGTGGACCATTCCTGTCCGGCCACCGCAAGGATTCCGGCCAACGCAATCGTTGCCGAGCCGAGAATGACGAGCTTGACGAAGAGCCATTTGCGGCGGGTGATCCCTTGGGTCCAGACCACCGCGTCGGTGCCCTGCTCAAACTCACGAGCCAACAGGGGCGCACCGATGAACATGCCCGACAGCACGGGCAACACGAGAAAAGTCAGATAAAGAGGTTGCTGGAATGCTCCGAATCGGGCGTTGAAGGCCATGAGTGCCTGACCACAGGAATCGTCCACAACGACTGGGCACAAATGCCTTATCTGCTCCAGCAGCGGTTGTGCAGACACAACGAGGCTGCCGACCAGGCCAGCGACGACGACAACGACCAAGGCCGTGATCAAGCCCTCCAGGCGGTGCTGTCGCCAGGTCAGCCAGATCATCCGGCCTTCTGCATCACCGGCGCTGGCAAGTCAGCTGCTGCCGGATTGCCGAGGTACGCGAGCACCATTTCTTCGAGGGAGACGTCGTGTACCTCCCAGTCCGGCCGAACTGCGCGGGAGCCTACTTTCACGAGCATTGCCGACTGACCATCGGTGTGCGTGGCCTGGATCACGGTCGCGTCACTGTCGATCACGTCTGAGTCTTGCCTCGGAGCGATCTGCAGCTTATGCGTGGCAACCAGCTCGTCGATGTCCCCCACGACCTGCACGCGCCCACCGTTCAGGATCACGAGGTGGTCGCAAACCCTCTCAAGCTCGGCTACCACATGGGACGACAGAATTACCGACAAACCCTCGGCTGCGACGACCTCAACCAGAGCTTTCATGAACTCGCGCCGAGCCAATGGGTCGAGATTGGACAGAGGCTCATCGAGCAGTAACAGGTCGGGACGCTTGCCAAGCGCGAGGGCAAGACTCACCTGCGCATGCTGGCCACCTGAGAGGTGCGCCACCTTGCGATTCAAGCCGATGTCTAGGCGCTTCAACCGCGCAGCCGCCCCGGCTTGGTCCCAGCGAGGATTCAGATGGCGGCCAAGTTGGAGAATTTCGCCGACAGTGAAACCGCTGTAGAGAGGTCTCTCCTGCGGGACGAAACCCACTCGCGCCAGCACCAGAGCGGGATCCTCAGTCGGTGACCATCCAAAGACGCTGATCTCGCCAGAAGTTGCTCCGAGCAAGCCGACTGCCATTCGCAGCAGCGTGGTCTTGCCGGCCCCATTCGGCCCCACCAATCCGGTGATCCGGCCAGCCGGCACGCGAAGCGAACAGTCGCGAAGGGCCCAGCTATTGCCATATCGCTTGCCTAGACCGCAGGCGTTCAACGCTACGTTCATGCGACGTGAGCCGCCTTCTTGTTTTCGTCGATCGCGAGGTTGATCAAGGCAAGCATTCCTTCGCGATCCAACCCGGCCGACACTGCGTTGCGTATCCACGCGTCCAATGCGCGGCGGAGCTGGCGCTGGAGCGCTGGAGCCAGCGGCGCGGGGATGCCCTGCGCGATGAACGTGCCGAGGCCGGGCCGACTGATCACTAGTCCTTCGCTCTCAAGCTGGGTGTATGCCTTGAGCACCGTGTTGGGGTTTATCGTCAATGCGGCAACCACTTCCCGTGCTGTGGGCAATCGGTCGCCCGCGCGGAGGGTTCCGTTTCGTGTCGCACGCCTCACCTGGTTGACCAGTTGCATATAGGTCGGCATGCCGGAGCGGGCGTCGAGGTGGAAGAGCAATTTTCACTACTCCCTTAGTGGAATAAGGGAATAGTGATCGATCTGTCCGCGCTACTCAACTGCGCCCGTGTCGCTTTCCTTCGACCTCGTCGCTCAGCTGTCCACGCGGACCCGGCCTGAGATTCGGTGTGCCTTAACTGCCGCCTTTCTGTAGCTGGCTGATCCGCTTCAGCCGCGGGAGTGCGGCAGTCGCAGTGATGTCGACCTCGACACGCGCGACCGCGATCGAGATGTTGTCCGGCGCGCCGAGCTCGAGGCATCGCTCGATCACGCGCTTGAGCCCCTTCTCCAGGTCACCGTCCTTCATCAGCAGCTTGGCCATCTCCTCGACCCCGACGCCCGCGGTCTCGATCCCGTCGCTGCACAGGACCACCGTGTCGCCTTCCTCGAGCTTCATCTTGTCCGTGTAGGGGGGGATCGACTCCCAGACGCCGACTGCGCGCGTGAGCCGGTGCTTGAGCGGATGGTCGGCCGCTTCCTCCGGCTTGATCACTCCCAGGCGCACCTGTTCGGCCGGCCATGAATGGTCTTGCGAGATCAGCTTGCCGCTGCCGTTGCGAAACAGGTAGGCGGGACTGTCACCCACGTTGACCAGCCCGAGCTCGCCGCCCCGGATCGCCACGACCGTGAGCGTGCTGCCCATGCCAGACCAGTCGGGGTTGCGCTTCGAGGCCTCGTAGACGGCGGTATTCGCCTGCTTGCACGCCTTCTTCAGGCGGTTCAGGTCGGGACCTTCGTCGCCATCCTCGGCGAGCGCAGCGGTAAAGGTCTTGGTCGCGATCGAGCTCGCGGTCTGACCGGCGGCGTGACCGCCCATCCCGTCACAAACGACCAGCAAGGTGTCGAGCCCAGCCTTGTTCCGCCAGACCATGACGGAATCCTCGTTTTCCTCGCGCTCGAGACCGGGATCGGTCGCCGAGGCGGTCCTGAGCCGCATGCCTACTGAGAGACCTAAGCCTCGACGATCACGAAGCTGACCGCGTTCTGGCCAATCGTGATCCGGTCGCCGTGGTTGAGCTCCTTCTCCTGGATCGGCTCACCGTTGACCAGAGTGCCGTTGGTACTGCCCAGGTCGACGATCCAGAACTGCTGGCCGCGACGCTCTACCCGCGCATGGTGGCCGCTCGTCGCGGGATCGCGCAGGATCAGGTCGTTGTCGGGGGAGCGGCCGACCCGCATCGCGCTTTCGCCGGCACGGTGGTTGTTCCCGGCATCGGGCCCTGACTCGATGGTGATCTGCGCCTGCGGACCGTGGCCCTGCATCGCGCTGAGGATCGGCTGAGTCTCGGCCCCCGCTGCGGCCGGCGCCGGAGGTGGCTGCCAGGTCGGAATCACGGTGGTCGACTCGTGCGGCTCAGCCACGATGGTCCGCTCGGCGGCGGGGATCGGAGGCGCTGCAGGTGCCGGCGGCGGCGCGGATGCGACCGGAGGGGGAGGCGGAGCCGGCGGTGGAGGGGCCGCGGGTGCCGACCACGGAGGCGAGATCGGAGCAGGTGAGGCAGGCTCCTCCGCTCCGGGAGGCACGGTCCATGACGAGCCTGCGGGAGCAGCAGCCGGCTCGTTGGCCGGAGGTCCCCACGACTGGCCGGCGTCTGGCCATCCGGATGAAGCTCCGCCCGCGGCCGGAGGCGCTTCCCATGATGGTGCCGGCGCTGCGTTGGCCTCCCATGAAGGCGCGGGCGGCTGGCCAGCCGGCGCGGCGGCGGGAACGTCCCATGAAGCCGCGGGCGCGGCGGGTTCCGCGGCTGGGGTTGAGGTGCCCCATGCATTCGCGGACGGCGCGGGCGGCGCGCTCCAGGCTGGAGGGGGTGCCGCAGTCGGCGGCGAAGGCGGCGGTGGCGCGGCGGATGCCGGTCCCCACGCTGGGGGCGGCGGCGCGGCTGCGGGCGGCGGCGGGGGTGGAGCCGCAGCGGGACGTGGAGCTGGGGCAGGTGCGGGAGGCGCTGCCGCAGGAGTGCGCGGCGGTCCCCATGCAGGCGCCGGTGCGCCGGACGGCGGTGCAGCGGCGGCGGGTGCACCCCACGCTGGCGCGGGTGCGGGCGGGGCAGCCGGAGCACGCGGTTCGGCTGCCGCCGGTGGAGCCGGCGAACTCGGGGGCGGCGCGGCTGCGCCGCCCCATGCAGGGGACGTCGCGCCGACGGGCTTTCCCGGTGAGCTCCACGAGCCCGTCGGTGAGGCCGCCGCGCCCGGAGGCGCCGGTGCTCCCCATGACGGTGACGCTGGGGCCGATCCCCAGGTCGGCTGGCTGCCGGGCGCAGGTGGGGCAGGAGGCTGGTCCCAGCTGGGGCCGGCCGCAGGCTGTGGTGGCGCGGCAACCACCGTTGAAGCGACCGATCCAGGCCTGGGCGTCGTCACCGGGGGTGCCCAGGTGGCGACGGCCGTTTGCGGTGCCGGTGACCCAGCCGCACGGGCTGGGGGTGCGGGCCTCACGGCGTTCTGATTGCCCTTCTTGCGGACCCTGATGCGCCGGAGACGCAGATAGAACACGCCCGTGAAGATGGCGACCACGGCCAGGATGATGACTGCGTACAGCTGCTCGGTTGGCATCCGGGAAGAGGGCCTCCTATGGCGAAATCGTGGTCGGTCTTGCGAAGTATGCCATCCGGTATCGACCCGAGCCTAGCTACTTAGGTTCGCTGCTGAAGAGTGATTTAGACCGTGCCCTCGATCACGACGCGCCCAGAGCCCACGCCTGCCACGCCGATGTCCACCTCCAGCGCGTGCCCACCTGCCGGGGGCGACTGGCCCGTGACGACGTAAACACGCATCCGCCTCCCCAGCGGAAAGTCCAGGCGGCGCGTCAGCTGGGCCCTACCGGCGTGGGTCTCGACCTGCACCTCGTGCCTCGGCAGGGTGAGTCCGTCCAGGCGAAGGGGAGTGAGCGTCGTGAGCACTGCAGGCCGCGTTCGGTTTTCGAGCACGATGCTGAGCCCGTCACTCTCCGCATGAAGGCTCTGAAGATCGGCCAGACGGTCCGCCAGATAACGGGGCAGCTCCGGACGTAGCCGCTCGAGCGGACTGCTGCTCGTGACCGTGAAACGCAGCTGCGTCCGATCGATGATCTCTCCGGCGATCATGAGCGTCGCCTCGATCACATAGATGCCTTCTGCGGTGAGATCGATGTTGACGGTCGTGGCGTGGATCGCGGGCTCGGACGTGGTCGGCACCTCGCACTGGGCCACGCCGGAGTAGGACTTCCGCAGCGTGGCGTCGCGAAGCTTGCTCACGCCTCGCAGCGAGACTGCACGTTCACGAGTGACCGACCAGCGAACCGTTCCAGCCCCCGCCACCTGCGGATCGTCGTTGACCACGACCAGGCGAGCCGTGAAGGGCCTGTCGGGGCGCTGCAGGATTCCGAACGGCCGGTCGGGCTCCGCGCTCATCGGCTCGACGATGATCCGGGTCGCGCGAAACGCTTCCTTCAGGGCTTCGAGCGCTGGTTTCGGCCGGCGCGCGGCGTCAGCGAGCCCGAAGCCGATGGCCGGAAACGGATCGACCAGATGAAAAGCGAAAGCGCCCCAACACTGCTCGAACTTGCGCGTGCGGAGATGCTCGGCGGCAAGCCTGACCAGCCGTGCCTGGTAGTCCTGCGAGGCGTTCACGTAGGCCTCGAGGCTTGGCTGCGATGACGGCAGGCCCACGCCTCGCTCAGCCCAGTTGACCGGCTGAAATCCCGCGTGCCGCCAAGCGGGCTCGTCGTCTGCGACCGGCCACTGACCACGGATGTCGTCCCATACCGGTGACTGGGCGTCCGGCAGCGACTGGGCGCCGAATGCGGTCACGATGAGCGGCTCGACGTCGAGGATGTCCTTCCATGACCCCGACTCCCATCCGAGCTGCATGTGAGTGTCGATGTCGCCGGTGGCGGCCAGCGCGGGCCGCGTGGGGTCAAGCGATTCGAACGCCGCCTTCAAGTCCTGGTCGATGGAATGGTTCTGCCGGACGACATTCACATCGCCCATGTCCGCGTTGACCGCGAGCCATGGCGGCTCGTCGTGGGCGATCCACATCACGACCGACGGATGATTGCGCAGCTGCTCGACCATCTCCGATTGAAGAGCGCGAGCGGAGGTTTCGAAGAACCGCGTGTCGTCAGAGCGTGCCTGGTACGCATACGAGCCCAGCATCGGCATCTCCTGGAGCACGAGCATTCCCTCCGCGTCGGCCAGACGGTAGAAGTCGCGAGGCAAGACGTTGGCGATGACCCTGAGCGCCTCGATGTTGGCGTCCTTCGCCATCCTGATATCAGCGGCTATGCGGTCGGTTGGCAGATCGTCGAGGCGATACGCCGGCGCGTAGCAAGCGCCGCGCAAGAACATCGGCCGTCCGTTCACCTCGAAGCTCCAGCGCCGCGACCCGATATCCCATTTCAGGTCGCGAAACGCGAACGACTCCTCGACTCGCGCCGATTCGCCGCCCCCGACCTCGACCGCCATCTCGGCGCGGTACATCGGCTGCTCGCCGAAGCGCCACGGCTCCCACCGGCGCGCGCCGGGCAACGCCAGGCGCATGGTCATCGTGTGATCCCCGCCGCCGGCGATTCGAAACTCACGGCGCAGGCGAAGCGGCGTCGGCATTCCGCCGTGACCCGCAGCGCTCACGACGAGGTCGATCTCTCCATCCATCTGCCTGCCGTCCAGGTTGCGTAGGCGCACCTCGACGTCGAGCCTTCCGTCCGCCGCTTCGAAATGAGGCTTGAGTCGCAGCCAGTCGACTGTGACTGGACCGAGATATTCGAGCTCGACAGCTCGCCACAGCCCGAGCGGCACCTCCCAGCGATATGGCTCGCCCAGGCTCATGTAGGCGGACGCCGGATAGGGGCGAAGCTCCCCATCGTTGAAGTGCCCCATCAAATGGCGCTTGCGGTCGAGCTGGACCTCGATGGGTGATTCACAGCAGACCACTAGCTCGTTGTCGGGCTTGAGGTACGGCGTCAGGTCGAAGCCGAAGGCGCCGAAGTGCCCATAGTGCGACCCGAGCAGCCGGCCGTTTATCCACGCGTTGGTCGCAAGAAAAGCGCCGCCGATCCGCAGGAGCACGCGGCCGGAATGGTCTGGCCTGGGAAAAGCAGTCCGATACCAGACGGCCTGCCGGCCTTCACCTGAGGAGAGCTGCCTGGGCACGCCGACCGGCTTCCATCCAGTGCCGCGGCCGAACGGTAGCCGCTCCGCCTCGCCCTCGCCGAGCGACATCCACACCGCCTCCCATCCGCTCAGCTCGCGCCGGCCGCCTGAGCGCTGCTCGAGAGGCATCAGGATGCAGTCGCTCATGCTGCTTTCGCGAACGCGCCGTCAGCGGTGGCGCACAGGATCACCGGCCGGCCCATCGCAGAGACGAACATGTCCTCCTTTCCACGCTCCAGGAGCGCGATGATGCTGCCGCCGAACCCCGCCCCCATGATCCGCGCTCCCAGGCACCCCGGCTGAGACCAGGCTTTCTCGACCAGTCCGTCGACAGTCGGCGTGGAAACCTCGAAGTCGTCACGCAGGCTGACGTGGGATTGATTGAGCAGCCGGCCCAGGCGGTCGAAGCGACCGCTCTCGAGCGCGTCGACGAACGCGTGCACTCGTGCGATCTCCGAATCCACGTGTCGCTTTCGCTTTGGCAACCCGGCCTCCGCC
>Ga0209689_1001904_pt1 | contig 15614 bp, 16 predicted proteins | sample GraSoiAngelo_149_FD_187119 | JGI IMG/M metagenome (GOLD analysis project Ga0209689, IMG submission 187119) | Grasslands soil microbial communities from the Angelo Coastal Reserve, California, USA - 14_1009_09_30cm (SPAdes) (version 2) | ecosystem: Environmental > Terrestrial > Soil > Grasslands ...
TCGGACCGGTGCGTGCTTATGATTGAGACACGGATCAGTCCGGGAGGGGGGTACCAGTGTGACAACCGCGGTCGAGGCGCCGCCCACGACCACCGCACGCGACAGCCGGTCGGCGGTGCTGGTCGCCATGGCCGACACCTTCATCGGCGGCATGGGCCACGCAGGTTCTCCGATCCGAGTGGCCGCCACCATGGAGGACACGTTTGCCCGTTTGCCATCCCCGGCCGATCGACGGCAGTTGCGATTGATCGTCGGCGTGCTCGGCCGCCGCACCGGAACGTTCTTGCTCACCGGGCGGCCGGGTCCCTTCTACCGCTGGCCTCGCGAGCGGCGCATCAGGGTGATGGCCGCCTGGTCGACCAGCCGGCTAACGTTCCGGCGGCAGCTCTTCCAGATGTTCAAGCGGCTCTCCCTGCTCGCGTTCCTGGGAGACACCGAAGCCGACGGCAGCAACCCGGTGTGGCCTGAAATCGGTTACCCCGGTCCCGTCTCGGCGCCGTCTCCCATCCCCAAGCCGATCCGTACCACCACCCTGGACGGCGACACCACCCTGACCTGCGATGCGGTCGTGGTCGGTTCAGGTGCGGGCGGTGGGGTGGTCGCGGCGGAACTGGCCGCCGCCGGGAAAGACGTCATCGTGCTCGAAGAAGGCGGTTATTACAACGAGGCCGACTTCAACCAGCTCGAGCTCGCCATGATGCGCAAGCTCTACTACCAGGGCGGCTTTGCGGCGACCGCCGATGGAGCGATCGCCCTGATCGCCGGCGGCTGCCTGGGTGGTGGCACGGTGGTCAACTACACGACGAGTTTTCGCACTCCCGACTGGCTGCGCGACGAATGGGCGCAGCAGCATGGCCTGCCAGCCTTCGTCACCGATGAGTTCACCGCCTCGCTGGATGCCGTCTATGAGCGGCTCGGTGTCAACGTCGATCACAGCCGGGTCAGCGCTCGGGAGCGCGTCCTCGAACGCGGTCTTCAGCGGCTCGGCTGGCACGCCGGCAGCATGCCGCGTAACGTCCAGGGCTGCTCCCAGGACGAGCGCTGCGGGTTCTGCGGCTACGGCTGTCAGATCGGTGCCAAGCAGTCGACGCTGAAGACCTATCTGATGGATGCCTACCAGCGGCGGGCGCGGATTGTCGTCCGCTGCGCGGTGGACCGGGTGATCATCGAGAACGGCCGCGCCGTCGGCGTGCGCGCCACCGTCCGGCAGCCGGAGATGCCGGCCTTCACCCTGATCGTTCGAAGCGGCGCCGTGGTCGCCGCCGCCGGGGCGATTGCCACGCCGGCCCTGTTGCTGCGCTCCGGCGTGCGGTCACCGGCGGTTGGCCGCTGGCTCCGGTTGCACCCGGCGACGGCGGTATCGGGAATCTTCGACGAAACCATCCGCCCCTGGGAAGGCACCCTGCAGGCGGTCTACTCCGACGAGTTCGTCGACCTCGACGGAAAGCATTTCGGGCCGAAGATCGAATCGGCACCGCTACACCCCGCCCTGCTGGCGCTGGTCACACCGTGGCGGGAGCCCGATCACTACGGCAAATTGATGCGCGAGTTGCCGAAGCTCTCCCTGACCGGCATCTTGCTGCGCGACAGTGGCGCCGGTCGGGTGACGGTCCGGGACGGCACCGCTCGCGTGGATTATCGCCTCTCGCGCCAGGATCTCACCCACATGCGCAAGGGGATCGAAGCCGGCGCGCGCATCCTGGAGGCCGCCGGCGCCCGGGAAATCTTCACCAGCCAGGCCGCCTACGTCGCCTACCGGCCGGGCCAGTCTGGTGGCATCGAGGCCTTCATGGACGAGGTCGACCGGCACGGCTACGGACCAGGCCAGATCGGCTACGTGAGCTTTCACCAGATGGGATCCTGCCGCATGGGGAACGATTCGCAGACCTCGGTGATCGGCGCGGATCACCAGGCGCATGCGGTCAACGGCTTATTCGTCGCCGACGGGAGTGCCTTTCCCAGTGCCTCCGGCGTCAATCCCATGATCACGATCATGGCCATGGCTCACCGAGCATCTCGCTTCATCGCCGCCGCCTGCTGAGTACCAATTGCGCTAGGCGCGTGCAGCGGCTACTTCCCTAGACTGACACCCAATGCAGGCGGCCATTCAAACCAGGCGGAGCCCGTGGATCATCCTGCTCGTGCTCTGCCTTGGCTTCTTCATGATCCTGCTCGATCTCACGATCGTGAACGTCGCGATCCCGAGCATCATCGACGGCTTACACGCCGGCCTCGACGAGATCCTGTGGGTGCTCAACGCTTACATCCTCGTCTACGCCGTGTTGCTGATCACCGCCGGGCGGCTGGGTGACAAATACGGGGCCAAGCGACTCTTCCTGGTTGGGCTGGCGGTCTTCACCTTTGCGTCCATCGGCTGCAGCCTGGCGCAGAGCCCGGGCCAGCTCATCGTCGCCCGCATCGTCCAGGGCATCGGCGGCGCCATTCTGACCCCGCAGACCCTCAGCATCCTGACGAACATCTTTCCGCCGAGCCGACGCGGCGCGGCGTTTGGCGTCTGGGGCGCGGTTGCCGGGGTCGCCTCGGTGACCGGCCCGACCCTTGGCGGCTTTCTGGTGACCAACTTCAGCTGGCAGGCCGTCTTCTGGGTCAACGTGCCGGTCGGCGTCGTCGCCTTCATCCTCGGCGTCTGGCTACTGCCGGGGATTCGGCTCGGTCGCGACCAGGACCTGGATCCGGTCGGCGTCCTGCTCGCCAGCGGCTCGCTGTTTGCGGTGGTCTTCGGCCTGATCGAGGGGCAGCGATATCACTGGGGCACGTTTACCGACACGCTGTCGTTCGACGCCGCCGGGGGCCACTGGGGCCTCTTCAGCATCCCCAGCCTCTTCGTGGCCAGTGTGGTCCTCTTCGTGCTCTTTGTGCTTTGGGATCGCGGGCGCGCAGACCCGCTGGTGCCCTTCGCGCTGTTCAAGGACCGAAACTTCGCGATCGGCAATGCGCTGGCGGCAATCGTCTTCTTCGGCATGATGGGCCTGTTCCTGCCGCTCACGATCTTCTTGCAGTCGGTGCTCGGCTTCAGCGCTCTGAAGGCTGGCCTCACCTTCGCGCCGATGTCGCTGGTCTCGATGGTCGTCGCGCCCATCGCCGGCCGCGCCACCGATCGATTCGGTGGCAAGTACATCCTGCTCGCCGGGCTCAGCTGCTTCAGCGTCGGCATGGGGCTGGTCATCTGGGTCTCGTCCCTCAGCGCCGGCCAGTTCACCTTCCTGCCGCCGCTAGTCCTCGCCGGCGTCGGGCTCGGTTGCACCTTTGCCCCGATGACCACGGTGACGATGCGGCGGGTCGATCCGCGATTGGCCGGAGCCGCCTCCGGGCTGCTCAACAGCAACCGTCAACTCGGTGGAGCCTTCGGCAGCGCGATCGTGGGTGCGATCCTGCAAAACCGGCTCGCCACCGAGCTCGTCAGCCAGGCCCAGGTTCAAGCCGGCAACGTCCCATCCGCCTTTCAGTCCCAGTTCGTCCAGGGTTTCGCCAAGGCCGCCAACGGCGCCCTCGAGGTCGGCCGTGGGCAATCCGGCGCCGCGCTGCCGTCCAATCTCCCACCGCAGGTCAAGAGTCGCATCCTTCAGTTAAGTCATGACGTCTTCGCCCAGGCGTATCTCAACGCCATGCGCCCGTCGCTGGCGGTGGCGATTGCGGTGTTGCTGTTCGGCGCGCTCCTGACGACGGGCATCGTGCGCCGAAAGAAGTTCTCGGCTCAGCCAGTTCGGGAGGCGGCGCCCGCTACCGGGTAGGTCCGCCGCGACACGTCCATATACTGGGTTGATGCCTCGCCCGTGGCTTCCGCTATTCCCGTTGAACGTCGTGCTCTTCCCGCACATGCCGCTGCCGCTGCACGTCTTCGAGCCCCGCTATCGGCAGATGATCGGCGACTGCCTGGAGGAGGGCCACAGCTTTGGCGTGGTGGCCATTCAGGAGGGGACCGAAACCGGGCCCGCGACGCCATACGACGTTGGCACCCTGGCCAAAATCGTCCGCATCGATCGGCTGGACGATGGCCGCATGAACCTGCTCGTCATGGGCGCGTCGCGCTTTGAGATCACGCGGACGAGCGAGGACCGTCCCTACCTGCGTGGCCAGATCCGCATCATTCCGGAGGCCGGTGATGACCTCGATGCGACGGCCCGGCTGACGGAAACGACCGCGATCACCTTTCGCCAGTACTCGAACCTCTTGCGCGAGCTGGTCGGCCAGAAGCCGGATGAGGCCGAGCCGCCGATGGAGCCGGAGCTGCTCTCTTACCTGATCGCCGCCGCCCTGAACTTACAGGTGCCGGAAAAGCAATCGCTGCTGGCGGAGCGGCGAACCGATTCGCGGCTACAGCTCGAACTGCGCATCCTTCGAAAGGAGATCCTGCTGCTCAAGCAGATGGTCGCGCACGCGGCGGCTGCCGGTAGTGTTCGCACCTCCCTGAACTGAAGTCACCGGCTGCAACGGCATGCTTGCGACAGCTGTCTGTCGGATCGCCGAGCCGGAGGCGCGGTCAGGACGTGTGCAAATCGACCACGAGGCGCCATGCATACGAGCCCGTGGCGGCGAGGGTGAACGCGGTGACGCGGACCGGGCGGGCGAGGTCCACGGTGATGGTCTCGTCGGCTCCCTGCTGGACCGGTGGTTCGATCGCGGCAACCTGGTAACTCTGAATGCCATTGACCGGAACCCCGGTGGCCGAGGTGTTCTTGAAGGTCACCGCGATATGAAGGTCGTCGGGCTTGGTGATGACCATCGTGGGCAGGCCGCCGCCGTGGATGTCGAAGACCAGCCGAGTGTAGCCGGCGATCGCGGTGCCCGGCCGAATCCGAAAGACGGTGCCGCCGCTGACGCCGTTTCCGAGGGTGAAGAGCACCGGAGCGGCGGTCGGGAGGGCGCTGGGTAGTGAGGCCGAGGCCCGAATGGTGGGCGATGGCCGCGCGACCGACGCCCGAACGGACGCCGTCGCCGCGGTGTTGGTTGCGCCGAGCTTGCTGACGCTTTTGGACAGCCAGCCGCCTTCGTAGAGAACCGCGGCGAGCAACACACAGGCGGCCGCGCCCAGCCCAACGGCGATGCGCATCGCCGTGTCTGGCTTTCGGGCCGCCGTCGGCGGCGCTGCCGGCTCATCGCTATAGAGCTGGGCGGGTTCCTCGCCGTAGACAACGTTGCTGCTCACGGGCACCGCTGCCTCGGGCCGTATCGGCTCCGGCTCATCCTCCGCGGCGACGACGGTCTCGGGCATGGACTCGGCGACGGCGGTCTCGGGTTCTGCAGCAGCCGCGACCGGTTCGGGTTCGGGCACGACGGCGGCGGCCGGTGGTTCAGGCTCCCAATCGAGGCGCTCGATCTCCTGGTGCGAATCGACTTCGACCTGCCGCCACGGTGCGGAGGTCACCGGTTCAACCTCGGGGGCGGACGTCGCCGGTTCAACCTCGGCACTTGCCACTTCCTCCCCCCGAGGATTCTCAAACGGATGGATGGACTCGGGGATCGAGGTGAGCGGCGTCGGATGATCGGTGGCAGCCTCGTCCCGGAAAATCTCTCGCTCGAGCTCGCTCAGCAGATCGGGTACCGAGGTGACCTCGGGTCGCATCGGCGTCGGAAACTCGGGAAGCGGTGCGACGCCGGGCGGCGGCTCAGCCGGTCCAATCTCGAAGGAGCGGGTTCCAGCCTGTCCGCGCACCCGCTCGGGAATCGACACGGCGTAGGCCTGGTCCATGGCAGGGGCTCCGACGCTGGCGCTGGGAAGTCGACCGACGCGCAACAACATTTCTCGGAAATCTTCCACCCGCTCGCGGCAGGCCTCGCAGCGGCGCAGATGGTCGCGCGCCCATTCGAGGTCCTTCCCATCGAGGCGATCGTCCAGCACCGCACTTGGCGAGATTCGGGTGCAGCGGTTGCGTTCAAAACTTGATGTAGTCATAGATCTCCCCCAGCTCCGCGCGACTCCGGTCCAGCGCATGCACCAGCTTACGCGGCTGCATGTCGATGACATCGGCGAGCTCGTCGTAAGAGAGCTTGACGAAATCGCGGAGCAGAACCATCACGCGGGCTTCGAACGGCAGGGCGGTGATGGCCCGCTGCACCGTATCGCGACGCAGGGCTCGGCGCGCCTCGGGTTGCGGAAATCCTTCTAAGGTCAGCTGGTTGGCGCGATGCCGGCGGAACCAGCGGCGTGGGCGTAGCGCCTGACGGCTGAGCTCGGTGGCCGCCCGAAAGACGTCGGCTCGCCTCAGCCCGGTATCCGCCGAGCGACGACGACTGGCGTCCGCAACCTGGCGGAACGCCGCGCAGGTGATGGCGGTCGCACCGTCAATGTCATCGAGCAGCCGGGCGACATAATTCAGAACCAGCGGGAAGTCTGAATAGAACTCGCGTTCAACGGACGCGGCCCGTACGCTCGCGGCTGGAGCTTCGACGTGTACCTGATCCATTACTGGGACGTAGGGCGGATGCCTGCAGTCTAGTCAGGCTGCACCAATTCGTCAACTCGGCGTGGTATCAGTTCTTGACCAATTCGACCAGGTCGCCCATCTGGTAGATGGCCGCGACCGCCTCGCCGTCGGTCCCGAACAGGCTGGTTGGCATCCCGATGTCGGCGAGAAATACCCGGCCGGCGATCTCCGCCCGTGCCAGGCCGGCCTTGGGTGCGGCCAGCGTCACCGTGGCGGCCGCCCGTACGGCGTCTTCGGCGCCGTTTCCGGTGTCCGCATCCATCCCCGATGGCACGTCGATCGCCACGATCGGCCTGCTGGTGGCGTTCATGGCCTGGGTGACCCGGGGGGCGGGTTCCCGGAGCGGCGGCCGGATGCCGGTGCCGAGCAAGCCGTCGACCAGCACATCCGCCGTGGCGTCGATGCCATCGGGAGCCTCGACGAGCGATATGCCCAGCCGCTGGAGCGTAGTGGTGTGTCGCATCACCAGGCTGGTCGGGTCTCGGGAGCGAACGATCGCTGCCGTCACGATGGCGCCCCGCTGATGCAGAAACCGAGCGGCCACCAGGGCGTCGCCGCCGTTGTTCCCCGCGCCGGCCACGACGATCACCCGCTTTCCCCGAATCCCGCCCACGAACGCGTCGGTGAACCTTGCCACCTGCCAGCCGGCCACTTCCATCAGCTGCAGTGGCTCGATTCCAAATTGCTGGCGAGCGCCGGCATCCGCGTTTCGCAGCGTTGCCGAGGAGACGGATGGGACGCCGTTCCAGCGGAAAGCCGGCCAGTTCACGTGACCAGCAGGGTTTCCCCCGGTGCCGTATGCAGGCGCGCCGCCGCGGATCCCTCGCGCAGCGCGAACTCGATCCGCCCGCTGCTGCCCACCAATGCCACCAGTTCGTTGGGCGCCGCATCCTCGTAGGTCTCAACGGTGGGTACCGGTGTGCCGTTGACCACCTTGATGCGAGCCAGCGCCCGGATGGGAAGGTTGGTGACGACGTTGCCGAAATGGTCGCAGTGCAGCACCTGGGCGCGCCAGGCTTCGCCGACCTTCGAGGCCCAGGCATCAGCCAGTCGCATCGGCTCGTCGCGCCGGAGTTTGCCGAGCTCGGCGAGCGACGCGCCGGCGGCCAGCCGGGCGGCAGTCGGCCCGAAGATGTCGCGGCCGTGGAACGTTGGGGACGCCTCCGGCGGCGTCGGCAGCTCGGCGGTCTCGCTGATGGGCTCGGTGAGAAAGGTGAACAGTCCGTTGTCCGGGCCGACGAAGACATGGTCCGCGGTCCTGAAGGCGATCGCCTTGCGGCGGGAGCCGACTCCCGGATCGACCACGGCGACGTGCACGGTGCCGACCGGGAAGTTCCGCCAGGCGCTGTCCAGCAGGAAGGCACCCTGCAGCACGGCGAAAGGACGGACGCCGTGGGTGATGTCGATCACCGATGCCTTCGGGTACACCGCGAGGATCGCCCCTTTCATGGCGCCGACGTAAGCGTCATCGAGGCCGAAATCGGTGAGCAGCGTCACGATCCCGTTCGGCTTCATGCCGCCATGCTATCTGCTGGCGCGCGCCGGAAACGAAAAGAGCCGCCCCCTCGGGCGGCTCTCCGTCGCTTGACCTTTCGGCCTAGTAGTCCGGCATCGAGGGCGCCGGCGCGGCCGACTGCTTCTTCTCCGGAATGTCCGAGACGAGTGCCTCGGTGGTCAGCAGCATGGCCGCGATGCTCGCGGCATTCTGCAGCGCCGAACGGGTGACTTTCGTCGGGTCGACGATGCCGGCCTTCAGCATGTCGCTGTACTCGCCCTTGGCGGCGTCGAAGCCCTGGCCCTTGGGCAGGTCTTTGACCTTCGCGACCACGACCGAACCTTCGTAGCCGGCGTTGTTGACGATCTGGCGCAGCGGCTCCTCGAGCGCGCGGCGGACCAGCGCGACGCCGGTGGCCTCGTCGCCGGTGAGCTTCAGGTTGTCGAGCGACTTCTGGGCGTGCACCAGGACGGCGCCACCGCCGGGCACGATGCCCTCTTCCACGGCAGCCCGGGTCGCCGACACGGCGTCCTCCATCCGGTGCTTCTTCTCCTTGAGCTCGGTCTCGGTTGCCGCGCCGACCTTGATGACGGCGACACCACCGGCGAGCTTGGCCAGCCGCTCCTGCAACTTCTCCTTGTCCCAGTCGGAGGTCGTCTTATCGATCTCGGCCTTGATCTGGTTGATCCGGCCCTTGATCTCATCCTGCTTGCCGGCACCCTCGACGACGGTGGTGTCATCTTTGGTGACGGTCACGCGGCGCGCCTTACCCAGCTGGTTGAGCTGCACGGAGTCGAGCTTGAGGCCCAACTCTTCGGAGATGACCTGTCCGCCCGTCAGGATCGCGATGTCCTGCAGCATGGCCTTGCGGCGATCGCCGAAGCCCGGCGCCTTGACCGCGACGGCGGTGAAGGTGCCACGCAGCTTGTTGACGATGATGGTGGCCTGCGCCTCGCCTTCGACGTCCTCGGCGATGATCAGCAGCGGCCGGCCGCTCTGTACCACCTTCTCCAGCACCGGCAGGAGATCCGCAACCGCGGAGATCTTCTTCTCGGTGATCAGGATGTACGGATCCTCGAGCACCGCCTCCATCCGGGTGGCGTCGGTCACCATGTAGGGCGAGATATAGCCCTTGTCAAACTGCATCCCATCGACAAGCTTGAGCTCATCCTCGATGCCCTTCGACTCTTCGACGGTGATGACGCCGTCCTTGCCGACTTTCTCCATCGCGTTGGCGACCATGTCACCGATCGACGGATCGGCGGCGGAGATGGTGGCGACCTGGGCGATCTTCTCCCGCTCGGAGATCTGGACCGACTGTTCCTTGATCGCCTTGACGACCTCGTCGACCGCCTTCTGGATGCCGATCTTCAACGCGATCGGGTTGGCACCGGCGGTGACATTGCGCAGTCCCTCGCCGATGATCGCCGCGGCCAGCACGACCGAGGTCGTGGTGCCGTCGCCGGCGATGTCATTGGTCTTGCTCGCGACTTCCTTGACGAGCTGGGCTCCCATGTTCTCGAAGGGATCCTCCAGCTCGATCTCCTTCGCGATCGTGACCCCGTCGTTCGTGATCGTCGGGGAGCCGAATTTCTTGTCGAGTACCACGTTGCGACCCTTGGGGCCGATGGTAATTCGAACCGCGTCGGCGACCTTGTCGACGCCGCGCTTCAGCGCCGAACGGGCGTCAGCATCGTAAGCGAGTTGTTTCGCCATCGATCGTCCTCCTTCCTGCTAGTGATGAGTGGGCAAACGGCCAGTGTTCCGGGGCGGTAAGTACCCGCATTTTAGCACTCCTAAACGGTGAGTGCTAGCAATCGGCCCCCTCGAGCGCCAGCCCGGATAGGCGCCGGTAGAATGAATCTGGGCGGCTGCACCGGTACCCATGAGCATTCCTGAACCTAATCCCACTCGACGTGTCGGCCGCGCCATGGCCTGGGGGGTGGCGATCGGCGTCGGCGCCGTCGTCCTGCGCGAGCTGGTCCGCCCCCGGGAGCAGCCCGCCAGGCTGATCGACTGGGAGAGGGTGGAGGAGATCGCGCTCAACCGCTGCGGCGAGGCGGCCGACCCGCCGGCGGACCTCGCCCGGGAGCAGACCTACCAGGCGATCGCGGCGGAACTCGAGCCGCAGCTGGTCGAGGCGCTTGGCTCGGGGACGGCCCCCAGCGGCACCCGCCTGTATCCAGGGTTGACCGCGGTCGGCCGGCGGCAGTGGGTGCGCTTCAACATCCGGATCTTCCGCCAGATGTTCGAGCCGCTGGAGACGCTCCAACGCCTGATTCCGGGCTCGCTGATCCTGAGTTTCGGCCAGCGGGGCATTACCCGATACCTCGGGCTGATGCTCGGCCTGCTGGCGCGCCGGGTTCTGGGCCAATACGATCCCGCCCTGTTGGGCCGGGAGCCGGTGGAAACCTCCTCCCTGATCCTGGTGGAACCCAACGTCCAGGCCTGGGCCCAGAAGGACAAGTTGCCGATTGACGAGCTGCGCCGGTGGCTGGCCATGCACGAGATGACACACGCCTGGGAGTTTCGGGCGCATCCCTGGCTGCAGCCCTACCTGGAGGGGCTGCTCAAGCAGGTGCTGGTGGGCCGGCTCGGTGACGGCCATCGGCCGAGCCGGCTGGAATTACTGCGGACCCTGACCGTCGGGGTTGGCCAGCAGTGGAAGGCGATCGCCAGGTTGCAGGCGGTGATGAGCCTGCTCGAGGGCTACAGCAACCTGGTGATGAACGAGGTCGGCCGGCGCGAGCTGCCGCACTTCGCGCTGCTCGAGGGTGCCTACCGGCGGCGGCAGCAGGAGCGGACGCCGCTCGAGCGGGCCTTCCTGCGCCTGACCGGATTGGAGATGAAGATGCGCCAGTACGTGCTCGGCGAACGGTTTTGTCGGGAAGTTCGCGATGCCGGCGGTCGCGAGCTGCTGAGTCGAGTTTGGGAAGGCCCGGACTGGCTCCCGACGATGGCCGAGATCCAGCGGCCGTCGCTCTACGTCGAGCGCGCCCGGTCGCATTGAAAGCCGCCGTCCTGACGGTGGCGCTCCTGCTGTGCGCTTGTGGCACCGCCGCGGCGCCGGACACGGGGGCCTCGAGCTCGCAGTTGCAAGCCCAGGTGGTGGCATCCGAGCTGGTGGCGGGATCGCAGCAGCGCGTACCGATCGGGATCCTCGACCACAACACGCCGGTCAACGATGCCACCGTGCACGTGCGCGCCTTTCTCCTGCAGGGGACGAACGGGGTCTTCAAAGGGGAGTCCGATGCGCCCTTCAAAGGTGCCGGACTGGGGGGCGCCGGCGTCTACGTGGCGCATCTCGACCTGGTGCCGGCCGGCAACTGGGGCCTGCAGGTGACCGCATCCCGACCGAACGGCGCTCATCTCAGCCAGCAGGTCGCCTTCAACGTAATCACCACCCCCGTTGTGCCGGCGGTGGGCCAGGCCGCACCGGCCAGTCACACGCCCACCACCAAGGATGCCGACCCCACCACCATCGACAGCGGCCGGCCTCCCGATGACATGCACCAGATCTCAATTGCCGACGCCATCGCGCAGCATCGTCCAACGCTGGTCATCTTTGCGTCGCCCGCGTTCTGCACCAGCCGGATTTGCGGCCCAGAGGTCAAGGTGGTGCAAAGTCTTGAGCCCGCCTACAAAGACCGCCTGACATTCATCCACGTCGAGGTCTATCGGGACTTTGTGCCCGATCCCTCGAAGCGCCAGCTGGCGCCGGCTGTGCTCGAATGGCGGCTGCAGTCGGAGCCATGGATCTTCCTGATCGACGCCAGGGGGGTCATCCAGACGCGCTTCGAGGGCCCGACGGCGACCGACGAGGTCCAGGCGGCCATCGTCAAGCTGCTCGGCTGACCTTTACATCTACTTACAGAGTCGCGGCCGCCCCGTTTCGAGGAGGAGGCGTCGCGGGTGGTACGGTCCCCCCCACATGGCCGACATGATGTTCGACCTGGTCTGCCAGCACTGCGGGCGCCGGGAGCAAAAGCGGTGGGAGACTCGAGGGAGCGTCAAGGTCACCTACTGCGGGTTCTGCAAGCACGGCATGTCGGTGGTGGGGATCGCCTTCTTCACCCCCACCCAGCGCGAGCAGGCCGCCGCCTAATCGATCTCGGCCAGCACCTGGCCTTCCTGCACGGTCTCGCCCTCTTTGGCGTGGATCCTGGTGACGCGTCCGCCCTTCGGCGCGTTGACGGGGATCTCCATCTTCATCGACTCGAGAATCATCAAGGTCTCGTCGGCGTCAACCTGCTGCCCTTCTTTGACGACCACCTTCCACAGATTGCCCGCAAGCTCGGCCTTCACCTGCACTCGGCCGATTGTCTCACGCAAGAGTCGGGTAATATGGCGACGATTTGCGCAAAAAACGTAGCTACCCGAAGAAGCGCGGCGGTCCGACCACGCTGCGCCCCGGCATCGACACCCTGGTCGAGAAAGAAACCCCGGGCGACAAGGAAGAAACCATCGAGATGGACGCCGAGGTGGTCGAGCCCCTGCCGAACGCGATGTTCAAGGTCAAGCTGCAGACGGGGCAAACCATCCTGGCCTATACATCGGGGAAGATGCGCAAGTTCTACATCCGGATCCTGATCGGCGACCGGGTCCGGGTAGAGCTGTCGCCCTACGACCTGACCCGCGGCCGGATCATCTTCCGCTACAAGTAGCCTCGCGGTAACCTCAGATCACCGTGATCTGGCTCTATCTGTTGCTCCTGGCCGTGGCGGCGGTCGGACTCTGGGGTGTCTACCGGATCCTGGGCACGCCGTCCCGGCTGGCGCCGACCGACTACGCCGTCGTGCTTGCCGATGTCGCCGACAGCGTGGAGCGGGCGGCGGCCCGATTGCGCGAAGCGCTCGACGCCTCGCCCGCTACCGCCCTGGACGACGTCGCCGGTCAGAGCCGGAAGATCTTTCAGACCGGTTACTACCAGACGCTTCGGTTGCGGCCGGCCGCGGGAGCCGACGTCCTGGCGGCCGCTCGGGCCGAACTCGGTCAGGCCTGCGAGGCCTACGACTGGGCGAGCCGCATGCTCGGCAGTGAGAGTGTTCGCAATCCGCTGATCATCGAAGCCGCCCGCCGGCTGATGGACGTGGGTGATAACGCGCTCAGGCAGGCGGCGCAGGCACTGCCGGCCGAATTGCCGGCGCCTCACGAAAGTACTGCACCGTCGCGCTGAGGCCGGCCTCCAGGCTGGTTTGCGGGTGCCAGCCGAGGAGCGTTTCGATCTTCCTCGGATCGACCACCGAGCGCCGCTGCTCGCCGGCCAACGGCGGACCATGTTCCTCGGGTCGGTCGCTGCGGGTCAGCTGTCGCAGCAGCGCGAAGATCCGGTTGATGTCGGTTTCGACGCCGGTCCCCACGTTGAAGGCGCCGACCTGGTCCGACGTCAGCGCGCGGGCATTGGCGTCCGCGACGTCGCCGACGTAGACAAAATCGCGGGTCTGCTTGCCGTCGCCGTTGATGCGGGCCTTCTCTCCGCGAAGGAGTCGCTGGGTAAAGATGGCCACCACCCCGGCTTCGCCATGCGGATCCTGCCGCGGGCCATACACATTCGCATAGCGCAGCGCTGCGTACGACAGCCCATGCAGCGCATGGAACGTCCGCAGATAAACCTCGGCGGCGAGCTTGGACGCGCCGTAGGGAGAAACGGGTAGCGCCGGAGCGTCCTCGGGAGTGGGCACCAGATCGGTGTCACCGTAGATGGCGCCGCCCGTCGAAGCGAAGAGGAAGCGGCGGACGCCGTGCTGCACGCTGGCCTGCAGCAACGCCGCAGTCCCCAGCAGGTTCACGCTGGCGTCGAACACGGGGTCCTCGACCGATCGGCGGACGCTCGCCTGGGCGGCCTGGTGGACGACCGCTTCCGGCCGCTCGATCGTGAAGAGCTCGTCCAGCCAGGGCGAGTGGACGTCCATCTGGTAGAAGCGCGCCCCGGCCGGCAGCTGCTCGACGTGGCCGGTCGACAGGTCGTCCAGGATCACCACCTCGTGGCCGGCGCCGAGCAGCCGATCGGCGACGTGCGAGCCGATGAACCCCGCCCCGCCGCTGACCAGGACCTTCAACGCCGGTGGCTCAGGAGAAAGACGACGAGCCCGACCGCGATCAGGCTCCAGTAGCTGATCAGGCGGTCGAGGATCGCGACCGTGAACGCCTGGGAGCCGGTCAGGCCGAAGAAGACCAGGACGGCGATGATCCCGCCTTCGACCAGGACCAGCCCGCCGGGGAGGGCGGGAATGGTCGTCAGCAGGGAGGCCACCAGCGCGATGAACACGATTTGCGCCAGGCTGAGGGAGAGGTGCAGGGGCAGCGCCTGTACGACCAGGTAGAGGCGGGTGGACTCGGCCGCCCAGACCAGGACAGTCAGGCCGAGTAGCAACGGCAGTCGACCGGCAAACGCGCTCAGCAGTCCGTGCTTGAAGCGGGCCGCCCGTTCCCGCAGCCGCTCGGGAAGAAAGGGGGACAGCCGGCCCTCGCTGTAGCGGATCACCAGCAGGCCGCCGATCAAGCCGGCGGCGATCGCCAGCCCGACGATGAAGGCCGGCAGGAATCGTTCCGGAACGGAGGCGCGGAAGCTGATCAGGCCGCTGATCACCAGCAGGCTCATCAGGACGAGAAAGTCGAGGGCACGCTCGCTGAAGATCGTCCCCAGGGCTTTCGATCCCGAGACGTCGGTCTGCCGCCGCAGCAGGTAGGCCCGGTAGAAGTCGCCCATCTTCGCTGGCAAGACGCAGTTGGCGAACCAGGCGAGGATCACGATGTGAAACAGTTCGCCGAAGCGTTCCGATTCGCCGGTATTGCGGAGCAGCAATTCCCAGCGGACCGTCCGGACCACGAACGAGAGATAAAACGCCGCCATCGCGAGCCCATAGATGAAGGGGTTGGTCTGGCTGATGGCGCGAAGGCTGGCGCCGTAGTCGAGCTGGACGTGGGTCAGCACGACGACGAGCACCACGGCGAGGATTCCGAACGAGATCAGGGTGCGCGGATCCGTGAGTCGCTCGCGAAGGGCGGACTTCTGGACCACCGCCTCCGGCGGAACGGCGGCGGGCTCCATCTCGCGGTTCAACATATCAGGGTCCGCCCGCCGCGCCGGGCGCTATTCGGCGATCTTCCGGCGGCGGATGATCCTTTCTAACAACGGCATCCGGCGTTGCGGCTTGCCGGCCGGGCCGTATTGTCGTCGAACCTGCTCCTGTTCGCGAGCCTCGAGCACCCGCGGCACCCAGTCCGACTCGAGCATGGGAGACTCACCGCCCTCCCAGGTCTTCAGATAGAAGATTCCCTTGAGCGCCGTGAAGGGAATCGCCAGGTCCTTGACCTCGCTCTGGTCGGGGGAGACCAGGGACAGGGTCACGCCGTACCGGGAGGGCCGGATCAGGCGGTCACTGTAGCCGCGCAGGACCTCGTGGTCGACGAAATGGATGGCGACCCGCTGGTAGCGGCTCATGTCGACCGGGTTGGACGGCGGCCGCGAGTCCAACAGCACGTACTTGAGGCTGCTCAGCGGGACGAAGGCGCCCCGGTTGTTGGTCCCCAGGTTGTGCACCTTGGTCTCGATGACGGGGAACTCCAGCTCCCGCCGGGGCGGGTCACCGTGCAGGGTCTCGCCGTCCAGGAAGCAGTAGATGGCGTGCGCCACGCTCCCCGCATTGTAGGGCCTGTTACTTGACGAGGTA
>Ga0209689_1001913_pt1 | contig 15581 bp, 10 predicted proteins | sample GraSoiAngelo_149_FD_187119 | JGI IMG/M metagenome (GOLD analysis project Ga0209689, IMG submission 187119) | Grasslands soil microbial communities from the Angelo Coastal Reserve, California, USA - 14_1009_09_30cm (SPAdes) (version 2) | ecosystem: Environmental > Terrestrial > Soil > Grasslands ...
GGGATAGTGCTGCGGCTCGAGCAGCGTTTTTGCGAACGCCGCGTACGGCTGCCGCAGCACGATGACGTAGGTGCCCGCCGCGTGGCGCTGTCCCTGGGCCGTGAACGATTGCAGCGCGGTGCGTATCTCGACGCTGCCGCGCCGGAGGATGCCGAGCAGCGCGCTCAGCCCAACGGAGTCTTGCCGCGCCGGGATGACATAGGCGTATGGCCAGTCGCGCCACCCGCGTATCGCGTGCGTTTCGACGTTGAAGAAATTCGCGAGCCACCGCTCGCGCGCCTGCGCGGCGTGCGCCAGCAGCGCGTATGCGCCTTCGGTCTGGTACGACACGATATCCCGTAACGACCAGCGCCCGCCGTGCCACGGATTCGTAAAATTCCACGACCGCTCGCGGGGATTGTAGCCACGCGCGCGGGCCTGCAGCCGATCGAAGGGAATGTCGATGGGGGTGGCGAGATCGGCGCTGGCCGTCTCCGAGAGAATGCGCACCCCGCCGTGGTAATGCTGGTAGGCGCGGGCCGGCGTCCAGGCGTCGTAGGTCGAGTTGATCGAGATCCCCGTCTTGCCCTGACCGGCGAGCTCCCAGGCCATCGCGGTCCCCAGGGCGTTGACGCCGTCGATCAGCAACGGATCGACGTTGGGCTCGACCGGATCGAGATAGGGAGGAAGAAACAACCGGGCGCCGTTCGCATCCATCTGGTGAATGTCGTGCACAATCTGCGGGTGCCAGACGTTGTAGAGCGAATCGACGGTCAGCTGGGTTTCGACCTGGGTGAACGCGTACCAGTCCCGGTTGTTGTCGTGACCGGCGTAGTGATGGTACAGCTCCGGCGGCGACGTCCCTTCGGCGCTGGTGCCGAGCGTGTGGTTATACCACTTGGCGACGATGGTCACGCCGTCGGGATTCAATGACGGGACCAGCCACAGAATCACATTGTCGAGGATGGCGCGCGTGGTGGCGCTCGTATCGGTCGCCAAGCGATAGGCCAGGGCAACCGGCGAGAGATGGCCGCCGACTTCAGTCGAGTGAATGCTCGACGTGATCAGCACGATCGCCTTGCCGTTCTGCAGCGCATCGCGCGCGGCGCGGCTGGTGCGAAAGCTGCGTGGGTCCGCCAGTTCGGCGTTGAGCTGCCGGTACGAGTCGAGCCGCCGCAGGTTCTGCGGGCTCGAAATGACGAGGGCGATGAACGGCGCCCCCAGCGTCGTCTTGCCAAGCTCGCGGTAATCGACGCGATCACTCGCCCGGGCCAGCGCTTCGTAATAGCGCACCAAAACCGGCCATTCGACGAGCTTGCGATCGTCCCCGGGCTCGAACCCGAGCATGGACCGCGGCGTGGGAATCGCGGGAGTAGCCCGGCGGGTGGATGCCGGCGGCGGCGCAGGGCGGCGCGCGCGCCGCTGCTGGGCGGGTACGGGTCCCGCCAGCAGAGCTCCTGCCAGCGCCAGGAGCACGCCGTTTCGCAGCGTCAATGCCCGCTCGTCGTTACGGCCGGTGCCGCGTCGCCCGTTCCGATCCAGTGCGCGAACCACGTGCGGATGCGTTCCAACCGGTCGACCAGCAACCACGGCGGGCCGGTGCGGGACAAGCCGTGGAAGGAGCGTGGGTACCGCACGAACTCCGCGGGAACGCCCCGCTTGCGGAGCGACATGAACAGCTGCTCGGCATCGGTGATCGGCACGCGCTTGTCGTCCTCGGAATGCACGATCAGCATCGGCGTATGCATGTTGGTGGCGTAGGCCATCGGCGACAGCACGCGGTACAGGGAATCGCTCTCCCACGGCGCGCCGCGGAACTCGTACTCCGTCAGCCCCTGCGCGTCCGACGAGCCGTACCAGGAATACCAGTTGAAGATCGAGCGATCGGTTTGCGCCACTCGAAAGCGATTCGTGTGGCCGACGATCCAGTTCGTCATGAATCCGCCGTACGATCCGCCCAGCACCGCCATGCGCGTGGTATCCACGCCCCCCTTGGCGCGAGCGATGGCGAGATCGACGGCCTGCATCAAGTCCTGGTAGTCCTCCATGCCCCAGCGGCCCCGTGTCGCGTAGGTAAACGCATGGCCGTATCCGGTCGAGCCACGGGGGTTGGTAAACAGCATCCAGTACCCCTGGCCGGCCAGCATCTGGAATTCCGGAAACAGCACGTTGCCGTAGTTCGAGTGCGGCCCACCGTGAATCGAGAGCACGAGCGGATAGCGTTTCCCCGGCTGATACCCGAACGGCTTCATCAACCACCCTTCGATCTTCAAGCCGCCGACGCCGGTGAACCAGAAGGTGTCGGCCGGAATGAGGGTGACTTGCTTGAAGAGCGAATCATTGAACATGGTGAGCCGGCGCTCTGTGCCGTGGGCCGGAGCCAGCGCAGTCACGTACAACTCCGTTCCGTGCGTGATGTCACTCGCCGTGTAGGCGAGTGAGCGTCCGTCGCTGCTCAGGGTGAAGCCACGCAGCTGCCGCTCACCCGTCGTGACTTGCCGGGCTGGGCCGCCCGCCGCAGCGACCGCGAAGAGGTGCACGTTGCCGCTCGTCTCGGCGCTGAAGTAGATCGTCTTGCCGTCGGCCGACCAGCTAGGGTCGTTCGGGTCGAGGCTCCAGTCCGCGGTCAGGTTTCGTGCGGTTCCGCCGGTCGCGGGAATGACGCAGATGTCGTTCTCCATGCCACGGCCCTTCGAGCACACGAACGCGATCGTCTTGCCATCGGGGGACCAGGCGGGAGAGCTGCTTTGAGCGAACCCGGTCCCGAGCGCTCGTGTCGTGCCGTCGGCGATCGTGAGGAGAAATAATGCCGGATATGTGTCGTCGCGGACTTCCTGATTCTCGGTGGAATCCTGCTCGAAGATGATCGTCTTGCCGTCAGGTGACCACGCGGGTGAGGTCTGACTCAGCTCGCCGCTGGTGAGCTGACGCGGTGTGCCGCCGGCGAGCGGCACGAGGTAGAGATGACTGGGCCGGCGCGTCTCGCGCGGCGGGAGGTAGCCGCGCTCATCGGCGACAACCGGGATCGACGTGTACACGCGCCCGTCGAACCGCTTCGGATCGGGTCCATGGGTGATCGCGCTCGGCGAGACGCGGGTGCGCCACGTTTCCTTCTTCATGCTGTCCGGCTCGTCGCCGCGCCAGGCGTAGGCGAGCCAGCGGCCATCCGCCGAAAAGACCGGCATCGCGTGCACGCCTTTGATCTGGAACGCTTCTCCGCCCGGGGCTGACGTCCGCAAGAACCAGATGTCGTCGTCCGAGCCCTCGCGCTTGCTCGAGAACGCGAGCAGGCTGCCGTCCGGCGACCAGCGGGGACTCGAGGCTTCCGTCGACGGGCTGGTGTAGCGGAATGCTGGGGCAGAGCCATCGGCCGGCGCCATCCAGATCTCGGTGTGGCGGCGGTCCTTGTCTTCCACGACCGTCGTCAGGACGAAGGCCACTCGCCGGCCGTCGGGCGCAAGCGCCGGATTGCTGACGACGTTCAATCGATAGTAGTCGGTGGGCTGCCAGGGCCGCTGCTGCGGCAACAGGGTGCTCGGCAGGAGGACGAATCCAACGACCACGGCGTGTTGCAGACGCATACGCAGCTCGATCCGATCGGGGCGAGCAAAAAATACTAGGGGTCAGGACGATTTGCTCGTCCTGACCCCGTCAGCCCCGTTTGCACGCCTGCTAATTCAGCTTATGCAACTCGACCCGTCTGTTCTTCGCTCGTCCTTCCGCCGTCGAGTTCGGGGCGATGTAGCCAGAGGCTCCAAATCCCCGCGCCCGCATCCGCATCGGATTGACTCCTTTGCGGGCGAGATAGTGCTGCACCGCTCCCGCCCGTCCCATCGAGAGCCGCATGTTCGTCAGTTTGCGGCCGGTCGAGTCGGTATATCCGGCGATCTCGATCCGGATTTCCGGGTTCGCGACCAGTGAGGCCGCAACCTGGTCCAGCACCGCGTACGACTCGCGCGTCAGGATCGAGCGTCCCGTCTGGAAATTGACGCCTTGCAGAATCAGCGTCGGGCGGGCCGGCGGTGCCCCGGGCGGAGCCGGCGTGACCTCGAACAGCAGCACGCAGCCGAACTGATCCACCTTTGATCCGGGCGGCGTGTTGGGGCAACGATCCAACTGATCGGGCACCCCGTCGCCGTCGGAATCGTGCTCGATCGGGCAGCCGTTAGCATCGACCTTGATGCCGGCCGGCGTGTTGGGGCATTTGTCGAGGTTGTCCGGCACGCCGTCTTTGTCGCTGTCGAGGGGGCAGCCGGTGGCATCGACGGGCGTTCCCGTCGGCGTGTTGGGGCACTGATCGATGCCGTCAAAGACGCCGTCGCCGTCCGAATCGTGCGGGCAACCCGTCGCATCCACGGTCGCGCCTGCCGGCGTGCCGGGGCATTTGTCGATGCCGTCCCAGACGCCGTCATGGTCGGAATCGATCGGGCATCCGTCGCTATCGACCTTGGCGCCCGCAGGTGTCCCAGGGCACTTGTCGAGGAGATCGTTTACGCCATCACCGTCGGAATCCGCGAGTCCGGGCGCCGCCAGCGGACACCCTTTGGCATCGACCTTCTGGCCCGCGGGTGTGTCGGGGCATTGATCGATGCCGTCCAGCACACCGTCGCCGTCCTGATCGTGCGGGCACCCGCGCGCATCGACGGTCGCGCCAGCCGGCGTGTCGGGGCACTGATCGATACCGTTCAAGACGCCATCGCCGTCCGCGTCTGCGGGGCAGCCGCGCTTGTCGACGGTCGCACCGATCGGTGTGTCGGGACAGGCGTCGTCCTTATCCAGCACGCCGTCGCCATCGGCGTCGCCCGCCCGCCGAGCCGCGTCCGGTTGGAAGAACGCGAGTCCGGCGGATGCGACGAGATGGGTCGCGCTCTTGCTGGCCCCGGGAAATGCGCTCGTCGTGCTCGGAGTGTAGATGCCGCGCGCTTCGAATCGCAGCGCGAACCGCGAGCTCATGAAGAACTTGGCGCCCGCGCCGCCGTGGAATCCTCCGTCCGTGAAGCGGTACGGGCTGGTCGCGCCGAAGTCCAGCCGGGAATATCCACCCAGCACGTAGACCGACATGCGGGGCGCGTTCAGGGCGTTCACGACGAGACTGCCACCGCCGATCAACGGCTCGAGGTGTGCAGTCCCGACGTCCTGCGGTGATTGAAATAGCGCCTCGACCTCGACGTCGATCATCGGTGTGAAGGCGTACGCGAAGCGGACGCCGCCGCCGATCTTGCTGGCCAGATTGAACGCCTTGTCGTACTTCGTGAAGGCGCCGAACAAGCCGACTTCGTAGCGCCGGTCGTACTGAGCCGAGAGGCTGCTTGTCGCAACCATCATTATCACGATTGTGGCGATCGTTCTCACGTTGTGCCTCCGCTCAGTTGGTCTGCCGCAGCTCGACGCGCCGGTTCTGCGCCCGGCCGGCGGGCGTCGTATTTGGCGCGACGGGCTGCGTGGGGCCGTAGCCCTTGGCGATCATTCGGTCCGGCGCGACACCCTTGCTTGCGAGATAGGCGCGCACCGCTTCCGCTCGTGCCTGCGACAAGCGCGTGTTGGTGGCAGCCGAGCCCGTGTTGTCGGTGTGGCCCGCGATTTCGATCTTGATGTCTGGATTAGCGACCAGGGAAGCCGCGACGATGTCGAGGATCGTGTAGGAATCCGGCTTCAGCGCCGACCGGCCGATCTCGAACGTCACGCCCCGCAGGACGACAGGCGTCCGTGCTTCGGTGAAGAGAATGGGGCAGCCGACCGAATCGACGCGAGTGCCGGCAGCCGTCCCGGGACATTTGTCCTTCGCATCGTCGACACCGTCGCCGTCGCTATCCGTCACGCGCTGGCAACCGACGGAATCGACTTCCGTCGCCGGGGGCGTGTTAGGGCACTTGTCCAGGCCATCCGGCACGCCGTCGTGATCGCTATCCACCGGGCAGCCGGTCGCATCGACCGTCGCGCCCTTCGGCGTGTTGGGGCATTGGTCGAGCCCGTCCGGCACGCCGTCGGAGTCGGCATCGGTGGGACATCCCTGCGCGTCCACGCGGGCGCCGACGGGAGTGCCGGGACACTTGTCGATGCCGTCGTACACACCGTCGCCGTCGCTGTCCTTGGGACAGCCGCGAGCATCGACTTCCGCGTGCTCGACGGTGTTCGGGCATGCATCGAGGCCATCAGGCACGCCATCGCGATCGGAATCGAGCGGGCACCCCTTCGCGTCCACGACGGCACCCACCGGTGTGTTGGGACAATTGTCCTTGTTGTCGGGAACGCCGTCTCGATCGGTGTCACGGAACGCGCTCGGACCGGTGAAGATCGACAATCCGGCGGAGGCCACCACGTGTCCCGCCCACCCGCCGTTGATGTGGTGGGTGTTGGGAGAGTAGATCGCCCGCCCTTCGACGCGCAGTGCAACGCGTTCGCCGAAGAAGATCCGATCGCCGAGCGCACCGTGAACGGCGTTGTCCTTGAAGTTGAAGTTGGTGCCGCCATCCCAACTGAACTGGAGGCGCGTGTAGCCGCCGAGGATATAGAAGAGGTTGTGTTCGTTTCCCAGGTTGAGCGCGAGACTGCCGCTGCCTAGTGACAACGCCGGGTTGGACACGCCGCCTAGCGGGTGGGGCTGTTGGTAGCCCAGCTCAAGCTCGAAGCCGATCGAACGGCTGAAGAAATAGCCGAGGCGACCGCCACCGCCGATCTTGTTGTCTAGGCCGAACGCACGGTCGTAGCGGGTGAACGAGCCGAACGCGCCGATTTCGAATTGATGAGCATGCTGCGCGACGCAGAGGGCAGGAACGGCGTTCAGGCCCAGCACCAGCAGCGTCGTCCGCGTGCGCATGTCTCTCCCGAGGTTAGCGGCACTCCACTTTAATAATCGACCTCGAGTTGAGAAACCCCTGTAGCGCGCGTCACCATCCGCCTGGTCTAGGGGTGGCCGTTTCCGCCGCGAATAAAGCGGAGCGCCTGCCTCAGCTGCTCGGCAAGGGCTGACAACTCGGTCGCGCCATGCGCGAGATCCTGGATGGCCCGCAACTGCTCGGCGGCCGCCGCCGCAACGGCTTCGGCCTCCTGACTGGAAGTCTGGGCTCCCGCGCGCGCCTGACCGAGCGACTCGGTGATTTTCGCCGCCAGGTCGGTACTCTGGCGACCGAACTCCGCCACCTGTTTTCCGGCCCGTGCCGTCTCGGCGGCGGCCTCCGCGATACGATCGAGGTCCTGCAGCCACGCGGCGGAGTTCTGAACCACCTGGCGCAGATCGCCGCGGATTCGTTCGATCAACTGGGCGGCGCGGTCCAACGCCCGGCGCGTGTCCTGGACCGCTTTGCCGACGTTGCGCGCCTCGCGCCCGCTCGCTTCGGCGAGCTTGTGGACCTCGTCGGCGACCACCGCGAATCCTCGCCCGTGAATGCCCGCGCGCGCCGCCTCGATCGTCGCGTTGAGGGCGAGCAGATTCGTCTGATTCGCGACGAACCCGAGCGTCTCGGAGAATTTCTCGACCTGCGTGGCGACTTCACGCAGCCGCCCGACCTCGGCGGCGCTTTCTTCGGTGGTGGCGCCAAGATCGGTCAACTGACGCACGGCGTCCTGAGTTCCGGTCCGCACGCGGTCGGCGGTTTTCTCCATTTGCGCGCCCGCTTCGCGCGTCCGATCGCCGGCCGCCGCCAGCTCGGCGGCGCTGTCTTTCAGCTGGCCGGCCTCGCGCGATGCCGTGGTGACCAGAGTCGCCGCCTGCCCGGCGCCGTGGCTGGCGCGCTGGGCGGCGGCCGCAACTTCCTCACTCGACGCGTGGATCTCTTCCGTGGTGGCCGTGAGTGTCTGGACGTACTGCATCGTCTGATCAGAGGCGCCCGTGACGGGGCGCAGCGAGCCATCGATCGCGACCATCAGCGCAAGCTGCGGCGCCAGTAGCTCGAGGAGATCCCCGTCCGACTGGCGGTACATCGCCGGATCGGAGTGCCGCACGCTCCACAAGCCCACCAGCTGGCCGGCGTGGTACAGCGGGACGAGCATCTCCGAACCGGGCGTTTCCCCGCCCGGCACGACGACTTGATCTTTGGCGAGGCCATGCGCCACGACAGGGCGCTTCAGCCGCACCGCCTCGCCGGTCAGACCGGCGTCGGAATCGAAGCGGAATGTCGTGCCCGGCTGCGCCGCCGTGTCGGCCACGAGCTCCATCTGCCGGGTCCGTGCATCGTAGCGGGCAAAGCCCATCTGTTCCCAGGGGACGAGCTGCCTGGTCAGCTCCTGTACGCGCTTGAAGCTCTGCGTCAACGTGAGCTCGGCGGCGATCACCTGGGCGAGTCGTTGAATCAGGCTCAGCTCGTCGGCACGCACGCCCAATCGCAACACCTGCAAGCTGCCGGCCGTGGCAATCCCGAGGGCGGCGAACAGTAACCCGCGTGTTCCAACGGGAATGACCGCATGCGCGACGGCCAGCCAGGTCAGCGCCAGCGCCGCGGACACGAGATAGACGATCGATTCCCAGCGCAGTGTCAGCTGCGCATCCACCCACGCAATCGTCTGCCCCAGTGCGAGCTCCAGATAGAACGTGCCGTTCACGATGACCGGCAACAGGACGACCGTGAGCGCGACGACCCAGGCGTTGTCCGCGGAAAGAGCGGCGGCCCCGGTGGCGCCGCTCAGACGGAGGTACATCCAGCCGACGAACGCGGATCCCGCCGTCAGGTGAGCGGCATTCCCGAGCGCGGTGCGCACCGGCACACGCCGGAGGAGCACGTCGCCCGCGAGCATCGCGAAGGGCGCGACGATGGCGGCGAACGCCCAGCCGCGGTCGAGAATGGCGTACAGCATGACGCCGAGGACGTACGACGAGAAGCCGTTTCCCGGGAGCGCGATGCCGTAGCGGCGCGTGATCGCGGCGACGAGGACGAGCAGGGCGCCGGCGAACGGCAGATTCTCCCCGGCGGGAACGCGGCCGTTGACGTAGGCGACAAGCGCAGCGCCGAAGCTGACCAGCGCGGCAACGGAAACCGCGAGACGCACGATGAGCGCCGGTGCCGCCGAGAAGCGCGACGGAAGCCGCATGTCGCGCAAGGTCGGCGACGTGGCGCGGGGTGTCAAGCGCGACTATCCTTCACGCCATGACCGTCACCATCGAATACTGCGTCATCTGAAACTACGAGCCTCGGGCCACCGGTCTGGCGGCCGAGCTCCGCGATGCCTTCCCGCATGCTGACGTGCGGCTGATCCAATCGTCAGGCGGCGTCTTCGAGGTAGACGTCGACGGACATCGGGTCTTCTCCAAAAAAACCACCAAGCGGCATGCCGAACCCGGCGAAGTGCTGCGGTTGATTCGCGGGGCAGCCGGCCCCAACACTCCCTCCAGCAAGCGGTGAGAATTGGGATCTCCACCGGCGGCGGTGACGCGCCTGGGCTGAATGCCGTCATCCGGGCCGTCGTGTTGAGCGCCGTCCATCGCGGTTGGGAATGCGTCGGAATCAGGCGGGGATTCGGGAGCCTGCTGGGCGAGGGCGAGCTCATGCCGCTGGGCCCCAACGAGGTTCGCGGGATCACGCACCTCGGCGGCACGATTCTCGGCACGTCGAATCGTGGTAATCCGCTCAACTGGCGCATGCAGCAGTCGGACGGGACGTGGGCGGAATTGGATCGGACGGATGAGCTGCTCGAATCCTTTCGCTCGAATCGGCTGGATGCTCTCGTGGCGATCGGCGGCGAAGGCACGCTCGGCATCGTCCTGACGCTGTGGAAGAAAGGACTTCCAGTCGTTGGCGTGCCCAAGACGATCGACAACGACGTTGGTGGCACCGTCGCGACGTTTGGCTTCGATACCGCGGTGTCCACCGCCACGGACGCGATCGACAAGGTCCATTCGACCGCCGAAAGTCACGAGCGGGTGATGGTCGTCGAAGTGATGGGCCGCTACGCCGGGTTCATTGCGCTGCATTCAGGAATCGCCGGCTCGGCCGATGTCATCCTGATTCCCGAAATCCCGTTCGACATCAACAAGGTGTGCGACAAGATCCGCCGCCGCGAAGCCGAGGGGCGGCACTTCAGCATTGTCGTCGTGGCCGAGGGCGCCGTTCCGAAAGGCGGCACGGTCTCTCTCATCGATCCCGCCCACGAACGACTCGGCGGCATCGGCGACAAGGTGGCCCATTCCATCGAACAGATGACGGGAAAGGAGGCGCGGTCGCTGGTGCTCGGGCATCTGCAGCGCGGCGGTAGTCCGACGACGTTTGATCGATTGCTGGCATTGCGATTCGGTGCCGCCGCCGTGCGCCTGGTGGCCGAGCGGCAGTTCGGGATGATGGTGGCGTTACAGCCGCCCCGGATCGTCCCGATCGCCATCGAAGAGGCGCTTGCAGCTCCGCGCCGCGTGCCGCTCGACTCTGATACCATCGCCACGGCCCGGGACCTGGGGGTAAGTTTCGGAGATTAGAGAGGAAGGACAGGTGTTTCTGTGGACGGACACGCGCGATATGACGCTCACAACATAAGTATCTAACAACAAACAACTTACAGCGACCGCCTCTCGTGGCACGCCTCTTCCTAATGAAGCCTCCAATCAAGGAGGAAGCCATGAAACGCATGCTGGTTCTCGTTGCATTGTTGGTTGGTCTCGGCACCTCAGTCGGACGCGCGCAGACCCGCGTCGGTGTTTCATTGAGTTTTGGAGATCCATATTTTGCCGGCCAGGTCGTCGTCGGCCGCCCGTACTACCACCGCTACGCACACCCTTACTTCCATCGCTACCGTCCCGCGCCCGTAATCGTGGTGGCTCCGCGATACTACCGGGAACCGCGAGTCATCGTCGTGCGGCCTTATCGGTTTCACCGACACCGCTATCATCGCGGCTGGTAGGACCTCACGCCTGACCCCCTCTCCACCTCGTGGGGGGGGGAATTTTTTGTAGGCCCTCTTTCTATATTCCGGCAGTGCGCATATCCCGCGACCACTTCCTCCCCCCCGATCCCCAGGCCTTTCTCGCAGCCGAACCGACCACCGGGCGAGTCATCGTCATCGCGCCCACGCGCGCGGCTTGCGAAACGATCGAATTAGCCCTGGGACTCAGGCTCGAGACCCTGCTGGAGCGTGAACACGGAGACGATATCCGTCGGCTTGCCGGATCTGGTCACGGCTTTGGGATCGTCGCCGGTACCGGCACCGGAAAGACGCTAGCCATCCGCAGCATGGCGGAGACCATCCTGCAGGCGCCGCTGAAAGTCGGCGTGGTCAATCGCGAGCGAGAAGCCACCCCGGAAACTCCGACCTGGAACGTCGTCATCGTCACGACCGGCATTGCGCGGCGCTGGTTCCAGGACGGCCTGATCACGGCACAAGACACACTGGTCGTCGACGAAATTCATCAAACCTCGGCCGAGATGGAGCTGTGCCTGGCGCTTGGCAAACGGGCCCGCTGCCGATTCATCTGGTTATCTGCCACGGTCGATCCGACCTTCTATTCCGGCTACCTCCAGTCTGCCGAAGTCTTGGAAACGCGGGCGTTCGACCCCGCGAAGGCCGCCCAAGTCAATGTGCTGGCAGAGCAGCCGCTCGAGTTCTTGAACGACCGTTTCATGAAGGGCGTTATCCGCGAACGGCGGGGAGTCGCGGTGTTTGTGCCAACCAGAGCGGAGGTCGAGCAGATCGCCAGAGAGCTCGGCGACCGCTGGCCCAACCTCGCGACGGCATTCTATCACGGTGGCGAGCCGATCCGGGTCATACGTCCCTTTCTTGACGGTTTGGTCAAACGCCCCTTCCTCCTGGCGATGACGGCCGCCGGTCAGTCCGCACTCAACATTCGCGGGCTCGACACAGTCGTGATCTACGATGCGCGCTACACAAACGTGGTCGAGCGCGGCAAGAATGTTCTGACACGCTCCTACCTGGGTGCGAATGAGATCTTACAGATGGCGGGCCGGGTGCATGGACGGGTCCAGCACGGGGAAGTGTACATCCTCAGTGACCGCGACCTCGCGTTTGAGCAGCTCCGGCCTACGGCGCCCGAGTTCCAGCTCGCCGGCGATGCGGAGCGCGTGGCGATTACCTGCGCCGCGATCGGTGTCGACGCCACAGAGCTCGATTTGCCGGTCCCGCTCGATCGACGTGCCTACCGTGAAAGCGTCGAGCTCCTCACAGAGCGCGGGCTCATAGAGCATGGCCGGCTAACGACTTACGGGCGGGATGTCGAGGCCATGCCGGTGGAGCGGCCCTGGGGTGAAATGCTGTACCACGCCGAGCCGGCGTTGGTGCCTGTGGTCGCGGTGGCCTCCAACATCGAATCGCTGCATCGCATGACGCGCGAGGAACGTCAACTCGGCGGACTCATTGTGCCGGGGTCGGATCAAATCACGGCGTACAACGTGTATGCGGAAGCGGTAAACAAATACGGATACCTGGGCGAAGTGTATGGCCTGCCCCGTCACCTGTTTCGAGAAGAGGAGATCGAGCGCTGGGCCGAGGATCGTGGTGTACTGGTCAAGGCCATCGAGGACATCGCGTTGGGGACCGCGTCCGTCTACCGGCAGCTGGAGCTACCGTTGCCCGCCAAACTCCCCTATGGCGATCGCAAGACTCTGGAATTCTTTGCTGACCTTTTGGCCAAGATCATGCCTTTCGATCTCGTCATAGACGAACAGACGGCGGACGGGCGGGAGGCGCGGGTGAGCCGCAGCTCGGTGAGCGGCAGCTGGGGGGCGATCGCTGGGTCTCTGCGGTATTTCGCTGACCGATTTGGTGTGCCGCGCGCGAGTATCGAAGGGACGCAGATACCAGAGCGCGCAATTCGACGCTACGCCCGCCGCGGCAAGCCCGTGGTTGTCTTCGAACGACAGCGCCGGCGCGAAGGACTGATGGTCGTTCGGACCGTCGACTATTTCGGCTTCACGCTCGATCGGGACGTCGAGCCGTTGCCAAGCCCCTTCCCTCCGGAGTTGGCTGAACCCGCCCGAGGGGCCTTAGTCGAGGGGCTGCTCGCAGGGGCGACGCCGCATCCGGATCAGTCCAGAGTCCGACGCGCGTTGGAGCGGTTCGGGCACTATTGGCGTCGTTCGGGGGGCCGGTTGAGCCAGGCTCAACCGGAGCAGGTGGCGGGACAGATCGCGGCGCAACTCACCGGCGTGAATTCGTGGGATGCGTTCATTGGCAGGCGGATTGACGTCGACCCTGATGCGGCCATATCCGAAAGCGAACGCCACCGCCTCGATGCATTGCCCTCCTCAGTGTTTCTCTATGGTGATCGCGTGCCGGTGGATTACGACGTCGAGCATGGCGTCGGGGTGGTGCGACTCCGGCTCAAGGAGGGGCAGGCGCGGCGGCTGCATCCTAAGGACTTGCCGGCGTTCGACCGGCCGGTGCGCTACACCGTAACCCGTGGCAAGCACGAAGCTGTGCGGGCGAGCTCCCTCGAGGAATTGCGACAGGGACTGCGAACGCTGGGGACGATGCATCGCGCTCGCGTCATGCGCGGCGGCAGGCGGCCGCGGCGGCGCTAGGCCTTCGCGGTTACTTCAAGCAAGGAAAGCCAGAGCGCGTCGTAAGCGTCGCGGGCATCGGCGAGCGGCACGCCCGTCGCCAGGGCAATGGCGGAGCCGTCCACGATGGCATCGCGGGCGGCAGCCTCGAACTCGGCCTTCTTGGCCGATCGGTCAACAAGACCTGCCGCACAGAGGCTTAACCACGCCCGTGTCGTGCCGTCTTCCGACTGGCGGCGCAACTCCTCCCAGCACGCTTCGAGACCAGCCGCGCCGGGGCTGGACAGGGCGCGCTCGAGCGCGGCACTGCGGGAGGCGTCGATCTGGGAGGCGGCGGCGCGCAGCAATCGGTCGCGTGATACGTAGTGATAGAGGACTAACCCTTTCACAACGCCGGCACGCCGGGCGACCGCGTCGAGGGTGAAGCCTTCCACGCCTCCGCGCTGGAGCGTCTGCACGGCGGCCGCGAGGATGTTGGAGCGGGTAGAGGCGGCGTCCTTAGGCAAGGTTGCCCCGGCGGTCGATGCTGGAGGGCATTAAGAACTCATTAAGAAGGGACGCAGACCGAAACCTAACCAGCAACCTTTTGCCTCATGAGCGAGTCTCATCTTGACACGAATCTAACAGCCCGCGTCGTCCACATGAAACCTCGGACCGGCATGTTTTGTATGAGGATAACCAACCAATGATCGACAAGCCTGTCAGCCCTGCGGGCGGCATCCCCGCCACGTTTTCCCCCCTCGTGCGTGCGGTCATCGATTCTGTTACCGAGGGTGTTGTGATCTTCGATCAGCAAGGCCGCCTGCTCTACGCGAACGCCAGCGCCCGCCGCGTCATTGACGGACAAAACGGTGACGTGCGGAACCGACTGCAGAGTCTCGGCGCCAGGTTCTCTCTCCTGAAAAACGGCACGCAAAATCTCGGCGAAGCAGCGATCCTTCCCCAGACCGGACCGCTCACTCTCGCTGAGCGCGAGCGCCAAGCCATCACCGCGACACTTCAGGACACCAGCGGCAAGCTCGCGGAGACTGCGCGTCGGCTCGGTATCAGTCGCACGACGCTCTGGAGACGGCTCAAGTCCTACGGGATGGACGGCTTCCGCGCCTCTCCGTAGTCTCCTAGCTTCTCCGGGGGATGGGCTCCCCCGCACCGCAGCCGTTCGTCATCGAGGAATACGTCCGTTGGTCTGACGTAGACTTCGCCGGCATCATTTTCTACGGTTCGTACGTTCGCCTGTTCGAGATCGCCGAAACCGAAATGTTTCGGCACTGCGGGCTCGCGTACGCACGGATGTTTGACGAATACGACATCTTTTTGCCGCGCAAGGCGGTGCACTCCGAGTTTTACTGGCCGGCGCGCCTCGATGACCGGTTACGCATTGCGGCATATGTCGGCAAGGTGGGGACAAAGTCGCTTACCCTGCACTTCGATGTTTTGCGAGCGGACGCGACGGCACTCGGAGCCGCGGGATGGATGGTGTTGGTCTGCGTCGATCGCAGGAAATTGAAGCCGATCCCCCTCCCCGCCGGTCTGATCGCGTCGCTGGCTCCCCATACGCTCCCCCCCGAGGCGGCACGCAAATTTCTCGGAGTCACACCATCACCTCGCTAAGAGTCCCTGCCCTGCTCCTGCTTCTGACTTGCTGCGAGGGTGGTGGCGACGAGCCGCTCCGTGTTGACGCGGTGGTCGCATTTCCCCCGCGAGACACGGTTCGCATTTCGCATCATGTCGTACAGCACCAAGAAGGTCGTCGTCCGACCCCGGCCCGCTTCGCAATGGAAATGCGCCCAACCATTCTTCGGCATGATCCGTACGGCGAGGATGAATCGATCGACCTCTTCGTCGAGCGGGCGCGCATGATCGGTAACAGTGAGCCGGACATAGGCCGCGTTGTTGCCCACAACAATGTCGTGCTCCGTACTCGCATGCTCGACAGTCACATTTTCCGGCGCACTCGAGGTGGCACCAGGTTTCTTGATCGCGGCTCCTGGATTAACAACGATTTTGCTCCCGGCCTTGAGCGATTTCACGCGCGCAGCTTCGTCTGCTTCGATCTCATCGTGAGTGCGACCGACGTTGGACCAATCGTGCGTGGCAAACCAGCTAATCGGCAGACCGTTAACAAATACGTGCGTCTCCTGCCGCAAATCGAAAACCGTAACAGGACCA
>Ga0209689_1001917_pt1 | contig 15568 bp, 10 predicted proteins | sample GraSoiAngelo_149_FD_187119 | JGI IMG/M metagenome (GOLD analysis project Ga0209689, IMG submission 187119) | Grasslands soil microbial communities from the Angelo Coastal Reserve, California, USA - 14_1009_09_30cm (SPAdes) (version 2) | ecosystem: Environmental > Terrestrial > Soil > Grasslands ...
TTGGAAATCGAAGCAGCGCGATGAAGATTTGAAATTGCGCCTGAACACGGACCCGCACTCGCCCGCGCATTACCGCGTGGACGGCCCGCTCTCAAATCTGCCTGAATTTCAAAAGGCGTTTAATCTACCCGACAACTGCCCGATGGTTCGTGCGCCAGACAAGCGGGTCAATATTTGGTGAGATGGACAACGTACGATCCACAGCTCGACTGTGGCTCATTAGGGCAAAACTGCGGGGCGCAGCCGGGCTGTGATGAGGTTATCGGCACCACTGATCATCATCTCTTGGTTGTATTTCGCTGCCGTAATTGCGAAATGCGCTGCTGAAGAAGATAAGGAAACAGCCGACGCATTGCGTCGCGCGAGCGATGTTGTCCTCAAAGCGCGCAAAGCTTCAGACCTCGACGCGTCGTTGATTGAATTACACCGCCTCGCTGCCGCTCCTGCGCGCTTCCGGTCGGGCAACCCCGAGCGAGAAAGCGCCGTGAACCCCCTACATGACGCGGCACGTTTTCTGCAGCAATGGCAGAATTATCTCTGGGCCGTTGAAGGCGAAAGATTTGATAACGGGATCAGAATTCTGACCGATCTGGCGCAAACCGAGCAAAGTCCGCTCGATGTTCCGCGCTCGGAGATTCTGGCGCGGGCGCGTTGGCTGGAAGGGCAGGATAGAGCGCAGGCGGACAGCTACGCCGCGTCCATTCTGCAAAGTATCCATTCACTCGAGGATCTTCCCAAGGCACTGACGCAACTGAAATCGCGCCCGGCCTATAAATCACAAGCGCTATCGAATCTAGTTAACGGGCTCGAGGCGGTGTGTAAGGCGTACCTCGCATTCAAGGAGGGAGTGGCGACCACGCTGCCGCCGACATATTGGCAAACCGGCGACACCAACCGGACCGTTACGCGTTTGCGCGCCGAACTGTTGCTGCTAGTCCTGCCGCGAATTCTTGGAGTTGAACAGACCGACCCGCCAAAAACTGGCGAAACTGTCGAAGATTACCTCATGCGCATGCGGGCGGCCGCTGTCGCGCGTCACGATTTCGAATTGCTCAGTCGCACCATCTCGGCAGCCAGGGAGATCAGCTCCAGTATTGCTGGGCCGGGCCAGAGCTTGATCGGCCAGGATTACACCTCCTTCCTTTACTGGCGCGAAGGTCAAAATGCCGAGCGAGCGAAACGCTTTTTTGAAGCGGCGCTGGCGTATCGGCGCGCGTTGAGCTCAGCCACACCCGCCATTCCAGTTGAGTTCATTGGAGAACGATTGGACGCGATCGAGAAAGAACATCCGGTGGAGTTTAGACAGGCGACTGACCTCATTCGAAGATACGATGGCCGTGACATTACGCCGCGCCCATACGGAACGCCGGGCGGATTGACAATCCCGGCCGTCAGTCCACGACCGACGCCGCTGCGAACCCCGTCACCTACGGCATCACCAACGCCATAACAACATCGACGTTCACTCTTTCACAATCTTTCCGCCCCCGCGATTTGTCATTCCGATCGAGCGAGGAATCTCAGAGTCAAACGTGGTGGTGACGCTAGAGAACATCTGTGTGACGCTCGATCTTGTGGGAGGTCCTTCGCTTCGCTCAGGATGACCGCGCGAATTTGTTCGCGAGGGATCTTCCCGCCCCGCATCCTTGTCATCCCGAGCGAAGTCGAGGGATCTCTCAATTTGTCCAACGCATCAATGTCTCGTGAACGGTGGTAAGGGATCAGTAATTGCTGACCCGCCACAGCGATTCACTATTCACTCCTTCACAATCTTCCCGCCCCAGGAAAGAACCTTCGCTTTCGCGCCGGCGGCTTCAGCTTCCTTAATGTTGCCGGCGCGATTGTAGAACAGCGAGAGACTTGTCCAACCGATCTGGTCGTTAGGCCGAAGTTCGACTGCTTTTTTTCCTGCTTCGATTGCTTCTGTAAAGCGCCCCAGTTTCATCAGCGCCATACCAAGCGCATGCCAGCCGTCGAAAAAATCCGGGGCGATCTGAACACAACGCCGGTATTTCTCCACTGCGCTTTCCAAATCGCCGACGGCGAGATCGCCGTTCGCGTCATCAAAGATTTCGTCGAGCGTATCCACGCCGGCTTAGCCTTTTGCAAATTGCACGTTGGCCGCCTGCTGCCGTTCGCGCAGCCATTCGTAAAAAACAATTTGTTCTTTGCTACCTAAGAGCCTCTTTTCAAACGCTGCTTTCTTCTCGCGATCGTTTGCGTCTGCCGACGGCTCGCGTTTCTCCAACACAGCGATGAGTCCAGCGTTGTCCGCGGGGAGAAAGTCGCTGATCTCGCCCGCATTCAAGTATGCTACGGCATTTTTTATCGCCGTAAGATCGGCCTGCTCCTTCTTCAGGTCTTTGTCTTTACCCTCCGCTGATTCATCAAACAGCGAAAACGGCGGCACCTTCTCCACCTGTACTCCCGCCTTTTGAACCGCAGCTTCGAGCGGCTGGCCAGATCTAGTTGCTTCGCGCAGCTGCTGGGCGATCTCCGCGCCTTTCGTTGACATCAGCTCGCGTGATCGAGAGCTTTTGATGGCATCCACGATCTTCGGTTTCGCCTCTTCAATTGTAAGTGGACGCGCCTCGACAATCCCGGCGAGATGCAAAATATAAAACCCGTCCGCCACCTGGATTGGATCGCTGTTCGGCTCCTGCATCGATAGCTTAAACGCAGCGGCGCCAAGTTGTGGATCGACATTCAACTGCGGATCTGGCGCTGTTGCGGTGAATTCACCGGTTGTCCGGATTGGCAACTGAAATTTCGCGGCTGCCAGCGTGAAATCCGCGCCTTTTTCCAAGAGTGCCTGGGTGAAATCGTTAGCGCGATCGGAAAGCTGCTGCAAGGCCTCGATACGCTCTTTGCCAGTCAATTTCTTTTGCTCATCAGTTAAAGCCAGATTGACAAACTCGACCTTGCGTTTCTCATCGCTTTTGAGCTCAGCCTTATGCGCTTCATAATACTTCTGCGCATCCTCATCGCTGACTGCGATGTCCTTGGCAAAATCGGCAGGCCGCAGCCGAATTAGGCTCACATATAATTTGTCGTGACCCCGCGCGTAATCCGCGTCGATCTCTGCTTGCGGGATGGAGACGCCGGCAGACAGGAGTTGTTTAATTTGATTCAAGCAAAGCTCATCGCGAACCAGTTGCTCGATGTGTTCCTCGTTAAGACCATTCGGCGCCAATGCATTCTGCACAAAATCGCTGAACTTCTTCATGTCGAAGCCCGACTCGCCTTGGAATACCGGCAATGCGCGCACGACATTAGCGATCTCAGAAGAGTCTGGACGAATGCCGAGTCGGGCCGCCTCGTGACGCAAAACCAGCAAATTCAAAATGAATTGGACATAAACCTGGTTCTGATTCTGGCCACCCCCAATCGTCAGATTTTGGACAAAATCAGACATGCCAAGAGCCTGCGCCAGACTGAATAACCGCACCGTTTGCTGGGCTTCCAGCGTCGAAACGTTGCGATCATAGATGCGAGCGAAGTGATCGGAGCGCATGGCACCGTAATCCGGCCGTTGCACGAAATAGAAAACGAACGGAATCGCGAGAATAGCGATCACAATCATCAGCCAGTGACGATGCTTGCGCAGTAACTTCATCATAACGGAACAAATTGTAGTGGCGGCTGTCCTCAGCCGCAAATCTGTAGCCGCAGACCTCCGGGCGGCGCGGTGCGCCGGATATATGCACCCAGTCGCGCCATTGTCTACCACGGGTAGGTGATCGTTTTTATGCCACCTTCTTCTCGGGTACTCTTTTGTGTTATCCGGACCCGCCTGAGTCGCAATTCTGGACCCCGCTCGCCTACATTCCCATGGACGACCCAATTTTCGTGATCCATGAAACGAAGATCGACAGGCCTAAACTTTCGCTCACGCACAACAGCTTGGACTGCGGCGATAACTCTATCCTGCTCAACTCGATCTCTAATTTCATACACCGTAACCTCTGGCGGTTGGGTCAGTATCATTTGCGATCCGGCAGTGACAGAGATAGGTGGGCTACCAGGTTGCAAGACCGAGCTCCGAGCGTAGTGATGAATAGCTGTTATCGCAGGTGTCAGAGCCGCCTCCAAAACCTTTGCTTCATCGACGCCCTCGGCCGAGGTGACGCCATAGAGGGAGAAGCCGACGAAAAGTCGGACAGAATCGGAGGTGGCGAAGGCAACAGCTCCACCAAAAGAACAACTCCAAGAACCAACAACCACGGTCGTTTAAACCAACGAGTTCGACTTATCATTGCGGCAGTCACGGTAGGATCCCTGCGACAAGAGCTACAGCCGGCTTGCAACTTCCCGGATCATCTCCCACGCCGCACGCAAGTGCTGCTCCGTCGTGAGCACATTGCCCAGACCAATTCGCATCACCGTTCGGCCGCGCACTTTCGTTTGCGTAAGATAAGCGCGCCCCGATGCATTGATTCGCTCCACGATCTCGCTGTTCAGCATGTCGATCTTGTCCGCCACTGAAGCCGGGATCGTTGACCCCGGCCCGGCATCACCGATGCCGGCTACAGACCCGACAAACCGGAAACAAACTACGCCCAGGCTTACCGGCGCGGCGAGCTCGAAGCGCTTGTCGATCTTGATCCAATCGGCAAAAAGCTTCGCCAGGCGCACACATTCGCGAAGGCGCGCGGCCATTCCTTCGCGGCCGAAGCTGCGGAAAATTATCCACGCTTTCAGGGCGCGAAATCTGCGGCCAAGTTGGATGCCGTAATCCATGTAATTCTTCTGCGCTTCGACCGTGTCGCCGCGCAAATATTCCGGCACGAGTGTGAAGACGCGCCGCAAGCGCTCGAGATCGCGCACGTAAAGGACACTGAAATCCAGCGGAACGAAAAGGGTTTTGTGCGGATTTACAACAATCGAATCGGCTTCGCTCCAACCAGCAGTTAGCGATTTGTATTCCGGCAGAATGGCGAAGCCAGAGCCATACGCGCCGTCGATGTGTAGCCACATCTTGTTTTCGCGGCCGACTTTCGCGATCTCGGGAACGGGATCGACGCTCGCCGTTGATGTTGTACCGACGGTCGCAACCACGGCCAGCGGTGTGAATTTTTCGCGAACATCGTGCGCGATCATTTCACGCAGTGCGCGCACGTCCATGCAGAGGAGTGCGTCAACCGGAACGCGTTGCACGTTTTCTTCACCCAAGCCGAGTGCAATCGCGGCCTTTTCCGCCGAGCTGTGCGCTTGCTCAGAAGCGTAAATGCGGAACACTGGCGCCCTTGCGCCGACCAGCCCGCGCTTGCGCGTTGACGGCGCAGCCTCTTCGCGCGCCACAGCCAGCGCGTGCATCACGCCTACGGATGCAGTGTCGTACACGACGCCGCCAAACTCCTGCGGCAACTGCATCCATTGCCGGATCCAATCGATCACCAGCGTCTCCAGTTCGGTCGCGGCTGGACATGTGCGCCACGTCATCGCGTTCACGTTGAGCGGCGCGGTGATGATTTCGCCAAGAATTCCAGGAGCAGTCGTCGTCCACCCGAAGTAGCCGAGAAACATCGGATGACTCCAGTGCACCATTCCCGGAACGATGATCCGATCGATATCGCGGAGAATCTTCTCGAACGCCTCGCCTTCTTCGGGCGGTTCGGCGGGAAGCGCAGCCAGAATTGCGCCCGGTTTGTCGTTAGGCGCAACGCGCAGCGATCCTATATCGTGTCGAAAATCTGCAATCCAATCCGCCAACTCGTGCAACTGTCTGCGGAATTCCTCCGGTGAAGTGTCACCAAGCGTTTGTGGATCGTTCATCGTCTTTGTAGCCGCCGCCCTGTGGACGGCTCGACCTGGACACGATTAACATATCAGCGCCACGCTTCCCACCCGCCTTCGCGGTGCTACGGCGTGGCAAACAGCGAAGCGGCTACAGCTAAAAAGCAAAGCCAAAGCTGAAATGAAATGCGCCGAAATCTTCAAATGGGTGCGGATCGGGATTGACGCCGTAGTCGAGGCGAATCGGACCAACCGGCAGCTTGTAGCGCAAGCCCGCCCCTACGGCGTAGCGCATATCGCTAAGACCGATGTCCTCCGATGTTGGCAGAAGATTGCCAGCATCCGTGAAGACGGCGCCCTGCAATTCCCCGAGAATTGGAAAGGTGTATTCGACATTAAACACGGTGAAGAATTCTCCACCGACAGGATGACCGTGATTATCGTGCGGGCCAAGATCGCGTTCGCCGAAGCTGCGCACACTTGTGGCGCCGCCATTAAAAAAACGTTCGTCGATGGGAAGCGAAGTCGCTTCCTCGGAACCGCTCGTTGTGAGCGAGTGGATGATGCCGGCACGCGCGCCGAACGCGATTGAGGATTGATGAAACCACCGCTGCAAAGGAGTTCCGGCGGATTGGTCTTCCACTACACCTGGAGTGAGCGCCTTGGGTCCGAAAGGAAGATAGTACCCAACGCGCATCGTGCCTCGGATAAATTCGATATCGCTGCCAAACGCGTTAGAAGCCAGATCCACTGTATTACCAATGAGGAACCCTCTTGGCGACACCAGCGGACTCTCACGAAAATCCAGAGTGTTAGTAAGTCCGATCGTGTTTACGAGATAATTCGTCGTCGATCCGATGAGAAATTCCGGCTTGATTTCGGAGTCGGTGATTTTCGCGTGACGGACAGAGAGAACCAGCCCGGCCTCATCGTATTTCGTGATCTTGCGATTGAGTTCGAGTCGCCCGCCCAGTTCGAACTTTGAATAGCCATCAAAATCAAAAGTAAAAGCAGTCACCCGCGCCCGGAAAAAGAAATCCGTGTCGAGAAAGAACGGATCCTCGTAGAGAATTTCACCTTTATAGCTGCGCTGCGAAACTTCAATTGATGCCGTGAGGGGACGGCCGTAGCCGAACAGGTCGCGATCACCAACCTGCACACCGGCGAGTGCTCCTTCGTAAGTATCGAAGCCGACCCAAAAACCAAATTCCTTGCTCTTTGCTTCCTCGGCTGAGATGTCGAGCCGCAACAGATGTCCATCCACAGGAACCGGCTTGATTTGCAGTACATTAAAGAGCCCGGTCTTCATGAGCGTCCGAAATCGCTCATCGAGAAGATCCGGGCTGTACGTCTTTCCATTCAACCGCGTGAATCGTTTGGTCACAAAGCTGGGATGCAATCGCTCAAGCCCGCTGACGGTAACGCCGTCAAAGTGATAAACAGGTCCAGCCGAGATCGCGATTTGCAGCGGTACTCGACCATTGACCGCCTCCTCCGGCGCGCCAGTAGCCACGGCCTTGACGTCGTAGTAACCGCGCGCCTTGAAGTATGCCTGCAAACGCCGCGGAATATCAGCTACGCGCGCGTCGGTGTAAGGTCGCTGCAGAAGATCGACAATTTGTCCACGCAGGGTCTCTGAATCGTAAACAGTCCGCCCGGTAAACGAGATGCGGCCAAAGAAATATTGCCGGCCTTCGTGAATCGGAACGACGACGTCGACCTGATTACTTTCCTCTTGGAACTTGTAACGCGGCGGATCGACTACGGCATCTAAAAAACCTTCTGCGACATAAAAGCGATGCACTAAACCCGCTCCCTCCTCCATGTCCGCGGCAACAAAGGGCAAACTTTTCTCCAGACTCGAATATCGCTCCCGGGTCGGGCCCACAATGTAATCAAAGAGCTTGTCCGCTGGTTCTTTTACGTTTCCGTCGAACGCTACAGTTCGCAGCATGAACCGGGGACCTTCCGTAATATCGAGACGCAATCGGTTACCTGATTCGATCACGTAATGCACGTTCACCTTCGCGTAGCCGTGTTTTCGATAGAAGACTTCCAGGAAGAAGGCGAGATCGTCCGCTCGTGCTGGGCTCAATCCAAAGTCCTGAATCGTGGTGATCTCCTCTTTTAGGGCCGAACGTAATTCTTTCTCATCGAAAGCCTGCTGGCCGCGAAATTCGATAATGCTGGTCTGCTTCGCGCGTTTTTCCTGCTCTTTTATAACTGCCGACCGCGCTTTCTGCCGCTCTTCGGGTCGTGCAACGTCTACCGCGCTCTGCGCGGCGACTTTAAATGCGAGGGCCACACTTCCGAGACAGAAAAGGACCCCGTGCCGCATCTCAGGAGCCTGTTGAAATACCTAGCCACTCCGCGCGAGGGCGGCTTGGGGTGGATGGCAAGACCCGAGCGACGAGCGTGTCCGCAGCGATCTGTGAGGAGCGAGCAACGCAGCCAGACAGCCCAAGGCGCTCCCGCCCTCCGGGCTGCGCCGCTGCTTTTTCGCCTTTCCGGCGTTGCTCGTCGATTATCCCGCCACTGCGGGACGGGTATGCGCAGTCCTCGCGCCTTGGCAAGACCAAAGATCGGCAGCAACTCGGCATGGCAGAGTATTTCAACAGGATCCTAACGAAAACGAATCAGATATTTTAATCTCCCTCGAAAATCGCCTCTCACGCCGACGTCGCCGGTCAGCACGAGCCGATCGTTAATCTTGAATCTCGCTGTTGCCTGTTGCTGGCCCGTGCGCGGATCGACAGTGCCCAAGTCTAGATCCATCCTATTAAAAAATGCGTTGCTTTGGGTTGGCTCGCCTTTCTTAAAGATTTTTCGATAAAGTTGCTGCACTAATAACATGGCGGCGCGTCCCGCCAGCACGTTGTTGCTGCCTGAGAGTTCTTGTCTTGTAACGCCGGTAGCGATCAAGGAAATGATTTCTTCCTGTGGCAATGGCGGTTCGCTGGTGAAAATCGCTTCCGGCGACAGCACCGTCCCGTAAACATAAACGCGCACCGTATAATCGCGGAGAACCGACGTGCCCTGGAGATCGATTCGCGGATTCATCGAATCGCTCGGATCAAAAGTGAGTGAGCCGCGCGAAACCTCCAACCGGCTGAAGGGCAGAGTCGCCTCCACGTTTTCCATCCGCACTAACCCCTGCAGTCCCGGATGCAGTCCTGTTCCGGTTAGCTTTAGGTCGGTGGTCGCTTCGCCTGTGGCCAGATTTCCGCGAATGAGCACAGGATCTTTTGTTTTGATTGCTACGTCGAATTTCCAGTCGCGCAACGGCGGGGTCAGGATGGAGAATTCGGGGCGCTCCGATGGTGGTTCGGGCGCGGGTCTGCCCGGCAGGCCGATAGGAATAAGGTCGATGTTCTTTAAAATATGACTGTTTGTCATTGCAACAGTGCCGCTAACCGTTGCGGCTGCGAATGGGCCGGTCACCTTGAGATCGATATCCGCGCGTGCGGTGAGCGTGTCGTTTCGCGCAAGCAACACGCTGTTGGCTTTCAATTGTAAATCCAGAGTCGGTTCAGTCAGCTTTGGAAAAGTGACGCGGCCATTCATTGTGAAAGGTCCGCCGGCCAGATCGCCTCCAAATCGTTCCAGGCTAAGTGCGTTCTGTGCGAAGCTTAAGCGCGCACTAAAATTCCTTAGGGTCGGAAGAGTCACATTTGTAAACCGAGCAACGTTCACCGTCACGTCCCCTGCCCCGCTAAAGACCGGTTTACCGATCGTCCCGCTTACATCGACATCGAGCCCCAGTTCGCCATCCAGTTGCTCGAGTTCCGGAACAAATTGTCGAACAAAATTCACGGAACTACGTGGGAGACGCGCTTTTGCAGTGATCGGTGTCTCGTCTGGCAATCTCCCCGCACGCGCAATCTTCGGAATATCAAAAGGTATATTCGCGTTCAACTCCAAAGGCTGAATTCGCGCCTGCTGTAGTTTCCCCAAAATTGTCAGGCGATCGTGCACAGCCTCCGCGCTAAGATCAAATGTTGCCGGCTCCATTTTCGGCAATTGCTCACTGCGTAAATCACGCATTTGCAGATTGAGACGCGCATTCAAATCTCCGATTGTTCCCTGCGCGTCGAGCCTTGCGTTCAGAGTCCCGGATGTCATTGGTTTGATCCCGAGGTCGCTAAATAATTTTTTAAGATCAAGGTTCTCCGACTGAATTGTGGCGAACACTTTGCCAGACGACGGAACGGCCGCAGCGTTCGTCCCAAGATTTTTCCACACCAGCGGAAACGAGACATAACCGGACGCGAACCTCGCTTGACCCTGATCGAGTTGAATCTTGTTTATCTCCAGCGTCTCGCCTTTTGCTCGGGCGACTGCCTGAAAATCCATGTTACCGGTGGCGAAAAAGATGATCGGAATATCGAAACCCTCGGGCGAGTACGCCGCATCGATGTTCGCGCGAAGCGATTGCAAATTGCCATAGCGCCCTTTCTCGAGCACCAGCTTCAGATTGCCTGAATTCTTGACGGTCTGCGCATTGCCGTTGCCTTCCCAATCAAACGAAAACGAGCCTGCCAACTGGTTCTGGTTGCCGGAAGCGCTAAGCAACGGCTGGAGCGTCGATAAATTGGCCACACGCGCGGAAATTTTGCCATCGTAACGGTACGGCCGTCGCAAATTCAGCGTCCCGGTGGCGTTAAAGAAGTCGGTATCATTCAAGATCGCGCTGCAATCGTTCAGATAGACCACGCTGTTGGAAATCGAACCCTGAGTGTTAAGTTGCCGGAAAACCAAGTCCCGCATTTTGAGGTTTGAGCCAGAAATCGACACCTGTCCGTTGGCAGCCTCTTGTTTCCACGTGATCTGCGCCGCCATTTGCAATGGCCCGCTCAATCTATTGGGGGAATCTGAAACCCAGAAGTCTCCGGCTTCGGGCGCATTCAAGGCAACATCCAGCTCCGCGGGCTGTAAAGAAACTTTGCCAACCTCCCGCGGAAGCCGGTATCGGCCGCGAACATTTAGTTCGTTCTGATTTCGCCGCAAATTCAACCGGTCGAGCCCCAGGATATCATCACTCCCGTTAAGTGATCCTTCTGCTGAATCAATAACGTAATCCCGGTAATGTATGTTGCTTAAACCGAACTCCATTGCAGTGCGCAGATCTGCAAACCACGGCTTTCCTGCTGTTGCCGCTGCACCGCCTGTAGTCCGGCGGCTGCCGGATGACCCTGGCTGACTCTTGGGCGCAGCAATTATCTTGGACGCGCGAAGCGTGGCGTTGAGTTTCTCAACTGTTCCTTCTGGAAACCCGACCGCGCTCGCAGTCACACCAAGATTTGCGTTTATTTTCGCATCGACGATGTCGATCTTGCCGTTGAACTGAGCTGAGCCGGTCAATCGCACGGGCGTTCCCGCGGTCAGCTGCTGGAGATCAAACGCCGTACCCGCAATTTCCAGAGTTGCTGGGGTACGGCCAAAATCCTTGATGGCCGAAGGCAGTTCGATTGTCCCGTGAAGGTGAAATTCGTTTTTGTCCTGAACGATGTCGGCTGACCGTAAAGTCGCTCTGCCCTGCTGGGCGGAAACTTCAACGATACCACTATTGAAGTTGATTTCTGGCCGATCTACATCGCTGATCTGCAGCGACATCGTTCCGCTCCACGTGCGCGGCAGATCCATCACGCCCGTTCCATCGAGAGCGAGGCGCTCGAGTTCTCCAGAGAGAGAGCCGGCCGGGAAAATCAAAAACTTGTTCAGCGACTCCGCCGCCACCTTTTCAGCAGCCACATGTATCTTCGTATCCAGCGAAGATTGTGTTTCTGTTAATGTGGCCGACGCCGACAATTCACCACCACCGATGGCGCAAGTGAGAACGATCGCCAGAGTGTGAGCGTCGATATGCGAAGCATCGACATTCAGAAGGTGAATTTGCTCCTGGTCGCTCAGACCCAGATCGCGGACGATTAAGTTTTTATTCGTGTAAGAGGTTTTTCCGGAAATTTTGGACCAGCTGTCCCCGGCGGGCAGCTGCAAATTCTCGATCCGCACTTCGCCCGGACTGCGCGGATTTAAATCAAGGTCGACATGTTCGGCCACGAAATCGTGCGGCTGCTCTCTAATGACGAGCGTTGCGTCCGCCAGTCGGATTCGTTCCGGAAACAGTTTCGGCAATTCAACTTTTGGCGGTGGCGGCTTCCGCGGAGCCTTGGACGGATTTAAAACAATGCGCGCCGAACGCGCTTCCACATTATCGAGTAAATGGGAGAGACCGTGTCGCGCGAGTCCAAACAGACTGTAATCAACGTACAGATAGTCGATATCGATCGATTCAATGTTTGTAGGTCCAACAGCAAACGCGTGAAGATTCCGAACGGTTAGATTGCTAAAAGGATTGCCTTCGAGACGAAAATCGGCCTTCAAGTGTTCTCGGGCGGCATAACGCAATACAACTTGCCGGCCGATTGCTAGTAGAATTGGACGATGAAAAATTGCGAGAAGCGCCACGCATACAGCAAGCGCCGTCGCTGCACGGCGCCACCCGCGTCGGTGCGTCTGCACCTCTGCCTGACGGTCTTCGGCCACCAGAGCGACTGTATTTCCACCCTAACAAAGAGCAAAGAGGAAAAGGCTGCGTTTGATTTGCTATTTACCTGCCTACTTCGGCATTGCGCGTGAACGCGTCTGGCGTCACGCTTTCCCGGGCACCGACGATGAATCCCGATAAACTCTTCGATTATCTCGACGGCAGATTGCCTGCGGCCGAACGCGCGGCGCTCGAAGAGCAATTGATCTCGGACGGGCAATTGCAACGCGAGCTGGCGGTTGCGCGCCGGATTCACACAGCCATGGGCGGCGATTCTCGCGAAGTTCTGTTGCCGATTCAGGCGGATGGAACGGAGCAAGGTCGCAAAATGGCGCTCCGCGTGGGCGCGGCGTTTATCATTCTCATGGCTGTTAATGTCGGCATCGGTCTCTGGTTAATTGCGCGACATGAGAGCAAAGACCCAAATCGGTCCCGGCTTGAAGCGCAAACGCGGCAGCAAATAACGAGATCGATCGAGCAAGCTGCCAGAGCGGCGCTCACGCCTCTGCCATCGTTGGGTGTAAGCGAGATCACAATTTCGGCCGCGCCGGGGCGGCTGGAGACTGTAGCGGACGAAGTTGTTGCTGCGGCTGGCCGGCTGGGCGGTTCCGCGACGAAAGGATTTCCAGATCAACATCGCATCGGCGTGCTTGTCGATCTTCCATCGAATCGCGAACCGGAATTTCGCACTACGATTGCTTCAATCGCCGGGACGTCAGCGGGGTCAGCGAGCCCAGCCACAGGCCAGGAAACTCCAGGATCAACGACCACGTCTGCAGCGGAAAAGAAGAGCTTCGTTGTGCAAATTGTCGAGTCGCCGACAGAGCAACATTGATCGCGGAAAATCATTACAAAGCCAATTGATGCGATGATTGCGGTCACGTTCGCTTTGCCGGCGGAAAGCTCTGGATTCCTGCGTCGTCTCCACAAACAAACCAGAAGCGATTGCAACGGCGTCAGGCTGATCCACGGCGAGATCGATAACCGCGCGATTGAGGTTCTCCATACCGGCGTCGGAGAAAAGTTATGCCGGGAGCGGATGGCAAACTTTCTTCAGGATCGAGAGTTCACCTATTTGATCAGTGCCGGTTTTGCAGGCGCCCTTAACGATCGATTACAAGCCGGCGATCTCTTGATCGCGGAAAATTTCTCGACTGTTCAACTAACCGACGCACGCTCAGCCCTTTCAACTCTACCGATCCACATTGCCGATCTTGTGACAGTGCCTTTGATGATCGACTCCACCGAGGAGCGAAAAAAGATCGCGCAGACCACAGGCGCGGCCGCTGTTGATATGGAGACAGAATTCATTGCGCGCGCCTGCGCCGAGCACGGTATTCCACTGCTTTCGCTTCGCGCAATCAGCGACACGCCAAGTGAACCTTTCCCGGCCCCGGCAAATGTCCTGTTCGATATCGAACGACAACAAACTCAGATGGCGAAGTTAATGAGGTATTTTCTTGCGCATCCACATCGGATCCCACATCTGATTCAGTTCGCGAGACGAATTGCGCGCACACGAAAAACTTTGGCGATGGCGCTTATCCAAGTTGTACGCTCGGCTCCCTGAATGAGAGCTGAAGAGCCGTATGAGGAGAGCCATGCATACGGTTTTGAGAGGGGCGGCGCGGCGTGAGCACCCCTACTCGACCTTTTTTTAGTAAGTAATCTAATCCAGCAGTGGCTCGCCATGAACTCTTTCGTAAGCATACCAGTTTGTTATTAAACGCTCCGCGAGTGCAGGCCTGGTCAGATATTCCGCGATAACAAAGGAATCGTTCCCGAGTGCTTCAAAGAGTTCGCGTAATACCTCGGGCTGTTTGGTATTCTTGGCCATGCGGTCCATCTCAGCCTGTAACTGTTCAGCCGTAATTGGGCGTTGCCAGTAATCCTCTAGCGCCTGGGAATTGCGGAGACAATCAGCGACTTTCTTTTCTAGCTGCGCCTGAGACATCACTGCGTCGAGCGACGGCTTGGGATCAAGGCGCTCTTTTGCCCAGATCCGATGACGCCGATAGACTTCCTCGGAATAGAGATGTAGATTTGACCCCATCCCCTTTCAAGTCGTTGGATAAAAATGTTCGCTTTGCTTACAAATATTCGTCTAATCATAGTTAGACCTTGTGAATGACCGATGAAGGAAACGACTGCACCTCGGACTTGGGAGGACGAGAAACTAGCATTGGAAGCGTGGAAGTACTATAACGGCGTCGGCGGCGCTGACAAAGATACAATGATCAAGATCGTGACTTGGTTATTAGGCTTCTCCACAGCCATTATTGGCCTCCAAGCTACCGGCAAGCTCACTGACTACCGATCAATGATTCTGCTCACAGTCCTCGGCATCTTACTCTCAATTGTGGCAGCGCTCGTAGCATTGCTGTACGGTGGATATGCCACTTGGAATTGGGCCGTCGCTGATCAGATCGCCTTGGCTTATCATTGGCAAGAGTTGCTCCCCGGGAACAATCCGATTCCAACGCGCCCCCGTCGGGGACTGACCAGGTTCGCGTTTTGGCTTTCAAAACCGTGCTCCGGTAAGATTGCTCCTGTCTTTTGGTTATATTTTTGTGTCTCCCTTGTTTCTCTCGCTGTTCAATCCATGCAACTGCTGCGGTGTGCCGTCTAACCAATCGCTGCAGCCGACCGCGAGCCGCCGTACTATTCAGCTTTGCTTGAGTTCAACCCATCAATGCGCAGCCACACGCGCTCTCGCTCGCCGCAGCTCATCTTGTTCTCGTTAGGTCAATGGCCACGGTGATAAACAGGAGCTTGTCCCATATATGCGAAAGATTCTGGACACTACCAGACTCTGGACACCACGCATGATTAGTTAAACCCTTTTCGCAATATCACCGGCTGATCAAGTCTATCCCTCGCCGATACTGTTGAAGCAGTTCCAGGCCGCCGTACGAGGTCGGCGCGTGGCTGAATAACGTCCTGAAAAAAGGCGGGACCGAAGGCTGACGCAAAGTGTTGAAGGAAGCCACCGGCGAGGGCATCTCTACCCGCGCGATGATGGATTACTTCAAGCCGCTAATGACCTGGCTAGAGGAACAAAACAAAGGCCGCCAAATCGGCTGGGAGTAGGGGACAGAAGTCAGAGCTCAGAATTTAGCAGTCGGTTTAGTTTTCGCGCGAAGCGCTTTTGGAGTGCGATGCGTCCTCGCATCGCTTCGAAAGATGCGGGCGCGCGGTTTTTCAAAAGCGATGCGGTCGGACGAGTTTCGCTAGTAACGACTGGTGTCGAGATTTCTGACAATCGCGGAAGATTTCCCGCCAACG
>Ga0209689_1001919_pt1 | contig 15566 bp, 11 predicted proteins | sample GraSoiAngelo_149_FD_187119 | JGI IMG/M metagenome (GOLD analysis project Ga0209689, IMG submission 187119) | Grasslands soil microbial communities from the Angelo Coastal Reserve, California, USA - 14_1009_09_30cm (SPAdes) (version 2) | ecosystem: Environmental > Terrestrial > Soil > Grasslands ...
GGAGGACATCCCCCTGCTCGCGGAGTACTTCCTCTCCACGTACTGGATCCGGCACCGCAACAAGGGCGCGCCGTTCCCGAAGCTCAGCGACGCGGCGATTCGGACCTTATGCGGTCACAGCTGGCGTGGCAACGTGCGCGAGCTGCAGAACGCCATCGAGCACGTCGCGGTGATCGTGGAGCCCGGCACGGAGATTCGGCCCGAGGACCTGCAACTCACGGGCGAAGCCGAATCGCCGGCCACGGCGAACCCCGCCTCGCTGATCTCCACGCTGCTGGAGGAGAGCTATCACGCCGCCCGCGATCGCGTTATCGCCCAGTTCGAGCGGCAGTATCTCACCTGGCTTGTGAACCGGGCAGGCGGCAACATGTCCAAGGCGGCGCGTATCGCCGGCGTGGACCGCACGACCTTGTACCGGCTGATGGAGCGTCACGGCCTGCAGCGCAGCCCCAGCACGGGCTGGGTGATCGAGCGCGAGCCGGCCGCACCCGAGCCAGGCGTGCCGGTGGGAGACACCAGCGAGCTAACCTCGTAAGTCTCAAGGGAGCACACGCATGAAGACGAGCACCGCCGGACGGCTCGAATGGCAGGCGCCGACGACCGTTACGGTTCCGGAGGTCGAGCCCGAGCCGCAGGACTTGGCGGAGTGCCTGGCGGGGCCGAATGGCCAGGAGCTCGTGGTCGAGATGGCGCACGACCTGCGCTCCCCGCTCACCGCCATCCTGTTCCTGGCGGAATCCCTGCAGAACGCGGAAAACGGTCCCGTCACTGAGAGCCAGCGCCGCCAGCTGGGGCTCATTTATAGTGCAGCGCTCGGTCTCTGCGCGACCGCGAGCGACGTCCTCGAGCTCGCCCGCGGGGGCGACCGGCTGCTCGAGCGCGGGCCCCTGCCCTTCTCCGTCGTCGAAATCCTCAACTCGGTGCGGGGTATGGTGCTGCCGCTCGCCGAAGAGAAGCGGCTCGAGGTCCAGCTGGTCCACCCGGTCCCCGAGCGGCGTATCGGCCACGCCCGCGCGGTGGGGCGGGTGCTGCTCAACCTTGCTACCAACGCCGTCAAGTTCACCGAGGCCGGCTTCGTCGAGATCGCCGCTCGGCCAGTCGGCGCGACGCGCCTCGAGTTCGCGGTCCGTGACTCGGGCGAGGGGATCGACGCCGCCGTGCTGCCGACCTTGTACCAGCCGTTCCGCAAGCCATCGGGAGGGCCGCGCTACTACTTCTCCAGCGCGGGACTCGGGCTCGCGATCTGTCGCAAGCTCGTCCACGCCATGGGCTCGACGCTGCGGATTGAAACGCGACCCCACTGGGGCACGCGGTTCTCGTTCGAGCTCGAGCTCCCCCCGGCAACCATCTGACCATGCGCCGGGGCGTCGCGGCGATCCCACACACGCCGAACGGGCGCGACATGACCGCGCCACGGTACGTCCAACGCCGCCGTTCCAACCGCTGGACCCCCAATGGCTTAACCAAGGTCGACCCGCTCACGGCCCGCGCACACGGCTTGCCCAACGCAGCGGGCATGGCGACGTCGCTCGACATCGAAATCGAAATAGCGCGGCCGAGCATCGACTTGGTCCACCTCGTGCCGCGCCGCCCTCGCGACCGCGAGCGCCGGCTGCGGCGGCTGCTCAACACCGCGGTCGCGGCAGTCGCGCTCGTCGTGGCGTCGCCGCTACTGCTGCTGATCGCCGCTCTCATCAAGCTCACGTCGCGCGGCCCGGTGCTGTTCCGGCAGACCCGCATCGGCCTGGATCGGCGCGCCCTGTCGCGCGCCGGCGGCAACACGCGCCGCCGGCTCGACCAGGGCGGCCGCCCGTTCACGATGTACAAGTTCCGCACGATGCACGTCGCCACGGCACAGCGCGACCCGCAGGTCTGGGCCCAGCCGGACGACGCGCGGGTGACCTCGATCGGCCGCGTGCTGCGGAAGCTGCGGCTCGACGAGCTACCGCAGCTCTTCAATGTGCTGCGGGGGAACATGAATATCGTCGGCCCGCGGCCCGAGCAGCCGGCGATCTTTGTCTACCTGCGCGAACAGATCGAGGGATACCAGCGGCGCCAACGGGTGCGCCCAGGCATCACGGGCTGGGCGCAGGTAAACCAGGGATATGACCAGTCGGTCGAGGACGTGCGGCGCAAGCTCACCTACGATCTCGAATACATTCGCCGTCAATCGGCGATCGAAGATCTGCGGATCATGGTGCGGACGATTCCGGTGATCCTGTTGCGCCGCGGCGGCTGGTAAGTCCCCTCCTACAACAGTCGGGCGGTTTCTGCAGGCTCCCCACGGCGCGTGGGTTCCCACACCGCCGTTCCCATGCTGCTAAAGGCGAGCAACCAGGCGTGCAGCGCGGCAACGTTGCCGGAGACGGCATAGGCCGGCAGCGCGAAGCTGCGGGGCACGCGTCGTGGTCCCACCGGCCACCACCACCCCACTGCCGCGAGCGCGAGAACGCCGACCGCGGCGCCCAGCACGGCGCGTGCCCACAACGAGTCCGCCGCGAGCACGCCCACTGCGCCCACGGCCAAGAGAGTGGCCCAGGGCACGAGCCAGCGACACAACTTGTGACTGCACAGCATCCAGGCGAACACGCCATAGCGCAGCGGATTGAGCAGCGCCCGTAGCGCCCACAAGGTGCGCAGGCCCCGCGCCATCGTGCGCACCTTGCGGCGATACTCCTGGCGGAGCGAGGCGCTGCGGGGCACGCAGCACAGCGCTTGGGGCACGGAGACCGCGCGAAAGCCGCGGCGCCGGGCAAACAGCGCCGCCCCGAAGTCCCGGCTCAGGTCCCCGGGAACGGGCTCGCGGTGCAGCTCGGCCCGGATGGCGTAGAGGCATCCCGACGCTCCCACGATGCCGGCCACGCGGGTTTCCAGATCCCGCACCCACATCTCGTAACCGATGTACGCCGATTCACCGGCGTTCGCTGCCGCGTCCACGTGCGCCACGCTCACATCCCGGCCGGACGCCACTCCCACGGCGGGGTCCGCAAACTCGGCGACGAGCAGCTTCACGGCCCTCCGATCGATGCGCACCGAGGCGTCGGTGTTGATGATGATGTCGCCGCGCAGCTGCCCTCGAGCCGCGTTCTCGGCCGCGCTCTTACCGCGCCGCTCCGGGAGGCGGAGCAGCTCCACGCCCCGGTGGGCGAACCGGGACACGATGTCGTCGGTGCCGTCACTCGATGCGTCCGAGACCACGAGGATCTGGCGTCGCTCCACCGGATAGTCGAGCTCGAGCAGCCGCTCCAGCGTGCCGGCGATCACCTCGGCTTCGTTGTGCACCGGGATCGTGATGCTGATGGGGGGCCACTGCTCGAAGGGCGGCGCCGCCCGCCGACGCGCGCGGCCGAGCCCAAGCAGCTTCAGCAAGGCGGGGTAGCCGACGTAGCTGTAGGCGCACGATCCCAGTCCAACGACGAGCGAGACGGTGGATGCGCTGCTCATCCCACCAACGCGGCCGGCGCCCCTCGGCTCACCTGCTCGTAGATTCGCTCATAGCGCGCCAGCCACGGGCCGAGGCTGAAATCACGCTCCAGGCGCACCTGCGCGCGCCGGGCACGTGCCCGCGCCGGAGCCGGGTCGCGATACACGGCGCGCAACTCCGCCGCGAGCGCCACGGGGTCGTTCGGCGGCACGAGCGCCGCCTCGGCCGCCGACAGAATGTCCGGTACGCCGCCGACCCGCGTCGCCACCACAGGCACCTCGCTCGCCATCGCCTCGAACAGCACGATGGGAGTACCCTCGGTGCGCGAGCTGAGAACGAAGACATCGAACGCGGGGAACAACCGGGCCGCGTCGTGCAGGGTGCCGTGCCAGAAGACCTTGTTGAGCCGCAGGCTGCGCGCCCGGGCTTGGAGCGCGCTTCGCTCGGCGCCGCTCCCCACCACGGATACGACGAGCGGCAGGTCCGAGACGCAGCGCGCCGCATCGAGCAGCACGTCCGGGCCTTTCTCGAAGGTCAGGCGCCCGACCCAGCCGATCACGAAGGCGTCCGGCGGAAGCCCCAACACGAGCCGCGCCGCGGTGCGGTCGAGCGGGGGTGCGGTCGGACTCCACGCGTTCGGTACCTCGTGCAGCCGCGCCCGCGGCACGCCGGCCCGGGCCAGGCGCTCGACCAGCGGCCGGGACACCGCCACGACCGCGTCGCAGCGCCGGAACGCGCGGCGTTGCAGCCACTCATAGCAGCGGTTCTTCCAGCCGCCGCCGGTGAACCCGTGCACCGTGGTCACTACGGGAATCCCCAGCCGACGGGCCACGCCCGCGTCCACCACATCCGGCCGGTAGCCGTGCGTGTGGACGATATCCGGCCGGACGTGGCGGCACAGCGCCGCTATCGCCCTGCGCTCCCGCCAGTAGGCGCGCCCGGGGAATACCAACTGGTGCGTCGTAATACCGACCTGGGCGAGTGGTGTCAGAAAGGGATGTTCGCCGGGACGGTCGAGCACGGTCGCAACGTGGACCTCATGACCCGTCCCATGGAGCCCCTGCGCCAGCGCGTGAGCGACCCGCTCCAGGCCCCCGAATTCCGCGGGCGCGACGATTTGCAGGACCACCATGGCGCGCTTAGGCGAGGGCGGCGGCCGTCGCGGTCGCGGCTTCCTTCCCGACGCCCAGCGTGATCCGTTCGTGCCGGATGAGCGCGTCGACGAAGAACTTCGTCGCCCAGTTCAGGGTCTGGTACGGCCCGTACTCCGCGCCGAGCGGATACGAGCCCTTGACGCCGCCCCGAAGCCCGGGGTCGCGACTGGTGCGGTTCTGCGTCGACTTGAGAAAGCGGAGCACCGGCCCGACGGGACCGAGCCATTTCGGCTCGCCCGTGATCTCGAACAGGCGCAACCAGATGTTCGCCATCTGCGCCTCGCCGGTCAGGCAGCTCCACGATACGGCGGGCTTCCAGCCGGCGGCGAACCGCCCCGGGAGCCGGCCATCTGGCTCCACCGCGGCCGCGATCCGCTCCGCAGCCACCGCGGCGTGGCCGATGAGCCGGTCATCCTGCAGCAGTCGCCCGCCCTCGAGCAGGCCTCGGATCGCGTAGGCAATCGTGTGCAGCAGCGGTCGGAACGGGTCGGAGAGGCAGCAGTCCGGCAGCCAGCCATCGTCGTGCTGCCGCCGCGCCACGGCGCGGAAGTTCCGCGCCGCGGCCGCCGTGAACTCGGGCGCGCCGAGCAGTCGCCCCGCTGCCGCGAGCCCCCACGCCGTGCGGGTGTTGTAGAGCGTCGCTCGAGCATCGGCGAAGCGGGAATTGCCGCGGCGCCAGAGACCGTCCTCGTCCAGCGTCGCCAACAGGAAGGACGCCGCCCGTCGCGCCGCGCCTGCGAACACTCCCGAGCCCGTCTCCGCAAACGCTGCCAGCCAGCCGAACAGGACCTGCCCGGTGTTGAACACCGCCGGAGAGAGGTGCTCTCCCATCACTCCACCCCGCACCGCGCCGGACGGCAGCTGGATCTCGACCTCCCAGCACGCGGCGCGCTCGGCGCGCTGAGCGAGTTCGGGACGCCCCAGGTGCCGCGCCGCGAGATACAACGTCGGGATGATGTAGCCCGTCGTCTCGGGGTAGCTGGGCTGCCACCCGCGTGATCTGAAGTACGGACTCCAGGCGAGACTGTAACCGCGCGCGAAGCCGCCGTCGCCGCCAGCGGCCTGGGCGCGTGCCAGCCAGTCGAGCGCCGCAAGCAGATGTGGCCCGTGGGCCGGATCCACCGCGTGCCCGGCGCGCTCGTGCCAGAGCTCCTTGAGAGCCACCGGGTTGAGCAGCGGATGGGCGCGCACCGTTCGCACACCGGCCTCCAGCACGCGTGTGAGGCGAGGGATCGGAAGCGGCAGGGCTTGGGTCAACGGGGGGTGTCTCCCGGTTACGAGTGCAGGCGGGTCGCCACCCAGTTGACCAGGCGGTGGGTCGCCACATGCACGGGACTGAGCGTCCAGCGCACGCTGCGGCGCGAGACGATTTCGGCCCCGAAGCCGCTCTTGAAGCGGTACAACCCGTGCTGCGGATCGTCATGCAGGCGCGCCGTGGCGGGCGTACCGCCGAGGTTGTAGGTCGTGAAGCCCGCGCCCGTCAGGTGGCACATGATGCGCCAGTGCAACCACACCGCCGCGTGACACGCATATCCGGTCGGCGTGGAACCGCCGACCAGATAGTACGCTCGGGGCTTCGCCCAACCCACCAGCGCAGCGGCGAGCGGCGCCCCATTCTCCCACACGGAGAACGTCGTCACCCCCCAGGGCGCCCCGCCATCGGTCGCGGCCCCCGCGGCCGCAGGCAGCGTCGCCTGGAATGGATCGCCTCGCTCCGCCGCCCGGTCGGCTGCCGCGCGTTGCACGGCGGCGATCACCGCGCGGGCCTCCGGTCCGTCCAGAGTCTGAAAGCTCCAAGCCTGCCGTATGCCGTTCTGGAGATGGCGTCGATGGTGCTTGCTGCAGCCGCGCATCAGTTGGTCGGGGCTGCGGTCGAGTGGTACGAGGTACTCCACCCGATCCCGCGTCTCGATCGAGGCGCACGGCGTGACATCCGGCTGCCAACCGGCATCGAACGAATCCACGCCGACCTCCGCCGCCCCCTCGATCCGCAACGCCTGCGCCAGTGCGCCGAGCGCATCGTCGGGACGGGGCAGAGCGAGGAGCGCGGGCGCGGTCGGAAAGTACAGGTGGCGCGGCCGGCGCCCGAGGCGGCACTGGCTGCGCACGCCGGCGGCGACCCCGACGACGTCTGCGCCGCGGAGCAGCTGCGCGAACACGGCCTCCCCAGCCGGCGCGCCGGCCCCGAGACCGGGCGGCGTGTGAAAGAACCCCCCACCGCAGCGCTCGACGTGCGCCCACCAGTCCGGTGGGCACGCGGAGCGGGTGATCCACCGCAGGTCCCGGTTCGCGCGTGGTGCGGCGCTGCCCGGCCGCGCCGTCGCTTCAGCCGATCGCGGCAGCCCGACGACCGTGGTCAGCATGCGGTGATCACCGCGAAGACCCCGCCCGGGAGCTGGCGCCACTCGACCTCGAGCCGCGCGGCGCGCATCCAGCGGTCAATCGCGTGCTGCTCGCCGTCCCGGGCCGCGTCGTCCAGCAGAATCACCGCACCCGCCGGCAGACGGTCTCTGATCACCGCGACCAAACCCACGCGGCCGCCGCGCGTGTCGTCGGGCGGCCCGTCGCACACGACGAGCCGGAATGCGTCAGGCATGAGGGGGAGCGGCGCCGCGTACCAGTCGAACTCCCCGTAATCGGTCAGAGGAGACAGCCACAGGTACACCTGGCCGGCGATATGCTCGCGCAGCGCCACCGAGACGCGCCGACGCCAGTCCGCGTCGTGTTCCAGCGACCACACCTCGACGCCGCGACGTCCGGCGAGTGCGCCGAGCAGCAGGGTCGTCAGGCCGCTGCCGCATTCGAGCACCGGCCCGGGCGTCGCCGCCGCGAGGCGCGCGACCTCCGCCAGATAATCGAGGTCCGCGGTGAACCCTTCGTTGTCCCATGCGGAGCGCAGTTCGGCGAGCAGACGGTGGTCCGGCACCGTCCCAATCGGAAGGGACACCAGGTGTCGCATCGCACGGCGCAATTGCTGCCGTTGCAACGCGGCCCGTGCCGCCTGTTTCCAGGGACCGGGCACATAATTCCTGAGCGCCGTTAGGGTCACGAGTTTCGCCTCGCTCTTGTCTCGGAACAAGTTCTGTGCCGCGTATGCGGCCCGGGACGTGACGGGATCGGGCTGCGCGACCGGCCCGCTCGTTGCGCCGGCGCCACACATCGCTGGAGAGGTGCCGCGCAGCGGGGGTGCCCGCTACGTGGCCTTGGTCTTGCTGGTCTCGCCTTGAGATGAGCCAATCCCCATCCAATCTCGACCGCTCCCTCGCCCAGGGGATCGCGTGGACCGGAGGCATCAAGTGGCTCACGCAGCTCGTGAGCTGGGCCTCCACGCTCATCGTGGCGCGCCTCATCACGCCCACCGATTACGGGTTGTTCGCGATGGCCATGGTCTATGCAGGCTTCGTCCAGCTGGTGAACGAGCTGGGGCTGAGCCTGGCGATCGTGCAGCGTCGCGACCTGACCGCGGAGCAAATCGCGCAGCTCGGCGGCCTCGCCGTGCTCGCGAGCGTCGTCATCTTCGTCTTGTCGCTCGGCCTGGCAGAGCCGGTGGCGGTGTTTTTCGGCGAGCCGGCCGTTCAAGGGATCATCATCGCGCTCAGTCTCACGTTCGTGATGCGTGGCGTGCAAGTAGTGCCCCGCTCGCTGCTGGCGCGCGACCTGGAATTCCGCCGGCTGGCGTGGCTGGACGCGGGCGAGGCGATGGCGTGGAGCACGGTCACGTTGACCGGTGCGTACTTCGGTCTGGGCTACTGGGCGCTGGTGTGGGGCACGGTGGTGAGTGGATTCGCGGTGATGAGCGTGTTGTGCGTGTTGCGTCCCCACCGGCTCGCCTGGCCCAGGGACCTCCGCTCCATCGCCAGCGCGGTGAACTTCGGCTGGTACGTCGTCGTCTCCCAATTATGCTGGTACGTCTACAGCTATGCCGACCTCACGATCGTCGGGCGGGTGCTGGGCAAGGCAGCGCTCGGTGCGTACACCAAGGGCTCCGACGTCGCCAGCATCCCGGTCGATCGCGTGAGCGCGATGGTCGGGCAGGTCACGCCCGCCGTGTTTTCCGCCGCGCAAGACGACCCGAGCGCGCTGCGCCGTTACCTCCTCGGGCTCACCGAGGGGCTCGCGCTCGTGACGTTCCCGGTCTCGGTCGGCCTCGCGTTGGTGGCGGATGTGTTCGTCCTGACGGTGCTCGGCGAGCGGTGGCGACCGGCCATCGTGCCCCTCCGCTTGCTCGGACTGTACGGTGGGTTCCGCTCGATCATCAACCTGCTGCCGCAGATGCTGATCGCCACCGGCCACGCCAAGCTCAACATGAAGCTCAACGTGCTCACCGCGGTCGCGCTCCCGGCGGCGCTCTATCTGGGCGCGCGCTGGGCCGGAATCACCGGCGTGGCATTGGGCTGGGTCATCGGATACCCACTCATAACTATTCCCTCGTTCTTCCGGCACACGTTGCGCATCCTGGGCCTGCGCGCGACTGACTACCTGCGTGCGCTGTGGCCCGCCGGCAGCGCCGCGGTGGGGATCGCAGTGGTCGTCCTCGCGCTCCGCGCGATCATCCCCGACACGTGGTCGGGCTGGCTTCAGCTGAGCGTCGAAGTGCTCGCCGGGGCGGTCGCGTACGTCGCCGTCCTGCTGGTGGCGCATCGCGCCCGGATGGCGCGCGTCGCGACGCACGTGCTGGATCTGTGGCGCGCCAGCCGCCCGGTACCGCTGCCGTCGCATGCGACCGCCCCGTCGCTGGCTCGCGCCCGGCTGCTGCTCATCAGTTGCCACTTCCCGCCCGACGCCGCGGTCGGGGCGCTGCGGTGGCAGAAGTTGTCCCGCTACGCGGCGGAGCGCGGCTGGGGCCTCGACGTGATCACGTTCGATCCCGCGAGCGTCGCCGTCACCGACCCCAGTCGGCTCGCGGACCTTCCGCCCGGCGTCCGGGTGTACACCTTGGCCCCGCGCCAAGTGGCCTGGGAACACGTGGTGGAGCTTGCCTGGCGCACGTACGACTCGGCGCGTCGCCTGCCGCATCGCCTGGCGCGCTCGGTTGGTGGGGCCCTCGGTCCCGTTCCCCAGCAGCGGCAGTCGCTCGCTCGGCGGGAGGTGCGGTGGCGGCCGTCCGAGCCGCGCTACATGGTGCGCGCCTACTTCGCGTGGCTCGAGTACGTCCGCACCGGGCGCTGGGCCCGGGCCGCGGCGCGCCGCGCGCTCCAGGTCATCGAGCCCGGCGTGCACCGCGCGGTGATCAGTTGCGGCCCGCCACATATGGCCCACGAAGCGGCGCGGCTCGTCGCGCGCCGGACCGGCCTCCCGTTCGTCATGGACATGCGCGATCCATGGACCCTCGTACAGCGCCTTCCCGAAGGGATCGCGAGTCCGGTGTGGTTCGCGTTCGCCCGGCATTACGAACGCCGCGCCGTTGCCGAGGCGTCGCTCATCGTTGCCAACACCGACCCGCTGCGCAACGTGATGCGCGGCGTCTATCGTTCGGCAGGGAATCGGATGATCGCCGTGCCCAACGGGTGCGACGAGGAGCCGGTGCCGGCGTCACAGCATGGGCGTCGCTTCGTCATCGCGTACGCGGGGTCGATCTATCTCGACCGCGATCCGCGCCCCCTGTTTCGCGCGGCGGCACAACTCGTGACCGAGCGGGGCCTCTCCCCCAGCGAGTTCGGGATCGAATTCATGGGCGACGTGCGCACCTTCGACGGCGTGCCGATCGAGCAGATCGCCCGAGAGGAGGGGATGGAAGCGTTCGTCCAGACCTACCCGCCTCGGCCGCGCGCCGAAGCGCTGGCGTTTCTCGCGCGGGCGACGATGCTGGTGATCCTGCCGCAGGACTCGGACATGGCCATCCCGGCGAAGATCTTCGACTATATGCAGTTCGACGCCTGGCTGCTGGCTCTGGCGGAAGACGGCAGCGCCGTGGAACAGCTGCTGCGGGGCTCGAGCGCGGACGTCGTGCCGCCCGACGCCGTGGACACCCTCGCCGGCCTCCTCCACCTCCGCTACCTGCAGCATCTGCGGGGCGAGTGGCCCGTGCGGCTGGCGGAGGATCCACGCTACAGCCGCCGGGAACAGGCGACCCGATTGTTCACCGCGATCGAAGCGCTCGCGGGCATCCCGCCCCAGATCGCGGAAGAGCCCACACTCGCCTGCGCGGCCTCGTGACAGCGCGTCACGCGACGCGATGAGCGGGACCGCCGTGCGCGAGGTACCCGTCTCGACCGCGCTCCCCCCCAAGCCCGGCGCACGCGAACTCGACCAGTCGCTGCTGCGCGGCATTGCGTGGACCGGCGCTACGCGCTGGGCCACACAGCTGCTTAGCTGGGCGTCCACGCTGGTGGTCGCGCGGCTGCTCTCGCCGACGGACTATGGCCTCGTGGGAATGGCGCTGGTCTATCTCGGCTTCGTGCAGCTCGTGAACGAGTTCGGGCTGGGAGCCGCCATCGTCACGCGCCGCGACTTGAACGAGGACCAGATCGCGCGCCTCGGAGGGTTCGCGCTGCTCCTCGGGTGTGGCTTCGTCGGCGTCTCGGGCGTGGTGGCTGCCCCGATGGCGACCTTCTTCCACGAGCCTCCGGTCCGCTGGGTTGTCCTCGTCTCCAGCCTCACGTTCCTCACCAGCGCCCTGCAGATCCTGCCTCGGTCCCTGCTCATGCGGGATCTCGACTTTCGCAGGCTCGCCTGGGCGGATGGAGCGGAAGCCCTGGTCATCACGTGCGGGACCCTCGTCCTGGCAATTCTCGGACTGCGCTATTGGGCGCTGGTGCTGGGGGCTCTCGCTGGGCGCACCGTCAGCACCCTGCTCCTCGCCACGTGGCGGCCTCATCGCATGGCGTGGCCGCGCGAGTTCCGCACTATCGCCGGCGCGCTGAACTTCGGCTGGCAGGTCGTCATCGCCCGGATCGCGTGGTATGCCTACAGCAACGCCGACTTCGCCGTCGTGGGCCGCGTACTCGGGACAGCCCCGCTGGGCGCGTACACCTTTGGGTGGACCATCTCCAGCATCCCCATTGATCGCGTCACCAGCCTCGTCTCGAGTGTGACGCCGCCGGTATTCTCTGCTGTGCAGCAGGACCCGGCGGCGTTACGGCGCTACCTCAGGAATCTGACCGAAGGACTCGCGTTTATCACGTTTCCGGCTTCGGTCGGCATCGCGCTGATCGCGGGCGACTTCGTGCAGGTCGCCCTGGGCGAGCACTGGCGTACTGCGGTCGTTCCACTGCAGCTCTTGGCGCTATCCGCCGCGCTGCGATCGGTCAGCCCGCTGCTTTCCCAGGTGCTCGTCTCGACGGACCACACCAGGCGGAACATGCAGTTTGCAATCGTGGCCGCGCTCATCCTGCCGATCCTGTTCTACGCGGGCACACGCTGGGGTACCGGGGGCGTCGCCGCAGCGTGGCTCCTCGGTCATCCCATCATCGTCATGCCGATGTTCCTGGCCTATGCCCTGCGCATCACGCGGCTGCGGCTCGCCGAATACCTGCGGGCTTTGCTCCCCGCGACAGGCGCGACCTTACTGATGGCGGCCGCCGTGCTGGGCGTGCGATTCGCCAGTCCGCACGCGTGGTCCGCCGGGGTTCGGCTGACAACGCAAGTGCTGTGCGGAGCGGCGGCGTACGTCGGAGTCGTGTACTGGGCGCATCGGCCGCGCTTGCAGGCGTTGTGGGGGCTGCTCCAAGAACTGCGTAGTTAGTCCTCCCCGGCGTAGAGGCGCTCGTAGGCCTGGATCATGGTCGGCAGGCCATAACACTGCTCGACCCGCTGCCGCGCGGCCGCCGCATCGGCCGCGCGGCGGGCGGGATCTGCCAGCGCGTCCCGCCAGGCCGCGGTGAGGGCAGCCGGATTCTCGGCAACCACTAGACGATGGCGGAGGGACGGTCCGAGCACCGCCGCGTTCCCCCCGACGGCGGTGACCACCGGGCACAAGCCGGCGCTCATCGCCTCGAGCAACCCGACCGATGTCCCCTCGCTGCGGGAAGCCAGAGTGAACAAGGCGAACGCGGCGTGCAATGCCTCGACGTCGGTCCGCCAGCCGACGAGGTGCGCCCGGCCTGCGAGCCCCAGCTGTCCGACCAGGGCGCGCAGCCGATCTCCGTCTGGCCCGTCGCCCGCCAGCACGAGCACCGGCGCTGGCCCGCTGCGCCACTCGGCGAGGAGCTGCGCCAGCGCGTGCAACATCACGTCGTACCCCTTGATGTAATCCAGCCGGCCGATGCTGCCCAGGATCGGCACGTCCGTCGCCACGCCAAGCTCACGCCGCAGCGTTCCCGGATCGGGCCGGGGCTGGAAGCGCGCCGTGTCGACCGCGTTCAGGACGACCTGAACCCGCCGCGCGGGCACGCGCACGCGGCTCACCAGGAACCGGGCGAGCGGCTCGGAGACGGCCACCACGACGTCGGTCCGGTACGATGCGAGACGATCCAGCAGCCGAGCGGACCATGGGTCGGGCCAGGGGCGACCGTGGTCGGTATGAATGAGGCGTGGCACCCCGGCGCGGCGAGCAGCGAGGGATGCCTTGTACCAAACGCCGCTGTGGCTGTGGACGACGTGTGGGGCGATCGCTCGAATCTGGCGGATCAGCGCGCCCGGGTGGAGCAGCGACCAGCGAGTCATTGGGGCGGCGACGTGAAGCCGCGCCGCGCCGTCCAAGTCGGCAGCGTTGCGGCCCGGAAAGCGGATGACCAGGACGTGGCTTTCGAAGCGCGCCGGGTCGATCCCGCGCACGATGTCCACGACGAGACGCTCGAGCCCGCCCGCGTCCAGGTCGAGCACCACGTGGAGGACGCGGAAGGGGCGCGGGCTCACCAACCGAGGGCGGCGTCTCGCGATGCCGCCGTCCCCGCGGTCAGACCACGCGGCCCCGGGGGGCAACGGGCGCGGCCGCCGCCATCATAGCCCAGGGGCGCGTGACCTTCGCGAGTCCGACGACTATCCCCAACACCGCGTACAGAAAGGGGGAATACGCCTGGGACAAAAAGAACCCGCCGACGCAGTAGCCGATGAGCGTGGCGGTCAGGACCTGCGCAAGCGCCGGCTCCGGCCTCGCGCCCCGCGACCCCCGCCCCAGCTGACCGATGCGCCAGAGGGTACGTCCCGCCCGGTACAACATCGCCAGGAAGACCAAGAGGCCCCCCACGCCGATTTCCGCGCCGATCTGCACGAACGAGTTGTGCGCCGCCGACCATTTTAGCCCGATACCAATGGCCTGACGTCCCGCGAGCGGAGAAATCGTCCCTTCGGCGACCGGGAATGCGTTGGCTCCGACGCCGACGAGCGGGCGCCCAAGCATGTACCCGATGCCCCGCTTCCATATTTCCATGCGTCCCACTTCGTTCTTGCCTGTCCAGTTGTAGTCCTGGGTGGGGTGCAGCAGGGTTCCCATCATGTCCCAATAATGGTCGTTTGCGAGGGCCACGAAGAGCACGGCCACGAGGGCGACGGACGCGACACGCACGCGCTTCGGGATGGCCTGAAATCCAAACAAGAGATAGGCTCCGCAGGCGAGCAGCGCGAGGAAGCCCCCCCGCGATCCCGTCTTGACGATCGTCAGCATCGCCAGGCAGATCCCCACCAATCCTAGGAGACGACGCGTCAGACTGACACCGGGCCGAACCGCGTAGATCATCAGCGGGAGTGTCGCAGCGAGCAGCATCCCGAGGTCGTTGGCGTCGTAGTACCAGAGCTCGCCGAGGCGGCCGCTCTCGCCGACTCTGACACTGGTCAAGACGACGAACGCATAAAGCGACGCACCAACGACGAGCACGTTGGCCAGTCTTTGGACATCGGTCACCCTGCGGATGCTGGCCGCGATCAACAGCATCATCAGCAGGGTCTTGATATGATCATTGAAGATGAAGCGAAAGCTGAGGCCAGGATACACGCTCCACGGCACCGACGCCATCATCAAGACGAAGAGCACGATTGCGAGCGTGGTCACGGGATGCCTGATGCCCGAGAGCGTGCGCAATCGTCCCCTGTCCAAGAAGTACGTCCCGTACGCCGCCGCAGCCGCAACCAGGGGGAACTGCACCGTGGCAAGGATCGGGAACAGGTCCTGCACTCGCCACGTGGTGACGAGCACCACTCCGGCGAGGCTCACCAGCAGGACATCCCATCCCGACGTACGCTCCGTCCCCCCGGTCGTGGCGGGAGCGGGCCCAGTCGCCCACGAACCGTGCCAGAACCCCGGTGGCGGTGCGGTCACTTCAGGCTCCCGTAGGCCATGGACCGGGGCCTTACCACGCGGGATCCGAGTTCCACGCCCGGACCCGCCCCCACCACAGCGACATGATGCCGCTCACGATCCCCTGATCCAAGTTGCGTCCCAACGCCAGGCCGTATATCTGCGGCGCGCCCCCAGCATTGAAGTTCATACGCTGGAACATGAGCTGGTCGTCCAGCCAGAATTCGTAGGCGGTGTTTTCGCCATCCGGCGACCCCACCTTCCAATGGAAACGGTAGCGGTGCCACCGGTCATCCCATACGGTCGTGGCATCACCGAACTCGCTCCCGTGAAACGAGCCGACCCCGTTGCCGCAGCCGGCGGCTCCGACGGCGAAGCCCGTGCCCCCGCTCGCACCGCCGACGTGCAGCTCGAAGCGGCAGAACCCATCCGGCCGCAACCGCCCGAAGATGGTCTTGAAGTCCGACGGCGTGCCGCAGCCGCCAGCGCTCCGCGTCGTGAAGTTGGCGCTGAACTTCATGTACACCTCGACCCACACGTCGGCCACGGCCGCCGGCAGGTTCATATTGCGGTTGACGGTCTGAGTGACGCAGCCGGGGGCGATGTAGTCGAAGCGCAACGACTGGGCGAGGTGCAACCCGTTGATGTTCACGCCGGTCGTCTTGTCCAGCACCATCTGTGACGTCCGGCTGTCCTCGGCCGTGCTGTAGATCCCGCGGGGATCGGACAGCAGGTCGGCTGTGTTCGAATAGGTAGAGAAATCCTCCTCCAGCCAGGGCGTCGGCTCGCCGCTGCCCGGCGGCTTCCCGCCCCC
>Ga0209689_1001921_pt1 | contig 15548 bp, 15 predicted proteins | sample GraSoiAngelo_149_FD_187119 | JGI IMG/M metagenome (GOLD analysis project Ga0209689, IMG submission 187119) | Grasslands soil microbial communities from the Angelo Coastal Reserve, California, USA - 14_1009_09_30cm (SPAdes) (version 2) | ecosystem: Environmental > Terrestrial > Soil > Grasslands ...
TCGTTCGCTTCATCGGGATAACGGCAGCAGACGTCGAACGAATTATTCATCGCGGCGTGCGCCTGCGATGACGGTCCGTACGGATTTTCGTTCGCGCTGAGGCGCACGACAACCGAGCCGGTTGGGGCGGTTTTAGCCGACGGACGTTCTGTTGCTACCGAGAATCGCGGCCGGACAATCGCGGCGGCGGCACCAACGCCTAACAAATGCGCAAATTTACGGCGAGAGATTGAGAGTGTGTTCATGGCAAGACCTCCGGACGAAGTCCTAACGTGAAAGAGAAGGAAACGCGAGACGAAAAGCGACCCTCAGCTGCCGAGCTGCGATTGAGGTGAGGGAAACCGCCTATTTCGGCTGCGGCACGATCCGAATGTACGGTTTGGGCGCCTTCCAACCTTCGGGATACCGCTTCTTCGCCTCATCATTGGAGACCGAGCCGGCGATGATCACGTCTTCGCCCGGCTTCCAATTTACCGGTGTGGCCACCTGATGCTTCGCCGTCAATTGTAAGGAATCGATCACTCGGAGCACTTCATCGAAGTTCCGGCCCGTGGTCATGGGGTAAATAAGGACGAGCTTGATCTTCTTGTCCGGACCGACCACGTAAACATTGCGCACGGTCGCGTTGTCGGCCGGCGTGCGCTTCTTCGGGTCGCCCGCAACTTCGGCCGGCAACATCCCGTAGAGCTTCGAAATCTTGAAGTCGGAGTCGCCAATGATCGGGTAATTCGGGGCGTGTCCCTGCGTCTCTTCGATGTCTTTCGCCCAGCCTTCATGATCGCCGGTGGAATCAACTGACAATCCGATCACCTTGACGTTCCTTCGATCGAACTCCGATTTGATCTTCGCCATGTATCCGAGCTCGGTCGTGCACACCGGAGTAAAATCCTTTGGGTGCGAAAATAAGACCGCCCAGGAGTTACCGACCCAATCGTGGAAATTGATCTTTCCCTCGGTTGTTTCTGCCTGGAAGTCCGGTGCCGTGTCGCCAATTTTCATACGCTTCCTCCTGCTATTTTTCGTTTCCGATAATTCTTTTCAAATCACGCCCGAAGTCAATATCCCTCTGCCGTGTCCTCCCCGCAATGAATCGATTCGGCGGTCCAAGACGGCGTCTCAAGCGATTATTTCCCACTTTCAATAAGCATCCGTTCGACGAGACATTACCGTTACCTGTGATCTTTGGCTTTTTGAAAGAACGACGCCGAAAGCAACTTAAGGCGCGGCCTTTCCCGAATGAGTGGCTGAAGATAATCAAACGGAGAGTTACGTTCTTTGCCCGACTTTCGGCGGCGGACCAGGCGGAACTTCTCGATCACATTCAGGTTTTTCTGGCAGAAAAGCGCTTCGAAGGTTGTGCCGGCCTGGAAATAGATGATGAGATTCGAATGACGATCGCAGCGCAGGCTTGTCTTCTCTTGCTGCGGCGCCGGACTGACTGTTTTCCACGGCTGGTTACCATTCTCGTTTACCCCTCGACCTATATGGTAGACGAACAACGGCCGATTGAAGGCCCGGTTTGGGAGGAGGGGAGAATGTCTCGACTAGGCGAGACTGGCCGCACAATGGGATCAATGGTGCTGGCGTGGGACGCGGTGAAGACCGGAGCAGCTGATCCTTCCGACGGTAAGAATGTTGTCCTGCACGAATTTGCTCACCAACTCGACTACGAGAATTTAGCGGCCGATGGCACGCCGGCGCTGGCGACGCGCAGACAGCAGTTGGCCTGGCGCGAAGTGATGAGAACCGAGTTTGCATCGCTCCGCGCTGCTGATGAAACCGGCATTCCGACATTGCTCGATACTTATGGCGCGACGAATCCAGCAGAATTTTTCGCAGTGTCGGTCGAGGCTTTTTTTGAACGGCCGATAATGTTTCGCGCTCGCCACCCAAGACTGTACTCGGAACTGCAGCATTACTTTCAGCAGGATCCGGTCGAATTTTCCGCTGAAAGAACAAAGACCGGCTGATCGTAAACAAGATGTTGTAGAGGTGCTCGCCGGGGCGAACGCCTGTCTATTTAAATGCCTGTGCGGCTCACACCGGTGCTTGAGAACAAGCGCTGCTACAACGCTTCGTCTTTTTCGGCAGCCAGTTTGAACATCGGATCGAATGCGTATGTCTGACTGGTCACCATGGTTAAAATTATCGGAACAGTAGTCATAGCGGCGGCGATGCTGGTGGCGTTGCCCGCGTTCGCAAAAGACAAAGCAGGCGACATGGCGTGTTGCGCGAAGAACGCGTCGAATCAGAAATCGTGCGCGAATCTGGCAAGTCTGAATCTGACCGCGGACCAGAAGAGCAAGATCGAAGCGTGGCAGTCTGAGTGCATGAAAGTGGGTTGCACGAAAGAAAGCAGGCAAGCGTTTCTCAAGAAAGCTGAAGGCATTCTTTCGAAAGATCAGTACGCCAAGTTAAAAGCCGAGTGCAATAAATCGGTGAAGAAAACCGAAGCGTAAGTCAAAAATTCGACCCTCAGCTGCCGCTGCGCGACTTCCTCTCCCTACCAGGGAGAGGATTGAGGTGAGGGTGATCTAGCGTTTGAATTTGAACGACACCGCGTAAGCGGGTGTCTGACGTTGCACTATGACCAAATTCATTGCGTTGGTAGTGGCGGGAATGTTTGCAGCGGGCACGCTGTTCGCGGGAGAACATGGCGAGTGCACCAAGAAAGTTGGAAACGAGGCGAAACCGGCCTGCACGGTTTCACTGGCGAGTCTCAACCTGACGCCTGATCAAAAAACAAAGATGAACGCGGCGATGGAAGAGCACCACAAAGCTGGTTGCTCTGAAGCAAGCGAAGCCAAGTACAGGCAGGAGGCGAAAACCATCCTGAACAAAGAGCAGTTCGCCAAGTTCAAGGCGGAGTGCAAAGGCGAGAAAGACAAAGCAAAGACGGAGACTTAATCGTCAGCGCAGAGTTTGTTTGACGATTTTCTTTTGTCCGAGCTCGCCACGGGACGAGTCCGGCGCTGCTGAAGTCGTCGATGTCGATGTTAGCGCTTGTTGAAGAAGATCGGCCAGACGCCAACCGGCCTTGTGCAATTCTTCGAGGACAGTCTTGGCCGACCAATCGGCGTAGCCGACGTGGTCAGGCGCGTTCCTTTCGCGCGCATCGCCGGCCATCACCTTGCGATCCTGATCGACAATCTCATGGACATTGACGAATTGCAGTCGCTCATGAGCTTCGCGCGCCAGCGGCAAAATATCGTCGGCCCAGAATTCGCCGTAATTTTTTAAAGCAACGTTGGCCGGCGCGCGCCAGTTCGTCGGTTGTTCTTTCACCAAGTGATCGATCAACTTTCGTTTCGCCTGATCAATTTTCCGATAGCGCTCCTCCTTGGAAAGCGTCGGTGACAACGGCGGTAAATTTGCCATCACGGCGTCCTGGTCCCAAAACCCGTGCAGTTTCAGTCCGCGGTGAGCCATTTCCACCGGATTGCCGCGAATCAACCGCAGCATGAACGTGTTGCCGCCTTCGTCTTCGATCCCGGGCTGATTTTTATCGGGATCGACTGCTTGCCCGGATTGATTGAAGTATTCCGCGCCGACATGAAGTGGCTGGTGAATGTCACCGACGTAGTGCGCCAGCAGGATCACCGCGACCGGTTTGGTGATCTTGCGCGCATTATTTTCCGGGATTTCGCCGCGCAAAACATCGACGCAATAGGAGATCATGTGGACGACGTCCCATTGGCTGCGACCGGTTTTTCCGTCGGCGTACTTTTGGGCGTTGAGAATCGGCACGTCGGTGTAATGAAACCAGTGATGTGACGGCGCCGGTGACTTCAGGTCCTGGGTCGGTGGATTCGCTCGCCAAAAATCGCGCAGCTGCTTGTCGATGGCCGGGTGGTCGCGGTAGTGCGGAAAAGCCCCCAAATCCTCGACGCCGTTCTTGTCCCAGGCTCTGATTTCGTCGGCCATGACGGACGCGCGCTCGAGGGTAATGCCGTCCGTCAAAGTGTAGATCTTTTCAGCGACCGGTGTATTGGCGATTAGCTTGTCCGCGATTCCGCCGACGATTTCGTGACCGGTAGGTCCATAAGCAAATAGCGCCGCGCGGAACGTCACGACGCTGATGGCGATTAAAATTCTCGGTCGGGTGAAGTTCATAACCGGTGCGGTGCCGATTAGAATTTCAGCGACGCGTCCAGCAAGTGATATTGCCAGCAAAATAATCCGAAGGCGATTCCGCCGAGAGCAAGCAGGATTGCGTGCGCGCGAAACCAAAATCCATGGCCGGGAAGCCTTATGAAACGAATAGAGGCAACAATCAAGACGACGATGCCAGCGGTTGTGGCCCAGCCGAAGATGTGAAGAGCCTGCAGCCACGGATCGATGGCGTCGCCCAGAAGCACGATATTTTGCAGGCCGCGACTAAATGCAATCACGGGAACAAGAATGAAGAGCAGCTCGCAAAGGCAAACGATACGCGAGAGAAAGTACAAAGCGCGGTCGGCTTTGGCGGTGAAGAGCGGCCGCTGATATCGTTTGCGAACAATGACGGCGACCGGCCAGAGCAGAACGGTCAAAAGCACGAGCAGCAAATTTCCACCCACGACCGGGTTAACGAGACGCTTGCTCGTGTACCACGGAACCCGCTGGCCTTCATAAATCGCGGGGAAAGGAAGCATTTCGCTGACATCGCCGGACGGATTGCGGCGAAAGGCAATTTTCTCCGGACCATCAATCTCGCCGTAAACAAGTGGAGCGATCTCGCGCCATTTCTTTGTTTCTCCGCGCTGATTTTTCATTCCTTCGACGGTCAGGACGCCTTCCTTGTCACTCCTCACGCTGAATTGGTCGAGCAACGCCAGCAACTTTAGAAGGGTGGTTTCGCCACGGCGGGTCCCTTCGTAAACACCGCTGACGGCGCGTCCATCGATTTTCGCGGTGTTTGGATCGACATTCGCCTTTGGTTCGCTCGGACGTGAGAAATAGCGATTCGCAAATGCGCGCAGCACTTCGCCCCGTCCACCGCCAATATTTTTGCCGAGACTGTTGTAGGAAATGAAATAGCCGACGTGCGCGTCGGGTACCAACACCATGTCGCTATGGAAGTAAACAGTGTCGCCGCCGTGAGCGATGATCCGCTGGCCGTTCATCGAGTATTCCATAAACGTGAGTCCCAATCCGTTGATCATCGGGTGCAATTCAAATTGGCGACTCTCCATTTGTCGCATCGTCTCCGGTTTCAAAATCGCGACACCATCGACGGTTCCATCCTGTAGAAACGCGAGCATGAAGCGCGTCATGTCCGCAGCAGTGGCGCTGAGCGCGCCAGCCGGCGCCGCCTGGACAAATTCGAAATCACGCGGCTTTTTCGCCGCGGCGAGATAGCCTTGCGACATTTGCGGGGTGAGCGCCACAGGCAACGGCTGGTCGAAAGTCGAATTCGTCATTCGGAGCGGCTTTAAAATGTGATTGTCGATGTAGCGCTCGAATTTCTCGCCGCTGACATGCTCGACGATGTATCCGGCAACGGTAAATCCGTAATTGGAATACGAGACGACTTTGCCGGTCGGGAAAATGCGCTGCGGCATTTGATTGACCAAATATGTCCGCAGCGGCTTCAGGTCGCTGTCGTGCGCCACGAATAAATTCTTCAATGTTTCCTCGAATCCCGCGGTGTGTGTGAGCAATCGGCGCAGCGTGACCGGCTCGGGATAGGTTTTTGGAATCGCGAAATCGAGGTACTCGTTTACGTCGCGGTCGAGATCGAGCTTGCCTTGCTCGACCAACTGCATCACCGCAGTTGCGGTAAATAATTTCGAGATCGAGCCGGGACGAAACAATGTTTGATCCGCCAGCACCGGTTTCTTCGCGGTGAAATCAGCATAGCCGTAGCCTTTTGCGAAAAGCACCTGACCGTCCTTAACCACCGACACGACCGCGCCGGCGATGTCTCGATTTTGCAGTTGCGACGGAATCAACGCATCGAGGAACGTTTCAAAATCAGATTTTGTCAGCGCAGGTGGCGGACTCGGTTGCGGAGCAACGGCCGAAACGTTCGTCGGGGGTGGAGAAGGCAGCGATATCAGCGGCGACGGCGCTGGACCTTGCGCGTGCGCCGTGGCCAAAACAACTGCTGCCATGACGGAAGCAGACAAAACGCGAATTAGCTGTTGCATCGGCGGAGGAGTTTGCCAGCTGCCTTGCTGCTGACAAGACTGCGGTTTATCCCGCCGCCTCGCCAGCAACACACGAGCGGATGATTTCGATCCGTTTCTGCAGCTTTTCGAAATGTGAGCCTGACCAGTAGACCTGCCCGCAGCCGCGGCAGCGCCGAAATTGATCATAATAAATCTTGGTAAGAGGCTCGAGCCGACCGAGCACCTTGGCTTTTTCTGCCGGCTCAAGCAGAGCGTTGCATCGCAGACAACGGCTGAACGGCGTCAGGACGGAAGCGAGCCCGAATCGGCGCAGCACTTCGACAGTTTGTTCCAGCGGATCCCGTGAGCGGGGATAATAACCGTGACGCACCGCCGCATGCATCAAAAGGCGCCGGTCGCGCGTGAGTAGAGCGCGTTCTTCATCGCTTGCCGTCCTTACTAATTGTCGATCTTCGGCGGCGGAATCATAGGCGACGTCGATGCCGAGGAGACGGAGGTCGCGGACGAGTTTTCCAAGATGACCGTCAGCGACAAACTTCTCGATATCGCGCACTTGCAATCGATCTTCTGGGAAAAGTGGGGAGCGCGTTTCGGTCGGTGGATAAACATCGACCCCCACATCTTGCGTTAGGACTGCGGCGAAATCGACCGCCTCCCCGTTCACCACGATCAAATCCACCTCCGTGTGCGGCACCCCGCAGGCTTCGATCACATCCTTGATCGATGTTCTTTCGGATAACTGGCGCTCGATGGCAGGGGCTTTCGATCGCAAAAAGAACGAAAGATCGCCGTGAAACGTCAGCCGGATCGCGAATGGAATCATTGGCTCACCCGTGCGGTCGAGTAAGCGTATTCAAACGTGGTCCCCCGCGGGCGGGCCATAAATTTTCCGGGGCCGAGCGGTTCGTCCTCGCCGTAATAACAATCGAGCTGCCAGCGTCGCAAACCACCGCCGGTATCGACAATTTTCCAGTGCGTGCTGCCGAAGACGCGCTCAACTTCAGTGGCCGGAGTTTCGAGCACGAGACCACGATGCAAGCCGGCTTGAGGTTTCGCCGCCGCGGAAAATCGTGCGACCAGCGTTCCGCCTCCGCCGCTCGGCGCCGACGAAAACCCGTAGGAATCGCCGCCGTTGTAACGAATGTAATTGCGGCCGTTGACTGGTGTAACGATTCGACCGAATCCCTCTTTCTTAACCGAACGAAGAAAATCGCGCGGATAGACTCGGCCGTGCAAGCCCGGCTTTGTCACGCGCGTCGCATCGAAGCCGTGTTCGAAGGTAAAACCGCTTTCTTTCGGCGTGTAGTAAAGGGTGCAGACGATGAAGTATTCGCCGGCGTGACCTTGCGGACGACGGGCGAGTTTTTCATTTTCGTAGGCAAGACGCTGCACCACTTCCGGCCACGGAATATCAGCGCAGGCGAGCGGCAAGATTGATATCGACCCTGCCGCGGTTGCGGCACGGATTAGTCGCCGAAGAAATCTACGGCGGGTCCGCCGAGCAAAATCTGGATCGGGAGTTTTTCCTGTTCGTATTCGTAAGGCGGCTGTTTCCACGCGAATGCCTCCGGATATAACTTTCGGATACAGCGAATGATTTCAACGCCGGTTTGAAATGAGCGAAAAATGTTGCGGTCGAGCACATGCATTTGTGCGCCGCCGCAGAGCTCACCCGCGAATTTATTGAATGCCGGCTGAAAATAATTTTCGCGAAAAAATACGGCCGGCAGTTTCAAATTGTTCAGCTCGCGACAAATCGTTTCTGCGCCGATAAACGGCGCTCCGAAAATTTCGAAGGGTCGCGTCGTTCCGCGGCCTTCCGAAATATTCGTTCCTTCGAGCAAACACATTCCCGGATAGACCGTCGCCGTCTCAAGCGTGGGGATGTTTGGCGACGGCATTACCCAGGGAAGTCCGCTTTGATCGAACCACATCGAGCGCTCCCAATGTTTCATCGGCAAAATCGACAATCGACATTTTGGGAACGCCTCATCACGAAATTGGGTGGCGAGTTCGCCGATGGTGCGGCCGTGGCGGATCGGGATCGGATGCATGCCGACAAACGATTCGTAGCCTTTCTCGATCGGTGGTCCTTCGACTGTTATGCCGTTGATCGGATTTGGCCGATCCAGAACGACGACAGTCGCGCCCCGCTTCTCACACGCCCGCATGCAAAGATAAAGCGTCCAAATGAAGGTGTAGTAACGCGCGCCGACATCCTGAAGATCGACAATGAGAGCTTCGACATCATCGAGCATTTCGGGCGTTGGTTCGCGATGTTCACCGTACAAACTGTAAACCGGAATTCGGAGGCGTGGATGCTCATAACTTTTCCACTCGATCATGTTGTCCTGAGTTTGGCCGAGGAATCCGTGCTGTGGACCGAAGAAGGCGCGGAGTTGAAACAGCTCGCCGCTCAGTTTCTCGAGAGTCTGCGATGCATGTTCCAGCTTCGAAGAAACAGAAGCCGGATGCAGCAACGCCCCAATTCGCGCGCCGCGCAATTCCTTCGGCCAAAGGTCCTGGAGATGGTCGAGCGGAAGTTGAACAGGCATACGTCGAGTTATATCACACCGCGTTTTCGCCTGACGAAAATGAACCCAAGCGCGAGCAGGGTCACGGCCGCGCACAATTTCGCGAATAGCTCGCCACGTTGCGCATAGAACGTTAGTCGCCCGTCTTGCGGGACATCGACTGAGCCCGTGAGTAATCCTTCACTAAATGTGTTTCCGGTGTCATCCTGCAATAATTGAGTCACCCGGCCGAATTCGTTTACGAAACAAGTGACGCCGGTGTTCGCGGCGCGAACCATCGGTCGGTGGTTTTCAACACAGCGAAAGATCGCGTTGGCGAGATGCTGGCGGGAACCGGATGAATGCAAAAACCATCCGTCGTTGGTGACATCGACTAAAAGATTTGCCCCGTTGACGACAAATCGCCGGACGAGATCGCCGACGGTATCTTCGAAACAAATTAACGGCGCGACGTGAACATTGCCGTTCGTCAGGTCAAAAACGGTGTGCTTAGCGCCCGCGGTAAGATCGCCCGGCACCCACGTGCTGGCGACCGCGGCGAAAAGCGGAAACGAACGTCGCAACGGAATGTATTCGCCAAACGGGACGAGATGGGTCTTGCGATAAATCTGCACCTGCTCGCCGGCCTTCGAGATGAACAGCGCCGCGTTGTAATCGTGCCCTTCTTCAAAATCGAGCGTGCCGAGCATCAAATCCGTTTTGGTCGCTGCCGAAAAATCGGTCACGAAACGATGGCTCTCGGTATTCTGATCGCGCACCGGATCGGGCATCGAGCTTTCCGGCCAGACCAGCAAATCTGGCGGCGGATTCGCACCCAGCGCGATCTCACTCCATCGCCGAAAACGTTCGAAAACTTTGCCGGTGAACCGCGGATCAAATTTTTGCAACTGCGGGACGCTCGACTGAACCGCAGCTACACGGACTGGTTTGTTCGATGTCATCGACGGCATCGCGCGGTGCAGACCGAATGAGAGCAGCGAAACAATGCCGACCATCGTCAATGTAAGATCGAAATGCGGCCGCATCCGATGCGTTCGCGCTTCAGCAAAAAGGCGGAGCGGCGTTGTCACGGCGATGATGTTCGCGAACGCGATCGCAAACGACAATCCGGCCACGCCGGTGAATTCAGCGACTTGAATCATTGGCCACTCGGCGTGGAGGGCAACGCCGAGACCGTTCCAGCCAAAACCGCTGAAGAGCCAACCACGCGTCCATTCGTGAGTCGCCCACGCGGACGCGGCCACAGATGCGGCGAGTAAGTTGCGCCATGACGCGGTGAACGCCTTTGGTTTTATGAATCCGATCAGCCAACTCCAGAAAGCGAAATGGAGCGCGAGATAGATCGACAACAACAATGACAGCCCGTGCAGAAAAAAGCTTTGGTACAAATCGCCAAGCGCGCCGAGCCAACTGAAGGTCGCCGTAAAAAAAACAATCCCGGCGAGGTAACCGAGCAATAGATTGCGAAGCCAGCGCCGCCGTGAATTTTCACCCGAAAACCAAATTGCGACAATCAGCGGCGTCAGCGCGATCCAGCAAAGCCAGCTTTGATCGAAGGGCGGAAAACAAGCGGCGGCCAGCAACCCGCTGGCAATCGCTGCCAGCCACGGCCAAAGAGGAAGCGCTTTCTTAATCACCGCGCGAATTCACTCGCGTCGACGTCGTCGTGACCGTTCTTCTCGTCGGCGGCTGGGATTCAGCGCGTCACGCAGATCGCGTGCATAGGAGGCGTTCACACGAAACACACTGCGCTCGACGTCTTCCATCGTCCGGATAGTGACCTTATCGGAGAGGATATAGCCGAGCGAAATCAATCCGGTCAATTCATCCAGAAACTCAGCCTTCTCCATTTCGCCGATGCGCTCAATCAAGAGCTTGCCGTAAACCGGCGTGCCGGAAAGCCCCATTGTCTTGAGAAGTGTGATTTCGCCCCCGCTTAAATTGATCTCGCGATGCATACCGATTTTTGAACCGCTCCCGACGCCGGGCAGCTTATCATTTCAGGCGCGCGTGCGCATCCTTTTCGACAAAGCTCCATATTTTCTCGAGCCGTTCCGTCACCTCACGTTTGATTCTGTCCAATTCCTCTTCGTTAAATTTTTCTTTGTCGGGCCGCTTCTGCGCGAAAATGTAATATTTAATCTTCGGTTCGGTCCCGGAACCGCGCACCGCAATTCGCGCTTTATCTTCCAACTCGAAGATCGACATCTTCTGCTTCGGGATCACGTCGCCCTCCACGTCGCGGATGGTTTGCTTCTCAAAGTCGGTGATGCCCACGACTTTTGATCCGGCAATCTCACCAGGCGGTTTGCTGGCATAGGATTCGAGCAAACGCGCAATCTTGTCTGCACCTTCCGCGCCTTCAAAATAAAGCGAAGCGTTCTTCTCCTCGAAATAGCCAAAGCCGGCAAAGGCCTCATCGAGCAGTTGATCGACCGTGCGGCCGCGGGACTTCGCATAAGCGGCCATCTCGCAAAACATAATCCCCGCGGCATTGCCGTCTTTGTCACGAACGAAATCCGCGCCGCTGTAGCCGTAACTTTCTTCGCTCCCAAAAACGTAAAACGAAGAATACTTCAATCGCGCCGCGCGGGTTTTTTCTTCAGAAAGTTCGCGATACTTCCTGCGAATCTCCGCCGGGAGCGCGCGCTCGTATTTCTCGAGCTTGGCCCCGAAATACTTGAAGCCGGTCAAAGTTTCGACACAACGGACGCCAAAGTGTTCTGGAATCACTTTCTGCAGATCGGTCGTGACGAAAGTTTTGATCACGACCGCGTGCGATGCGTTTTCTTTGTTTAGGATTCCGAGATCGAAAAACTTTTTGAGTCGATAATACGCCAGCAGAGATCCGATTTGATTGCCGCTGATTAATTTCATTTCGCCGGTCGCGCTGCGCACCGCCACGCCGAGCCGGTCGGAATCGGGATCGGTCGCGATAACGACGTCGGCGCTCGTTTTCTTCGCCAGCTCGATTCCGAGCGTCAGGGCTTCGGCGTTTTCCGGGTTCGGAGATTTCACGGTGCCAAACCGCGGATCGAATTTTTCCTGCTCCGGAACGATTTCGAAATTGAATCCGAATCGCCGCAGCATCGGTTCGAGAGTTACCGCCCCGGTTCCGTGCAGCGGTGTGAAAACAATGCGAAGCGCCTTGGCGCTGTTCAGAACGCCTGGGTCAACAATCAATGTTTCGAGCCGCTTCATGTAAGCTTCATCGATATCTTTCCCCAGCGTCGTGACGCGTCCTTGTCGATCTTTCGGGAGCGGTTCATAGCTCTCACGTTTAATAGCCTTCACTTTTGCAATGATCCCGCTCGCATGCGGCTCGATCACTTGCGCGCCGTCGGCGAAATAAACTTTATAGCCGTTGTCATGCGGCGGGTTGTGACTGGCCGTGATCACGATTCCAGCGGTCGCATTCACGTGACGTACCGCAAATGACAATTCGGGCGTCGAACGCGGCCCGTCAAAGACGTAAGCGTCGCATCCGTTGTCAGCTGCGACTTCCGCCGTCAGCTCCGTGAATTCGTCTGAGAAAAATCGCGTGTCGTGCGCGATCACGATTTTCGGTCGCGTATCGATTTTGTTTTGGGCGTGCCACTCCTTCGCGTAGGCGACTAATCCCTGAGTCGCTCGATTCACGTTCGCGAAGTTCATCGCGTTGGTGCCGACGCAGGGGAATTGTGGACGTTGGTCAGCACCGGCGTTGCCGCGCTCGGCCTTAGTCACGATTTTTCCAATCGTGCGTCCGCGCAATCCGCCGGTGCCGAACTCGAGCGTTTTGTAGAAGCGATCGTTCAGCTCATCCCACGCTCCGCGGTCGACAAGTTCATCGACCACCCGCGCATAAAGATCGTTAGGCGCGCCCGCAAGCAGATCGCGAATGTTTTTCGCGGATGATTCAAGCAGTTGCTTATTTGCTAACGCCTTGTCGATCTTCGCTGCGGTCTCGTCGTGCGCGGCCATGCGCACCGAATTTCGATTGCCGTCCGCACATTTCAAGGCTTTGCTCGCTACCGCGCGATGAATATTCACGAGTATCAAGCCAAAGAGTTGCTGGAGAAATTCGGCGTTGCCACCACGCTTGGGAAAGTCGCGTCGACGCCTGACGAAGCCGAGGCAATCGCGCGCGAAATCGGAGGTGTTGATCTCGCCACCGGACGAGTCCGTCCGAATGGCGGACTGGTGGTGAAAGCGCAAATCCACGCCGGTGGACGAGGGAAGGGGACCTTCAACAACGGATTCAAAGGCGGGGTGCAAGTCGTCAAATCGCCGAAGGAAGCGCGTGAAGTTGCGGAGAAGATGCTTGGACAAACTTTGGTGACGCATCAAACCGGGTCGGACGGCCGTGTTGTAAACAAAGTTCTGGTGGGCGAATCGGCCGAGATCACGCGCGAGATCTATTTTGCGATCCTATTAGATCGCGCCATCGCTGCGCCGCTGATTGTGGCCAGCACTGACGGTGGCGTGGAGATCGAAACCGTCGCGGCCAAATCGCCGGACAAAATTATTCGCGAACCAATCGATCCGCTGGCCGGCCTCCAACCGTTTCAAACGCGCAAACTCGCGAAGCAACTCGGATTCGAGCAATCGCAAACAAAGGCGGCAATGAAATTGTTCGATGGGCTTTATCGAACGTTCGTCGGTTGCGATTGTTCGATGGTGGAAATCAATCCGCTGGTGGTGACGAAGAAGGGCGACGTGCTCGCGCTCGATGCAAAATTCAATTTCGATGACAACGCGCTTTATCGACATCCGGAGATCGCCGCGATGCGAGATGTTGCGGAGGAAGATCCCCGCGAAGTCGAAGCATCGAAACATGAACTGAACTACATCGGCCTCGACGGAAACATTGCCTGTCTGGTGAATGGCGCCGGCCTGGCGATGGCGACGATGGACATCATCAAATTTTACGGCGGCCGTCCGGCCAACTTTCTCGACGTTGGCGGCGGCGCGACCGAAGAACAAGTAACCGAAGCGTTTAAAATTTTGATCGCGGATAAAAATGTGAAAGCGATCCTGGTAAACATTTTCGGCGGGATCATGAAAGTGGACGTGATTGCGCAGGGAATTATCAATGCCGCGAAAACGGTGAAGCTCTCGGTTCCGGTAGTCGTCAGGCTGGAAGGAACAAATGTCGAAAAAGGAAAACAACTCTTAAAGAAAAGCGACGTCGAACTAATCCCGGCGGACGATCTTGCCGATGCGGCGCAGAAAGTTGTTAAAGCGGCCGGCGCGAAATGAAGTTCGGATCGACAATCGCGTTTGTTCTCATTGCGGCGACGCTTTGTGCGGAAGAACTTCCACGCAAAGCAAAGACCCCGCGCGAAAATTACCCGAACGTCGATGTCATTTACGATTTTGTAACGGCGTCGGACGGAAAACGTCTGCGGACAATCATCACGAAGCCGCGCCACGCGAAAGCAAAACTTCCCGTCATTTTTGTCGCCGGCTGGTTGAGCTGCGATTCGGTCGAAGCGCCGGCTGACACGAAAGATGCGGCGGGTTTGGTTTTCCGCGGTCTCGCGCAACTGCCAGAGTTCAGTTTGTTTCGTGTTGATAAACACGGAATCGGCGACAGCGAAGGTGTCTGCAGCGAAACCGATTTCGATACCGAGCTGGCCGGTTACCGCGCCGCGTTTCGCGCGTTAAAGAATTACGACTTCATCGATTCGAATCGCGTTTACATCCTCGGCATCAGCAACGGTGGGGGTTTTGCACCGCTTGTTCCGGAAACGGACGCCGAGCAACGCCAGGTGCGCGGATACATTTCGGTTGGTGGCTGGGCCAAGACCTGGTTCGAACACATGCTCGAGATTGAGCGGCGTCGTTTTGCCTTGATGGGCAAATCTCCGGCGGAAGTGAGCGACCGGATGAAAAATGTCGCGACGCTTTATTATGAATGGCTAATCAAAGGCCGACCCGTTGATGAAATTTTGAAAGAACAGCCGCAATTAGAAGAATTATGGCCGGAGGGCAAAGATCACGCCCATTTGTATGGCCGGCCGCCGGCGTTCTACCAGCAGCTTCAACAGTTGAATATCGCTGCGGCCTGGTCGCGTGTGAAAGTTTCCACCTATGCAGTGCGAGGCGCGTTCGATTGGATCATGAGTCCCGAGGATGCAGGCTTGATCGCGTCCTACGTCAATGCCAACCGACAACTGGCGTTTTCGTATGAAGTCCCGCAAATGGGCCATACCTTTCAGCATTATTTGAATTTTGCCGACGCCTTCAAAGGAAAGAGTGCGCCATTCGATCCGAAAGTAACAGGGTTAGTTGTCGATTGGCTCAAGCACGAGGCGATTACCCGTGAAGATTAAGAATATCGCATTTGTCGGAATTCCGGTGACCAACATGAAACGGGCGCGCGAGTTTTATGAAGGCGTTCTCGGATTGAAAACATCTGACGAAATGGGCCACGGGAAATGGATCGAGTATGCGATCGGGGATGACACGCTGGCGATTGGGAGCGTCGGGGATCAATGGAAACCGTCACCTGATGGAACGAGCGTAGCAATTGAAATGGAGAATTTCGATGAAGCGATCAAGCGATTGAAAGATCGACAAGTGCCGTTCGCGGCCGAGCCCTTCGAGAGTCCGTGCTGCCACATGGCCGTGGTGCAAGATCCGGACGGCAACAAATTGATTATCCACAAACTAAAACCAGAAAACGAGAAAGAGCCCTGCCCATGATCACAAACGAAGTAGCGTTTATCGCCATCGCCGTTTCAGATAAGGAACGCGCGCGCAAGTTTTATCAGGAAACGCTTGAGCTGAAGCCGACGACCACGGCGATGGAAGGTGGTTGGGTCGAGTACGATCTTGGGCCCGTGACCATCGGAGTTGGTTGCCATCCGGCCTGGCAGCCGTCGCGCGACGGCACAACGATCGCGTTGGAAGTGGA
>Ga0209689_1001925_pt1 | contig 15541 bp, 13 predicted proteins | sample GraSoiAngelo_149_FD_187119 | JGI IMG/M metagenome (GOLD analysis project Ga0209689, IMG submission 187119) | Grasslands soil microbial communities from the Angelo Coastal Reserve, California, USA - 14_1009_09_30cm (SPAdes) (version 2) | ecosystem: Environmental > Terrestrial > Soil > Grasslands ...
AATCGGTCGAGTACATCTGTGATAGTCGAAAAGAAAGGATTAGCTTCTTTTGGACCCCAGACAGCAAACGCGACATATCCACCCTTGAGAACGACCCTCAATGCCTCCCGCACGGCGGCGGCAGGATCGGCGAAGAACATTGCTGATAACCTGCCTATGGTTACGTCAAACGTACAAGCTTCAAACGGTAGGTCGTTTGCAGAACATTGTCTGAAATGGATGTTCGTAAGCCCCGTCGGGCTGCTTCCGCATGAGCGCTCTCGAGCATACCGGCCACAGGATCGGTGTACGTTACTGACCCTGTGGGCCTCACAATTCTTGAGATTGTGAGCGATGGCTCGCCGCTGCCACCTCCGATATCAAGCACCTTTTGACCGATTCCGATCTGTGCTTCTTCGACCAAGCCGGACGTCAAAGGCGTGAACATTTCTGTGATCAGGACGCGATACTTGTCCCAATACCGCGCAGAGGTTTGCCACGCGTGAAGCGCTTTGTTCTGGTTCTCGGGAATCACTTTGGTTCGAGGGAGCCGGCCCTTTGTTTCGCTCCAAGAGGACGGGTGACGATCCTTCGTCCCAACGAAGCTAAGCGTTGGTTAGGAGCGAACGGCATGATGCCGCCATTCCGTCTACGCCTTATTGCGGTTGCGGCACGATCCGGAGATATGGCTTGGGCGCTTTCCAGCCTTGCGGATAACGCTTCTTCGCCTCCTCGTCCGAAACTGAACCCGCAATGATCACATCGTCCCCTTGTTTCCAATTGACGGGCGTTGCTACCTGATGCTTTGCGGTCAATTGCAATGAGTCGATCACCCGCAGCACCTCGTCGAAGTTGCGGCCTGTCGTCATCGGGTAAACGAGAATCAATTTAATCTTCTTGTCCGGGCCGACGACGTAGACATTGCGCACGGTTGCGTTGTCGGCCGGCGTACGCTTCTTCGGGTCGCCCTCGACCTCGGCCGGAAGCATCCCGTACAATTTTGAGATCTTGAAGTCAGCATCACCGACGATTGGGTAGTTCGGCGCATGCCCCTGCGTTTCTTCGATGTCCTTTGCCCAGCCTTGATGATCGCCAGTTGAGTCGACCGACAATCCCATAATTTTCACGTTTCTACGCTCGAATTCTGGTTTAATTTTTGCCATGTAACCGAGCTCAGTCGTGCAGACAGGGGTGAAGTCCTTCGGATGTGAAAACAGAATGGCCCAGGAGTCACCGATCCAATTATGGAACCGAATCCGGCCTTGGGTAGTTTCTGCTTCAAAATCTGGTGCTGTCTCGCCAATCTTCATTGTTCTTCCTCCTGTTTCAGTTGGGAGAGGTTATTTCAAATTCGGGAGCGAAAGTCAATACTCGGCTTGCGAGATCAGCTCGCAGAACTTGTTGAGATCGATGTTGCCACCCGAAACAATGGCGACAATCGGGCCTTCGCCGGCTCTTCCACTGAGAGCCGCAGCGAGCGGTAGTGCGCCGGCGCCCTCGGAGATGACCCGCGCTTTTTCTGCCATGAGTCGCATCGCGTTTTTCGTCTCCTCGAGACTGACGACGAGGTAATCGTCCACCGCCCGTTTCATTCGTTCCCACATGCGAGGAAACATGCTTTGGCCGCCGGCGCCATCTACAAATGAAGCTTTCCAATTCGTGAACACTTGCGGCGAACCTTTCTCGAATGAAAGCGCTGCTGGCGCAGCTGTCTCCGGTTCAACTCCGAAAACCTTCGTCTCTGGCTTAAGCGCCTTGATTGCGCTGCCCACGCCGGTAATCAGTCCGCCCCCGCCAATGCTAGCGATGACGGCAGCCGTGTCTGGCGCGTCCTCCAGAATTTCGAGTCCCATCGTCGCGTGACCGGTGATGAAATTGTGATCATCGAACGGGTGAATGAATGTTCCATCGGCTCCGGAAAATGATCTTTCCTCGAGCGCTTTCCATGCGATGTCGTACGGCACGGGGATGAGTTTTGCGCCGAGCCCTTTCATGCGCTCGAGCTTTGATTTCGGCGCCGTTTCAACAACGACGACCGCACATGGGACACCTGCTTGTCGCGCCGCATAGGCAACGCCCTGCCCAGCGTTGCCCGCGCTAATCGTCCAAACTCCGCGCTCTCGCTCGGGCTCGGAGAGCAGCGCCACGGCATTGGCGGCGCCACGCAATTTGTAAGCATTAATCGGCTGCAGGTTCTCCAGCTTGAGACGGACGTCGGGAAATTCCGCCCCAAGCTCGAGGCGAATCAGCGGCGTGCGCGCGATTGTGTTTGCGATTCGCTCGCGTGCTGCGCGTATTTCTGAGAGCTCAATCGAACGAACCGGTTCCACGGTAGTGCGCATCGGATCTTACTGTAGAGGCGGCTGTGCCAGCCGCAATCTGATGCCGTGCAGACGCTTTGCAGGGCAACCATTTCGGTTACCCATGGAGGCAGGCGGAGCGCCTGCTCTACAAGCGAATGCGAGGCTGCTCGTGCAAAAAAAATTGAACGTCTTTGGCAGTGCGGCTATCTGAGCATTCACCATGATTAAAATTACCACTACAGCTCTAATTGCAGTTGCGATGCTTGCCGCGTCCAGCGCATTTGCAGGAGACAAGGCATGTTGTGCCAAAGGCGCGTCAAACAACGCTTCGATGTCATGCGTCAACTTGGCAACACTCAATCTCACGGCTGATCAAAAGGCAAAAATCGAAACGTGGCAGGCCGAATGCATGAAAGCGGGTTGCACGAAAGAAAGCCGGAAGATGTTCCTGCAACGGGCCAGGGGAGTTCTTTCTGCCGACCAGTTCGCTCAATTGAAAGCGCAGTGTAAGAAAACAGCGAGTGCGAAGAACTCCGAAGCCTGATTTTGACTCAACTAGTTTCGAGAGAAATCGCGCCGCAGAAAAACCCCGGCGCGATTTTCGTTTCGGGTCCGGCTGTTCGTGATGCGGCTGCCTAGAACGCTTTGTCCGAGTCGAGCAGGATCGTGACCGGTCCTTGATTGACCAATTCCAGTGACATCATTGCCTGGAAAACTCCTGTCGCCACGGCAACTCCCAACCTGCGAAGCGCCTCGCAGAACTCTTCGTAGAGCTTCTTCGCCTGTTCCAGCGGTGCCGCAGCAATAAAGCTCGGCCTGCGTTGACCGCGCGCCTCACCGTAAAGCGTGAACTGCGAGACAACCAGCGCGCTGCCCTTCACCTCTAGCAAGGAGCGGTTCATTTTTCCCTGGTCGTCCTCAAAGATCCTCAGGTTTGCGATCTTCGCGGCCATACTGGCAGCGACAGCGGACGTATCGTCGCGGCCGACGCCAAGCAAAATCGTCAGGCCCTCCGCGATTTCTCCCGTGACGTGACCCTTCACGGTAACACGCGCGCTGCTCACACGCTGGACAACAGCTCGCATTTTTTCAACTTAGAAACCTTCCAGCTATTGGCGCGGCTTTTTTTCGTTTCAGGGGCGACAGTTGCTGTCGTGCCTACGCGGGATCGATAGCACAGCACTACAAGATTTTCTGCAGCAAATCAGCAAGACGCCAGCCAGCTTTGTGTAATTCGTCCCGGACTGTATTCGTCGCCCACGTGCGATAATTCATTTGGTCTGGCCGAGGTTTTTCGTCCGCCTCGCCGGCCGCGACGACGCGATCCTCTTGTTGTTGCGGGTGCACATTTGTGAATTGCACGCGCTCATGCGCCTCGCGTGCGATCGGCAGGATTTCGTCCGCCCACATCTCGGCATAGTTATCGATGGGAATACTTGGCGGCATTCGGCAGTTCCGGGGTTCATGTGTCGCCATCTCGTGGACCAGCTCTTTTTTGAGCGGTTCGATCAGGGCCTGCAAATCACTTTTTCCTAGCGTGCTCGGCGCTTGAGGAAAAAGTGCGTTCACCGCGTCATAGTCCCAAAAGCCGTGGAATTTCTTCTTATGCATGCCGCGCTTGCGTGGCGGTTCGTCGCTCAGCTCAAGTGTAAAGATATTTCCACCCTCATCTCCAAGCACCGACTTGTCTTTGTCGGGATCGGCGATTCGGCCCTGCGTATCGAAATATTCGGCGCCTACGTGCAGCGGCTGATGAATATCAGCCACGTAATGAGCCAGCAAAATCAAAGCCACAGGCTTGGTGATTTTGCGGTCATTCTGTTCGGGCACTAGTCCTTGTAAAACCTGAACGCAGAACGGAATCATATGCACGATGTCCCATCTGCTGCGACCCGCGGTTCCGTCGCGATACCTTTGCGGTGGCACTACCGGAACGTCAGTGTAGTGAAACCAGTGATGCGAAGGCGCGGTTGAATTCGGATCGTGCGTTGGCTGATTCGCCCGCCAGAAATCGCGCAGTTGCCTGTCAATTTTGCGATGCGCCAAATAATGGAATGACCTTGGATTGTCCACTCCCTTCTTGTCCCAGCCTTTGATTTCGTCCGGAATCACGGCTGCTCTTTCCAATGTAAGCCCGTCGAGCAACGCGGAGACTTTTGCGGCCGTGGGCGTGTCGGCCAATCGTTCATCCGCAATCGCACCGACGATTTCGTGTCCCAGAGGACCGTACGCTTGCGCCGCAATAGTAGATAAGAGGATGACAGAAATCGCCAGGAGCAGACTACGACAAGGCGCGGATTTCATTTTTAGACCTCGCGATAGTACGAATGAATTCCGTGTCGCCCGAAAGAGTTCCGCCACAATTGTGGGCTCAGCCGCCAAAATTTGCGCGAATTTGTTTGAGGCGTTCCTGAAGTTTTGGGAAATGTGATCCCGCCCAGTAAATTTGGCTGCAGCCCGTACAGCGCCGGAATTGTTCATAGTAGATTTTAGTGAGTGGCTCAAGCTTCTCAATTATGTCGGCCTTCGCGATTTCCTGGAGCGGTGCGTTACAGCGAAGGCACCGGGTAAATGGCGCGATCAATCTAATAAGATCAAACCGGCGAATTACTTCGACGGTTTGTTCATCAGGATCTTGGGATCGGGGGCAGTAACCGGTTTTTACGACTGCGTGCATGAGCAAGCGCCGGTCGCGCGTCAGAAGCGCCCGGTTTTCGCGCTCCATCACAGCAAGTAATTGCCGGTCCCCGGCCTGCGGATCGTAAGCGACATCGAAGCCAAGCAAGCGCAAGTTTCGCGTCAGCTTTCCGAGATGGCCATCCGTGACAAATCGGCTGATTGTATCAACTTGTAACCGTTGTTTCCTGAACTGCGGATATTGTATTCCCGGGGGGTAAAGGTCGAATTGCGCGTCGCTCACGACGCCATAGTCGAAATCCACCGCCTCGCCGTTAACCACGATCAGATCCACCTCCGGATGCGGCACACCGCATGATTCGATCACATCTTTTATCGAGGTTTTTTCGCTCAGGCTACGCTCGACGTTCTTACAATGAGTTCTTAATCCGAGAAAAAAATCGAGATTCCCATGGAAATGAAGGCAAACCGTGAACGGTTTCACGTCAATTAGCGACTCGTGCGTTCGCATATGCGTATTCAAAAGTAGTCGCACGCGGTCGACCTTGGAACTTGCCTGGGCCAAGCGGTTCATCTTCACCGAAATAGCAGTCGATTTGCCAGCGACGCAGCCCGCCGCCTGTGTCCATAATCTTCCAGCGATTGCTGCCAAAGACCTTTTGCACTTCCGGTGAAGTTGTCTCGACAATGGCTCCGTGGCGCAAGCTGCCCTGGGTTGACTTAATCGCCGCTGAATACCGGTCCACCAAAACCCCGCCTCCGCCCGTAGGATTCGAAGCGAAGCCAAACGAACCGCCGCCGGCGTAACGAATGTAATGACGCCCGTTAACGGGGGTCACAATTCGGCCGAATCCCTCCTTTTTGACTGAGTGAAGAAAATCGCGGGGGTACGTTCGGCCATGCAATCCCGGTTTTGTAACAGGCGTTGCGTCAAAGCCGCGCTCAAAAGTGAAACCGGATTCTTTTGGTGTGTAATACAGAGTGCACACTACGAAATATTCGCCGTCATGACCTTGTGGACGTCGCGCTAATTTTTCGTTTTCGTAGGCAAGCCGCTGCACTACTTCAGGCCACGGAATGTCGGCGTGAATCCACGAGTGACCCCCAGCCAAAATGACGATACTCGAGACCGTAGTGATTAGTCGCCGAAAACCGATTCGATTGGACCGCCGATTAAAATTTCGATGGGAAGTCGTTTCCATTCGTATTCGTAAGGAGGTTGTTTCCATTGAAATCGCTCATGATAAATCTCGCGGATGCGCTTTATGATTTGCAGTCCGGTAATAAAAGGCTGGAAAGTTTCGCGGTCGATCACATGCAATTGCGCACCTGCGCAGAGTTCACCGGCAAATTTGTGAAAGATCGGCTGAAAATAATTTTCGCGAAAGAAGACTCCTTGCAGTCGTAGCTTGTTTAGCTCGCCACAAAGCTGCTCAGCATCGATGAATGGCGCGCCGAAGATTTCAAACGGCCGGGTTGTGCCGCGACCTTCGGAAATGTTTGTGCCCTCGAGCAGACACATACCTGGGTAAACTGTCGCCGTGTCGAGTGTTGGCATATTGGGTGAGGGCATAACCCAGGGCAGACCGGTTTGGTCGAACCACATCTCGCGTGCCCAATTTTCCATCGGCAAAATCTGTAATCGACATTTTGGAAACGCTTCATCTCGAAATTGCTGCGCCAGTTCACCAATAGTGCGCCCGTGCCGGACCGGAATGGGGTGCATCCCGACAAACGATTTGTAATTGGCATTGAGCATTGGCCCCTCTGTCGTCACACCGTTGATCGGGTTCGGTCGATCGAGCACAACGACTGCGACGCCCCTTTGTTCGCAGGCGCGCATGCAAAGATACATCGTCCAAATGAAGGTGTAGTAGCGCGCACCGACGTCCTGGAGATCGACGAGCAAAACATCGATGTCCTCCAGCATCTCCGGAGTCGGCTCGCGATGTTCAGCGTACAAGCTGTAAACGGGGATGCGAAGACGGGGATCTTCGTAGCTTTTCCATTCCGCCATGTTGTCCTGCGTTTGGCCAAGAAATCCGTGTTGCGGACCAAAAAACGCGGCAAGACGAAAGAGATCGTTGTTGTGTCTCTCCAGAACCCGCGACGCGTGTTCGAGTGTTGATGAAACCGATGCCGGATGAAGCAGCGCTCCGATGCGCGCGCCGCGCAGTTTCTTCGGCCAAACTTGGTCCAGATAATCGAGTGGAAGTTCAACGCGCACGTGGCTCTTCTATCACAACGCGGAAATTCCGGCGAGTTGTAGCGGTGCTTGTGTCAAGCACCCGAGCATGACCAAGCGTTTGACACAAACGCCTCTACACCCGCTTCCATCGACGCGCGCCGAAAACTGTAAGGACTGCGAGCAGTGTAATCACTGCGCAGACCTGCGCGAACAGCTCGCCACGTCGCGCGTAGAACGTTAACTCGTGCTCGGTCGGCACCTTGATTTCACCTGTCAGTACGCCTTGGGTGAAGGTGCTGCCAGTTTCATCCCGTAACACCTGGGTGACGCGTCCAAATTCGTTCACAAAACAGGTGACTCCAGTATTGGCAGCGCGAATCATTGGGCGACGCGTTTCCACACATCGAAAAATTGCGTTTGCCAAATGCTGATGCGATCCGGCCGAATGTAAAAACCATCCGTCATTTGTTATATCGACAAGCAAATTTGCGCCGGGGTTCGTCTCTGTGGGAAGCACAAATCGTCTTACCAACTCGCCAATCGTATCTTCGAAACAGATTAAGGGCGCCACCTGCACATCGCTGTTCGTCAGGCTGAACACTGTGTATTCTCTCCCCGCACTGAAATCGCCTGGTACCTGGTCGCCGACGATTCGTGCGAGCAACGGCACCCGATGCCGCCCCGGAACGTATTCGCCGAACGGCACCAGGTGAACTTTTCGGTAGACCTGCATTCGTTCGCCGCCGTCGGAAATAAGCAGCGCAGCATTGTAAACATCACGGTTCTCTTCGTCGATCGTGCCCAGTAGCAGGTCGCTCTCAGCCGATGCGGCTAGGTCCATCACGAATTCGTAGCTTTCCTGCTCTGCAAGAACCGGCCCAGGCATCGAGCTTTCCGGCCAAATCAACAAATCAGGCGGAGGACTTGATCGCAGCGCGATTTCACTCAACCGCCGGAATTGATCGAAAATCTTCTTCGTAAACTGCGGGTCGAACTTTTGATTTTGAGGGACATTCGACTGCACAGCAGCGATGCGGAGCGGTTTTGTGGGCGGCGAAACCTGGCTTGCCCGAAGCCCGAAGGTCAGGACTCCCACAATGGCCGCCATCGTGAGCGTAAGGTCAAAATGCGGTCGAGTCGTGTGTGTGCGCGCCTCAAGAATCAAGCGGCGCGCTGTTGTAACTAAGATTACATTGGCAAACGCGACCATGAACGATAAGCCGGCGACGCCGGTGAACTCTGCAATTTGAATCAGTGGCCAGTTGCCATGCAGCGCCACACCCAGGCCATTCCAGCCCCAGCCGGAGAAAACCCAGCCGCGTAACCATTCCTGCGTTGTCCATCCAGCGGCGAGAAGAACCGCGAGCACCAAGTTGTTCGTCGACTTTGTCCATGGCGATCGCGCCGGCGCTGACGTGCTTCGAGCCTGGGCCAACATCTGATCCCATTTAGTCGCGTTTGATTGCCTCTTTGCTTCTCGTGGCCGGAGTAAACCGCAAAACCATGCCCAAAGCGCCACGTAAACCGCCATATAAAATTGAAGAACAAACCAGCCGAGGACCGTGACAGTTGTGAGCCAGGAGAGTGCCGTCCAGAAAAACGCCAGACCAGCGACGTAACCAAGTGCAAGATTCCGAAGCCAGGAATGCCGCGATTCTTCTCCGGAAAACCAAATTGCGGCGATAAGCGGCGTAAGCGTGATCCAGCAGAGCCAGGTCAGATTAAACGGCGCAAAACAGCCGGTGTAGAGAAGCCCGCTACAGATCGCTGCCAGCCATGGCCACGCGCGCAATGCTTTTGATGACCAGCTCACCGGGATCGATCGCTCAGCCGTGACTCGGCATCCTTTTGCAGCCAATCCCAAAGACGATCGAGTTTTTCGCCCACTTGCGCCTTAATCTTACTGAGTTCTGCAGAATCGAATTTTCCATTCTCCGGCCGGCGCTGTGCGAAAAGGTAATACTTGATCTTGGGTTCTGTCCCGGATGGACGCACCGCGATGCGCGTTCGATCTTCCAGTTCAAAAATCGACATCTTTTCTTTGGGAATCGGGTCGTCCTCGACATCTTCGATCATATCCGCCTCGAAATTTTTGATCCCGATCACTTTTAATCCGAGCACTGCTGAAAATGGGTTGGTGCGGTACGACTCGGCCAGGCGCACAATTTTATTTGCGCCTTCCGCTCCTTCGAAGACGAGCGAAGCGTTTTTCTCCGCAAAATAGCCGAACGTCGCAAAGATTTCGTCGAGCAATTGATCCACTGTCTGTCCGCGCGACTTCGCATAGGCGGCTACCTCGCAAAACATGATCACGGCGCCGTTGCCGTCCTTGTCGCGAACGAAGTCGGCGCCGCTGTAACCGTAACTTTCTTCACCGCCGAAAACGTAAAATGAAGAGTGTGCGAGACGAAGCCGGCGCGTTTCTTGTTCCGCGAGGTCGACATAATTCTGTCGAAGCTGGTCCGGGATTGCGCGCTCGTAGTTGCCGAGCTTTGCGCCGATGTATTTGAAGCCGGTCAGCGTTTCGACACAGCGCAAACCATAATAATCGGCGATCGCCTTTTGCAGGTCGGTCGTGACAAAGGTTTTGATGATCACGGCGCGTGCCGCGTTTTGCTCATTGAGCACGCCCTTGTCGAACAATGTCTTGGTTCGGTACCAGGCAAGGAGCGAACCGATCTGATTCCCGGTCAGCAATTTCATTTTGCCGTCCTTTCCGCGAACCGCGGCTCCCATGCGATCGCAGTCCGGATCGGTGGCGACGACCAGATCGGCGTCTTCCTTTTGGGCCAGATTGATTGCGATGGTTAACGCCTCCGCGTTTTCCGGGTTTGGCGATTTCACTGTCGGGAATCGACCATCGAAGCGATCCTGCTCCGGCACTACTTGGAAATTGAAACCGAGCCGTGTGAGCATCGGTTTGATGATTACGCTGCCGGTTCCGTGGAGCGGCGTGTAAACGATTCGCAGCGATTTCGCTTCGCGAATCACCTGCGGATCGAGAATCAATGTCTCGAGCCGCCGCATGTAAGCTTGATCGATGTCTTTCCCGATCGTGGTCACTTTTCCTTGCCGATCTTTTGGAAGTGGTGTGAACGATTCGGTCGTGATCGCATTCACTTTGGCAATGATCCCACTGGCATGCGGCTCGATCACTTGCGCCCCGTCGCTGAAGTAAGCCTTGTAGCCATTGTCGTACGGTGGATTGTGACTCGCCGTGATCACGATGCCGGCATTTGCCTTGAGATAACGAACAGCAAAGGAAAGCTCCGGCACAGAGCGCGGGCCGTCGAACACGCACGCGTCGCAACCATTTTCAGCTGCGACTCTCGCCGCAACTTCGGCGAACTCTTTCGAGAAGAAGCGCGGATCATGCGCGATCACGATCTTCGGCTTCGCCGAAATTTTCTCGCGCGCGTTCCAATCATGCAGATAGGCGACAAGTCCTCGCGTTGCGCGGTTGATGTTAAAGAAATTCATAGCGTTCGTGCCGACGCAGGGAAATTCCGGGCGTTCGTCCTCGCGCGCATTGCCGCGTTCCGCAGCCGTAACAATCTTCCCAATCGTGCGGCCACGGAGACCGCCTGTCCCGAATGCAAGCGTCTGGTAGAAGCGATCGTTTAACTCTGACCATTCACAGCTATCGGCGAGCTGCTTGATGGAGCTGAAATAGAGATCGATCGTTGCTCCGGCCAAAAGGCTGCGAACGTTTTTTGCCGTCGATTCCAGCAATTGCCCGCGCGCAGCAGCGCGCTCGATTCTTGAGTTTAGCTCTTCAACATCAGCTGGCATTGCTGCCAACTGTTCCGTCATCGATTTGCTTTGCAAGCGCTGTATATCTCCGGAAGAATCAGACTTGCGTCACCTGTTTGAGGTCGGTTAGGAAACTGCAAAGGAGTTTAACCATGAAATGGACTACGCTGTACATCGCCGTCACCGTTACTTTCCTGTCATTTGCGTTCGGAGAGGCCCAACAAGAGTCAACCGACAAGAAAAGTGAGCAGGAAGTGAGACAGATGATCGAAAACTACCGAACAGCCTTGCTGCAGCGCGATATTCCTGCGCTGGAAAAAATCTGGGCTGACGATTACGTCTTTGTAAACGCATCGGGAGAGGTACGGACCAAGGCGCAACGCATCGCAAATCTTAAATCTGGCGCGACCGCGTTCGAGTCGATCAACGACAAGGAAAATATTACCGTGCGGGTGTATCAGAACAGCGCGGTGGCGACGAGCCGCGTGACGATCAAAGGGAAATACAGTGGTCAACCGACCGGCGGCCAATACCGGAGCATGCACGTTTGGGTAAAAGGTCCGGAAGGATGGCAGTTAGTCGCCAATCAGTTGACGGCCTTGCCACGGAAATAACGTTTTTATACACGAGCATTGCTGCAGCGAATTGTCTTGTTGTAGTGGCGGCTGTCTCAGCTGCAGATTCTGCCCATCGGTGTAGGTCTTACGGGGCTACTTCGCCAGCCCGTAGATATTCACCGGTTGTTTTGGATATTGCGCGCGCTTTTCAAGTCACGCGCATAAAGGTAGACTGCTTCCGTGACGAGCGCTTCGTCAAGGCGCGCAGAGTGAACCCAAAGAATTTCTTCGGTGAGCTGAAACGGCGCAATGTCTACAAAGTTGCGATCGCCTACGCAGTTGTCGCATGGCTATTGATGCAGGTCGCCAGTCAGATTTTCCCGTTCTTCGAAATTCCGAATTGGGCGGTGCGTCTTGTAGTGTTGCTGCTCGTTATCGGATTTCCCGTGGCGATGATTCTTGCCTGGGCGTTTGAACTAACGCCGGAAGGAATCAAGCGCGCGGAAGATGTCGATCTTAGTAAATCGGTTAGGCGCAAGACCGGTCGCAAACTTGATTTTTTTATCATCGCTGTCCTGCTGCTCGTCGTTGGGATCCTGCTTTTCCAACGCCTTCATCCCAATGTTTCCCCGGCAGTTTCTTCATCTCTAGAGAAAAGCATCGCGGTTCTACCGTTTGAAAACTTTAGTGAAGATAAAGCCTTCGCGTTCTTTGCCGATGGCGGGCAGGACGAGATTCTGACCGATCTCGCAAAAATCGCTGACCTAAAAGTGATCAGCCGTACCAGCGTGATGCAGTATAAAAACACCGCGACACGCAACCTCCCGGAAATCGCGCAGGCGTTAAAGGTGGCGCACATCCTCGAAGGGAGCGTGCAGCGCTCCGCGAACCGTGTGCGAGTAAGCGCCCAGTTAATCGATGCCCGCAATGACACGCATGTCTGGGTCGAGAAATATGACCGCGAGTTGGCTGATGTCTTTGCCATCCAGAGCGAGATTGCTGAAAAAATCGCCGAACAGCTTCAGGCGAAGCTGTCGCCGAAAGAGAAAGCGGCCATAGCGGAGCGGCCGACATCTGACCTGGCTGCCTATGATCTCTACCTGCGAGCAAAAGAACTTATCTACGAGGTTAGCACTTCTCACGAGAAAGAAGATTACTTTAAAGCGGTGCAGCTTCTCGACCAGGCGGTAGCGCGCGACCCGGGCTTTCTCCTCGCTCATTGTCAGCTCGCCTATGTGCACGATGATATATACTTTTCTAACTACGATCCCACTGAAACGCGGCTGGCGTTAGCTGAAACTAGTGTAAGAGCGGCGGCCCGCCTTCAGCCTGATGCCGCTGAAACACATCTCGTGCAGGCGATTCACTTCTATTGGGGTTATCGCAACTACGATCGGGCGCGAGCGGAGCTGGCCAAGGCTCAACGCACGCTCCCTAACAACGCGCAGATCTTTCAGTTCCTCGGTTTAATCGACCGGCGTCAAAGCCGCTGGGACGAAGCTATTCGAAATCTTGAACGCGCAGTGGATCTGGACCCCCGAAACCAGGATATGCTCAACGATCTAAAGGACACTTATTACAACCTCCGCAGATACGAAGAGGCAATCGCTGTAGCCTATCGCGCGCTGTCGTTGCAGCCGCGGAACGCCTTGCTGCGAACCCTCCCGGCATGGATCGGGGTCGACGCGGACGCGAACATTGCGCCTTTACGCGCCACGCTGAACACGATCGAAGCTGAGGGCCCGGTGTCAGCAACTGAAGTGGCCAACATCTCGTTTCAAACCGCACTTCGCGAGCGCGACCCTGCCGCGGCGGCACGCGCGCTGGCGAACATTTCCAACGAAGGCTACATGAAAGAAGCTGACTACCGAGTCCCGCACGGCTGGTATGAAGGGTTACTGGCTAAACTGCGACAAGACGCGCCTGCCGCACATTCCGCTTTTATGGCTGCACGCGCTGAAACCGAGAAAGTTGTCCGTGCTCAACCGGGAAATGCGCAACCACTGACCGCGTTGGCACTCATCGACGCTGAGTTAGGCGGCAAAGAGAGAGCAATCCGCGAGGGCCGCACCGCGTGCGACATGCTTCCGCCAGCAAAGGATGCCATCAGTGGTGTGCTGCTGATCTCTGGTCTCGCCCGAATCTACGCACTCACCGGCGAGAAGGAACTCGCCTTAAAAGAATTGGACACAGTCAGCAAACTTCAGTGGGGGCCGTCGTATGGCCAGCTCCGTCTTGATCCCGAGTGGGACTCGCTGCGCGGAGACCCGCGCTTCGAAAAAATCGTCGCCTCCCTCGCGCCCAAGAAAGGTTCGCCCTGACCACTCATGAACCCGAAAAACTTCTTCGCTGAGCTGAAACGGCGGAACGTTTACAAGGTCGCGATCGCCTACGCAGTCGTGGCGTGGCTACTGATGCAGGTCGCCAGTCAGATTTTTCCGTTCTTCGAAATCCCGAATTGGGCGGTGCGCCTTGTGGTGTTGCTGCTCGTTATCGGATTTCCTGTGGCAGTGATTCTTGCCTGGGCATTCGAGCTAACGCCCGAAGGAATCAAGCGCGCAGAAGATGTCGATGTTAGCAAATCGCTTACGCGCAAGAGCGGTCGCAAACTTGATTTTTTTATCATCGCTGTCCTGCTGCTCGTCATTGCGATCCTGCTTTTCCAACGCCTTCATCCCAATGTTTCCCCAGCAGTTTCTTCAGCTCTGGAGAAAAGCATCGCGGTTCTCCCATTCGATAATCTGAGCCGTGACCCAGACAATGCCTACTTCTCCGACGGCATTCAGGATGAGATCCTGACCAAGCTCGCTGGCATCGGCGACCTGAAGGTTATCTCGCGTAAATCGACAGCCAAATACAAAAGCACGCCAGAAGACTTGAAGACGGTGGCTCGCGAACTCGGCGTGGCCACTGTGCTGGAAGGCAGCGTGCAAAAAGCTGGAGACAAAGTCCGTGTGAATGTTCAACTACTCGACGCGCGCATCGACACGCATTTATGGGCAAAGAGTTATGATCGTGACTTAAAGGATGTTTTCACTGTCGAAAGCGAGGTCGCGCAGGAGATTGCCGATGCGCTGCAGGCTAAGCTTTCTCCGAGCCAATCCGATGCTCTGGCCACAGCGCCAACACGTGACAGGGAAGCTTATGATCTGTTCCTAAAAGGTGAATACGAGAAATACCAGGCTGAAAGTGCAGTGAACGCCGACCTCGTTGATCGCGCTCAAATGTTTTATCGGCAAGCGCTGGCGCGGGATCCGAATTTCGCGCTTGCGTATGCGCGACTCGCTCAGAGCGAGTTATTTCGGCATTGGCTTATCAGTAACATGACTTCGCCGGAGCTGGCAGAGGTAAAGTCTAACATCGACCGCGCGTTAACGATTGCTCCGGCTTCGCCGGATGCACACTTCGCGCTAGCGCTGTTTTATTACTGGGGCTATCGCGACTACGATGCTGGATTGAGAGAACTCGACCAGGCCCTCGAACTCCAGCCGAGTAGTTCCGATAATCGGGCCCTGAAGGCTGCGATCTACCGCCGCCGCGGTGAATGGCAACGCGCGCTTGCTGAATACGACCGGGCGGCGGAACTCGATCCGCGCGATTCTGGGATTCCTAGCGAGATCGGCAACACCTACAGCACACTTCGCCGCTGGAGTGACGCTGAACACGAGCTTACTCGCGCGTTAGCTCTTGATCCGCACGATGCACTAGCCGCCTATTTCCTTGCCCGCACCTACATCAACAGCACCGGCGATATTCGCCGCGCCGGGCAGGCCTTCGAGGGTGTGCCGGCGGACAGCAAAATAATCGGCCCTGCCGGATGGGGGGATGTCGCGGTGATGGTCGACGAGCGCGTATACCTCGACGTATTCGAAAAACATTTCGCTGATGCTCTTAAAGCTTGGGACACGCTGCCGACTAAGATTCCGGAAGCGCGTTTGCACCAACTAATGGCGCGGGTCGGAATTCAAGTGCTTGCCGGCCAGGGTGCGGTGGCAAAATCGGAATGCGAGCAAACACGCGCTTTGCTCGAGGCCCGTTTGGCCCAGCGGCCGGGAGACCGGATATCGTTGACCGCGTTGGCTTGGGTTTATGTTTGTCTCGGCCATAACGCCGACGCACTACGC
>Ga0209689_1001930_pt1 | contig 15524 bp, 14 predicted proteins | sample GraSoiAngelo_149_FD_187119 | JGI IMG/M metagenome (GOLD analysis project Ga0209689, IMG submission 187119) | Grasslands soil microbial communities from the Angelo Coastal Reserve, California, USA - 14_1009_09_30cm (SPAdes) (version 2) | ecosystem: Environmental > Terrestrial > Soil > Grasslands ...
CAGGTCAAGGCGGCGTACCTGGCCTCGCCGCCGCTCGTGGTCGCGTATGCGCTGGCCGGGCGGCTCGACGTGGATCTGAGCCGCGATGCCATCGGCAAGGACCGCGACGGCCGGCCTGTCTATCTCCGAGACCTCTGGCCGTCGGCGGACGAGGTGCGCGACTCGCTCCTGCGCGCGCTCGGCAGCGACCTGTTCACCACCCAGTACGCGCGCATCTTCGACGGCGACGCGCACTGGCAGCAGCTTCCCGCCCCCACGGGCGCACTGTTCGTGTGGGAGGACGACTCGACGTACGTCCGCGAGCCACCCTTCTTCGTCGACATGCCGGCCGAGCCGGCACAGCTGCGTGACATCGAGAACGCGCGCGTGCTCGCGCTGCTGGGGGACTCGATCACCACGGATCACATCTCGCCCGCCGGCAGCATCGCCGGCATGAGTCCGGCCGCGGGGTACCTGCGTGAGCACGGCGTCGAGCTGCGCGACTTCAACACGTACGGAGCACGTCGTGGCAACCACGAGGTGATGGTGCGTGGCACCTTCGCGAACATCAGGCTGCGCAACCAGCTCGCCGCGGGCAAGGAGGGCGGATGGACCACGCACCTCCCCAGCGGCGACGTGATGACCATCTACGACGCGTCGGCGCGCTATGCGAACGATGGCGTGCCGCTGGTGGTCATCGCCGGGCACGAGTACGGTTCCGGGTCGAGCCGGGATTGGGCCGCGAAGGGCCCCATGCTGCAGGGAGTTCGATGCGTCATCGCCCAGTCCTACGAGCGCATCCACAGAAGCAATCTCGTGGGCATGGGCATTCTGCCGCTGCAATTCCACGACGGCGAGAGTGCCGAGACGCTCGGGCTCGACGGGCACGAGACGTTCACGGTTCGCGGCATTGCTGGCGCGGGCCCGGGCGCGACTCTGCGGGTGAGCGCCCGCCGCGCCGACGGCTCTGAGGTTGCGTTCGACGCGCTGTGCCGACTCGACTCGAACACCGACGTCGACTACCTGCGCCACGGCGGCATTCTCCAGCTGGTGCTGCGCCAACTCATGACGCGCTGAAGGCCCCTGCGAGCGCGCGGTGCCGGTGTGGAGACACCGACCGGAGCCTGACGCGCTAGGCTACGAGTAGCGCCTCATTCGTGACAGGGGAGAACTCGTGGTAGCCGTCATCGTCATCCTCGTCGTCGTACTGCTCGTGCTGTTGGCCGGCGTGGTCTCGTACAACCGCTTCGTCTCCGGGCGCGTCTCCGTACAGAACGCGTGGGCCGACGTGGATACGGAGCTCAAGCGTCGATACGACCTCGTACCGAACCTGGTCAACACCGTGCAGGGATACGCGGCCCACGAGCGCGGGGTTTTCGAAGAGGTGGCGCGCACCCGTTCCGCCGCGCAGGCGGCCCAGGGACCGGCGGAGCAGTCCGCTGCCGAAGGCCCGTTCGTGCAAGCGCTGGGACGCCTCTTCGCCGTGGCCGAGAACTACCCAGAGCTGAAGGCAAACCAAAACTTTCTGCAGCTGCAGGCGACTCTCTCCGACACCGAAGACCGCATCCAGTCCGCGCGCCGCGTGTACAACGCGTACGTGCAGCAATTCAACCGCCGCGTGCAGGCGTTTCCGTCGAGCCTCATCGCACAATGGTTCCACTTCCAGAACGCCGCCTTCTTCAACATTCCTGACGCGGACCGCGCCGTGGTGGGCGAACCGCCCCGGGTCGATTTCAGCAACATCACGTCCGGTGTGTATCCGGCGGCGCCCACGTCCGCAACCGGGCCGCCGGCGGGCGGCTCGTCTCCACCGGAGAGTTCATCGTCCCCCTGAGGCGACACCGGTGAGGACCGCGCCGCGTCGCTGGGAGGTCGGGGTTCACGCACCGCTGGCGGAGTACGGCACCGTGCTCGGCCGCGTGCTGGCTGCGCGCGGCCTCGACCGGGAGTCGGCAGCCGCTTTCCTCGACCCGGGAGCGTCGTACCACGACCCGCTGCTTCTGCCCGACATGGAGCACGCCGTCGCGGTGATTCGCGGTGCGGTTGCGGAGGGCTCGCGCATCGCCGTGTACGGCGACTACGACGCCGACGGGGTGACCGCGTGCGCGATGCTCACGCGCGTCCTGCGCGCCGCGGGAGCGGACGTGGAGCCGTACATACCGAATCGCATGACCGAGGGCTACGGGCTGCACGGTGCTGCACTCGACGAGCTCGCGTCACGCGGCGTCTCGTGCGTCATCACCGTCGATTGCGGAACGAGCAGCGTCGACGTCGTCGCGGGACGGCCGCGCGGGATGCGTCTCGTAGTCACCGACCACCATCTGCCGCTCGCACCCGACGGGATTCCGCGTCTCGCCCCGGCCGATGCCCTCGTCAACCCCAAGCTGCCCTCGAACCGCTCGCCGTTCGACGCCCTTGCCGGTGCCGGCGTCGCGTTCAAGCTCGTGCAGGCGCTCGAGGATGCGCGCGTCGTCCCGCCGGGAAGTGCCGGCAGGTCCGAGGCACTCGCCGCCCTGGGGACGGTGGCGGACATGATGCCGCTGGTCGGTGAGAACCGGATTATCGTGCGCCACGGGTTGCCGCGACTCGCCGACGTCACGGGCATTCGCGCGTTGAGCGAGGTGGCAGGTGTGACCCCGCCGCTACGGACCGCCGATGTCGCGTTTGCCATCGGTCCTCGCATCAACGCCGCGGGCCGCATGGAGGACGCGCGCCTCGCGTTGCAGCTCTGCCTGGCCGAGGACGCCGACATCGCGAGCCGGTTCGCGCTTCAGCTCGACGCCCAGAACCGCGAGCGCCAGGCGGCGGTGGCCGCCGCGCTGGTCGATGCGGAGGCACGAGTGGCCGAGCTCGACGACGGCGCGCCGGCGATCGTGCTGGGCGACTCGGCGTGGCCCATGGGCATCGTCGGCCTGGTCGCCGGCCGGCTGGCGGAGCGGTATGCGCGGCCGGCGTTCGTCGTCTGTCTCGACCCAACCGAGGCCAAAGGGTCGGCTCGGTCGGTCGCCGGTGTGCACATCGTGCGGGCACTCGACCGCGCCGCCCCCGCGCTGCTGCGCTACGGAGGCCATGCGGCTGCCGCCGGGTTCAGTCTCGAGGCGAACCGCCTCGACGAGTTCCGCACGATCGTCAGCGCGGCGGTCGCCGAGCAGCTGGCCGACGCGCGGCCGGAGCGCGTCTTCGCCATCGACTGCGCCATCGACGCATCCGAGGCGACGCCCGCGCTGTGCCGCGAGCTGGCCGCGCTCGAGCCGTGCGGTCTGGGCAATCCGGCCCCGCTGCTCGCGCTGCGCGGTGTGCGCGTGCTCGGCGCGACTCCGTTCGGTGCGGAGCGCCAGCACGTGCGCGTCGTCTTCGGCGGTGACACCGGCATCCTCGAGGCCACAGCGTTCCACAAACCCAGCCTGGCCGAGCACCTGCCCCGCGGGCGCCTGGTCGACGCGTGCTTCTCCATCGAGATGAGCTCGTGGCAGGGCCAGGATCGCGTCCAGGCGCGATTGCGGGACCTCCGTCCCGCCCGGCGTGTGGAGCTGGCCGCGGCCGGCTGAGCGACATCGCCCCAACCGCCTACGACAACTGAGTCTTGCGGCACGTCCCGCTCGGTGCTAGCGTCGGCACAGGCCCGGTCGCGGCGGACGAGCGGTGGCGCCGCGGCGGGCCGAACCCCCACCCACACGCCCTCGCTCTGGCGGACGCAGGGTCTGCGGAGGCTCCCCATGTTCGAGGAAGTCGGCATCCCACGACTCGTGGTCGCGGGCCTTGGTTCCGGTGCGGGCAAGACATCGATTGCACTCGGACTGGTCGCGGCGTTGCGGGCGCAAGGGCGCACCGTGCAGACGTTCAAGGTCGGGCCTGATTTCATCGACTGCGCGTATCTCGCCCATGCCAGTCGCCGGCCGTGCCGCAACCTCGACTCATGGATGCTCGGCGACGAGGGGGTGCGCCGCTCGCTCGCGCACGGTGTGATCGGCGCCGACTGCGCCGTGATCGAAGGCGTGATGGGCGTGTACGACGGGCACGGCATGCGCATCGACGGACATGGGCCCACCGGCGACGGGCGGTTTCCCGGCAGCACCGCAGAGGTGGCCCGGCTGATCCAGTCGCCCATCGTGCTCGTCCTGGACGCCGGAGCAATGAGCGAGACAGCGGCCGCCGCCGCGCTCGGCGTGAAGCAGCTGGACTTGAGTGGCAACGTCGTCGGGGTGATCCTCAACAACGTGCCCAGTGACTACCGCCGGCGCGTCATCGAAGATGCGGTGTGGTCCCTCGCCCGGCTTCCGGTGCTCGGGGCGCTGCCGCGCATCGATGCGGTGCGGATCCCTGAGCTGCGCACGGGGCTTCTGCCGCTGACCCAGAACCCGCATGTCGACGAGGCGATCGATCACCTCGGTCGCGCCGTCGCGCGTGACTGCGACCTGCAGCTCATCGAGCGCCTCATGGCGCGTGCTCCGGCGCTGCGGCCGCCCGCACCGAAGCGCGTGATCCCGTCGCCGACGCAGGTGCGCGTCGGTGTCGCGTTCGACGACGCCTTCTGCTTCTACTACGCGGAGAATCTCGAGCTGCTGGAGGAAGCGGGGGCGGACATCGTCACGTTCTCACCGCTCGAAGACCGTTCACTGCCGCGCGACCTCGATGCGCTGTACCTGGGTGGCGGCGTCTCGGAGATGTACATCCCCCGCCTCGCCGGAAGCCAGCCGTTCCTCAATTCATTCCGGCACGCGCACGCGCAGGGTGTGCCCATCTACGCAGAGTGCGGCGGTTTGCTGTACTGCGCGCGCTCGGTGCAGACGAGCGACGGGTCCGCGCACGCGATGGCCGGCATCCTGCCGGTGGACATCGCGCTGGAAGCGCGCACGCTGCACTCGGGCTATCGCGACTTGCGTGTGGCGTCGACGAGCATGCTCGGACCCGCGGGCGCGCGCCTTCGCGGTCACGAGTTCCACTTCAGCCGCCTCCTGTCCGGCACCGACGCGCTCACCCCCGCGTACACGATGCACGACAGTGACGGCGAGCCACTCGGTTGTGAAGGCTGGGCGTGGCGCAACCTGGTCGCGTCCTTCATCCATCTGCACTTCGGACAGGATCCTGGGCTGGCTCGCCGTATCGTCGATGCCGCGCGCACTGCATCGGCGGCGCGCCGCGGCCTCGACGACTCCGCTGAGCTGGCGGGAACGTCGGGCGCGCGCGCCTGAGCGGCGCGACGGCCTGCGCCCGGTCGCGGTGTAGGCTGGGAGCCCGATGCCCGAGTTTCCGGCGACCCTGGGTGAGCTGCGCCGCTCCGAGTACCTCGTCCGACCCATTCGGGCCGAGCTGCGCCGCAACCTGATACGCAAGCTGTCGGCCGGCGACGAGCTGTTTCCGGGGATTCTCGGCTACGACGACTCGGTCATACCGCAGATCGAGAACGCAATCCTCGCCGGCCAGGACCTCATCCTTCTCGGTGAGCGCGGTCAGGCGAAGTCGCGATTGATCCGCGCGCTGACATCGCTGTTCGACGCCGCGATCCCCGCAATCGCCGGATGCGAGGTCAACGACAATCCGTACGAGCCCATCTGCAGACGCTGCCGTGACCTCATCGGCGAGCTCGGCGATGCGACTCCAGTGGCGTGGATCACGCCGGAGCAGCGCTACAGCGAGAAGCTGGCGACGCCGGACACGTCGATCGCCGATCTCATCGGTGAGGTCGATCCGATCCGGGTCGCCGAGGGACGCTACCTGAGCGACGAGCTCACCATCCATTACGGACTGATCCCGCGAACCAACCGCGGCATTTTCGCCATCAACGAGCTCCCCGACCTCGCTGAGCGGATCCAGGTGGGGCTGCTCAACATCATCGAAGAGCGTGATGTCCAGATCCGCGGGTACCGCCTGCGCCTGCCGCTCGACGTTGTCGTGGTGGCCACCGCGAATCCCGAGGACTACACGAATCGCGGACGCATCATCACGCCACTCAAGGACCGGTTTGGCGCGCAGGTACGCACGCACTATCCCCGCACGCTCGAAGACGAGATCGCCATCGCAGAGCAGGAGCGCACGACCTTCGACGACATGCCGGTGCCCGTCGCTGTGCCGGAGTTCATGAAGGAGATCGTCGCCGAGCTCTCACACGTGGCGAGGCGGCATGGACAGGTGAATCAGCGCAGCGGCGTGTCGGTGCGCGTCAGCACGTCGAACTACGAGAACCTGGTGAGCAACGCGCTGCGCCGGGCGCTGCGCACCGGCGAGCGCGAAGCTGTGGCGCGCGTGAGCGACCTCCCCTCGCTCATGCCGTCGACGGCGGGAAAGATCGAGCTAGAGACGTGGGAGGACTCCGACGACGCGTCGGTGCTTGACAAGCTGGTGAAGACGGCGTGCAACAACGTGTTCCGGCGTCACTTCACGGTGCAGGAGTTCGCCGATCTGGTGCAGCGTTTCGACCGCGGCGGCTTCACCGTCGAGGTGGGCGATCATCTGCCCGGATCGGCCTACTCGCAGGCGCTGGGCGAGCTACCCGGAGTCGATCGCGCGCGGCAGAAGCTTGGTGAGACGGACTCCGAGTCGATGCGCGTCGCCGTGCTCGAGTTCGTGCTCGAAGGCCTGCACCTCGGCAAGCGTCTCAACAAGACCGCGCTCGATGGCACCTCGGTCTATGGTGGATGAGCAGCCGCTGACCCGCGTCGCCCCGAGGCGGCACCGGTTCAGCGGGTGGGACGGGACACAGGATCCTCTCGGCGACGAAGCCGACGCGCTCTTCGATCGTCTCAGCGAGGACGTCTTTCATGGCTGGGACTTCGAGACGGCGCTCCGCCGGCTGCTCAGCCAGGGCTGGCGTGATCGCCAGGGCAATCGCTTCAACGGACTCGAGGAGATGATGGAGCGGCTGCGCCGGCGCCGTCAGCAGCAGCTCGAGCGCTACAACCTCGACTCGGTCTTCAAGGACATCGAAGAGAAGCTCGATGCGGTGCTGCGCCAGGAACGCAGCGGCATCGACGAGCGGCTCGAGTCCGTGCGCGACGAAGCCGCCCGCAGGATCCTCGAGCGCGTCGCGGCCAAGCGCCGCGAGCAGCTGGACTCGCTGCCGCCCGACGCCGCCGGCGCGATCCACGAGCTCCAGGGGTACGAGTTCATGGACCAGCGGGCGGAACAGGCCTTCCAGCGGCTGCTGGAGGAAATCAAGCAGGGAGTCGTCGACACGTACTTCAAAGAGATGACGCAACAGCTGGAGCAGATGTCCGGGCAGGACATGGCGATGCTGCGGGCGATGGTCGCCGACCTGAACGCGCTCGTGCGTCAGAAGCTCGAGGGCGTTCCCGAGACACAGTTGCAGCACAACTACGAGCAGTTCCTGAAGAAGTGGGGACAGCTCTTCCCCAACGCACCGCCGACGTTCGACGAGTTCCTCGAGCAGCTGTCCCGCCAGATGGCGCGCATGGATTCGCTGATGCAGTCGCTGTCGCCGGAGATGCGACGTCAGCTCGCCGAACTTGCCGTGGCGACGTTCGGCGATCCGGAGTTGCAGGCCCAGCTCGCCGAGCTGATGGGTGGTCTCGAGCTGCTGTCCGACCGCGGCCGGCTAGGCCAGCACTACTCCTTCTTCGGCGGAGAGCAGCTGCCGCTCGACGAGGCAATGCGCGTGATGGACCGTTTGCAATCGATCGAGGACCTGGAGCGCGCAGTGCGCGGTGTGTATCGCGGAGAGCAGCTCGACGACAGCACGCGCGAGGCACTGACGGAGCTGCTGGGCGACGACTCGGCGCGCGATCTCGACCGCCTGCAACGCATGACCGAGGAGCTGGAGCGCCGTGGCTTGGTCGAAGCCGACGCCGAGGGCATGCGGCTCTCGGCGCGCGGCATGCGGCGCATCGGCCAGAAGGCCCTCGGCGACCTCTTTGCGCGGCTGCGTCGCGACCGCTTCGGTGACCACGAGGTGTCCCGGCGCGGACAGGGCGGAGAGCGCGCCGAGGAGACCAAGGCCTACGAGTTCGGCGACGTGTTCGACCTCGACGTGCGCGAGACGCTCATGAACGCGGTGCAGCGGGAAGCCGGTGTCGAACGGGTCGAACGGGTCGATGGCAGGACCCGTTCGACCCGCAGCGTGGCGCGGGTCTCACCCGACGACTTCGTCGTGCATCGCAGCGACACGCTCACCCGCTCCGCCACCGTGCTCATGCTCGACATGAGCCGGAGCATGCCGCTGCGTGGCTACTTCTATGCCGCCAAGAAGGTTGCGCTCGCGCTCGACTCGCTGATCCGGAGCAGCTATCCGCGCGATTCCCTGCACATCATCGGCTTCAGCGACCTCGCACGTGAGATCAGCCCGTCGGCGCTGCCGCACCTTTCGGTCAACGAGTATGTGTACGGCACGAACATGCAGCACGGGTTGATGCTGGCGCGCCGGCTTCTGGCGCGCGATCCCGGCGAGAACAAGCAGATCATCATCGTCAGCGACGGCGAACCCACAGCGCACATCGAGAACGGCCGGCCGGTGTTCTTTTATCCGCCGCTTCCGGAGACGTTTCAGAAGACGCTGCTCGAGGTGAAGCGGTGCACCCGCGAGCACATCGTCATCAACACGTTCATGCTCGAGTCGAACCACCATCTCGTCCAGTTCGTCAACCACATGACGCGGCTCAACCGCGGCCGCACCTTCTTCATCAGCCCCGACCGGCTGGGCGACTACGTGCTCGTCGACTACGTCTCGTCGAAGCGTCGCGCAGCCTGATGCCCCTCACGTCAGGGTGAGACTAGTCACCGCGCGTGGGTGACGTCTCGCGGCTCGACGACCGCCAGGCGTTCGCGGAGCGGATCCGCGTGCAGCTGGCATCGCGTTACACAGGCGCCAGCGTCGCTGTGGAGCCGGATCGCTTCGCCCTGCACCTGACCGCGCCGGGTGTCGACACGACGCTCCCCCTCGCGCCCCTGCATCACTCGTGCGTCCGGGACCCCGCTCGGACTCCGGCACTGATCGCCAGCTACGTGGCCTCGGTTGAAGCCCAGCTGACCCCACGCTCGCCGAGCGCGTTCGCCGTGTCCCGCCTCGTCTGGTGCGTGCGCGGCCGACGCTACCTCGACGGCATCACCCGCGCTCAGGACCTGCTCGTAGTTGACGTCAGTCCCGACATAATCAGGTTCATCGCCGAGGAGCTCCCTGCATCGATCATGCGTGGTGTGCCGCGTCAAGAGTGGGCGGACGCGGGCCTGAGCGACGATGACGTGCGCATCGCGGCCGACGAGCATGTGGCGCACCGGTTCGCCGCGCTGGTCGAGCGCATTCGTGGCACGGACCGCATCCCAGCGGACGGCTGGCGCATGGCCGGCGACGTGCTGTTCCAATCCAGCATCCTCGCGACACCGGGCGTGCTCGCGGCGCTCGCGGCGCGTGCCGGTGGTGACGTGCTGGTGGCGGTGCCCGACCGGGCGATTGCGCTGGCGCAGCCCGCGTCGCTCCCCTCGGCGGAACGCTTTGCGCGACGCGTGCTTCGCGAGTGGCGTGAAGCGATGAACCCATGCTCGCATGAGGTGTTGGTGACCGACGGCGCGTCGCTGAGCGCGGTGCAGCGACGGCGCCCGCGAGCGAGCGCGGTGGTGATGCCCTGGCTTCAGGAGTGAGGCATGGCCGCGTTTACCCGTCGAGGCGGGGCACGGTCCGTGCCTCGACCGGGCGGCGCGTCTCGCGTTGGTTGGCGATGACTCCGAGGGCGCCGAGCGCGACCATGCCGGTGAGCCCCAGGGCCGCTCCCAACACGGTGCGTGCTGAGAGACCGCTCACCGGTGAGACGGCCGGGCCCGGCAGCGCCGGTGCCTCGCCGAACCACACCGTGAGCGCCGTCTGATCGCCCCTTCCGTGATCGTCGCGCACGTGGCTGCGCTCCACGCGGATCGCCGCCGGCGACAGCGGATGGCGCCTGCCGAGCACCGATGCGAGCGCCTTCCCAGGCCGGATCGCGCCGCGCGCGGCCTGGTGCCGCACCACCTCACCGGCGAGCTCGGCGACCGCTCGCGCCGCCGTGGCCGCCCGGCCGCCGTCCTTGTGCACCACCACCGCCGCCATCGCGGGACAGGATAGCGTTGCTCCCGGTGGAACGAAGCATCGAGGACCTGGGCGGCCGCATCGAGGCGGCGTGTCTCGGCGCGCTGGCGGGCGAGACGGCTGCGGGCAGCGCCGCGGGGGCCGCCGATCTGCTCGGCGTCGCCGAGTCCGCCGCGGCCTGCGGCGGTTTCGACGAGGACGACCTGCGCCAGCGCGGCCTGCAGCGGCCGTCCCGCAGCGGCAATGCCGGCCTCGTGCTCCGCGCCCTGCCGTTCGGGCTGCTGACACCCCTCGACCGGCCACGGCTCCGGCGGGACGCGTACCGTTGCGTCGCCCTGGCGGGAGCCGACGAGGGGACGGCGATCACCGCGGTCGCGGCGGCGATCCTCATCGCCGACCTGGCTCGGTTCGACCTCGACACCGCCCTGGTGCGAGTGCGGCAGTCGCTGCTCGAGGACGCGCCCATGGCGTTGCTCCAGCGCTTGACGGCGCTGCCGGGCTCGGCGGAGCTCAGCGGCGATCCTGATCCGGGCATCGCGCTTCAGGGCGCGATCACCGCGATGAAGCGTGCCGAGTCCATTCCGGATGCCGTGGCAGCAGCCACCGGTGGCCCGGCCGCCGCGATGAGCCTTGCGGGCGCGCTTGCCGGGGCACATCGCGGACCCAGCGCCCTCGCCGGCGTCAACGTGCCCGAGCTGCCGCACGGCGAACGCGCGCTGGGAATTGCGCGCATGCTCGCAGAGCGGGCGCGCGAATTGCTACCGGTTCACGAGGCGCCGCAGCCCACGGGCTAAGATCACGTCCGTGGTGGCAGACGCGCCAAGCGGGCGCAAGATTCGCATCCTCACCGCAAAGGTGGGACTCGACGGGCACGATCGAGGCATCAAGGTGATCTCACGCGCGCTCCGCGACGCCGGCGTCGAGGTGATCTACACCGGGTTGCACCAGACGCCGGAGATGGTCGTCGAAGCCGCCATTCAGGAGGATGTCGACGGCATCGGCATCAGCCTGCTGAGCGGTGCGCACATGACACTGTTCCCCGAGATACTCCGCCTGCTCAAGGAGCGCGGCGCGGAGGACATCGTGGTCTTCGGGGGCGGGATCATTCCCGAGTCGGACGTGGCGGCGCTGGAGAAGCTGGGCGTGGACGAGGTGTTCACCCCGGGCACGTCGCTCGACGACGCGGTGCGGTATGTCAAGGAGCGCTTCGGAGCCAAGGCCGGCGTCTGAGGCGAGCCGGTAGAGTAGCCCGCTGGCGATGGCAACCACACTCGAGCTCACAGCACGGACCCGCGAGGAGCGCGGGCGGCACGTGCACGCTTTGCGGCGCCACGGTCAGGTGCCCGCGATCCTCTACGGATACAACACGCCCGCGGTGGCGCTCGCGATCGACGCGCACATGCTCGAGCGCGTGTGGCACCGCGCCGGGCACAGTCATCTCATCGATCTCGCACTCGACGGAGGTCGCCCTCGCAAGGTGCTGATCCGCGAGCTTCAGGTCAGCCCTCGCACCACCCGTCTCGTCCATGTGGACCTGTTCGCGGTGAACCTCCGCGAAAAGCTCACCGTCGACATTCCGGTGGTGCCGGTAGGCGAGTCGCCGGTGGTTGCGGTTGAGAAGATCGGCGTGCTGCAGCAGATCATGGGCACCTTGAAGATCGAGTGTCTTCCCGGCGACATACCCGCGCAGCTCACCGTCGACGTCAGCGGCCTCCTCGCCATCGACGATGGTGTGCACGTGCGTGACGTGCCGCTGCCGCAGGGTGTGTCGCTGGCCCAGGGCGTCAACCCAGATGAGCTCGTCGTAAAGGTGGCGCCCGTGCGCGTCGCCGTGGAGGAGGAAGAGGAAGTCGCAGCCGAAGCGGCCGAAGAGGCTGAGGCCGCCGAGGAAGGCGCGCCTGAGGCCGGCGGCGAGGCGGCGGCGTCCGAGGAATAGCCCGGGCGCGCGCCGCTAGCATGCGCTGATGCTCGCGGACTTCTCCTGCGACACGAACCTGCCGTTCGACGCGGTCTGCCGCGCGATCAGCGCACACGACCCGACCCACGTGGCGGGACCGATCACAGAGCGCTTGATCGATTCGCTGGGCCTGTTCCTGATCATCTACATCGTCGGCCGGGTGGTGCGCCGCGTCTGCGACGCGGCGACGACCCGGGGCGTCGCCGATCGCCAGGTACGCACGCTGATCCACAACGTGGTCACGGTGGTGACGTACGTCGCCGCGACCCTGAGCGCGCTGGTGGTGGCCGGAGTGAACTTCGCGGTGCTGGTCACCGCCGCAGGCGTGGGCACGGTGGCAATCGGCCTGGCGTTCCAGGACGTGCTGCGCAACATCTTCGCCGGCATCTGGCTCCTGCTCGAGCGCTCATTTCGGCTCGGTGACAACATCACAGTGGCGGACCACTCAGGCGTGGTGCAGGACATCACGCTGCGGACCACGACGCTGCGCACCGGTGACGGCCGGCTCGCAGTGCTGCCCAATCTGACCGCGTTCAGCAACCCGGTGGTCAACTCGAGCACCTACAACCTGGTCCAGGACGTGGTGACGGTGCGGCTGCCCGCCGACGCGGATCTCGAGGCGGCGATTCGCGATGCACGCCAGGTGATCGGTTCGCTCGAATCCGTCACGCAGCAGCCGGCTCCCGCAATCCGGCCGCAGCTCGACGGCGAAGCAATGCTGCTCCAATGCAGCTACTGGCTCGACCACAACGCACACGACCCCAATGTGATCGCGGCTGAGGTTGCCCGCAACCTGTGGAAGGTGGGCCGCACCCAGGTGCCGCCTCCAAAGAACGCTTGATTCGCGCTCAGCGCTTGTCGAGCGGCACGTAATCGCGCCGTCCGCCGCCCAGGTACACCTGGCGCGGGCGGGCGATCTTCTGCTCCTTGTCGAGGAGCGACTCCTCCCATTGCGACAGCCACCCGGCGACGCGCGGGATGGCGAAGAGCACGGGGAACATGTCGACCGGAATGCCCAGCGCCTTGTAGATGAAACCGCTGTAAAAGTCGACGTTCGGGTACAGCTTGCGGGAAACGAAGTACTCGTCCTCGAGTGCGATCTTTTCCAGCTCGCGGGCTATCTCGAGCAGCGGCGAGGTGCCCGTGACACCGAGCACCTGATCGGCCATACGCTTGATCACCTGGGCGCGTGGGTCGTAGTTCTTGTACACGCGGTGCCCGAAGCCCATCAGTCGCTCCTTCCCCGCCTTGACGCCCGCGACGAACTCGGGGATGCGGTCGACCGAGCCGATGCGCTCCATCATGCGCACCACCGCCTCGTTCGCCCCACCGTGCAGCGGGCCGTACAGGGCTGCGACCGCCGCCGCAGTCGCGGAGTACGGATCCGGGTGTGAGGAGCCCACCGAGCGCATCGCGTTCGTCGAGCAGTTCTGCTCGTGGTCGGCGTGCAGGATGAACAGCACGTCGAGGGCGTGCTCGATCTCCGGCACCGGTCGATACTTCTGCTCCACCATCTTGAACATCATGTTCAGGAAGTTGCCCGCGAACGAGAGATCGTTGTCCGGATAGTTGAAGGGAAGCCCGATCGAATGCCGGTATGCGAGCGCCGCGAGCGTGGGCATCTTCGCGATGAGCCTGTAGATCGAGATGCGCCGCTGCTCCTCGTCGTAGATCTGGGTGGCGTCCGGATAGAACGTCGAGAGTGCGCCGACCGTCGAGAGCAGGATGCCCATCGGATGCGCGTCATGATGGAAGCCGTCGATGAACTTCTTCACGTTCTCATGCACGAGCGTGTGGATGGTGATGTCGTGACGCCACTCCGCCTCCTGCTGCGCGTCGGGCAGCTCCCCGTGGACCAGCAGGTATGCCGTCTCGAGATACGTGCTTTGTTCTGCCAGCTGCTCGATGGGATACCCGCGGTACAGCAGGATGCCCTGGTCGCCGTCGATGAACGTGATGGTGCTGGTGCACGAAGCGGTGTTCATGAACGCAGGGTCGTAGAGCATCAGTCCGTGATCGGCATCGCCGGCCGTCAGCTGCTCGAAGGCGGTGGCGCGAACGGCCCCGTGCTCGATGGGAATCTCGACGGTCTTCCCAGTGCGATTGTCTCGAACGGTCAGGGTGTCAGGCATGGTCGGCAGTCTGCCACGCGGGGGATGGCGCCGCCATGGCGGCGGGCGTGCTACCGTTCCGGCCGCCATGCGCGGGGAGGACTGACACGGCGCAGCGGATCGTCCTCGTACGGCATGGTGAGACGGAGTGGAGTCGTGACGGACGTCACACCGGCCGCAGCGATGTTCCGCTCACCGAGGCGGGCAGGGCTGCAGCCGTGCGCCTGCGTACGCCGCTTGCCGGATGGGAGTTTGGTGCGGTGTTCGCGAGTCCGATGTCACGCGCGAGGGAGACGTGTGAGCTCGCCGGCTTCGGGGAACGCGCGGTGGTGATCGACGATCTCTCCGAATGGGACTACGGCGAGTACGACGGTCTCACCGTCGAGGAGGTGCAGCGACACCGCCCCGGTTGGCTGCTGTGGCGCGACGGCCCGGTGGGAGGCGAGACCCTCGCCGCCGTCGCATCTCGGGCTGATCGTGTCATCGCGCGGGCACGTAGCGCTGATGGCAACGCGTTGCTGTTCTCGCACGGGCACTTGTTGCGCGTGCTCGCTGCGCGATGGCTGGAGATGGCGCCCGCTGCGGGACAGCGCTTCTTTCTGGCCACCGCATCGCCGTCTGTACTCGGATACGAGCACGAGTGGACCGTGATCCGCCGCTGGAACGAGAGCACGACGTGAGCTCGAGGATCGGTATTGTGCTCGGCGCAGGGGGCGCGATCGGGCGCGCCTTCCACGCGGGTGTGCTCGGCGCTCTCGACGTCGCCGCCGGCATCGACGCACTCGCCGAGAAGCTCGCGTCGATCACGTTCATCGCCGGCGCGGGGTCGTTCGCCGACAAGTCGGATCGCCTCGTCGAGCTCGTCCAGGAGCTCGGCGGCGACGGGACGGCGGTGCAGGCGGCCAAGCTCGCGAAGGCCGACCAGGCGGCCGAGCTGGTGCGCGAGTTCCTGCCCGATGCGCAAATCACCTTCGACAAGGAGACCGGCGGCAAGGAGCTCTCGGGCAATTACCTGATCGACAACACCCGCCTGGTGCAGGAATTCGGCGTGCAGTACCGCCCCTACCGCGAGCGCGTCTTGCAGATCATCAACGACATCCGCCGCGAGGAGGGCCTGCCGCTGGTCAGCGACCGGTAGATTCTGATCACGCCGCCTGCGCCATCGGCAGGATCGGCGCGTCGGCGTCGCAGCGCTGGCCGGCGCGCAGGCAGAACAGCGGGTGCAGCATCCGCTCGGCAATGACTTCGGTGCCCTCGTTGTCGCGCAATACCCAGCGGCCGCGCTCGTCGGCAAGCACGGAAACGTCGGCGACGACGCCCGGCCGCAGCGTCCCGATCTCGTCCCCGAGACCGAGCATCGCGGCGGCGTTGCTCGTCACCATCGGCACGATTGTTTCGAGCGAGACGCCGCAGGCCAAGAGCCCGGTCATCGCCGAGGTCAGGCTGAAATTGGCGGTGCCGGCAAACA
>Ga0209689_1001932_pt1 | contig 15518 bp, 16 predicted proteins | sample GraSoiAngelo_149_FD_187119 | JGI IMG/M metagenome (GOLD analysis project Ga0209689, IMG submission 187119) | Grasslands soil microbial communities from the Angelo Coastal Reserve, California, USA - 14_1009_09_30cm (SPAdes) (version 2) | ecosystem: Environmental > Terrestrial > Soil > Grasslands ...
TCGTCGTCGCCGAGCTGGACCGCGCCGGGGCCGAGCGCACCGCCGCCGAGGTGAAGGGGCTCGGGCGCCGCGTCAGCGTCGTGCCGACCGACGTCACGCGACGCACCGACCTCGCGGCCATGACGGAGCGCACGCGTGCCGAGTTCGGGCGGATCGACATCCTCGTGAACAACGCCGGCATCTACCGCGCCGCGGCGCCCCTCGACGTCACCGAGGCGCACTGGGACGCGGTGATGAATGTCAACGCCAAGGCGGTGTTCTTCGCCTGCCAGGCGGTGCTGCCGCTGATGATCGCGCAGAAGCGCGGCAGTATCGTGAGCGTCGCGTCGATGGCGGGCAAGATCGGCAATCGCAACAACCTTCCGTACAACGCCAGCAAGGCCGCCGTGATCAGCATCACCAAGAGCCTCGCGCTCGCCCACGCCAAGGACGGTGTCCGGGTGAACTGCGTCTGCCCCGGCTTCGTGGAGACCGACATGTGGACGGTCGTCGCGCGCGAGCAGGGCGCCCTGATGGGCTTGGCGCCCGAGGAGTTCACCCGGCAGCGCGCCGCCCAGGTGCCGCTCGGGCGGATGGAGCGTCCCGACGACGTGGCCAACGTGATCGGCTTCCTCGCGTCGGGCAAGTCGGGCTACATGACGGGCCAGGCGCTCAGCGTCGACGGCGGCCTGGTGATGCATTGAGCGCACAGGTCCCGCGACAGGAGAACGCGATGAGTGAAACGTCGAAGCTCCTGCTGGAGAAGGACGGGCCGATCGGCTGGATCGTCTTCAACCAGCCGGACAAGCGAAACGCCGTGAGTCAGGAGATGTGGCAGCGCATGCCCGACTACGTGCACGATCTGGCCGCCGACGACGCCATCCGGGTGGTTGTCCTGCGCGGGGCCGGTGAGCAGGCGTTCGTCGCCGGCGCCGACATCTCACAGTTCAAGGAGCGCCGCCGCAACATGGCCGACGAGGCGGAGTACCGGCAGATCTCCGCGCGCGGGCAGGACGCCCTCGCGACACTGACGAAGCCCCTCCTGGCGATGATCCACGGCTACTGCGTGGGCGGCGGCGTCAGCATCGCCATCACCTGCGACCTCCGGATCGCGTCGGACGATGCGCGGTTCGGCATTCCCGCGGCGCGGCTCGGGCTCGGCTACCACTACCACGGCATGGAGAAGCTGATGGCGCTGGTCGGGCCGGCCTCCACGAAGGAGATCTTCTTCACCGCGCGCACCGACTGGAGCGCCCAGGACGCGCTCCGCATGGGGCTCGTCAACCAGGTCGTGCCGAAGGCGGAGCTGGAACCGTTCACGCGCGACTACGCCCTGAGGATCGCCCGGAACGCGCCGCTCACGCTCCGCTCCGCCAAAGCGACCGTCGAGCAGCTCGGGCGGCCCGCCCCCGAGCGCGACCTCGTCCTGCTCGATCGGCTGATCGCCGAGTGCTTCAACAGTCAGGACTATCAGGAGGGCGTGCGAGCCTTCTCCGAAAAGCGCCACCCGAAGTTCCTGGGCCGCTGACGTCGGCGTCGGTTCCCTCCCGTGGTAGCGTATAGTACGGCGGCATGAGCCAACCCCCGCGTTTCGTCACGCTGCCCGAGATTCGCCGTGCCGCTCGCGAGCGCCTGCCGCGCGAGGTGTGGAACTTCGGCGACGGCGGCGCCGAGACGGAGACGACGCTCCGCCGCAACCGCCGCCACCTCGACCGCCTCGCGATCCAGCAGCACGTCCTCGTCGACGTCCGCCAGATCGACCTCCGCACGAGCCTCCTCGGCGTGCCCCTCGCGTGGCCGGTGTCGGTCGCGCCCATGGGCGGCCTCATCCTGTTCCACCCCGAGGGCGACGTGGAGATGGCGCGGGGGGCGGCCAAGGCCGACACCCTCCAGTGGCTCTCCGGCGCCACCGGGTGGCCCGTCGAAGAGGTCGCCAAGGCCGGCGCGGCGCCGCAGATGTTCCAGCTCTACCACCACGGAGATCGCGGGTGGGTCGGTGAGCTGCTCGCGCGCGTCGAGGCCTCCGGGTACCTGGCGGTCGCCCTCACCGTGGACGTGCAGCTCTACGGTCGCCGCGAGCGCGACATCCTCGCGCGCTGGAGCCCGCGCAAGGCCATGGAGATCGCGCCCAACCCGCGCGGGCCGACCCCCGAGTACCAGGCGCGTCTCACGTGGGACGACGTCCTGTGGCTGATGAAGACGACGAAGCTCCCGGTGGGGCTGAAGGGGATCATGACGGTGCGCGACGCCCGCCGCGCCGCGGACATGGGGGTGCGCCTGATCTGGGTCTCCAACCACGGCGGTCGTCAGCTCGACCAGACGCAGTCGACCATCGACGCGCTGCCCGCCATCGCCGACGCCGTGGGCGATCGCGTCGACATCGTGGTCGACGGCGGCTTCGCGCGCGGGACCGATGTGGTGAAGGGGCTGGCGCGCGGGGCGAAGGTGGTGGCGGTCGGGCGAGCCGCCCTCTGGGGTCTCGCCGCCGACGGCGCCGCCGGCGTTGCCCGTGCCCTCGAGATCCTGCGTGAGGAAGTCCGCACGACGATGGGCCTCGCGGGCCGTACGCGGATCGCCGACCTCACGCGCGACTTGATCTTCAGAGTCGATTGAGATAGCAACGCCAGGGGACGCGGCCATGGCGACGACACCGGCGGTCACGAGCGAGCGAGGGTTTGCTGCCGAGTACGCCCGACTCGAGGAGCGGATCCTCGCGCGCGATCAGATTGCCGCCAGCCAGGTGCTGTACGGGCTCCTGAAGCAGGGACGGCCCGTCACGGAGATCGTGGGTGAGACGGTACGGATCCACGCCCCGTACACCCACGTCCCCTACCATCAGCGGCTCGACGACGGCGTGGTCAAGTTCGTCAACAACGACCACTGCCTGCTGAGCGAGCGGGTGGGCCTGCCGCTCGCGTCACTGGTCCACCCCGAGCTCTCCCTGCTGCCTCTGGCGCAGTCGGTCTGGTACATCCCCACCGGCCTCGACCCGTGGAATCAGCTCCTGGGACGGGCGCCGGGCCACTACACGCGCCTGTACGAGATCGCGGTGAATCAGGAGCCGCCGGCGCCCGAGGTGCATTGGCCGGACGCGGAGCCGCTCCACATCGAGGGCGCGCTCGGCGAGCGCCTCAACCACTGGCTCACGCTCGTCCAGCGCGGCGAAGTGCTCACGTCGTACCGGGTGTTCCTCGGGCTGATGGCCGACGCGCCGAACCGGCGGCAGGTGCTCGCCCATCTCGCCTTCGCCGGGCTGATCGACGTCCAGGATCGGATGCTCCACAACCGCTCCTACACGACGGGCCACAAGGCCTACCGCGCCCGCGCCACCATCGAGCTCGGCCGTGCCCTGGGCTGGGAGAGGGTGCCCAGCGTGCTCTACGCCGGCGTCCCGGACATCGCGGTGGGCCCGCGCTGGTACTCGACCTACGAGATGGGCTCGAACGTGGTCCAGAACGTGCTCGACGGCCGCGATGCGGAGCTCCTCCGTCAGGACACGCCCCTCACCGCGGCCGAGGAGGCCATGGTGATCGAGCTGATCACCCGCCAGCGGGAGCCCTCCGTGATCGACGCGCTCGTGGCGCTCCTCAAAGCGGGCCGGAGCCCGCGCCGGATCCTCGACGCGATCCAGGTGGCCGCGGCCGAGGTCATCCTCGAGACGGGACACCCGAACAACTTCTCGATGTCGCAGCACGGCTACGAGTACTGCAACACGCTCGGGTGGTTCTACGATACGTTCGAGCACCCGCGGCGGCTTCCGCTCCTGTTCGTGGCGGCCGCCTTCATCAACCGGGCGGCCGAGCACCAGGCCAACACGCCGAACAACGGCCGGAAGGCCATCACGCCGCCTCCAGGCGCGGAGTCCTGGTCGTCGCGCCAGCTGCTCGAGAGGCTGGACGCGGCGCTCCTCGCGCTCAGGCCCGACGAGGCGGTTGCCCTGACCGCGGCCCATCTGAAGGCGGGCTTCGACCGAGCCCCGCTGGTCCAGGTGCTGGCCACCGCGGCCTGCAAGCTCGGGAACGACCCCCACAACCAGGAGCTGGGGCTCTGCCTGTTGGAGGACTTCCTCCACACCCGGGCCACCGACCGCGATCGGTTACTCCTGGCCAGCGCCCAGCACACCGCCGGGCACCGCAAGTACGGCGACCCGCTGGAGGCCTACCGGCGCTTCACCGAGGCATTGGGACTGAACACGGGGTAGTCCGTTCGATTGCTGGCGTCCGCCACGTCGAGCAAGACGGTTCGGTATATGACACCCGTGTCAGTCTGCGTGCACCCCATCGCACGGCGTGGGCCTGGTCGGCGCGGAAAAAATTCGGGTTGTCGGGGGCTTAAACGCCGCTGGACGCGACAGCCGCTTCTGGCACGGCCGGTGCACGGCGGCCACGGATCGGTGGAGTCCGAGGACGTGCAAACCCCCGACGATGAAGGAGGCCGGATGCGCCCTCGAGAATTAGTGTCGACCGCCCGTGTCGTCCTGTGCGCCGTCGTCGCCCTGTCCGGCTGCAAGACCGTTTCGCCGCCAGCCGATCGCTTGAGCCAGCTCATCGCCAAGGGGAGAGACCTGTTCTTCAACGAGACGTTCGCGGGCAACGGGCGTACCTGCGGCACCTGCCATCCGGCGGAAAACAACTTCACCATCGATCCGGCATTCATCGCCACGCTCCCGAAGGACAATCCCCTGTTCGTCGCCGAGTTCAACCCGGACTTGAAGGAGAACTTCGAGAATCCCGCGCTGATGCGCGAGTTCGGGCTGATTCTCGAAAATCTGGATGGCTTCGACGATCTCAAGAACAAGTTCGTCATGCGGGGGGTGCCGCACACCCTCGGTCTCCGGACCTCGGTGCAGAGCCCGGGCGGGCCGCGCACCGGGTGGTCTGGCGACGGGGCGCCGGGGGACGGGTCACTCCGGTCCTTCGCGACCGGCGCGGTGATTCAGCATTTCACCAAGACCCTGAACCGGATTCCTGGTGTCGACTTTCGCCTGCCCACGGGTGAGGAGCTCGACGCCCTGGAGGCCTTCCAGCTGTCCCTGGGGCGGCAGCAGGACCTCGCGCTGCCCCTGCGGCTCAAGGGCACGGTGCCCAAGCGAGGGCAGGAGATCTTCCTCGACAACAAACTCGGCAAGTGCAATATCTGCCATGTGAATGCGGGGGCGACGGCCAACTTCCCTGGTCGGGGCAGCCTCGGGAATGCCAACTTCAACACCGGTGTGGAGGATCTGCCCGATCAGCCAGCTCGCCTGACGGGCAAGCGGGTCCCGCCTGACGACGGGTTCCGCTCGCCGGGCGACGGCACGTTCAACATTCCGCCGCTGGTGGAGGCGGCGGACACCGGGCCGTTCTTCCACAACAATGCCATCGAGACCATCGAAGGCGCGGTCGGCTTCTACGACGGCGAGGCGTTCAACAATTCTCCGGCGGGCCAAGCGCTGGCGAAGATCGACCCCAAGGGCAAGGGTATCGAGCTCGATGGGACGCAGATCGTGGCGATCGCCGCCTTCCTGCGGGTCATCAACGTGCTCGAGAACATCCGACAAAGCATCGAGCTGCTGGAGACGAGCCGCGCCGTATCCTCCACGGAGCGAGCGGGACTGCTCGCCCGCGCCGCTCGCGAGACGGACGACAGCATCCGGGTGCTGAGGGGCGGCGGCCTTCACGCGGAGGCCGTCGCCCACCTCCGGGAGGCACGGCGGCTCGAGGACAAGGCCGTCCGGAGTCTCTTCTTCGGACGGCGGTACGCGCAGGAGGCGATCCGAGAGCAGAAGAAGGCGAGAGCGTTCCTCGTCGAATGAGGGACTTGAGGGGGAGCGTATGACCATCCGGAGATTCGTCGTCGCGCTGGTCGGGATGAGCGTGCTCCTCGGGGGCGGCCCACCGGCGCCCTCCGCGCAAGAGATGACCGAGCAGTTTATTCCGGTCGGGCAGTCGCCCGGGCTGTCCGGGAAATACACCGTCATCGGGAAGCTTCAGTCCGTCAACGCGCGGGAGCAGATCTGCTCGGTCGCCAGCGCCGTCGGGATCGTGAACGCAAAGATCACGGAGCGGACGAAGATCTGGTTGGACCGGAGCCTGCTTCGGCAGCCGAACGTGAAGGGGACGATCGCCGACCTCAAGCCGGGCTTGACGGTCGAGGTGAAGCCCGAAGGCCACCAGAGCGGGGCCCCGAGCGGCCCCGCCGAGTGGATCAAGGTACAGGTCGCGGCGTCCCCTTGAACACGGGGTAGTCCGTCCGGTCGACGAGCGCCGCGTCCCCCTCCGTGGGGAGCTGCTCGGCGTAGTTCTGCGCCGCGTCGATGTCCGTCTCCCACACCTGCCGCGGCAGCTCGTACAGCACCTCGATGCCGTGACCGTCGGGATCGGAGATGTAGACGCTGTGGGTCATGCCGTGATTGACCCGCCGGTGGAACGGCACGCCCTTGTCCCTGAGGAACGCGAGCTGCTTGAGCCAGGACTCCCGGTCGGGCCAGGCGATCGCCACGTGGTTCAGCCCCACGTGGCTCGGCATGAGGTCCCACGGCTCACGGGCGGCGCCCTCGGCCCGGGGCGCCTCGGCCAGCGCGAGGTCGTGGTGGGTCACACCGCCACGGGCGTCGAGGCCGCTGTAGAAGCGCATCTTCGGCCGCCGCCGTCCGGGGACTTGCTTGAGCTCGGCGACGCACCGGAAGCCCACGATCTCGGTCCAGAACCGGTGCGAGACCTCGAGGTCGCGCACGTTGAGGACCACGTGGTTGATCCCGCGCGGTGGCTGGGCGTGCGGCGGCGCTGCGGGTGTGTCCGCATCATGGTTCTGCATGGTCTCCTCCGTCCTCACAGGAGCTCCGGGATCACCCACTGGGGCCGCCGGCCGGCGGCGACCCGCTGGATGTTGTCGAAGCCGTTCCGGAACCGTGCCGTCCAATTCTCCCACGTCGGCCCGGCGGAATGGGGCGTGAGCGTGACGTTCGGCAGCGCGAAGAGGGGATGATGCGGCGGCGGTGGCTCCTCGACCAACACGTCGAGCCCGGCCCCCGCGATCTGCCCAGTCGTCAACGCCTTCAGGAGCGCCTCCTCGTCCACGACCGGCCCTCGGCAGGTGTTGATCAGGATCGCGCCCGGCTTCATCATCGCGAGCTCGCGCGCGCCGAGGAGGCTTCGCGTCGTGTCGTCGAGGGGCACGTGCAGGCTCACGACGTCCGAGGTGCGGAGGAGCTCGGCGAAGAGGACGAACCGGACCCCGAGGGCGTCCTCCTGGTCCTCGGTGAGCCGCGCGATGTCGTAGTACTGGACGTCCATGTCGAACGCCGCCGCTCGCCGGGCGACCTTCTTGCCGATGTTGCCGAGGCCGACGATGCCGAGCGTCTTGCCCGCGAGCTCGAAGACGCGCGTCTCGGCCAGGTTACCGGTTCGCCACTTGCCGGCGACGACGTCGTTGTGGAGCCTGACGAGCCGCTTGAGGACGGCGAGCATGAGCATCAGGCTGTGCTCGGCCACGGCGATCGCGTTGGCGCCGCCGTTGTTGGCCACGGGCACGCCCGCCTTGCGCGCCGCCTCCACGTCGACGCGATCGTACCCGGCGCTCAGGAGCTGGACCAGCCGGAGGTTCGGCGCCGCCCGGAAGAATTCCCCGCCCATCTGTCGGGCCAGGCCCAGGTAGTACTCGGCATCCGCCGCCGCCTGGTAGAACTCGGGCGTGCCGGGGTCGGCGACCACGAGCTCGAAGGCCGCCGGTGTCAGGGACCGCGCGATGTCGAGGATCACCTCGGGTTGGCGAGGGGCGAAGAGGATCTTGGCGGCCATGCCTGGCTCCTCAGGCCGGCGCCAGCACTTCGAGCTGTGCGCGCTGAGCGGCCGCGGTCAGACGCCGGTCGTAGGTCACGACGGCCTGAAGGTCTTCGCGGATCGACAACGCGGTGGCCAGGTGGATGGCGTCGAGCGTCCTGAGCGCGGCGGGATCGAGCGCCGCCGCCCCCGCGAGGACACGGCGATCGATGTCCACGAGATTGATCCGGGCAAGAACGTCTCGGGCCCGCCGGCGCGCGCCCGCGCTGAAGCCGGCTCGGCGCAGGGCGCGCGGCACCTCGGCAAGGGACAAGGCACTCGACACCCGGACCGGCCACGCCCGGAGGAGCTGCAGCAGCGCTGGTGACTCAGGCTCGGCCACGACCAGCTTCACCAGCGCCGAGGCGTCCAGGTAGAGCACGGTTATCCGCGCTCCTCCCGAAGCCGGGCGAGCGCACGGCTGGCTCGGCGTGTTGGGCGCCTCCCGAGCGGCGGACCCAGCGCGAGGACGTCGCCGTCAGCCGCCCTTGCCCTCCCGGCGGCGACGAGGCGCTCCAGCAAGGTTGACCTGGCGGGAGCCAGGACAGCGACCCGATGCCCGCGTTCGTTCACCTCGAGTGTCTCACCCCGTTTGACCCGTTTGAGGTAGACGCTGAGGTTCTGACGAAGCTCACGGACGCCGACCTCGCCTCTGGGGTCTTTCATGTAGCACATGGTAGCACATAGCAACTACGCGAGCGGGATCGTGGCCGTGACGCAGGGTCGGTCGCCGAGGACGCGCGTGGTGTGCCCGCGGCCCGTCGTGTCCTCGACCAGCCGGGCGTCGCCCGGGCCGAAGACGTGCTTCCCGCCGTCGCCCAGGCCGATCTCGAGCTGGCCGGAGAGCACGATGACGAACTGGCGGCGCGGGGCCGGGTGCCAGTCGAGGTACTGGCCGATCGGCCACTCGCGGAAACTGATCTGCGTCGTCGCGAGCCCCTTCGTCCACTCCGGTGTCCGGCCGAGGTCGACCGGCTCGAGGCGCGACTGCCCGTCTAGACCCGTGTAGAGCCGGAACGTTCCCATCCAGGCCTCCCGTCGGTACCGGCTGAGTCAACCGGATGCTAGCACACGCTGCAAGAAGCCCGCGGGCCAGTGCTATGCTCCCGACCAGGATGAATTTCCTGCGCCCGCTGGATCGTTATCTGCTGGTCAAGGGGTTGCGGCTGCACGTCCTGGACTGGGGCGGCGACGGTCGCACGCCCCTCCTGCTCCTGCACGGCTTCACGGGGCATGCGCACGCGTGGGACACGCTCAGCATCGCGCTGCAGCCCCACGTTCACGTCTACGCTCTCGACGCGCGCGGCCACGGCGACAGCGACCCGGCCGATACCTATACCGCCGCCGCGGCCTTCGACGACATCTCGGGCGTCGTCGACCAGCTCGGCCTGACCTCGTGCGTCCTCGTCGGACTCTCGATGGGGGGTCGCAACGCGATGTACTTCGCCTCCAAGCGGCCGGAGCGCGTCCAGAAGCTGGTCGTCGTCGACATCGGCCCGGAGGTGAGCGCGCGCGCCACGGCGGCCGTGTCGGGACCTCCCGAGCCCGACACGTGGGAGAGCATCGAGCAGGCCGCGCAGCACCTGTATCGGGCGAACCCGTATCCCGGCATCCACTATTACCGTTGGGTCGTCTCGCACAGTCTCCGGACGCGCGCCGATGGCGCCCTGGTGTGGGCGTGGCATCCGAGCGTCAAGACGCGCCGCACCCAGTCGGACGTCGACTGGTGGGCCGTCCTGCGCGCCATCACGTCGCCCACCCTCGTCCTGCGTGGTGAGGGAAGCCACGTGCTCGACCGTGACGTCGCAGAGCGGATGGCGAAGGAGCTCCCGCGCGGCCGATTCGTCGAGATCCCGCGGGCCGTCCACACGCTCCACGAGGACAACCCCGAGGCGGTGCTGGCGGCGCTGAGGGACTTTCTCGGGTTCTGAGCGATGCGACCACGCGCCGGCGCAGGAGGTCCTGACGCATGAAGCTCGTCCGTTACGGACGCGCCGGGGCGGAGAAGCCCGGCCTGATCGACGAGGACGGCGCCGTGCGCGACCTGTCGCGGGCGGTCGAGGACATCACGCCGGACCTGCTCTCACCCGCGGGCCAGAGGCGCCTGCGCGCGACGCGGACGGCGCGGCTCCCCCTGGTCCGCGGCCGGCCCCGGCTCGGCGCTCCGCTCTCGGGCATCGGCAAGATCGTCTGCATCGGTCTGAACTACACGGACCACGCCCGCGAGGTGGGCCTGCCGCTGCCGACGGAGCCGCTGCTCTTCATCAAGGCGACCAGCGCCATCAACGGTCCCGGAGACCCGATCGTCAGACCGCGCGAGGCCGTCAAGCTCGACTACGAGGTCGAGCTGGGCGTCGTGATCGGGCGCGACGCGCGGAACGTCAGTGAGGCGGACGCGCTCGGGCACGTCGCGGCCTACTGCATCGTCGACGACGTCTCCGAGCGCGCGTTCCAGATGGAGCACGGAGGGACAACCACGAAGGGCAAGAGCGCCGACACCTTTGCGCCGATCGGGCCGTGGCTCGTCACGGCCGACGAGGCGCGCGACCCCCAGGCCCTCCTGCTGTGGACGACGGTCAACGGCGAATCACGCCAGCGCGGCAGCACCGCCAACATGATCTTCCCGGTCCGCCAGCTCGTCGCCTACGTGAGCCGCTTCATGTCGCTCCGGGCCGGCGACATCGTCTCGACCGGCACGCCGGCCGGTGTCGCCCACGGGATGAAGCCGCCGCGCTACCTCCAGCCCGGCGACGTCGTCGAGATGGGTATCACGGGGCTCGGCGTGCAGAAGAACCGCGTCGTCAGCCGATGACGCGTCCACCCATGACGCGGATCGTGTCGCCGGTGACGTACGCGGAGGCGTCGGAGGCGAGGAACACACAGGCGTCGGCGATCTCCTCCGGCCGACCGAGCCGGCGGAGCGGGATCTCCTTGAGCTGCTCCGGCGCGCCCGGCGGCGACTGGCGGAATTCCGGGTACCACTCGGCGTAGCGCCGCTCGGTGTCCATGGAGCCGGGCACGACCATGTTGGCGCGGATGCCGAATGGCCCGAGCTCGGCGGCGAGCGCGCGCACCAGGCCGAGCAGCCCGGTCTTGGCGGCGGTGACCGCCGCCGTGTTCGGCCGCCCGGTCAGGCTCGACTGCCCGCCGATCGCGATGATGCTGCCCCGCTTCCGCTCCTTCATCGCGGGCACGACGGCGCGCGCCAGATAGAATGCCGAGTGGAGGTTGACCGCGAGCACGCGGTGCCAGTCGTCGAGCGACGTCTCGGTGACGGGCGTGTGCGGCCGGATCGCCGCGTTGCACACGAGGACGTCGATGGCTCCCAGCTCGGCGAGCCCCTGCCCGACCATCGAGTCCACGGCCGTGGCGTCGGCGACGTCGGCGAGGACGGGGACGGCGCGCACGCCCGCCTTCCGACACTCGGAGGCGACGCCCTCCAGCTCGTCGCGATTCGCGCGCGTGTTCAGCACGAGGTCCGCACCCTCGGTCGCGAACGCCAGCGCGATCGCCCGGCCGATGTTGCGGCTCGCGCCGGTGATGAGCGCGGTCTTGCCCCTGAGCCTCATTCCTCCACGCTCCACCTCGAGCGTCAGGTATCCCGCTCCGGCCCCCGCAACGTCGCCCCGCCGTCGACGACCAGCGTCTGGCCGGTGACGTAGCGCGCGTGATCCGAGAGCAGGAAGCGCACGGCGCGGCCCACGTCCCAGCCGGTGCCTTCGATCCCCAGGAGGGAAGCCTTGCGCCGCCGCGCGCGGGCCTCTTCGCTCATACCGCGCTGATAGACCATGGGTGTATACACGGGTCCAGGCGCGACACAGTTGACCCGGATCCCGTCGGGACCGTGATCCACGGCCATGGCTCGCGTGAGCGCGATGACCGCGCCTTTCGAGGCGGAGTACGCGGTGAGGCCGCGCGGGCGCAGCGCGGAGATCGACGACACGTTGACGATCGCGCCGCCGCCCGCTCTGATCATCGCGGGGATGGCGTGCTTGGCCACCAGGAACATGGTCTCGACGTTGACCTGCATGACCCGGCGCCAGGTCTCCTGGCTCTCTTCGACCACGGAGCCCCGGCTGCCGATGCCGACATTGTTGTCGAGGAGGTCGAGCCGGCCGAAGCGATCGAGCGCCGCCTCGACCATCGCCCTGCAATCCTCGGGTTTGGTGACGTCGGCCTCGCACCCGATCGCCTTGCCACCGAGCGCTTCGATCATCGCCACCGTCCGCGCCGCGAGCTCCGCGGCACGATCGACGACGACGACGCGCGCTCCGGCTTTGGCCAACAGGATCGCCGCGGCGCGCCCGTTGCCGATGCCGTCCCCCGCGGCGCCGCCTCCGGTCACGATGGCGACCTTGCCGTCGAGCCCCCAGTCGTCCGGTACGTCAAGCGGTGAGTCCACGAGCAGCTACGGCAGCAGATCGGCGACAGCGATCAGCGTTGACGGCAGCGCGAGGGGGACGACGACGGCCGGAGGCACTCGTGTCTCCAGCGATCGGTACCGCCATCCGTAGGGCGCCGACGGGTCCGGCCGTGGATCGCGATACACCTCCAGGAGACGATCGATGAGGTTCACGATCCAGTAGTCCGGAACACCTGCCCGTGCGTAGAGGCTACCCTTGTGTTCGCGGTCGAAGGCGAGACTCGAATCGGCCACCTCCACGGCAAGCGCCGGACGTGCCGGGTGAGACTCACGATAGTCGGCGCGGATTCCCGGTACCACGACCAGATCGGGTTCGGGCGCGGACTCGTCGTCAAGCGCCACCGGCATCTGAGCTCTCACCATCCAGCCCGGCGGGAGAATGGCCCTCAGCGCATCATCGGCGGCGCCGACGGCAGTAGCGTGGTAGCTGCTCTGGGGCTCGGCGACGACGACCTGGCCTCCGATCAGCTCCACGGGATCACTCTGGAACAGGCACAGGTCCACGAGACGCTCGTACTCGACTCGCTTCCAGCGGCGGAGAGTCAGTGGTGACTGTGTCATGCCGCCACCTTACCGGGCTCCGGTCGAGTGATCAACGTCGGCTCGCGGATACGGCGAATCGCCGGGCCGGAGCCACTCCGCGGGGGAGCTAGTAGTCGTCGGGGCCGGAGGTGCCGACCCAGCCCGTCTCCGAGACGTCGACGATGACCCCATCCGGGCCGCTGTACTTCACCTCGACGTTGCCTTCGTGTCGCCGGCCCTGTCCCACGCCGAGCGCCTCGTTGATGTCGTCACGGCGCGGGGCGCCGGCCTCTGCCAACTTCTCGGCGATCGCCTCGAGGCTTTCGACCTGGAAGCCGATATGGTGGATGCCGCTGTAACCCTTGCCTCGCTCGGCCCCGGCCACCTGATCGTTCTTGAAGTTGAGGATCGCCAGGTTGAGATCGCCGTCGCTGAGGTAGTAGCCCGTGGCGCCGGGGCTGTTCACCCTGGCGATCTCCTTCATGCCGAAGACGTCGATGTAGAACTTCGCAGTCTTGTCCACGTCCTGGGTCGAGATGGCGATGTGCTTGATCTTCGGCATGGCCTGTCTCCTCTGTCGATGGTGCGCGCCGGTCTCGCGTGCCTGCCTGGAAGGGTAGGCCAAAGACGCCCGAAACGCCAGGATATTGACCCTCGCCCACGACCGTGGTGTCCTTGACGACTCATGCCACGCACCGTGCACGCCCTCGCGCTCGTCAGCGCCCTCTGCTCGGCGGGCGCCACGATCTTCATCCGGCAGGGCCTCCGCGGCCGCGGCCCCTACACGGGCTTCTGGATCAACCTCGTCGTCGGAACCGTCGGCCTCTGGGCCGCCGTGCTCCTGACGGGCGGGTTCGGTCACCCGTCCGCGGCCGGGGTCGCGTTCTTCGTCCTCGCGGGCCTCATCGGCACCGTGGCCGGCCGGCTCCTGAGGTTCGTGAGCATCGACAAGGTCGGCGCCTCCGTCGCCGCCTCCCTCATCAACCTGCACCCGCTCGTCGCCACCGGCGTGGCCATCCTGCTGCTCGGCGAGCGCGTCACCGCGCCCATCCTGGCGGGCACGGTGGTCATCGTGCTCGGGACGACTCTCCTCTCCGTCGGCGGGCAGCGGACCGGGTTCCGGCCGTGGCAGATCACGCTTCCGCTGCTGTCGGCCACCTGCTTCGGCGTCGTCGCCGTGCTGAGGAAGCTGGGCCTGAGCGAGACGGGCGCCGTCCTGGGCTCCGCCATCAACATCACGACGGCCCTGGTCGCGTTCACCGGCTTCCTGCTCGCATCCGGCGACCGCGACGCCTTGGCGTGCCGGGGCCGGAGCCTCGCCTACTTCGTGGCCGCGGGCGTCGCGGAGAACGGCGCCGTGTTCCTGAACGTCGTGGCGCTCAGCCTGGGCGCCGTGAGCGTGGTGGCGCCGCTCTACGGGACGGCGCCGATCTTCGTCCTGTTCTTGTCGTTTTTCTTCCTGAGAGGCGTCGAGACGCTGAGCACGCGGCTGGTCCTGGGAACGCTCCTGATCGTGCTCGGGGTCTACCTCATCACCGCCTTGTCGTGGCGCTAGTGTCCCGTCCTCGAGGTGATGTTAAGCGTCCGCCAGCGCACGGCGCCGGGGCCGACGGGCAGGTGCGGCAGGGATCGCGGGCCCACGCGGCACGCGTGCGCTGCTCCGTTGCGGCTGGGCTCCACCTGGGGACGCGTGGTCCGTTGCCCGCGGGCGGGAACGGGTCCCGTCGACCCCTGCCGCACCTGCCCGTCGGCCCGCTGCGCGGCGCGAGCGCGGCAGTCGTTAGCATGACTTTTCAGACGGGGCGCTAGTCGGCGCACCGAGGGTCGTCAACGCTGGTATATTCCCAGCGTCGAAATCACGCGCGGGAGGGAACCGTGAAGATCCTCTTCTTCGACGACTTCAAGTTGGGCGTGCTCAACGGTGACACGGTGATCGATGTGTCGCAAACGGTGCAGGGGATTCCACACACCGGCCCCCACGACCTGATCAATGGGCTGATCGCGCGCTTCGCCGACTACAAGAACCCCTTGTTAGACCAGGTCGACCGGGGCCAGGGCGTGCCGTTGAGCCGTGTGCGGATCAGGCCACCGCTGCCGAAGCCCTGCAACCTCGTCTGCATGGCCGTGAACTATATGGAGGACGGCACGCGCGCCGAGCCGGCACCGATCAACGCGTTCCACAAGTCTCCCCACGCCGTCATCGGCGACGGCGACGCCATGGTCCTGCCCGACGTTCCCGCGACCATCTTCGAGGGCGAGGCGGAGGTGGGGCTGGTCATCGGCAAGCGGGCCTCGCACGTCAGCGCCGCGCGGGCGATGGATCACGTCTTCGGGTACGTGAACTTCATCGACGGGTCGGCGCGTGGGCTCCTGCCGAGCGGCAACACCTTCTACCAGATGAAGTCGCGCGACACCTTCGCGCCGATGGGCCCCTATCTGGTGACCGCCGACGAGGTGCGCGACCCGCACCGGCTCCAGGTGAGGCTCTGGGTGAACGAAACGCTCAAGCAGAACTTCAACACGAGCGACATGGCGCACAAGATTCCTCGGTGCATCGAGTGGGTCAGCTCCATTCACACGCTCGAGCCAGGCGATGTCATAGCCACGGGCACCAACCACCGTGGCCTCAGCGCCTTCCAGCACGGGGATCTGATCGAGCTGGAGACGGAGGGGCTGGGCCGGCTGCGTCTGCACGTCCGCGACGACTTGAAGCGCACGTGGGCCCGCGAGACTCGGCTCGAGCGGCAGGAGAAGGGGCTCGAAGGGACGACGCCGCAGCTGACGGGGAAATACGC
>Ga0209689_1001935_pt1 | contig 15504 bp, 12 predicted proteins | sample GraSoiAngelo_149_FD_187119 | JGI IMG/M metagenome (GOLD analysis project Ga0209689, IMG submission 187119) | Grasslands soil microbial communities from the Angelo Coastal Reserve, California, USA - 14_1009_09_30cm (SPAdes) (version 2) | ecosystem: Environmental > Terrestrial > Soil > Grasslands ...
CCCCGACCTCACCTTCATCGCCCCCGCGAACGCGGTCCGCTACTGCGGCGCCGACCCCGTCTTCGTCGACGTCACGCCCGATCGCTGGCAGCTCGACGTCGACAAGGTCGGGCGTTTCCTCGAACGCGAATGCGAGCGCGGCGCGGACGGCACGCGCGACCGGACCACGGGAAGGCGGCTCGCGGCGATCATCCCGGTCCACCTGCTCGGGCATCCGGTGGACCTCGACCCGCTCATCGCGCTCGCCGAGCGCCATCGCCTGGCCGTCGTCGAGGACGCGACCGAGTCGCTCGGCAGCTCGTACAAGGGCCGTGCCCCGGGGACGTTCGGGATCTGCGGCTGCTTCAGCTTCAACGGGAACAAGATCATCACGAGCGGCGGCGGCGGGATGATCACGACGGCCTCGCACGACATCGCGGAGCGCGCGCGCTACCTCTCGACCCAGGCGCGCGACGACCGGCGCGAGTACGTCCACGAGTCCGTCGGCTTCAACTACCGGCTCACGAACCTGCAGGCCGCGGTGGGGCTCGCCCAGCTCGAGCAGCTCGACGCACACGTGGCGCGCAAGCGCGAGATCGCGTCCCGCTACGCGAAGGGGCTCGCGGACGTGCCCGGCGTGACCCTGCCCGGCGAGGCCCCGTGGGCACGGTCGACGTTCTGGCTCTACACGATCCTCGTCGCGCCGCCGGCGGCGCGGACCAGCCGCGAGCTCATCGCCGCGCTCGAGGCCGAGGACATCGAGGCGCGACCGGTCTGGGCGCCGCTCCACGAACAGCGTCCGTACCGCGACGCGCGGACCTTCGGCCTCGAGCACAGCGGCACGATCCACGCGCGCGCGGTGAGCCTCCCCTCCTCGGTCGACCTCGCCGCGGAGGACCAGGAACGCGTCATCGCGGCCGTGCGGCGCTCGCTCGTCGCGGTGGCGAAGAGGAGCGCCTAGCGGATGTGCGGCATCGCCGGCGTCTTCGAGCTCGACCCGCGCCGACCGGTCTCGCGAGAGGTCGTCGGCTCGATGGTCGATGCCGTGCGTCACCGCGGACCCGACGACGACGGGTTCTTCTTCGCCGACGGCATCGGTCTGGGAATGTGCCGCCTCTCGATCATCGACGTCGCCGGTGGAAAGCAGCCGCTCTGCGACGAGTCCGGCGACGTCGTCGTGATGCAGAACGGGGAGATCTACAACTACCGCGAGCTGCGCGCCGCTCTCCTTCGGAGAGGTCACCGGTTCGCGACCGAATCCGACACCGAGGTCATCGCGCATCTCTACGAGGACGCCGGGACGGACTTCGCGCGGTCGCTGAACGGCATGTTCGCGATCGCCCTGTTCGATCGCAAGCGCCGGCGGCTCGTCCTCGCGCGCGATCGCCTCGGGAAGAAGCCGCTCTTCGTCCACGCGGACGGCGAGCGCGTCGTCTTCGGTTCCGAGATGAAGAGTCTCCTCCGAACCAGGCTCTTCCGGACCGGCGTGGACCTGGGCGCGCTCCACGACTACCTGAGCTTCAACTTCGTCCCGCCGCCGGCGACGATCTTCGACGCGATCCGCCAGGTCGCTCCCGGCGCGATGCTCGTGGTCGAGGACGGCGCGGTCCAAGAGGAGCGCTACTGGGAGCTGCGCGTCGGCCAGGAGCGGCCGTGGGACCGCTCGCGTGCCGACGAGTTCCGCGCGCTCTTCCGCGACGCGGTGGCGCTCCGGCTCCGCGCCGACGTTCCGGTCGGTCTGTACCTCTCCGGCGGCGTCGACTCCTCCGCGGTCGCCTGGGCCGTGGCCGAACGGAAGCACGGGCCGACCGACGCCTTCGCGATCGGCTTCGACAGCGCCGAGTTCGACGAGACGCCGGGCGCGACGGAGGTCGCGCGCGAGCTCGGGCTCCCCCTGCACGTCCTGCGGTCGGGCGACGAGCTCCTTTCGGAGCTCCCCCGCGCGATCCGCCATGCCGAACAGCCGCACGGCGACGCGTCCTTCCTGCCGATGCTCGCGCTCGCGGGCGAAGCGAGCCGCTTCCTCAAGGTGGTGCTCACCGGCGAGGGGGCGGACGAGACGCTCGGCGGCTACGGCTGGCACGCGGCGGCGCCGTACAACACGCGCGACCCCTGGGACGCGGTCCGCGAACGGTTCGAGGGCCACGCCGTGTTCCGCCATGGCGAGAAGACCGCGCTCGAGCACGGCGCCCTGCTTAGCGCCGGACGGGACCGCGACTCCGCGACCGCGGTCCGCGACCGGCTCGAGCGCGCGCGCGGGACGGATCCGATCTCGCAGACGCTCTTCGTGGACACGACGCTGCTGCTCCCGGGGAACAACCTCGTGAAGGCGGACCGCATGGGCATGGCCTGCGGCCTCGAGCTGCGCTGCCCGTTCCTCGACTACCGCCTCGTCGAGCTCGCGTTCACGATCCCCGGCAGCGACCGGATCGCGAACGGCGAGGGCAAACGTCCGCTGCGCGAGACGCTGGCGCCGGTGCTGCCGAGCGCGGCCTCGCGCCCCAAGCGGATGTTCGGCGTGCCGCTACGCGACTGGTTCCGCTCGAGCGAGCACCCGCTGCTCCGCCTCCTGTCGGTGGACCGGCCACGGCGGCTCGATGAATGGATCGACCCGCGCGGCGTGGCTCGGCTCCTCGAGGAGCACCGCTCGGCGGCGGCCGACCACACGCGAAAGCTGCGCGCGCTGCTCGCGCTCGCGGTGTGGACCGAGGAGTTCTCGACGAGCCTGAGCTAGGTCTTCGGGTCCGTCGCGCGCCGGTCGTACGTGGTCGAGGCTTGCTTCAGGTCGGCGGGCTCGCCGATGTCGGCCCAGAACTCGTGGATCGGGAAGCAGCCCACGCGGAAGCCTTGCGCGAGCGCCGCGCGGATGAGCTGGTCCATGTCGAATCGCGTGTCGGCGGGCACGAGCCTGCCGAGCTTGGGCTCTAAGACGTAGATGCCGCCGTTCACGAAGTGACGGAGCTCGGGTTTTTCGCGGATCCCGGTGACGCGCGTTCCGTCGATCTCGACGAGGCCGTAGCGGAGCTCGTAGGTGGACTCGATGATGCCGATCGTCAGGTCGTCCCGCTCGGCGCGGTGGAAGGCGACCAGCTCGCCGAAGTTCACCCGCGTGAGGAGATCCGCGTTCGTGACGATGAACTCGCGCTCCAGCTGCGGAAGCGCGGCGGCGATCGCGCCCGCGGTCCCGAGCGGACGCCCGTCGCGCACGTAGCTGATGGTCACGCCGAAGCGCCGCCCGTCGCCGAAGTAGCGCTCGATGAGCTCCGCCTTGTGACCGACCGAGAGGATGACCCTGCGGAAGCCCTGCGCCGCGAGGTCCTGTATCAGGGTGGCGAGGATCGGCCGGCCGGCGACCTCGACGAGCGGCTTCGGGATGTAGCGGGTGATATCGCCGAGCCTGCGGCCGAGACCGCCCGCCATGATGAGGACCGGGACAGGCTCCTCGGCGGTCCGCGTCATCCGGTCGAGGAGCTTGATGTCGAGGACGCGGCCGCTTTCGTCGACGACGGGTACCTGACGGACCGACCGCGTGAGCATGAGCGCGACGATCTCGTCGTCGGTCATGTCCCGCTCGGCGACGACCGGCTGGGCCTTCATGATCGAGCTCGCGGGGCTGTCGAGGCTCGTTCCGGCGAGGATGGCGCGGCGCGCATCGCCGTCGGTCACGGTGCCGACGAGCTCGCCGCCCGCTCCGACGAGGAGCGCGATGCGCGACACGTCGCGGTCGATCGCCTCCATCGCCGCGCGGATCGACGCGGTGCTCGGGATGATCGCGCGCGCCGGATCCGGCGCGGCGCCGAGGGGGACGAACGGAGAGAGCGGCACCTCGCGCTGACCGAGGATCGCGCGGATGATGGTCCGCCACCGCCGTCGCAGCCGGCGCGCGACGAGGAGAGCGAAGGCGAGCACGGCGGCGACCGGCAGCGCCGCGAAGGGGACCCCGTGCAGGCCGGTCGAGACGTTGAGCGCGGCGACGACGAGCGCCGCCGCGAGCGCCGGGGCGCCGAGGTCGACGAGATCGCGCGAGCGGCTGAGGTACCAGCTCTTCCGGTAGACGCCGAGCGCCGCGTTGCCGCCGACCTGGACCGCGGCCGCGAGCGCCGCGAGCGCGACCGCCTGCTCGGGCTCGGCTATCTCGACGCGGCCGCCGACCCGGAACGCGACGGCAACGAGGTACGCGACGGCGACAGCGACGAGATCGAGCCCGGCGAGCCGCGCGATCGTCACAGGACGTACTCGGCGGCGCGCTCGGCAAGCGGACGCTCGCGGAGCCAAGCCACGGTCCGCTCGAGGCCATCGCGGAGCGAGACCCGCGGCGCCCAGCCGAGCAGCTCACGAGCGAGCGTGGGATCCGCGATGAGCCGTTCGACCTCGCTTGACGCGGGCCGCACGCGCGTCTGGTCCTCCTCGATGCGGAGGGGCACGTCGGCGATCTCGGCGATGAGCGAGGCGAGCTCTCCGATGGCGATCTCAACACCCGTACCGAGCTGCACGGTCCGGCCGACCACCTGTGGAATGGTCCCCGCGCGAACGAAGCCGGCGACGGTGTCACTGACGAACGTGAAGTCGCGGGTCGGCGACAGGGAGCCGAGGCGCACCGGACCGCCGCGGATCAGCTGCGCGGCGATCGTGGGGATGACCGCACGCAGTGACTGTCGCGGTCCGTAGGTGTTGAAGGGCCGCACGACGACGACCGGGGTGCCGAACGACGCGTGGTACGCGAGCGCGAGATGGTCGGCCGCCGCTTTGGAGGCCGCGTACGGCGACTGCGGGCGGATCGGATGCTCCTCGGTGATCGGCACGTGCTGCGCCGTCCCGTACACCTCGCTCGTCGAGGTGTGCACCACGTGCTGCACGTCCGCCTTCCGGCTGGCGTCGAGCACGTTCAGCGTCCCGCTCACGTTCGTGGCGACGTACGCCTCGGGCGCGATGTACGAGTACGGGATCGCGATGAGCGCGGCGAGATGGAAGACCGTGTCGCGTCCCGCGACGGCTCGCGCGACGGTCGGTCCGTCGCGGAGGTCACCAGGGAAGAGCTCGATCTCCGACAGGACGGATCGATCGAGATCGTCGAGATGTCCGTGGGTGCCGCGAGAGTCGTAACGGACAAAAGCTCGCGTCGAAGCGCCGGCGGCGACGAGGGCCTCGACGAGGTGGCTTCCGATGAATCCGCCCGCACCGGTGACGAGCGTGCGGCGGCCGGCCAGCACGTTCCGCTCTTCCGGCACGCGGTCAGTGTACCGAGCGGTCGTCGATCTAATGGGTCGCCCGCCTGGGCGATCGTCGCGGGCGAGCGCGCGCTGCCGCCAGGGCGCGAGCGACCCAGAGATCGCGCGCGTCGTCGACCTCGACCGATCGCTCGGGAGGAGTGGGGTACGCCACTGCTCCTTGGAGCCACGGCCGATCCAATCTTGCGCGCGTGATCACATAGACGACCGGGTTCGGCACGTACAGGTCGCCTTGGTCCTGGCGGCGCTCGCTCATCGTTCCCGTGCGCAGCCACCGCGCCTTGCCGCCCACCCCGATCCGGAACAACCAGTCGGCGTCCTGCACGTACGACGCGCTGAAGACGCTCGGCCGGCCCGTGGCCAGATTCAGCTTCAGCGCGGCCCGCACGTCGTCCGGCCGGCGGAGCGGTGCGGTCGGCTCGAGCACGATGATCGGGTCGCAACGCGCGTCCGACGTGCGCTCGACCTCCGCGACCGCGTGGCGGAGCGCGTCGACCGTCCGCGCCCGGTCGGTGGCGAGGCGCCTGGGTCGTTGGATCGCCACGACGCCGGCTCGCCGGGCCTGCGCCAACAGGACCGGATCGTCGCTCGTGACGACGCAGAGATCGCAGACCTCGCTGCGCTTGGCGATGGCGATCGCGAGCTGCACCAGCGAGGCGCCGCCGATGCGCTTTCGATTCTTGCCCGGAAGGCCTTTCGAGCCGGCTCGTGCGGGAATGACCGCGATCGTGATCGAACGACGCGGCGCAGGGCGCGATCGTGCTCGTCGAGGCATGGCCGGATGATACGAACGACGGTCGCTAGCGGAGGTCGTCCCGGCTGATCGCCACGTCCGGTGCGAGGTCGCGACTCGCACGGCGGCCGAGGACCGATGCCAGCTCGGTCGGGTCGATGCCTCCGCCAGGACGCTTGAACGCGATCAGCTCGCGCGTGAGGACCGTGCCTGCCGGGATGGCCCGCGCCGTCACGATGCTTCGACGCGAGATGCGCCGCAGCTCGATCTCCGACGGTACCGGCGTCTTGATCCCGTTCCCCAGCGCCGCGCGCGTGCGCTCGACCGCCCTGACGAGCTCTGTGAACTCAGCGGGCTCGGTGGACATCGCGTGGTCCGGGCCCGGAAGTCGGCGATCGAGGGTGAAGTGCTTCTCGATGATGACCGCGCCGAGCGCGACCGCGATGATGTCGGTCTCGATCCCTTGGCTGTGGTCGCTCAGGCCCACCGGTACGCCGAACTCGGTCCGGAGCGTCTCCATCGCCCGCAGGTTCATCTCCGAGAGCGGCGCCGGGTAGCTCGACACGCAGTGCAGCAGCGCGAGTGGACCGCCGTTCTCGCGCCGGTGGCGCTCGACGGCGGCCGCGACCTCGGGGAGGGTCGACATCCCGGTCGACATGATCGTCGGCAGTCCGGTCCGCGCGACGCCGGCGGTGAGGTCGACGTTCGTGATCTCGCCGCTGGGGATCTTCATGACCTCGACCCCAAGGCTCACGAGGCCCGCCACGCTCTTCGGATCGAACGGCGTCGAGAAGGCGACGATGCCGAGCCGACGCCCCTCGGCCATGAACGCGGCGAGGTCCGGCATCGGGAGCTCGAGCTCGCGGAGCATCTCTACCTGGTCGCGCGTCTCCGATCGTTTCTGGTACTCCGCGAGCGGAGCGGTCGCGACGGCCACCTCATCGGCGGCGAACGACTGGAACTTCACGGCCCTCGCCCCGGCCGCGGCGGCGGCTCGCACCAGCTCGAGGCCACGCTCGCGACTTCCGTTGTGATTGACGCCGGCTTCCGCGATCACGAGCACCGGCTCGTCGCTGCCCACGCGGAAGGGGCCGAAGGGCACGCTCGGCTGCAGCACAGCGCTAGTTGAAGCGGCGGAACACGGGGCGCACCGGTGGCCCGACGAGCACCGAGGCGACGCCCTCGTCCACGCCGCGCTTCACGAGCCGAAGGGCGTCCGCGCACGCCTCGAGCGTTCTTTCCACCTCGGCGTCCCCATGCGAGTAGCTCGGCGCCACCCAGGGCATGAGGACGCCTTGCTCGACCAGCCCCTGCTGGAAGATCGTGCGCAGCTCGGGCGACGCGGTCCCCGAGGTGTCGAAGAACAGGAACGCGGGGCTGCACGGTGCCCCGACCGCACGCGCGTGGTGTTCCATCCCGAGCTCGCGGACCAGGTCCTCGAATCCCGCCACGAGCTTCGCTCCGACGTTCCAGACGCGGGTCGCCACATCGTTGTCCTCGAGCTCTCGCAACGTGGCAAGGGCGGCGGCGATCTGATGCGTCTCGCCGCCGTGGGTCGTGGACAGCAGGAAGACCCTCTCCTTGTCGTGCCGAAGGCCACCTTGCTCCATGAGGTCGCGCCGACCCACGAGCGCTGACACCGAGAAGCCGTTCGCCATCGCCTTCCCGAACGTCGCCAGATCCGGCATCACTCCGAATCGGTGCTGGGCACCGCGGAGCCCGAACCGAAAGCCGGTGATGATCTCGTCGAAGATCAGCACGGCACCGTTCCGGGTGCAGAGCGCCCGGACGCCCTCGAGAAATCCGGGAGCCGGCCAGTCGAGGGCCATCGGCTCGAGGATGACGGCCGCGATCCGGCCGGCGTGCGCCGCGAACAGCGAGCGGAGCCCGTCCAGCGAGTTGTAAGGGAACGTGAGCGTGAGATCACGGGTCGCCTGCGGGATCCCGGCATTGACCGGGGTCGTGGCGATGAACCAATCGTCGACGCTGAAGAACGGTTGATCGGCGCACGCGACCAGGTCACGGCCGGTGGCCGCCCGCGCGAGGCGCACCGCCGCGGTCGTGACGTCGGATCCGTTCTTCGCGAGCTTGACCATCTCCGCGCTCGGGATGAGCTCGACGATGCGCTCCGCGAGCCGCAGCTCGATCGGCGAAGGCCGCGTGAAGTTCGAGCCCTTCGGCAGCTCCGCCGCCACTGCCTCGATGACACGCTCGTAGGCGTGACCCAGGATGACGGAGCGCAGCCCCATGCCCCAATCGAGGAATTCGCGCCCGTCCGAGTCCACGACGACGCAACCCGATCCCGACTCGATGAACGCGGGGGTGTTCGAGGAGAACTGGTCGTCCCCCTTGCTGTAGGTATGGGCGCCGGCCGGAATGAGGCGGTGGGCGCGCTCGCGGAGCTCGTTCGCGCTGGCCGATGGACCCGTCGTGAGAGTCCGCTTCATGGGCTCAGGATATTCCCGCACCTGCCGCTGCGGCCCTCCGGCGTCAGGCTTGTCGCGCGATCGCAACGATCTCGTCGGCGACGCGCCGCGCGGAGTCGCCAGGCGGGACGAAAAGCTCCCGGGCACGAGCGGCGAGCGCGGGGCCGTCCGTCAGCGCGCGCTTCACGGCGTGGCCGAGCGAATCGGTGTCGGTTGCGAGCAGCGCAGCCCCGTGGCGGTAGAGCGGGAGGTCGTCGACGCTCAGGAGCGCGGTGTCGTAGATGCCCGTGCCCGGACCGAGCTGGATGAGCGGCCGGCCGCGGAGGATCGCCTCGATGGCCGTGGTGGAGCTGACGCTGAGCACGACGTCGGCGGCCGACAGCACGACGTCGAGGGGCTCCTCGTCGAGCAGGGTCACCCGCGCCTTCGGGACGCCGAGGTACACGTCCGGCTCGGCGTGCCGGAAGTTGGGATGCCGGCGCACCGCGATGCGTGCGCGCGGCACCGCGGCCTCGATCGCGGCCACGAGGTCCCGCAGCGCCGGGGCTTCATCCTCTTCGGCCGTGAAGAGGACGAGCGATCCCTCGTCGTTGAGCCCGATCTGCCGTCGGAGCGCCACGCCGGCGGACGGAGCCAGGGCCGCGAGTCGATCGAAGGAGGGGTTACCGGTGAGACGCACGTGGCTCTCTGGCACGCCGGCGGCGACCACGTTGGTCGCGGCGATCCTGCTTCCGACACACACGACGTCCGCGATGACATCCGGCACGAACGCGGGGTGGATCCGAGGGTGCAGCCCGAGCACATCCTCGATCCGGACCGTCGGGATGCCCATCTCCTGCGCCACGCGCAGGGCGGCGCGCTCGGATTTCGGCGACGTCGTGGCGACGACGACGTCGGGCTCCCACAGCTCGATCGCGCGGCGCATCGGACCGAGCTGCAGAAAGGCGTGACGTCCGTATCGCGCATAGCGATCCCTGGCCTCGGACTCGCCCAGCCGGTCGACGAGGTCCTCGAAGGACAAGCCGAGGTACGCGGTCGACTCCTCCTTGGAGATTCCGGTCCGCGGATCGTGTGAACCGGCGAGAAGCTCGACGCCGTACCGGAGCGCGTCGTCGTCGCCTGGCCGCACGAGGTCGCGATAGCCGACGGTCGCGATGCCCGCTGCTCGCAGCTCCGGTCCGGCGGTCGTCGCGCCGAGGACGACGAGATCGTCCCAGCCTCTCCGCTGCAGGTCGCGGATGACGGGAATGAGCATCTTCGCGTGGCCGCCGCCGTACGTGACGAAGAGCGCTCGCGGCACCGATGACATACTGGCCTCTCGCGCCGCCAGCCGCTCGCTCGACGTCGTGGCCGGAGGAAGCCCGTCCGATGCGTTCCAGGGCCCGCGGAGAGCCGAGATCATGAGGGTCCTCGTCGTCGGGCTGGGCTCGATGGGCAAGCGGCGGGTCCGGGACCTTGTACGCCTCGAAGCCGGGCCTGTCGCGGGGTTCGATCCACGCGAAGATCGGCGGACTGAAGCCCGCGAGCGATACGGGATCGACGTCTACACGGACTTCGACGAGGCGCTCACGAGGCACGAGCCCGACGCGGTCGTGGTCTCGACGCCGCCGGATCGCCACAAGGAGTACGCGCTCGCATCCGTGTCTCGGGGCCTCCATACGTTCACCGAGCTGAACCTCGATCCAAGCGTCGTCGACGCGCTCATCGCGGCGCACCGGGGGCCGGGCATCGTGATCGCACCGTCCGCCACGATGCGTCTCCATCCGGCGATCGTGCGTATGCGGTCGCTGCTCGAAGGGCGCGCGTTCGGGCCGGCGCTGCTCTTCACCTACCACACCGGCCAGTGGCTGCCGGACTGGCATCCGTGGGAGGACTACCGGGACTTCTTCGCGTCGCGGGCCGCTACCGGCGCATGCCGTGAGATCCTCGCGATCGAGATGTCGTGGCTCGTGTGGCTCTTTGGGCCGGTCGACGCCGTGCAGGCGCAGCGCGCGAAGCTGAGCTCACTGGACGCGGACATCGACGACGTCTATCAGGTCATCCTCGAGTTCCGCTCAAGAGTGCTCGGGCACGTGCTGGTGGACGCGATCGCCCGTCCCGCGGTGCGCTTCTTCCGGATGTGCGCCGAGGGTGGCACGATCGAATGGGACGCCGGTTCGGGATCGCTCCGGCGCTACGACGTGGCGAGCGCGGCGTGGCAGTCCGAGACGGAGCAGTCCGCGGGGCTCGAGCCGGACACGGCGGGTCGGGAATCCATGTACTTGAGTGAAATGCGGGACTTCCTCGGCGCGTGTCGGGGCGACGCGCCGTACGCGTACGGGCTCGAAGAGGAGCGAGACGTCCTTCGGGTCCTCACGGCGATCGACGACAGTGCCGGCGAGGGTCGGCGCGTCCGTATCGCGCGCCGCTCCGCGCCCGGCTGATCAGGGTCGCCGGCGCCGTGACGCTGGCACCACGAGGCGCTTCGTGAGCAGGCGCTCGTCCAGCGGGACGGACGCGAGCAGCTTCGCGATGCGCACGCTGGCGCCCGGCCCGCCGTAGGGATTCTTCGCTGCGCGTGCGCGACGCCGGAACGCCGGCGAGAGCGCTCGCCGGACCCCGCGACCTATGGACGCGGCGGTCGGCTCCACGTCGATGACGTTCGCGGCGCGGAGCCGGCCGCGCTGGCGATCTCCGACGTTCACCACGGGGAGGCCGAAGGACGGCGCTTCGGTGAGTCCGCTCGACGAGTTCCCGACCATGACATCGGCGTGCTTGAGCAGACTCAGGTAGCCGGCGCTGCCGAGATCCGCGACGAATCGAACCTCGGAACGCGAGCGCGTGAGCGTCGAAAGCGCGCGGATGATCGGCCGGTACTCCGGATCCGCATTCGGCGCGGTCACCACGACGCGGGCTGGGACCGCCACAAGCGCACGCGCGAGCGCACGCGCCTGGCGCGCTGCCTGTCCCGCCTGCAGGGTGACCGGGTGGTAGGTCACGAGGACGAGCGGCCTGCGGTCGTGGATCGGGAGGCCGATCCGCGCGAGCGTTTCGGCGAGCGGCGGCAGCGGCGTGCGTCGCAGGTGGTCGAGCCCCGGCGTCCCGACGACGCGGATGCGCCACGGCTCCTCGCCCATCGCTCGCACGCGCTCCGCGTAGGGACGCGCCGCGACGAGGTGGAGGTGGCTCAGCTTCGTCACGGCGTGCCGGACCGCCTCGTCGATGAGGCCTTCGGTCGCTTCGCCGCCGTGGAGGTGCGCGATCGGCACCCGGAACAGCGTGGCGACGGACGCGACCGGAAGCAGCTCGTAGCGATCGCCGAGGACGACCACGAGCTCCGGCCGGAGGCGGGCGAACGCCCCGGCCAGGCCCGACGTCATCCGGCCCGTGCTACGAGCGATGTCCTCCTCGGTGCCGGCGCCGACGTCGACACGGACCTCGGCGGCGGGGACGAAGCCGTCCGCTCTGATCCGCCGGTACGTCGAGCCGTGCTCTCGCGAGAAGTGCATCCCGGTGACGACCAGCTGGAGCCGCACGCGGGGATCACGCTCGAGCTCGCGAAGGACCCAGTACAGCAGGCCGTAGTCCGCGCGACTTGTCGTGACGACCGCGATGCGCCGCCGGGCCACGGCTAGGGGGCCGTCGCGCGGTCGACCGGGGCTAGTCCCGGACGAGCCAGAGGTTCTGGATCCGGCCCATGGAGAAGACACGACACGGATCCGGCACCTTGAAGAGCGAGAACGGCTCCTGCAGGCAGATGAAGCGCTTCTCCACGCGGAACCCGTACGGCTCGAACAGCTTCGCCAGGTGCTTCCGCGGGAAGCCGCCGAAGTGCCGGTCGTACGGATCCTCGATGTAGATGCCCTTCCGAACGACGCGAGAGAGGTTCTTCACCAGCGCGTCTGCCGAGACATCGTCGAGGATCGCGAATACCCCGGTCAGCTCGGCGTAGTCGAAGTAGTTGTCCGGATACGCGATCTCCTTCACCGCGTTGCCGGTGAAGAACTTCATCGTGATGCGCGGGTCGGGCGCCGTGGTCAGCCGCTGCGCGTTCTCGATGCGCGATGGGCCGAGGTCGATACCGACCACCTCGAGCTCGTGGCCCTTGCCGGTCTTCTTCCACTCGTCGGCGACGTAGTCGACCAGACGCTGCGTGACGTCGCCATCGCCGCAGGCGCAGTCGAGGATCCGCCGGCAGTCCTCGCCGGCGAAGCGCGGCCAGTTCACGATGATGTACCACGACTTGCGCAGCTTGAGGTATTCCCATTTCTCGCGCGAGATGGGGCGCGGCACGGTCTCGAAGTACTTCTGGAAGTCGATCTCTCCGGCCTTGATCTGGTTATTACGCACCGTGTTGTACTTGCGGTAGGCCTGGATCTGGGCGGGCTTGAGCCACCGGAGCCAGCGCTGGATCGGGTGGTAGTCCTTCTCCGCGGCGTACGGATCGCGGACCATCGGCCACTTCTGCAGCTGCGCGTACTGCTCGGGCGTCGGCTCGAACGGCAGCGTGCCGCCTGCGCCGGTGAGCCCGCTCGCCCGGATGAGGAACTTGATCAGGCTCATCTCTGTACCTCCAACGTAACACCGAGCATCAGAGCGCTCGCAGGCAGACGTACTGAAGGGGTGCGTAATTTCCCGTGACGGGCAGCGTCGAGCCGAGCATGCGCACGAAGTGTGTGTTGCGGACCGGTCCCTTGAATCCATCCGGAAGCGCCTCGCGCAGCTCGAGCAGAAGGGCGTGCACGACCCGAGCGACGAAGTAGTGCGTGCTGAGGAAGTTCCGGGCGGGAAGCGGCCGGCCGGCGATCTCCGCGACCACGACGAAGGCGCCCTTCGCGAACGCGTCGAGCTCGCCCTGCTTGAACCAGCGGTTCTGCCGGGGGATCGGGATCGGGGCCAGGCCCAGCTCGCCGCGGGCTTCGTTCAGGTTCTGCCAGCCGTCCTCGAATGCCTCGATCAGCACGGCGTGGCCGCCTGGTCGAAGCACTCGACGGATCTCCCGGAGGGCCTCCCGCTGGTGGGCGGGGTCCTTGAGGTTGATGACGACGCGCTCGGACAGGACGACGTCGAACTCGCCCGCGCCGAACGGAAGCTTGCGCACGTCGGCCTGACGGATCTCGAACGGGAGCTTCCGCGATGACGCGAGCGCGATGAACTCCTCGAGGTAGTCCGTCCCGACGACGTCCGTGTAGCCGGCATCCCGGAGCCGTTCGAGCAACGTCCCGTTGCCGCAGCCGACCTCGAGGATCCGTGGCTGGCGACCGAGGGCCGCGGCGATCGCCGCGACGGTCGCGAGCAGCGCCTCGATCTCTTTCGCTCGGATGACCTGGTCGGCAAGCGTGGACTCGGGACTCAGGCCGAACCGCTCGACCTGGTCTTCGTAGTAGCCCTTGACCTCGTCCTCGTGCGTCCTCGTGCCCTCGCCGGCCATCGACCTCTCAAGCGGGTCGACGCAACGGTGCGTCGAGATCGCGAGTGACCGCGTGACTATAGAGGAGGGTCCCCGAGCTGATCGCCGACCTCGATCGCGGTCGCGCCTCTCGTCTCGATCTCGACGAGCCGCAGGTGGCCATCGCCGGTCCGGACGTGCAGCTCGCCCGCGACCTTGGCGATCACCGTGCCGGCGATCGCGCCGAGCGCGGATGGTGGCGCCGAGGCGACCGGCAGGAGGCTCCGCCAGACGATCACCTTGCGACCGCGGTGATACGTGTGGGCACCCGGGTACGGACGCGCGAGCGCGCGGATGAGGTTGTAGGACACCAGCGTCGGGGCGCTCCAGTCGATCAGTCCGTCGGCCTCGCGGCGCCGGCGCCGGTAGCTCGCGCGCGTCGCGTCCTGCGGTCTGCTCGTGAGCGTTCCGCTCTCGAGGGCGGGGACGAGCTCGGCGATGCCGGCGCGTTCGAGCGCCTCCACGCGCCGATAGAGGTCACCTGCGTCGTCGAGGATCCCGATGTCGAAGGAGCGTTGCCACACCACATCGCCGCTGTCGGCCCCGTCAGCGAGGCGGAAGAACGTGAGTCCGCCGCGGGTGCGTCCCTCGACGAGCGCCCAGATCAGCGGGTGGCGACCGCGGTGCTCCGGCAGGAGCGTCGGGTGCGTTCCGATGGCGCCGAGCCGCGGGACATCGCGCGCCTCGCGGTGAACGAGCTGTGGCCAGCCGAGGACGAACATGACATCGGGCGCCCATACGCGCAGCTGCGCGACCGTCGCGCTCGCGTTGACGTCGGTCACGCGCAGCGCCGGTATGCCACGCGCCGCGGCGACGGCCGCGAGGTCGCGGTAGTCGCTGGTGAATGACGCCCGGCTGGGATCGAGCGCGACGACACCGACCACCACGGCGCCGGACTCAAGGATCGCTTCCAGTCCGGCGACCCCGAGCTCGACCGCGCTCGCGACGACGACGCGGAGAGGCCGAGCATCACGACGAGCGATGACCGAAGCCTACCTCCAGCCATGGGTATTCTCAGCTCGGTGAGCTCCGTCCTCGTGCTGGCGAGCCATCCCGATGACGAAACGCTGGGCTGCGGTGGCACGCTGCTGCGTCATCGCTCCCTGGGGGACACGCTGACCTGGTGCATCGGGACCAGGCCGACCGCGCCGACGTGGAGCGAGACCGTCATCAAGGCAAAAGAGCGAGAGATCGAGCAGGTCGCCGCCGCCTACGGGTTCGCGCGCGTGCATCGCCTCGGGCATCCGGCCACCCGGCTCGCCGAGGTCGACCGATCCATCGTCATCTCGCAGCTACGCGAAGTCGCGGCCGAAGCCAAGGCTGACACGGTCTACTGCGTCGCCGGGGAGGACATCCACCAGGATCATCAGGCGCTCTTCGCCGCCGCGGCATCGGCGTTCAAGCCGTTCCGGTCGGCGGTGCGGAGCCTGCTGACGTACGAGACGATCTCGTCGACGGATCTGGCCTCCCCGTCAGCCCCGGCGTTCCGCCCGAACGTGTTCACCGACATCGGTGCCTTCATCGACGAGAAGCTGCGCATCCTCGCGCTCTACGAGAGCGAGATCGCCACCGCGCCGTTCCCGCGGTCGCCTGAGACCGTTCGCGCGCTCGCGCAGGTCCGCGGTGCGGCCGCGGGCGTGCGCTACGCCGAAGCGTTCCAGTCCATACGAGAGTCGCGCTGACCGCGTGCGGAGATCGACGCTCGCGCTC
>Ga0209689_1001936_pt1 | contig 15504 bp, 12 predicted proteins | sample GraSoiAngelo_149_FD_187119 | JGI IMG/M metagenome (GOLD analysis project Ga0209689, IMG submission 187119) | Grasslands soil microbial communities from the Angelo Coastal Reserve, California, USA - 14_1009_09_30cm (SPAdes) (version 2) | ecosystem: Environmental > Terrestrial > Soil > Grasslands ...
CTCCGCGGGCACGAAGACGTCGTTCACGGCGAAGTGGTGAGTCCCGGTGCCGCGCATGCCGCGCACGTGCCAGGTGTCGGGAAGCTCGGCTTCGGCGACCGGGACGAAGAAGTAGCGCCGCTCCGGTTGTCCGGCGTCCTCCAGTCTGAGCCGGCCGTTCTCGACGACCTGAGCGTGCGCGGCCACCCACGCGGCATGCCGGCAACCCGTGCTGAAGCCCTGGCGGCCGGTGACCCGGTAGCCGCCCGGGACGACGACCGCCGTGGCGCTCGGGGCCGGACTGTTGGCGACGACGCTGCGCGGCGTGTCGATCCAGATCGAGCGAGCGACGTGGCGCGGCATTCGTGCCGCGTAGGTCGCGAAGATGGCGCCCTGGTTCACCGTCCACGCCGTGCTCGCGTCCGCCTTGCCGAGCTCCTCGATCACCTGGATGTAGGTCGGCAGGTCGAGCTCGGGGCAGCCGAGGGCGCGTGGCAGCGCAAGGTGGAACAACCCGGCGTCCGCTAGCGCCTCGAAGAGCGGCCGCGGGAGCTCGCGTGCGGCCTCGATCTCATCGGCGCAGGACCGGATCTGAGGAGCCAGCTTCTGTGCGGCGTCGAGCGGCGATTGGGCCTCGGTGGCACTCATGGGTCGCAAGAGTACACGAGAGTGTATGATCCTGTCCCAATGATGCGCATCGAGATCATCTGCACGGGTGACGAGGTCCTGACGGGGAAGATCGTCAACACCAACTTCAGCTACATCAGTCAGAAGCTCGAGGACGTCGGGCTCTCGGTCCGGTGGGAAACGACGGTCGGTGACGATCGGGAGAGCCTGCTGCGGGCGCTTCGGCTGGCGGGGGAACGCGCCGACGCGGTCATCGTCAACGGCGGCCTGGGCCCCACGGTCGACGACCTGTCCCAGGAAGTCGCGGCGCAGGCCGCCGGCGTCGAGCTCGTTCTCAATGACGAGTGGCTCACGCGGATGGAGGAGTTCTTCCGCCGGCGCAGCCGCGTGATGCCACCCAACAACCGGAAGCAGGCCATGCTGCCCGCCACCGCAGAAGTGATCGACAACCCGATCGGCACGGCCTGCGGCTTCGCGCTCGACATCGGCCAGGCCCGCTTCTTCTTCACCCCGGGGGTGCCACGCGAGCTCCATCGGATGCTCGAGGAGCAGATCATCCCACGACTCCTCGCGAAGAGCGGCATGCAGACGGCCATCGTGCTGAAGCGGTTCCATTCGTACGGGCTCGGCGAATCGCATGTCGACGCTCTGCTCAGGGGGGTGGAAGAGCTCGTGCCCGACGGGAGCGTGAAGCTCGGCTTCCGGGCCCACTATCCGCAGCTCGAGACCAAGCTGACCGTACGCGGCACGGACACGGACGACACCCGGAGGAAGCTCGCGCCGGTTGAGCGGGAGGTGCGCAAGCGGCTCGGCAACTTCATCCTCAGTGAAGACGATGCGACGCTGGAGGGCGTCGTCCTGGCGGAGCTCGCGGGTCGTCAGGGCTCGCTGTCGATCGTGGAGACGTTTACGAGCGGCGCGATCGCCGCACGCCTCGCTCACCTCCCGGGAGCGGACAAGGTCTTCCGGCGCGGCGTCGTGGCGCGCGCGCTCGGCGAGGTGTGCGCGGCGGTCGGCCTCGAGGGCGCGTCAGCGACGGGCGAGCTCACACGCGAGACGGCCGAGGCCGTGGCGCGCGCGGCGCGACGTCAGACCCACGCCACGCATGCGCTGGCGGTGCTGATCGATCTCGACGAGGGCGCAGACCGGATCGACCTCGGGGGGACCATCTGCCTGGCGATCGCGACCGAGCACGAGGTCGCGTCCCGGCGCAGTCGCATCCTCGGCGGCCGCGAGTGGGTGCGGCTGGGAGCGGTCGAGATGGGGCTGGACTGCCTGCGCCGCTACCTCCAGAACTTGCCCGTGTACGAGCGGATCGACTTCGAGAAAGCGTGAGGAGGTCTCGGTGAGCAACGAAATCAATATCCAGTTCACGCGCTTTTCCGCCTTCTACTCGCCGCTGATCGCCACGCTCGCGGGTGGCTTCCTGAGGGAGGCGGGGTTCCAGCCGAAGCACTCGGTCGCTCCGCCCGGCAAGTCGGCGATCGAGGCGCTCGTGAGCGGGACGGCGCACGTCGCCCAGTCGGCGCCCTCGCAGGGCTTCGGTCCACTGGAAAAGGGCCAGCGGCCGCCCGCCGTCCATTTCGCCCAGATCAACGAGAAGGACGGCTTTTTTCTCACCGCGCGCGCGCCCGACCCGGCCTTCACCTGGGACAAGCTCAAGGGCAGGCAGGTCCTCGTCGACCACGGCGGCCAGCCGCTCGCGATGTTCAAGTACGCGTGTCATCGGCGGGGCCTGGACTACACGGCCATCCACGCCGTGGACATTCCGAGCGGGCAGATGGATCGAGCCTTCCGAAAGGGCGACGGCGACTACATCCATCAGCAGGGGCCGGCCCCGCAGCAGCTCGAGCACGACGGCGTCGGCCACGTCGTCGCCTCCGTCGGCGAGGCGATCGGCCCGTGCGCATTCTCGAGCCTCGCCGCGACGCGCGAATGGCTCGGGACGGACACGGCCAAGCGCTTCATGGGTGCGTACCGCAAGGCGCGCGCCTGGCTCATCGACACGCCAGCGGCCAAGGTCGCCGAGGCGGAGGCCTCGTTCTTTCCCGAGATCGACCGGGCCGTGCTCGCCTCGACGATCGCCTGTTACCAGAGGCTTGGCTGCTGGACGCCGCACGTCGAGATCACGCGCCCGGCCTTCGAGGTGACCCTCGACGTCTTCGGGCATTCGCGCTTGATCACCAAGCGGCACCGGTACGAGGACGTCGTCGTGCCGCCGCCTGATGCAGCCTGATCGTCACACACCCTCTCGACGGAGGTGACCCGTGAGCGATAATCGTGCCGTCGTCGTCGATCCTGAAGCGCCGGGCCGGCTCGTCATCCGCCCCGTGGCCGACCCTGTCCCCGACCGCGGTGAGGCGGTCGTGCGCGTTCGGGCGGTCTCGCTCAACCGCGGCGAGGTGAGGCGCTCGGCCATGGCCGCGGCCGGCTGGCGGCCGGGCTGGGACCTGGCCGGTGAGGTCGAGCGCGCCGCCGCGGACGGCTCGGGCCCCCGCGTCGGGGCGCGAGTCGTCGGGCTCTTGCCCGAAGGGGCGTGGGCGAAGCGGGTCGCGGTGCCGACGCACGCCCTCGCCGAGCTGCCCGACAAGGTGACGTTCTCTCAGGCCGCGACCTTTCCCGTGGCTGGGCTTACCGCGCTCCACGCTCTCGCGAAGGGAGGGCTGCTCTTCGGTCGTCGCGTGCTCGTAACGGGCGCCACCGGTGGTGTCGGCGACTTTGCGGTGCAGCTCGCGCGGCTCGCCGGCGCGCACGTGACGGCGAGCGCCCGACGCGCCGACCAGGGGCCGGCGCTGCGCCAGCTCGGTGCCCACGAGGTCGTGGTGGGCGACGAGATTCCGCCCTCGCCCAAGCACAACCTCGTCATCGAGTCCGTGGGCGGACGGACCCTCGGCACAGCACTGGCCGCCCTCGAGCGTGGCGCCGTGTGCGTCACGCTCGGTGTCTCCGCCGCCGCCGAGGTCACGTTCGATGCGCGGCAGTTCTTCGTCAACGGGCGCACGACGCTGTACGGCTTCTACCTTTTCACGGAGCTCGGGATCGAGCCGGCGTCGGTGGGCCTCCGCCGGCTCGCCGATCTGGTCGCGGAGGGGAAGCTCGCGCCCCACATCAGCGTGGAGCGGCCGTGGGGGGAGATCGGCCAGGTCGCCCAGGACCTGATAGCCCGGCGCTTCCCCGCCAAGGCCGTGCTGACGCTCGACTGAAAACGGCGCGCGACTGTCGATTCCGGTGAATCATCGGCGTCGTAATAGGTGAGCGAGAGGAGGTCCCATGCGTTACATGCTGCTCATTTGCTCCGACGACAAGGCCGCGCCCCCGACCCCGAGGGCCGAGATGGAGGCCATCGTGCAGGGCCACAGGCGCTTCGCCGACGAGTTGCAGGCGGCCGGCAAGATGGTCGTGGGCGAGCGCCTGCGTCCAGACGGCGACGCCAGCCGCATCCGCGTCAAGGCCGGGCATCGCCAGGTCATGGACGGCCCCTTCACCGAGACGAAGGAGGCGCTGGGTGGCTTCTACCTGATCGAGTGCGACACCAAGCAGGAAGCCGTCGAGTGGGCGAAGAAGATTCCGCTCCGCGAGGGTGGCTTCATCGAGGTGCGGCCGATCTGGCAGATGTGAGCGACGGGTGAGGTCACCCGCCGCCTGAGGGCGTCGAGTATCATGTCTGTCCGTGGGATCGAACGACCGCGGGCAGATGTCGGACGGCGGCGTGCAGTCGCGCGTGGCAGAGGCGTTCCGCCTGGAGTACGGGCGCGTCGTCGCGTCCGTGCTTCGGATCGTGCGCGACATCGACACCGCCGAGGAGGTCGTCCAGGAGGCGTTCGCGCAGGCGCTCGATCGCTGGCCCGCGGACGGGACGCCGGAGCGCCCAGGCGCCTGGCTCCTCACGACGGCACGGCGACGCGCGCTGGATCGCCTCCGTCACGCCCGCCGTGCGGGGGCGCGCGCTGATGCGCTCGCCTACGAGGCCGCGCTCGGCGCGATGGACGAGGGCCCCGAGGTGACCGATCCCGCGGAGATCCCTGACGACCGACTCCGGCTGATCTTTACCTGCTGTCATCCGGGTCTGCCAGCCGACAGCCGCGTCGCGCTCACGCTCAGGCTGGTGGGAGGCCTCTCGACGGCGGAGATCGCGCGAGCCTTTCTCGTGCCCGAGCCCACGATCGCCCAGCGGCTCGTGCGTGCCAAGCGGACGATCCGCGATCGCGAACTTCCCTACGAGGTGCCCGAAGGGGCCGAGCTGTCTGCGCGTCTGCCGGCCGTGCTCGCCGTGGTCTATTTGATTTTCAACGAGGGCTACGCCGCGCACACCGGCGACGCCCTCGTGCGCCACGAGCTCTGCCAGGAGGCCGTCCGCCTCGGACATCTACTCGTCGAGCTGATGCCCCGCGAGCCCGAGCTCCTGGGGCTCCTCGCGCTGATGGAGCTCCAGGCCTCACGGGCGGCGACGCGCACCGACGCCGACGGCAATCTCGTCCTGCTCGCCGATCAGGATCGGTCCCGCTGGGATCAGGCGCGGATCGCCCACGGTCTCACCTGTCTCGATCGCGCGGGGCCCATGGAAGGCGCCGGGCCCTACCAGCTCCAGGCCGCCATCGCCGCCTGTCACGCGCGCGCGGCCTCGTGGGAGGCGACGGACTGGCCGAGGATCGTCGACCTTTACCGGGAGCTCGCCGACGTCGCGCCATCGCCGGTGGTCGAACTGAACCGAGCGGTAGCGATCGGCCTGGCGCAAGGAGCGGCGGCCGGCCTCGCTGCACTCGACGGTATCGAGTCCGCGGCGCTGCGCGGCTATCACCTCTTGCCCGCCGCGCGCGCCGATTTCCTCCGCCGGCTCGGGCGGTGGACGGAGGCGGCCGCCGAGTACCGCCGAGCACTCAGCCTCGCCGATAACGTGCGCGAGCAGCGGTTCCTCACGGCCAGGCTCGCGGTGTGCGAGGCAGGCGGGGACAGCACGTCAGTGTCATTCTGACGTGCCATCCGGTGCGCCTTCGAGTACGCTGACGCGCGTCCCTCCGTCAAAAGTTTGACGTAACGCACCGTTTTCGCCTGGCACTTGCCGTGCATCGAGCTTCCGCGCGCGAATATGCTGGAAGTCGTTTCCATCGCGTCCAACACGCTGACCGAGCGCCTCAGCGCGCTCCGACGGAGTGCTCACATGCAATGGCTCCGCTTTTCCTCTCGTATCCTGGTGATCGGCGCGCTCCTCGTTCTCGTCGGCTGCTCCCTCTCGACCAGCTCCCGGATGGTATCGGACGTTCTCGACTCCTCGGAGAGCAGCTCGCGCTCGAGCACGAGCAAGGAGCGACACAGCCGCTACCGTGAGGACGTGCGCAGCTACACCGCCGCCTACGTGAGGTCGGGCGGAGGGTTCGACGCGTTCACGAAGGAGCTCGGGGAGCTCGCGCGCCGGCACGGCCTCACGAACTGGGAGGACGACCAGACGACGTACGTCGGCGTCGGCGAGGGGCTGGGCGACGCCGCGGTGGGCGAGGCCGAGCTCGAGACGTACAAGACGAGCCTCTCGCGATCCGATCCCCTCAAGATGCAGGCGATCCAGCTGGGCTACGACACGCGGCAGTGATCTGTCCCCTCGCCCGGCGGGGCGCCCTCGCCGCGCTGCTCGCGGTCCTCCTCACAGTGCCCGCGTGGGCCTCGGACCGTTTCATCGATTACCTCTACGTCGACGCCAACGAAGGCGGCTCCAGTGGCGGCCACGCCGGGCTCCGTGTGGGAGACGACGTGTTCCACTTCGAGTACCGGCGGCCGGGGATCCTCGTCCTCCGGCGTGAGACGTTCGACGAGTTCCGCCGTGAGTACACCGGTCTCGAGAATCGCACGATCGAGGCGAGCCGCATCCCGGTGAGCGAGGAGACCTTCCGTCTGGTGCGCGAGCGCTTCCGACGGCGGCACCTCGTCCAGCGGTGGCAGCTCGAGGTCTTCGACACGCTGAGGGCCGATCGGCGGATCCTCGAGGAGATGCTGCAGGGCGGTGTCGAGCTGGACGGGGCAGGGTTCTTCTTCGGCGAGGGCGCCGCGGCCGATCCGGCGCTCCTCGGGCTCCGCCGACGCGTCGTCGACACCTACGGAGCAAGCTTCCTGGCGGAGCGCGCGGAAGCACTCCGGCGGCGTCTCGCCACGCTCGATCCGCAGGGGGCGCCCGAGCGCACGCTGGAGGTCTCGCTCGACGAGCCGCCGGCGCCCGCGTACGGGTTTCCGCGGCGTTACCGTGACACGCTCACCGCGCTCGCCGCCCTCGAGGTTCTGGCAACCGCACGGCCCCTCAGGCCGGAGGCCACGATCACGGCGGCCGGCGAGGAGCTGCGCCTGCGTGAGGACGAGGCGTCGAGGCTCGCGGAGCTCTCCGACGCGCTCGCCGCCAGCCTCGTGCGGCTGCTCGACTCGCGCCGGCCCGACTGGGGATTCCCGCTCTTCCTCGGCATGGCCCGCCTCGCGGCGCTCGAGCGCACGCGCGAGTCGGGGCAATGGGTGTTCCTCGACGCGTTCCCTCCGGACGCCGAGGTGATCGAGCGGGCGCGCGTTTCGACGCGTTCCGAGGTGATCAGCGCCATGCTCCGTGACGCGCGCACCGAGCTGGAGGTGGCCCGCGTGCGGCTCGTCTCGCGCCTGCGCGGTGACGGCGCGTTCGGCGAGGGCGAATTCGCGGACCTCGAGGATGCGGGAAACCGCGTTGCCGAGATCCAGCGCGCGCTCGACGAGGGACGCGATCTGCGCATGCCTCGCCACCTGCGCCTGCCCGCGCGACGTGGCCTGCGCCCGGCCGTGCTCGCCCCGTCCTCGGCCGCACTCACCGCCGGCCTCGCCACCGCCCTCGAGCGGGAGGAGGCGTACAGCCGGGCCCTGAGGCGCCTCTACCGCTACCACCTCGTCACGCGCAACTGCGTCTCGGAGATCTTCCGCGAGCTCGACGTCGCGCTCCTCGGCGACCGTGTCGGGACAGACGGCTCGCGGAGCTTCATCCCGGCCCTCGCGGCACTTACCGTGAACGAGCGCTACGGGGTCTCGGAGGTCTCGCGGATCCTTTCGTACCGCCGGGCCGGCCTCGCCCGGCTCTACGGGGCGGAGAACCCCCTTCGCGTCTTTCTGCGGGAGTCGAACACGATCACCTCGACCCTCTACCAGCGAAACTCCCGCGACTCCGCCTTCCTATTCTTCACGGACGACCTCGTGCTGACGCGGCCCGTCTTCGGAGCGGTGAACCTGATCACCGGCATGGCGGCGAGCGTCGTCGGGCTCGTGATGGCTCCCTTCGACGGGGGCAAGATCCTGAGCGCGGGTGTCAGGGGAGCGGTGTTCAGCCTGCCGGAGGTGCTCTTCCAGAACATCAGGAAGGGCTCGTTCGACTACGTCGACCCTACAGCCCTTGCCAGTAGCGGCGCCCCTCGAGACGCACGATCCTCCCGAACCCGGGCGCCTGGAAATGTCCCGCTGCCACGATGATCTCTTCGCGCTCCAAACGCTCCATCAGGGCCCGTCGGGTCTGGCGCGTCAGCTCCGGGTCCATATCGGCTCGGGACACCCAGTCCGTCTCGTACACCTGCGCCGGGTTGTGTGCCACATCACCCAGGACGAGCGCCCGCTCGCCTCGTGAGGTGATCAGGAGACTCATGTGTCCCGGTGTGTGGCCGGGCGTCGGCAGAGCCGTCAGCTCGCGCGTGATGCTGCGCTCCCCCTTCATCAACTCCACGAGGCCGAGCTGAGCCAGCGGCCAGACACACGTGGGGGCGTTCGGAAAGCGCTGGGGCTGGACGTCCGGCTGATGGCACACGTCCCAGTCCGTGGCGCTCATCCAGTAGCGAGCATTCGGAAAGGTCGGCACGTACTTCTCACTTTGCGGCAGCAGGTTCCACCCGACGTGATCGCGGTGCAGATGGGTCATCACAACCGTGTCGACGTCCTCTGGCCGCACTCCATTGGCCTGGAAGTCGTGCATGAGCTGGCCCCACGGCGCGTCAGGCGCGTCGGCTGGCTTGGGACCGAGACCCGTATCGACGAGGACCGTCCGCCCGTCGGACCGTATCAGGTACGAGCCGAGATTGAAGCGAACCTTGTGCGCCTCCGTGAGGTGCGACTCGTACGGGCGCCAGTCGTCGTGCGGGATGGTCGGGAAGAAGTTACATAGGTCGAACTCGAGCATCCCGTCTGACAGCGCCATGATTTCTACGTCGCCCACGCGGATGATGTTGTTCGCCATGACGACCTCCGGGGTCTAGCCTGGCCAGCCCAGCCACTCGCAGATGGACCGCCCCATGATCCACTCCTTGTCCTCTCCCGAGAGCCACGGGAGCTCCTCGGTGAACAACGTCACGGCCTGGCGCCACGGGCACGTCAGCCGCGTCCAGTCGGTGCCCCAGAACATCCGCCGAGGGCCGAAGGCGTCGTACACCTGTCGGATATGTTTGTGAAGTCCGCGGAAGGGATACGCCTCGGTGGAATAGCAGGGCAGCGCCGATGCCTTCACTGCGACGTTGGGCCGACGCGCCAGCGTGCAGAGCTCCGGGAGGCCGGCGAAGGCCTCGGCGTCCTTCTTGGCGGTGCCGATCGCCAGATGATCGATGACGAGCTTGAGGCCGGGATGCCGCTCGGCGATGCGGTCCACCGCGGTGATCGACCCGGGCGGGAAGATCATCAGCGGGATGCCGGCGCGCTCGGCGGCCGGCCAGAGCCAGTCGGCCGTGCCGTCGGTCAGCCACGGTTTCTGGAGCTCGGTGTGGAAGGTGAAGCGCATACCGAGCATGCCGGGCGGCTTCTTCCACCCGTCGACGAGCGCCCGGCTCTCGGGCCTTTCGAGGGCGAGCCGCCCCATCACGGCAAACCTGTCCGGGTGCAAACGTGCCGCCTCCAGGGCGAGGTCGTTGCGGTCTCCTTCCCACGAGGGCGGCACGAGGACGACCCGCTCGACACCCGCGCCCTTCATGCCCTCGAGCACCAGGTCCTTGGTGACAGGGTAGGGCTTCTGCGCCTGGTGGGCGCGGCCGGGCGGCCACGGTCGGTTGGGGGTGTCGGCACCCCAGATGTGAACCTGCGCGTCGACGATGAGCAAGCGCGGGAGAGCGTAGCGTCCTGCTGTCGCCCGGTCAAGCGGTCCGGTGGGTTCGGGTGCTACCCTTCGGCGGGGAAGGGCACCACGTGCGGATCATCGGGCATGTGGACATGGACGCCTTTTACGCCTCCGTCGAGGCGCGCTACAACTCTGATCTGCGCGACAAGCCGGTCGTGGTAGGCGCCGATCCGAAGGGCGGACACGGCCGCGGAGTCGTGACCGCCGCCAGCTATGCGGCGCGACGCTACGGCATCCGGTCGGCGATGCCCATTTCTCGAGCCTGGCGACTGGCCGAGGCCGCCCGCCGGCGGGGCGAACCCGCGACGGTCTTCATCCCCGGCAATCGCAAGCTGTACGCGGAGGTCTCCGAGCGGATCATGGCGCTCCTGGCCCCGAGCGCCGACGCCTTCGAGGAGGCCAGCATCGACGAGGCCTATCTCGATCTCTCATCCCTGGGGAGCTTCGAGGCGGCCGCCGAGCACGCGCGGTCGCTCAAGCGCGAGATCGACCGTCGCGAGGGGCTCACGTGCTCGGTCGGCATCGGGCCCAACAAGCTGGTTGCGAAGATCGCCTCCGACTTCGAGAAGCCCGATGGCCTGACGGTCGTCAGGCCGGCGGAGGTCCAGGAGTTCCTCGATCCTCTGCCCATCCGGGTCATTCCTGGCATCGGTCCCAAGACGGAGGGTCTGCTCCACGAGCGGGGTATTCGCACCGTCCGTGACCTGCGCGGCGTCGAGCCGCTCCAGCTCGTCGACTGGTTCGGCCGCTGGGGCGGGGATCTCCATGCCAAGGCACGAGGCATCTCCGACAGTCCGGTCTCGAACGAGTGGGAGCCGAAGTCCGTCGGGGAACAAGAGACGTTCGAGGTCGATACGCTCGACGCCGCGTTCGTCCTCGAGCGCGTACGGGAGCTGGCGCGGGACGTCTTCGCCCGTCTCGATCGCCAGGGGTTCCGCGCCTTCCGGACCGTCACCGTGACCGTGCGCTTCGCGGACTTCCGGACGCTCACCCGGTCCCACACCCCGCGCGCGCACCTGGCGAGCGAGGACGCCCTCTACGCCGGCGCGGTCCGGCTGCTGCTGCCGTTCCTCGACCACCGCGAGAATCCCCGACAGAAGAAGCTCCGGCTGATCGGGGTTCGCGCGGAGAAGCTCGTGCGAGCGATCACCACTTGATGCCTTGGACGAGGCTGTCGACGCTCGTCCGGAGCTTGGGATCTTCCCGCAGCAGGGTTTGGATCTTGCTGACCGCATGCAGGACCGTCGTATGGTCCTTGCCGCCGAAGGCACGGCCGACGTCGGCGAGCGAAGCGTGCGTGAGCTGCCGCGCAAGATACATCGCGATTTGACGAGGCAGGGCCACGGCTTTCGTGCGGTCCTTGGCCTTCAGGTCGGAGAGCGCGACGCCGAAGAGTTTAGAGACCTCGCGCTGGATCAGCTCGATCGTGAGGATCTTCTCTTCTTCGCCCCAGAGATCCGAGAGCGCCTCCTGCGCGAGGTCCACGCTCATCTCGCGACCGGTCATCGCGCAGAACGCGATCATCCGGGTCAGGGAGCCCTCGAGCTCGCGGATGTTTGATTTGACGCGGGTCGCAATCAGGTAGGCGACATCGTCGGCGAGGCGGACCTGGTTGAGGTCCGCCTTCTTCTTGAGGATGGCCACCCGGGTCTCGAAGTCCGGTGGCTGGATGTCGGCGATGAGGCCCCACTCGAAGCGCGACCGTAGGCGCTCCTCGAGCTCGGGAATATGTTTCGGCGACGAGTCGCTCGAGAGGACGAGCTGCTTTCGTGACTCGTAGAGGTCGTTGAAGGTGTGGAAGAATTCCTCCTGCGTCCGCTCTTTGCCCGCGATGAACTGAATATCATCGATCAGAAGGAGATCGATCGTCCGGTGTCGTGTGCGGAAGGCGTCCGTGCGGCCGTAGCGGATTGCACTGATGAGCTCATTGGTGAAGTGCTCGGACGAGAGATAGACGACCACCATGCCGGGAAACAGGCGACCACTCTGGTGACCGACCGCGTGGAGCAGGTGCGTCTTGCCGAGGCCGACGCCGCCATAGATGAACAGCGGGTTGTACGCGCGCGACGGGAGCTCCGCGACGGCCTGACAGGCCGCCTGGGCGAATTGGTTCGATGATCCCACGACGAAGGTGTCGAAGGTATAGCGTGGATTCAAGCGTTCGGCCGTGCCGCTCATGCCGAAGCTCACCCTGGGGGCCGCGGTCCCCGCTCTGCCTCTCTCCGCGTGGTGATGTCGTCGATGGCGAGGAGGATCATGCGCCCCGCCTCGTTCTCCCAGTGCATCGGGCGCGCGTTCAGCAGCATCGTCTTGGCCCCGACGCGGCCCCGGTCGTGCTCCACCTCGAACTCATGAAACTCGACGTTTTTCTCGACCACCTCCGCGAGCGCCTTCCGCAACGCCGGGATATTCCACTGGCCGTTCCCCAGCTCGTAGATGAAGTGCTCTATGGTCTCCTCAGGCGTGACCCGGAAGGTCTCATAGAACGAGCGGCTGGCCCACGTGACGCGCAGCGCTGCGTCGAGGATTATGAGCGGCACCGGTACGTTGTCCACGATCGTCTCGGCGTGGTCGCGTGCGACGCTGACCTGCTCGACACTCGATTTGAGGGCGGTGATGTCCGTCAGGATGATCACCGTGCCGTCGATCTGGTCGTCCGCCGTCGTGTAGGGCCGAACCCGCAGCGAATACCAGCGGCCGTCGCGATCTCTCACCTCGCGCTCGACGACGGTTGCCGTATCGACCACGTGCTTGCACACCTGCTCCAGGTCGGGGAGATCCGGACTCAGTCTGATGTCCCCGATCGGCCGGCCGACGTCCGCCGGGATGAGGCTGAGCATCTCCCCCGCCATGGGAGTAAACCGCCGGATCCGCCCGTCGCTGCCGAGCATGACGATGGGAATATTGACGCCGACGAACAGGTTGTTCAGATCGTTGTTGAGCAGGGACTGGTCGGCATTTCGGTGCTGCAGCTCCTCGTTCACGGTCGTGAGCTCTTCGTTGACCGACTGGAGCTCCTCCTTCGCGGTCTCGAGCTCCTCATTCGTGCTCTGCAATTCCTCGTTGCTCGATTGGAGCTCCTCGTTGGCCGCTTGCAGCTCCTCGTTGGCCGCTTCCCGCTCCTGGATGATGGACTGCAAGAACTCCTTGGTCGCCGTGAGTTCCTGGTGGAGGTTCTTGATCTGGTGCTCCACGGCCGGCTGCCTCGGGCCTCTGGGAGCCGCGCGCCCCGGTGCTCTCGGCTCCCCCGACGGGGGAACACTCTCGAAGAGCACGAGGTAATTGCGCTCCCGGGCGGGCCCGCTCACCGGGATGACTTCAAGCGTCACCTGGGCCAACCCGCCGTCCTGCTTGATGCTGAGCCGCTCGCGTCTGACCGGCGCGTTCTGCTTCCGCGCCTTGTCGATCGCCACGCGCAGCTCCATCAGCAGGCCTTCCCGAGCCATCTTCAAGAGGTTGAGGCTTGCCTGCCCGGGGGCGGGCTCGAGATATGGGCTCGTGTGACCGCGGAATTGAAGGATCTCTGTGGCCTCATTGACGAGGACGCCGGCGGGGGCGTATTTGCTGAGGAGGATCCGGTCGACCTCCTGCAAGAGGTCCAACGGACCGCCACCGGCCTCGCCCGTACGCCTCGCGGTCCTGCCGATCTTCTCGAGCCGTTGCTCGAGACTGATCAAGCCCAGGTCGAATCGTCTCGAGGTCGGCTTCTTCGCATAGACCCGATACTTTTTGTCGACGATGGAGAAGAAATCGGCCAAGGGCCCGACGGTCTCCGCCACCCCGAGCATCAGGAAGCCGGGGTCCTTGAGGGCATAGTGGAAGATCGACAACACGCGCTTCTGCAACTCCGGCTCCAGGTAGATGAGCACGTTGCGGCACACGATGAGGTCCATCTTCGAGAAGGGCGGATCGGTGGCCAGATTGTGCCTCGCGAAGACGCAGAGCTCGCGCACCGCCTTGCGGACTTGATGCTGGCCATCCACCTTCACGAAGAAGCGCCGCAGCCGCGCCCCCGCGACATCGAGCTCGATATTGTCCGGGTAGATCCCGGCGCGCGCCTTCACGACCGCGGTTTCACTGACATCGCTTCCGAACAGCTGGATCGGGACGATGCCGTCCGCGTCGCCAAGGGACTCGAGCAACACGATGGCCAGCGAGTAGGCTTCCTCTCCCGTCGAACACCCCGGCGCCCAGACGCGGATCGGCGCGTCCGCCGGCCGCTGCTTGAGGATGCGCGGAAAGACGCTGCGCTGCAGGATCCGGAACGCTTCCGGATCCCTGAAAAATCTGGTCACGTTCACGAGCAGGTCGTTGTACAGCGCGTGCACCTGGGAGGGGTGCGCCTCGAGATAGCCGAGGTAGCCCTCGAGCGTGTCGAGACCGTGAATCATCATCCGCCGAGCGATGCGGCGTCTGATCGTCGTCTGCCGATACAGCATGAAATCGATGCCGCTCTTCTCGCGCAACTTCCGGAGGATCTCGTCGAAGGCGTCGGGGCCGCTGGCCGGGGCCTCGGGGGACGGCGCGGCGCGGGTCTGGCCGAGGTAGGGATGGCGACCGATCCTCGTCAGCTCCTGCGCGATGGCTTTCGGCGGCAGGACGAAATCGACCGCGCCCGAGGCCACAGCGCTCCGCGGCATGCTGTCGAACTTTGCCGATTGTGGGGCCTCCGCGAACGTGGTGCCGCCCTCAGCCTTGATCGCCTTCAGCCCAAGCGCGCCATCTGACGCGCTTCCCGAGAGAATCACGCCGATCGCCCGGCTCCCCAAGTCTTCGGCGAGCGAGCGCAGGAAGTGATCGATCGGCAACTGCGGCCCCCGATCGTCGGACCGCGGTCCCAGGTGCAGGACCTCGCCGGCGATGGTCATGCGCGCGTTCGGCGGCATGACGTACACATGGCCGGGCTCGACGCGCATGCCGTGCTTCGCCTCGACGACCGACATCCGGGTCGTTCTGGACAGGATGTCGCTCAAGATGCTCGGATGCTTCGGGTCGAGGTGCTGGATCAGCACGAAGGCCATCGTCGGCTCGACGGGCAGATTCGACAGCAACTCGGAGAATGCCTCTAACCCGCCTGCAGAGGCTCCAATGCCGACGATCGGAAAGGCATGTTTCGACGGCGGGGTGGCGGCGGCGCCCGCGCGACTGGGCACGGCCATGCCCGGCTTGCCGGTTGCTTTGTTGATCGGGGATGGTGTTGCCGGCGGCACACCCCGGTCACGGGTCGCCGGGCGCGGCGTACGCGGTGATTTTTTCCTGGCCATGCCTACTCTCCGGCCACGTGGCCTGCAAATCCCATGATGGCACCTGCAAATCCCATGACGACACTAGCAGTGTCAGCCGAAGTAGTAATAGCCGCGCGGGCGGGAATGTCAAGGGTTGGTTTGCCCGTATCAAAATGTGTGTGCGCCCTCCTCGAGGCATCCACGCCGCGCTCAAATGAGGAATTTTGGCGCTTGTGCTCGCAGAGAATGGACAGACGGTCGCTTTTTGCCGAGTCGACCGCCAGACCGCATCACACCGTCAGTTCTGACCTCGGTGGATAACGGTGGATTATGTGGACAAGATCTAGTTGAACCAGAGCCAGAGGCTCCTGAGGGCGACTACTGCTCGTTCGGCGACTTCTCCGCAGTGATCCCGGAGAGGCGATCGAAGGGCACGGCGATCCGCTCCGACTCGTCGGTCTGAACGAGCAGTCCGTCGTCAGTGAGCTCGATCAACGTCCCGACGATTGGCCGCGGAAATCTCAAGGCGGAGACGAGGACGCGCCGTCCCATGTACATGGATGCTTCGGCTTGCCACAACACAACCATGGC
>Ga0209689_1001937_pt1 | contig 15503 bp, 9 predicted proteins | sample GraSoiAngelo_149_FD_187119 | JGI IMG/M metagenome (GOLD analysis project Ga0209689, IMG submission 187119) | Grasslands soil microbial communities from the Angelo Coastal Reserve, California, USA - 14_1009_09_30cm (SPAdes) (version 2) | ecosystem: Environmental > Terrestrial > Soil > Grasslands ...
AAGGTCTGGTAGGAAATTACGGTAGCCTTTTAGGGATCAATTGATCCGATCCCTCGCGGGGCACCGCGTTGCCTCGCTCGTTCCATTACTTCTTTTCGTGCTGGCCACCCTCGTTGGGGGCTGGCTCAATGGCGTTGAGATGCATGGGCACGTCGTTGACGACAGCACGAACGATCCGATCGGCACCGCCGGTCCAGCGAGGATCTCGCACGGCGCGCGCACGATGACCGCGGACCCCTCGACCGGCGCCTTCACCTTCCCCGATTTGCCGCGCGAATCGAGGGTCGGCGTCGATGCCCCTGGATATCTGCGGACGGGTGTGCCAACGACACAGGACGAGATCCGGCTCACGCCTCTGTCGTTCACGATCCAGGTGAACGAGGCGGGTAGTCCCGACAAGCACATCGCCAAAGCGGATATTCGACAAGGGACGACGTCGCTCGGTACGACAAACGACGGAGGCAACACGGTCATCAGTCCGTATCCCGGGAAGGACGCGAAGCTTCTGATCTGTGCTGCCGGCTATGACCAGAAGGAGATAACCATTCATGGCGTGGTCGGGACATTTGAGATCACGCCTGGCACGAACGCGTGCCCGCCCCTTCCAACACCGACGCCTTCGCCGTCACCGTCGACGTCGCCATCCGCATCCCCCGGGGCGAGCCCCTCCTCGAGCCCGACTCCCTCGCCTACCGCGAGTCCCTAGGGCAGGAGCCCGCCTCGCGTGACACGGGTGGCCCACGCTCTCTGCGCCGGGGTCGCGGCCGTTGTCCTCTGGCGCGCTCTCGCGCAGGTCTGGGTCGACGAGACCACGACCGACGCGGTTGTGAGCGAGGTCCTCCGTCTCGCGATCCCGGCGTTCAGCGCCGCGGCCAGCGCGCTCGCGATCGCGGCCGGAATCATCACCGCGCGGCCGCGCCGGTTCTTCGCGCTCGATGCGATCACGTGGGGCGCGCTGCTCGTCATCGTCTTCGCGCTCACGCTCGGTCGGCTCGACCGCGATTACATCGGCGTCCTCTTCGTGCTCGCGCTCGCCGTTCGCATCGCGCCGGCCGTGCTCGCCTGCGTCGAGACCGACCGCTCGTTGCCTCTCATGTTCGCGACGGCATTTACGGCCTACGCCGCGCTGGCCGCCTGGCACCAGGCGGCCGCGCTTCCACTCGGCGACCAGGTCCATTACCTGCTCGTCGCGGACCGGCTCGCGCACGGCAGCGTCGACGCGACCCTCGACGCCGATCTCTTCCGCCGGCTCACGACTCTCACCGCCAACGATTTCGACAGCGCCACGCACGTCTTCAACACGCCGCACGGCCCGCGCGAGATCCAGGGCTACGCAGTCCCGCTCCTCTTGCTGCCGGGCTGGGTCGCCGCTGGCCGCTTCGGCGCGGAGGTCGTCGTCGCGATCTTCGCCGCTCTTGCCGCGGTGGCGACCGCGCTCATCCTGCGCGACACGATCGCGTCGGTCCGTCTGCGCGGCGCGGTCTGGGCCATGACGGCGTTCCTGCTCCCCGGCGTTCTCCTCGCGTTCCACGTGTACCCGAATGCCTTTGGCGCGGCGGCGATCGGATTCGCGTACCGCTTCGGCATCACCGCCCCCAAACGGAGGCCGCTCCTCGCGGGCGTCGCGGCCGGTCTCACGCTCTTCCTCAACCCACGTGACGGCCTCGTCCTCGCGGTGCTCCTCGTGGCGGTGTGGATCGTCAGCCGCGCGGATTTCCGCCGCTTCGCGAGCGGGGCCGTGGCGGTGGCCGTGGTCGCGGCCATCTCGAACGCGTTCCTCTACGGCAACCCGCTCCCGTACATCGGCTACTTCCTCGCGGTCGTCTATCCGCAGGAGCTCACGAAGCAGACCGCGACGTCGATCTCGTTCGTCTCGTTCGAGTTCTGGATCGGTCTGCCCGGGATGCTCTTCGACCGCGTGTTCGGCATCGCGGGTGTGGCGCCATGGCTCTTCATCGCCGTGATCGGAATTCCCGCGGCCCTGCGCGCGAACCGCCGGGTGTTCGCGCCGGCCGCGATCACGCTCGGCCTCAGCCTGCTCGGGTTATCGCTCTACCACTTCTGGGAGGGCGGATACGCACCGCCTGCGCGCTACTTCGTGGACGTCCTCCCGCTCGTCGCGCCGTTCGTGGCGTACGGGCTCGCGGTGTCGCGCGACTGGTGGATGCGGATCTTCAACGGTTTACTGATCGGGGTCACCGCCGCGCTCACGCTCGTCCTGTGCGCGATGCCCTCGCGCGCCCTGAACGACGCCTTCCAGCAGCAGGGGCACGAGGTGCTCGCTCAGATCCTCGGGCTCGATCCGCTCGGCTGGCTTCCTTCGTTCGAACCGACGACGCCGGACTGGTCCGTCGGCGCCTATCTGCGCCTCATCCCCGCGGTCGCCGTTTTTGTCGCGCTCTTCGCGTACGGGTGGCGTCGGCGCGGTGTGCCGGTGGCTGAGCCTCCTTTCGGGTGGACGGGCCCAGGCCTGCTCGTCGCGTTCGTCGTGGGGAATGTCATCGCGCTTGCGGTCGCCGTCTTCGCGCTCTCGCAGCCGTGGGTCGTGGACCTCGGTGACATTTCCGCGAGCTTGGCGACGCGATGGCTGCCGTTCGCGCTTGTCACCGCAGCGGTGCTCGCCGTCGTCCTCGGCGGCTTCCTTCCCCTGCCCGAGCGCACGAGCTTTTTCAGGCGCCACTTCTCCTTATATCTCGCCGTTCCGCTGGCGTTGCTTGGTCTGCGGAGCACGTTCGTCCTCAACGCCGAGATCGGCGCGATCTACCTCCTGACGGCGGTGGCCCTCGCGGCGAGCGGCGTGTACTCGCTCTGGCGGGCAGCTCCACACCTGGCGGACGCGCGTCTCGCGGTTCTCCTTGGCGGGACGATGCTCGCCGTGGCGCTGACCGTCCTTCCCTACGTGCGCACCGTCTCGCCGCTCGCGTCAGACGAGCCCCATTACCTATTGATCGTTCAGAGCATGGTCCTCGACCACGATCTGAACCTCGCAAACGACTATGCCGGCGACCGGTACTTCGTCTTTTACCCGGAGAGACTGCCCGACATCCATGGCATCCGCGTCGGCGATGCGATCTACTCCGTCCGCGATATGGGCACGCCGATCCTCGCCGCCATCCCGTTCGCGATCGCGGGTCGCACGGGGGTGCTCGTGCTTCTATCGGTTTTCGGCGCGCTGCTCGCCGCGCAGCTGTACCTCCTGCTGCGTGACCTCGCGTTCGATCGCCGCGTGGCGGTTCTCGCCGTGGCGGCGACCGTCTTCGTTCATCCGTTTCTCACGTACACGACGCAGATCTATCCCGACCTGATCGCGGCGCTCGTGTTCGTCACGGCGGTACGCCTCGTCCAGCGCGGCACCGCCACGCCGCTTCGCAATCTCGTCCTCGCCAGCGCCTTCGTCGGCACGCTGCCATGGCTCACCACGCGGGCGTGGTTCGTCGCCGTCGGGGTCGGCCTCGTGATCGCGTACGCGGCCCTCTGGCCACGACGGGATGTGGTGCGGCGCGCTGTCGTCGCCGCGTTGCCTTTCACCGCGCTGGTGCTGCTGCTCTGCTATCTCAACTGGCGCCTCTTCGGCTTGTTCATGCCGGGTGCGGGGTACTACCTGATCCGGGATCAGCAGGAGATCCTCGCTTACGCACCGCAGATCGGACTTCCCGGTCTCTTCTTCGACCGCGCCTTCGGCCTCGTGCCGCGCGCACCGATCTATCTCCTCGCCTTCCTTGGCGTGGCAGCGCTGTGGCGCCGCCGGCGTTTGTACGGCCCGCTCCTCGCCGCTCTGTTTCTCGGATGGGTTCTGTACCTGGCCTATGTCGCCGATCTCGCGACCTGGCACGCGGACGGCGGTCCGCCTTCGCGGTATCTCCTAGCGGGGCTGCCATTCCTCGTCGTCGCGGTGGCGGGCGGGGTCGAGCTGCTGCTTACGTCCGTCGGCCGGCTCCGGGCAGTGGGCCTCCCTCTTACGGCGCTCGTGATCGCGTGGTCGGGACTCATCACCTTCGTGTACGCGGTCCTGCCCGAGCTCCGCTACGAGTACACCGCGCAAATCCGCGAGGGCAATCCGGTGCGCCTCTGGCTCGAGGCGGGCCGGGTCATACGACCGGACGTTCAGCTGGTGCTGCCGTCGTTCTACGGGCACGACCTCGCCACGGGTGCGCTCGCGCTCTTATGGGTCGTCGTCGCGATCTCGTTGGGAGCTCTCGGCTACGTCTTGAGCCGACGACGGCGGGCGGTGACCACATCAATTCGCTAGCCCGAAGCGCCGCGGCATTGGCGGCGTTCGTCGTTCTCGCGGTGCTGGTCACATTCGGCGCGCTGACGAGCATCGATCGCGCGATCCTGGCACTCGTTCAGCAACCGCACGCGGCATGGCTCGATCTCGCAGCGTCCCTCGTCACGGTATTCGGACAGACCGAAGTAGTCGGCACGATCGCGCTTGGAGTTGCCATCGTCCGTTTGCGAGCTCGGCGGAGCGATTGGTGGACGCCGCTCCTGCTCGCCGTCGTCCTCGCGGCGGAGCTTGTACTGAAGCTGACGATTCCGCAGTCACCGCCGCCGACTGAGCTCGCGCGAACCGTTCCGTTGTTCCCATTCCTCGAGGCGCCGACGGTGTCTTCATTCCCGAGCGGGCACATGGCGCGCGTGGCGTTTCTCGTCGCTGTGCTGCGCTGGCCCACCGACGTCTCCGCTCTGGTCGTCTTCGCGATGGCCATCACCCGGGTCTACCTCGCCGAGCACTGGCCGAGCGATGTCGTGGGCGGCTGGCTGCTCGGCTACGGGATTGCGTCAGCGGCGTTCCGGCGCTCCTAACGATCGGCCGAGCCACTCGTTAGCCCTCCATCAGGGGGGAATTCACCTGAGCCCGGACTCTGGGCTCGGAGGAGGAGCGCGCGCATGAACCATCGCGGAATCTGGCTCACGGCGACCGTACTGGCGGTCATCGTGCTCCTGGCGCAGATCGCGGGAGCATCGACGCGAGACGAGACCACGTCACTCGCGACCAGCGCGTCCGTCTCAGTTTCTGCTGACCTGACCGGCACAGCGGCGAGGGCGTCGCTTCCCGAGCAGGCGTCATCCGTTGCCAGCGTTGCGAGCGAAAAATCGGCGAACGCCGACGAAGCGATCACCACTCGTGCGCGGACGACCGAGACCGCCCAGAACGAAGTGACAGTGAGCGCGCCGGCCGCCGCGCCGACAGACAGCACGACGGGCGCACGTCCCGGATGGGGCTGCGGAGACACGAACCACAAGCACTCGGGCCCTCCGGGTCGTCCCGGCGCTACCCCACCGCCTGGCTGCGCCAGCCGGTAACACTCAGCGCGAATCCCCTGCGTGCGACGCGGCTCGAACGGAGCCGCGTCGCTGTGTTCCTGACCTGCGCTTAGCGCAACCGCCGCGAGACGCGCTCATAGACATCCCGTCGATGCAACACCGCGAGGATCCACACGTCTCGCTCAACAACCTTGAACACGACGCGATAGTCACCGACTCGCAGTTTCCAGTAGCCGCGGAGTGAGCCACCGAGCGGCGTCCCGAAGCGTGCCGGGTCTGTTCCGAGTCGTGCCTCGATCAGTCTGCCGACGCGTCGACGAGATTCGGTGGAAATCTTTGGCAGGTCATCGCTGCGCACTGCTGGGTGATAGCGAAGGGCGTACGGCACTCAGCGTTTCTTGACGCGACGCCCCCGCCATACCTCGTCGTGCGTGAGAGCGGCAGAGCGGACCAGTGTCCGTTCTCGCTCCTCCGCGACCTTCGCCAGAGCCAGATCCTCGTAGGTCTCGAGGGCACCGCGTATGAGATCGCGTGCCTTTGTCGACAGAGATGATCCCTCGCGACGTGCGAGACGACCGAGCGCGTCGTAGAGGGGGCGTTCGAGGACCACGTTCACTCGCGGGTTCTTCGTCGGCATTCCCAAAGTGTATCAGAAGTGACGCACCGCGTCGCTACAGAATACTCTTGGCGGCATGATCGACGTCCACCCGATGCGCGATGGCTTCGCGCTGCGACTCGACCTCGGCGATCCGCTGCAGCGAGCGATGGCCGTGCAGCGCCGGTACGAGAGCGATGTCACGTGGGTCTATCCGTATCTCCTGCGACCCGGCGACCGCGTCGTCGACGGCGGAGCGCACATCGGTTACCTGACGCTGCTCGCATCACGGTGCGTCGGCCCTTCCGGGGAGGTGCACGCGTTCGAGCCCGTTCCGCGGACGTTCGCGGCGCTCGGAGAGAACGTGCGCATCAACCGCGCGACGAACGTACGCACCAATCGGGTCGCGCTCGCCGCAAGCGCGGGCGAAATCGAGCTCGAGGTGCCGATCGATCCCGAGGGCGAGGGCCTCCTTGCGTGGGGCGCGACGAGCGTGCGTCTCCGCCGCGGCCCGATCGAGCGCGCGCCGGCGATGACTCTCGACGAGTACGCCCGCGGTTATGGCTTTGCCCGCATCGCGCTTCTCAAGCTCGACCTCGAAGGCGCGGAGCTCGCGGCGCTCCGCGGTATGCACGATCTTCTCGGCGGCGCGCGGATCGACTACATCGTGTGCGAGCTGAACACTTTCCTCGCGGACGCGCAGGGCGAGAGCTATGACGCGACGCGGGCATTCTGCGAGCGATATGGCTACACCGCCTACGACCTGCGGCGGACGGCGCGTTTCCAGAGGATCGAGCGGCCGATCCTCGAGACCGGGCATCTCGTGACGGATCTCCTCTTCGTCTCACCGCGAAGGACGAGCCTCGATGCGTGAGGACGATCCGAGCCGGTTCGTCGATGAGCTCCGCGAGCCGCTCGTTGCGCTGCCGCATTACTTCGGTGCCCAGATCCCGTACGACCCTCGGTCGCGCCGGCTCCCATTCGGGCCGGCGGTCACCCTCGTGCGCGGTTCGCTCGTCCGTCTTCTTCGCTGGTGGCTGCTCTCGGCACTCGAGCGCCAGGACCACGTCAACCGGCTCCTCGTACGGGCGATCGAGCAGCTCGACGAGCGCTCTCCGCACGCGCTCGACGAGCGGCTCACCGCGATCGAGGAGACATGGAGGACGCGCGACTCGGCCGAACGCGCGGAGCTGCTGGAATCGACCGCGCTCACGCAGGCGTTCGCATCGACCGATCGCTTTCAGGGGGCCGACCCCGCTCCGGTCGTCGAGGTACTTCGTGGGCGCACGCGTCTGCTCGTCTCTGATCTCTCGTGGCCGGGGCTAGCGAATGCGCTCCACGAAGCGAGCATCACCTATCAAGGCGTGGACCCCGACGCGGCGAGTGTCGCGCGCTCCCGTGCGGCCGGTGCCGACGCGGTGCAACGCAACACCGACGTGCAGCTGCGCGCGCTCGCCGACGGCAGCCTCGACGGCGCGGTCCTCATGGGGTCGCCGCTGCAGGTGTCGCTCGGGCACGTCGTTGTTCTGTTCCGTCAACTGCGCCGCACGCTCGCGTCGGGAGCGCCCCTCGTGGTCGTCGTCCCGAACACGGACTCGCTGCGGATCGGCGCCCGTGAGGTGTGGCACGACCCGGGCGTTCGCCGGCCCGTCCCGCCAGGTCTGTACGCGGAGATCGTCGAGCTCGCCGGATTCGCGAAGCCCGAGATGCGCACCCTTCGCGCGGCGGGCACCAGCCTGGCGGAAGACGTGGCGGATCCGAAGCTCGCGGCGAACATGCGCATGCTGAACGAGCTTCTCTTCGGCGCGGAGATCTCGGCGGTCATCACCCGCAAGTGAGCGCGATCCGCGCGGATCACGTCTCGAAGACCTACAAGCTTCGCCGCGAGCGGAGCCGCACGCTCAAGGAGACGGTCCTGCGGCAGTACGCGCCGGCCGAGATGGTGCAGGCGCTGCGCGACGTCAGCTTCGCGGTCGAGCCGGGCGCGTCCTTCGGCGTCGTTGGCGCGAACGGGTCGGGGAAGTCGACCCTGCTCAAGCTGCTCGCGGGCACGGCGAAGCCAACGCGTGGAACGCTCGAGGTGAATGGGCGGGTCACGGCGCTCCTTGAGATCGGCGCCGGATTCCACCCGGACTTCAGCGGCCGCGAGAACGCGTACCTCAATGGCTCGCTCCTCGGCCTCTCGCGCAAGGAGATGGACCGCGCGATGCCCGCGATCGAGGAGTTCGCCGACATCGGCCGCTTCTTCGACGCCGCGGTGAAGACCTACTCGAGCGGCATGTACATGCGGCTCGGTTTCGCGGTCGCGGTACACCTGGAGCCGGACATTCTCCTCGTGGACGAAGTGCTCGCGGTCGGTGACGAGTACTTCCAGCACAAGTGCTTCGCCAAGATCGGCGAGTTCCGCGCGGCCAAGAAGACGATCGTCCTCGTGTCTCACGACCTGGGCGCGGTCGCGCGTCTCTGCGAGCGCGCCATGTGGCTCGACGACGGCGTCCTTGCCGCGGAGGGCACACCGCACGACGTCATCAACGCGTATCACCAGAAGGTCGGCGAGAAGGAGCAGCGCGAGCGCGCCGCGCGTGGCGAGATCGGGGCCCGCTGGGGGTCGAAGGAGATCGAGATCACCAGCGCGCGCGTGCTCGGGCCTGACGGGACCGAGCGCGTCGTTCTCGAGTCCGCGCAATCGGCCGCGATCGAGATCGGGTACCGCAATCCGAAGGGCGTGAGCGACGCAGTGTTCGGGGTGTACCTCTACCGCGAGGACGGCGTCGGCGTGTTCGGTACCAACACCCTCATCGACGGCGTCGCGGTGCCGGTGCAGCCCGAAGGAGTGGTGCGCTTCTCGATCGGCGAGCTCGAACTGCTACCCGGAGCGTTCGACGTCGACATCGGGATCATCGACACCCAGGACCGGGTGTACGACTACCACCAGAAGGGCCTCCAGTTCCGCGTCATCGGCACGTCACGCGAGGTCGGCGTGGCGCGGCTGCCGCATCGCTGGGAGTTCCGATGACGCGCCTCATTCCATTTGTCGCCGCGGCCTTCCTTGTCGCGGGCTGCGTCACCTCGCAGAACGAGCCCGGCCGGGCGCCGACCGCGAGCGGCTCCATCGAGGCGTATCTCGCGGAGCTGAACGACGACAACTTCTCAGGCGTGGTCATGGTCGCGAAGGACTTCGTGCCGTTCGCGACGAAGGCGACGGGCTACGCGGACCGAGCGCGCGGCGCGCCGAACGCGACGATCACGCCGTTCAACATCGCGGAGATCACGAAGCTCTTCACCGCCGTGGCGGTCGGCCAGCTCGTCGATCAAGGCAAGGTGTCTATCGGCGATCCGCTGACGAAGTACCTCCCGACATATCCGCACGCGCCAGGCGATCAGATCACGATCGCGATGCTCCTCGCCCAGACCGCGGGAACCGGGAACTACGAGAACGACCCCGGCTACCTCCGCGTGCGCGACAGCTTCGAGTCAGTCGCCGATCTCCTTGGCGCAGTGAACACCGCCGTCGCGCCGGGCATGGTTCCAGGAAAGACATTTAGCTTCAGCGATACGGGTTACCTGCTGCTCGGCGCCGTAATCGAGAAGGCGTCGGGTCGCGACTACTACGAGTACATGGACAACGAAGTGTTCGCGAAGGCCGGCGTCGCCGCGGGCTTTCTGCACAACAGCGACGACGAGTTGAAGGATCGCGGCTTTGCACTCGGGTACCAGCCCGATGGGAGCAAGAATTGGAGCAGCCTTCCAGTTCGCGGCACCCCGGCCGCTGGTGCGTATGCGACGGCGCCCGATCTCCTCTCGTTGCACAAGGCCCTCGCGAGCGGCGCGCTCGTGAAGCCAGAGACGCAAAAGCGCCTCGTGCTTCTCCCGCCGGCTTCGGGGCAGACCTCGCCCGGGATCTCGTCGGGCGTGTTCACGGGGAACGACGCTGGCGCGAGCGCGGTCTTCGCCATGACGCCCACCGGCTACACCGTGATCGTTCTGGCGAACGTCGGCAGCGTCGCGACACCTATCGCTGACAAGATCCTGACGCTCGTCCCGTGAATCGCGGCGCTTCGCCTCTTTGATCGGCGCGGCGGGCCCTGGCGCGCCTTAGTCGCCCGCTTGCCCGCTAGGTGCGCGCACGTCACTTCAGCGACTGCGCAAACGTGCGCGCAAGCACTGTCCGATCTATCGACAAACGCTTGACTCCCTGGCGACTGGGACTAGGCTTCGCCGGTCCCACGCGCTCGCGCGGTGTCGCGAGACAGGAGTGGGCAAATGCAGGGGAAGGTGGGCGCGGTACTCGCGCCACTGGGGTTCGGGCTTTTGGCGATCGCGCTGCTCGGTGCAGCCGGCGCCAACGCGGTGACGGATGCGGCCCCGCCTTCACTTACCCTTCCCGCAGGCGCGACGACGAACGCTACAAGCTCGAGCGGTGCGATCGTGTCGTACATCGCCGTCGCGACAGACGATGTCCAGCCGACGTCGTTGACCTGCGCGCCCGCCTCGGGAGCGCGCTTCTCCGTGGGCACCACGACCGTGACGTGTACCGCGATGGACGCGGCGTCGCACTCGACGTCGGCGAGCTTCGCGATCACGGTCCTCAGCGCATCCGAGCAGCTCGCGCTTCTGCGGACGGCGGTGATCGCGCTGCGACTCGCCCCCGATGTCCAGCAGGGACTTCTCGACAAGCTCGACGCGGCGAAGCAATCGATCCAGGCTTCTCAGTCGACGATCGCCTGCAATCAGCTCAACGCGTTCGCGAACCAGGCGAAGGCTCAGACCAAGAAGGCGGTCGCCGACGGGACGAATCTGCTGACCCGCCAGAACGAGGTCGAGGCGGCGCTCGATTGCGTCAAGAGCACCGCGCCGCCTGTTCTCCTCGGTCCGCGCGCCGATGTCACGACGACGACCGCGCCGGGCAAGCCGACAGCGACCGTGCTCTTCACCGGGGCATCGAGCTCTGTCTCGTGCGCGCCGACCTCGCCGGCGGCCCTCGCCGTGGGCGCGAACACGGTGCAGTGCAGTGCGACCAATGCGAACGGGACGACGCGGACCTCGTTTGTCGTCACCGTCGTCGATCACGAGCCACCGGTTCTCGCGTTGCCCGCGGATGTGACGGTCACGGCACCGGCCGGATCGTCCACCGCGCCCGTCGACTTCAGCGTGAGCGCGAGCGACAACGTCGCGGTCCGCTCTATCGTCTGCGACCCCCGATCCGGAACTCCGTTCGCGTACGGGCTGACGACGGTTACCTGTACCGCGACCGACACGTCGGGCAACACCGCGACGGGGACATTCAAGGTCACCGTGAACTTCGCGATCAGCGGACGGATCACGGATCGGGACACCACGCTGCCTCTCGCCGGCGTGCGAGCCGCGGCGTTCGACACGGTGACCGGTGACCGCGTCAACTTCGCGGCGTCGGGGAGCGACGGCCGCTACTCGGTCGTCGTCCAGCCCGGCACCTACACCATCCTCTTCAACGGCAACGAGGCGGTTTCCTACCTTCCGCAGAGGTGGAACGGGAAGCGCGTTGATCAACCCGGCGACCCGATCACTCTCGGCGGATCGGTCGGAGCGATCGACGCCGCCCTCGTTCCCGGCTACTTCGTGCACGGGCAGGTGATCGATACCTCGACTCACCAGGTAATCGGTCCGCCTGGGGTTGTCGTCGACGCCGTCGATCCAGCTCTGCCGTGCTGCCGCACGATCAGCGAATCGGCGACCGCGCCGGACGGGTCGTATCGCCTGGTCGTCCCGAGGGACAGCGCGGTCAAGCTGCAGTTCCGAGCCGATCCATCACTCCGCTACATGGAGCGGTGGTGGAACGGCCGACGAAACTTCAATGAAGCGGACACACTCACGGTAAATGCCGAGACCTTCGGCAGAGACGTCGCGCTCATCCCCGCGGTCCTGATCAGCGGCAAGGTCACCGATGACCGAGATGGAAGCGGAATCGGGAGCGTTGCGGTCGTGATCACCGACTCGACGACCCGGTGTTGTCCATTCGGCGGCATCACCGTCACCTCAACTGCGTCTGACGGCACCTATAGCCTGATGGTTCCGAAGGGCGTCCCGGTGAAGATCCAGTTCGTGCCGTTTGGCTCGGCCGATCCGCACTTCATGGGCGAGTGGTTCGACGATCAGCCAAGCTGGGACGCCGCCACGATCCGCTCGTTCACGGCCGACACAACGGGCATCAACGCGGGGCTGAGCCGCGGCTCCTTCATCAGCGGCCACGTCGCGCGACAGGACGGCACGGCCATCGGAGGCCTCTACGCAAACGCGAACGACGGCCTCGCGGGCTGCTGTCAGTTCATCACTGGAAGCCGTACCGACGCGAGCGGCAACTACCACATCCTCGTCCGGCCCGGGACTTACAAGGTCCTCTTCTTCTCGCGGCCGGGATTCCTCGCCGATGATGGCGTGACGTACGTCGACCAGTGGTGGAACGGCGTGCCGTCGTTCGAGCAAGGCACCCAGATCACCGTCAGCACCGCGGATGTCGATGGGATCAACGCCGTGATGGCACGCGCCGTGATCGTGAGCGGCCACGTCACCGACGCGACCGGCCAGATCCCGGTCGCTGGGTTCCAGGTGAACGCCCTTGTTGGTGCCGGACAGTGCTGCCAGTTCGTGGGCGGCGCCCAGACTGACGCCAACGGCGATTACAGCATCGCCGTTCCGCCCGGGCTCACCGTAAGGGTGGACTTCGGCGTGTTCTCGGGACCGCCGCCGGGGACCCGCTACTTGCCACAGTGGTGGAACAACAAGACCAGCTTCGACGCCGCCGACCCCATCCTGGCAACCGCTGACGTGCCGAACATCAACGCGCGCCTCGCTAATGGCTTCCTCATCACCGGTCACGTGAGCGACCGAGGCAGTGGTGCGGCGCTGGAGGGCATGCACGTGCAGGTGTTCGACCCCGCCGTGCCGTGCTGCCCGTTCCGCGAGATCGCCCACACGGAAACCAGTGCGACCGGCGACTACACCGTCGTGCTCGCCGCCGGCTCATACAAGGTGCAGTTCTCCGAGTTCCCGCAGCCGGCAGTGCGCCCGCATCTCAGCCAGTGGTGGCAGGACAAGCCCTTCGATCAAAGCGCCGACCTTCTTGTCGTCGCAGGCGACCGCACGGGTATCGACGCAACGCTGCCCCTCGGAGTGTTCGTAAGCGGGACTGTGACGGCCGCGGGTGGGACGGTTCCCGTCGTCGGCCTCAACGTCAGCGCACAGGACGCTGCTCAACCCTGCTGCCATTTCGTCGGTGGCGCACAAACCGACGCCTCAGGCAACTACCGGTTCCCTGTCCCAGCCGGCAGCTTACTGAAGGTCGAATTCGGCATCTTCAGCGGGCCGCCGCCGGGTACGCGCTATCTCGGGCAGTGGTGGAACAACAAGCCGGACTTCGGTGCCGCGACGACGATCAACGCGCTTGGCGACGTTTCCGGGATAGACGCCGATCTCGCGAGCGGCTTCGTGCTCAGCGGCCACGTCAGCGACGCGAGCGGCACGACCCCGCTTGGCGGGATCGGTGTGAACGCGAACGACGCGACGATGGGGTGTTGCCAATTCATCGTCGGCACTCAGACGGATGCGGCAGGGAACTACCGGCTGATCGTCCCCGCCGGTCGAGTGATCCGGGTGTTTTTCGGCACGAACCCGGCGGGCGGAGTCCGCTATCTACCGCAGTGGTGGAACGGCAAGCCCTTCTTCGACCAGGCCGACGACATCGCGATGACACAGGACCGGCCAGGCGTTGACGCGCATCTCGCGTTAGGTGTGCTGATCCACGGTCGCGTCACCGACGCGACCGGGACCATCCCGGTCGTGGGTCTCAACGTCAGTGCGCAGGACGCGACGCAGGGCTGCTGCCAATTCGTCGGCGGTTCGCAAACCGATCTCGACGGGCAGTACACGATGGTTGTTCCCTCGGGCCACGACGTGAAGATCGAGTTCGCCTTCTTCAGCGGACCGCCGCCCGGCACGCGCTATCTCGGCGAGTGGTACAACGACGCGCCCACCTTCGACACTGCGACGCCGGTCGCCACAGCGACGGACCAGAACGGCATCGACGCGCAACTCGACCAAGGATTCGTCATCAGCGGCCAGGTTCGCGCTCCAGGCGGCGCGGGTGTGCCGAATGTGTTTGTCGGCGCGAGCCTCGGAGGCGCCACGCCCTGCTGCCAGGGCGTCGGCGGCACCAACACCGACCTGACCGGCCACTACCGACTGGTCCTGCGTGCCGGCCTCTACCGGATCAACGTGCAGGCCTCCGCAGACCGCCGCCTTGTGGCGCAGTGGTGGGCAGGCGTACCGGGCGGAACGGCGTACTTCCAGCGCGCGCCGGACATCGCCCTTGGACCCAGCGACGCACCCGGCACGGACTTCGACGTCGTATTCGGCACGCTTATTCAGGGCCATGTGAGTGACGCGAGCAACGGCACGGCCATCCCAGGAATTGGCGTTACCGCCAACGATGGAGGGATCCCGTGCTGCGAAGGCCTGGCGTTCTCAGGAACAGATCAGCAAGGGAACTACTTCCTCGTCGTGCCTTCGGGCCGGCAGGTTCGCGTCTTCTTCAGCGTGGGCCCAGGCTCGCCGTACACGCCGCAGTGGTGGGACAACAAGCCTGACTTCGATGTCGCCGACGTGATCGACGCGAGCGTGGATCGTCCGGCGATCGATGCCCATCTCACGAGTGGGTTCGTCATCAGCGGACACATCATCGAGCTCGGAGGAGGTCCGCTCGGCGGAGTGGATGTAGCCGTGATCGATCCGGTGTTCGGGTGCTGCCCGTTCCGCCAGGTCGGTCACACACAAACGAACGCAAATGGCGATTACTCGGTCCGCGTCCCGGCCGGGACATACAAGATCCGGTTTTTGCAGTTCGCGCCACCGGCGCGTCCGCACATGGACGTGTGGTGGCCCGACAAGACGAATGATCGAGACGCCACGCCGATCGTCGTGCTTGGTGATCGTCCGGGGATCGACGCAGCTCTCCCACGAGCTGTCTCTATCCGTGGTCACGTCTCCGACGCGACGACAGCGGCGCCTATCCCAGGGAGCTTCGTCGCCGCGTGGGATGCGACGGTCCCCTGCTGCAGGAACTTCACCGCCGACATCACCGACGCGTCGGGGAACTACTTCGTGATTGCCCCGCTCGGCGGCCACGTCAAGGTCGGCTTCGGCCCGCCCATCGGTTCGCGCTACCTGCCGCAGTTCTGGGACGGGCAGCCGTCCTTCGATATGGCTACGACGATCGAAGCGACCGCCGATCAGGACGGGGTCGACGCACAGCTCCAGCAGGGTCTCGTCATCAGTGGCACCGTGACGGGCCCGAGCGGTCCGGCATCGGCGATCACGGTCAGTGCGAGCCGTGGCGGGGGCGCGAGCTGTTGCGTAAATGTTGGCCAGACCACGAGCGACGCCACGGGCCACTACCAGCTCACGCTTCCGGCGGGCACCTACCGTATCCAAACGTTCGCGCCGCCGTCATTCCGCGTGGTGATGCAGTGGTGGAATGGCACGCCCGGCGGCACGCCGTCGTTCGACCGTGCGGTCGACATAACCGTCGGGCCGGGTGACGCGGGCAACAAGGACTTTGCCGTCGTGTTCGGCTCGCTCATCGAGGGTCACGTGTCGGATGCCTCGA
>Ga0209689_1001946_pt1 | contig 15490 bp, 15 predicted proteins | sample GraSoiAngelo_149_FD_187119 | JGI IMG/M metagenome (GOLD analysis project Ga0209689, IMG submission 187119) | Grasslands soil microbial communities from the Angelo Coastal Reserve, California, USA - 14_1009_09_30cm (SPAdes) (version 2) | ecosystem: Environmental > Terrestrial > Soil > Grasslands ...
CGAACTGGCCGGGGCAGAGCGGCGATACGCGCCCGCTCACCTCGTAGACGAGCACGTCGCCGACCTCGTCGGCGGCCTGCGCCTCGCACTGCGCGGCGGCGCCGGCGGTGGCAAATCGCAGATACTGCTCGGGCACATCCGCGCGCAGCGGGCACTTGAGCAGCACCGGGCCGGTCGCCTCGCGCACCTTGAGCACGGCGTGCGGCCCGCGCAGCGACAAGGTGGCCTGCTTGCGCACCGCCGGCGGCAGCGCGCGGTCGATGCGCAGCGCTTCCATCCGCTCGGCCAGCGACCATGGCGAGGCCGGCCGCACGGGCGCGTTGCTGCGCACGTACGCGGTGCCGGAAGCGGCGACCCCGGCGAAGGCCATGATCATGGAGAGCAGTGTGCGCAGCGATCCCTCCTCAGTAATCGCGCCGGCGTAGGCTGAAGAAGTAGAAGACCTGGTTCGCCACCGTGGGCGTCAGCGCCACCTCGAAGACGGAATCGGCGCGGCGCGAGACGTCGTCGGGATCGGTGAGATCGGCGACGCGCTCGTAGATGCGGCCGAGCTGGGGGTGCCGTCCCTGGCGCGTCACGTTCTCGCTGCCGTAGCGGAACGGGTGGGAGCTGGCGATGGCGACGAGCGTCCCGGCCTCGCGCAGGCGGCGCAGCGTCAGGCGTACTCCCGCGTGGGCATCGCAGCTCGAGAGCGTGATGCTGCTCGGCGACTCCGGGCTGGCGAGCATCACCTCCTGTGGACGCTCGACGCCGGGCTCGCGCGGCGGACAGACCGGGCCGTCGAACTGGCCGAAGGGAGCCTCGCTGCGCAGTCGCGACAGCGCCTCGCATGCTTCCTGCGCGCAGCGGTCCAGCTTCTGCACCCACTCGTCGCTGAATCCGAAGGGAGGGGGAAAATCCAGCCTGCGGCTGTCGGAAGGAGCCGGCGCCGCGAGCTCCGGACGGCGCAGCTCGAAGAGCCTGCGCACCGAGGCGGCGACTTCATCGGGGCACTTGCCGGCGCGCACCGGGCAGAGGCGGTCCTTCACGGCATGCTGGTCCAGCGCGTCGCGATATGCCGCCCGCAGGCGCCTGCGGACCTCGCGCGCGGTCAACAGATGATTCCCGCAGACCAGCGGCTGCGGAACCTGATCGAGGATGCGCGTCCCGCCCTCGACGAAGACCTTGTAGCCGACGACCGAGGCGACGCGCTGTTGGACGTTCTCGGCATCGAACACCTTGCAGAGCAGCTGGGAGGTGCGGGCGAGGATCGCGCGCGCCACCTCGTCGTGGTCGCGGCGAAGGTCCGTGGCCGTCAGCACCTCCTCGAGCCGCTCCGCGATCGGTCCGAGCTCCTTCTCCTCCAGTCCCTGGAACAACGCCGCGACGTCGGGCTGCGGCGTCTCGCAGAGCAGCTCGGTGGAATGCCGCAGGGCCTCGCGGGCGGTGGCGACGTCGGCCGCGCGGGCGATGCGCAGCCGCCGCTCGTCGATCCCGAGCAGCCTGGCTACGGCCGATGCGTCCTCCGCCGCGTCGCGCACGGGCGCCGCTCCTCCGGGACCGATGCAGCGTTTGCCGCGAATGGGCGGCGACCAGTCGCGGATGCGCAGCGAGGAGCGGCGTGAGAGTCCCGGAATGGGCAAGGCCGAGCCGGGGCGCGGATTCACCCACTCCAGGCGGGCTTGCGCGTCGCCCAGGTCGCGGATCGGCGGCAGCGCAGAGAGCCGCTGCCCGAGCGCGGTGGGATCCGGCGCGAGCGCGACCGCGATCCATCTCGCCGCGATGCGCCGGTCGTCCGGGGGCAGCGCAGCCGCCTGGCCGGCCGCATCGAGATGCAGCGCGGCCGAGCGCAACCTGCCGGCGGAGCCCACCCGCAGCGAAGAAGGCCATCCGGCCGCTCGCGCCGAGGCCGCGACGTCGTCTTTCAGGGTGGCGCCGGCCGCTTCCCAAGTGCGAAGCACCGCCGCGGCGTCGGGCACGTCCGGCTCTGCGCCGTAGAGGAGGGCGCGCGCGCCGTCGAGCTGCGCCAGCGCCGTCTGGACGGCGCGGAGCGATTCATCGAGCGCGACGCCGCAGCGCCTGGCCTCGGCGGACATGGACTCGGCGAGATCGCGCAGCGCCGCTCCCGGCCGGGTTGCGGGTTCGCGCGCTTGTGAGGTGTACGCGCCGTCGATCGCGGCCGCCTCCTGCATCGCGCGCGCGAAGAAGGCGTCCAGCGCTTCGCGCGCGCCGAACAGCCCGGTCAGCTCGAGGTCGAGGCGGCAGGCCTTGCAATCGCGCCGCGGCCATCCGTCCCGCGCGTGCGGGGGCCGCGAGAGCACGACGGTGATCGACCGCTGTCCCGGGCCGGGCGACACGTCCAGCACCTTGTCGAACTCCGGATTCCGATCCGCCGACAGCTCCAGCGACGCCGCGAATCGCGGACGGCGCACCAGGATGCGCAGCTTGCCGAGCACGGGCGGGACGTCGTCGATCGTCATCCGCAGGTCGCCGAGCTCGCCCTCCGGCGGCACCTGCACCTCCTGCGAGATGAGGACGCTCTCGCAGCGCAAGCCCTGCGCCGGACGGGGCGCGGCCGTCGAGCTGCGCAGCGACTGCAGCGGCGCCGAGGAGCATCCGCCGAGCGCGAAGAGCAGGAGCAGGAGGAGCGCGGCGATCACCGCGGCGAGCGGCGCCGGCCGGCGCAGGCGCCAGCGGGCGCTCCAGGGGTGCGCCTCGGGATCCAGCGCCAACCGCCAGATGGTCAGCGGCCAGCAGACGCGGACGAGACCATCGTCGGGCGCGGGAAGCGCGGTCGCGACCACGATGCGGCCGCTTTCCGCGGGCGGCGTTCCGGCGGTTGCGCCGAGCGCGCTCATGGGCTGCCGAGAAGCTCCGAGGCTTCGAAGATGCGCTGCAGATCGGAGGGCAAGAGCAGAGCGACGCTGCTCGCGCGGCCGGCGAATTCCGGCGTGCAGGGGCGGACCGGTTCGGGAAAGCCACGCGCGGAGAGCCGCGCCTCGGTAGTGCGGCCGGAGAACTGGGTCCGCTCGCCGTGCTCCCGGCGCCGGTTGTGCGCCCGCTCGACCGCCGAGTACACCGCGAGCGGGTGCGCCAGCGGGTGCAGCGAAGAGAGCGCGTCGACGTCCAGGGCCAGCACGCCTTCCTCGTCGCGGCGGCCGACCAGGTCGTCGAGCACCGCGGCCTCCGCGACCGCGAGCTGCTGATCGAACAGCCGCGTCTGGCTCGGATCGATCGCCGCGCGGAAGGCGGCGCGCTCGCGGGGATCCGCGAGCTGCGCGAGCGCCACGAGAAAGCCGGCGTCGAAATCGCGCACGGCCCACAGCTCGCTCCCCTTCGCCAGCAGCGGGATGCGGAGCCGCGAGAGGGCGTCGAGGTACTCGGCGCGCCGCTCCGGCCTGGTCCGGCCGGCGGGCGCGAGGATGAGGATGGGACGCGGCGCCTCCCGCCACCCGTGCGGCATGGCTTCGAGGGCCTGCGGCGTGAGCTCGATGAAGATGTCTTCCGCGAGGGGCCTCGCCAGCAGCACGTGTCGGACCAGCAGCAGCGGCTCCGCATGCCCGAACAGCCACGGTTCGAGGACTTCGCGCTCGGCGCGGCTGAGGCCGTCGAAGTCGATCAGACCGAGCCACGGGCCCGGGAGCCATTCCAACGCCGGCCGGCCGCGGACGCGCGTTCCCGGACCGGGCGCGCCGGCGGCCGCGCAGGCCCCGGCAGTCACGGAGAGCATCCGCGTCCAGGTCGCTGCGACGTTCAGGGGGACCATGGGGACCTCGTGCGATGCCGTACGTTTCACGAAGCAAAAAAATCGTGAGGCCAAGGGTCAGAGCGCGGAGAGCAGTTGTTGAAATCCTCCTATGTGCCGGTACTTCCTCACGTTCCTGAACAGCGCTCCCAGCTCCTCCGGGCTTGCCGGCGCAGCGGGGGAATCCGCCAGCAGCGCGAGCCCGCCGGGGTGCGCCCGGGCGGAAGCGACGATGCGGGCGCAGAGGGTGGAGGCATCCGCGAGGCCGACCCGTGCACGGTCCGCGGCGGCCACGAAGGCCGCAAGCTGTCCGGGCTCGAGGCCCCAGTGGGAGGGAAGGGACGAGCACAAGCGCTGCAGATCGCCGCGCAGGTCGTCGGGCCTTGCGAGGAAGAGCCGGAGGGCGGCGTGACGGCAAGTGGCCGGATTGCGCGCCCACTCCGGGCTGAGCAGGTGCAGCACGAGCGTGATCGCCACCTGGGGAGTGAGCGCAGGCTGGGGGCGCGCGCTCGCGCGCAGCAGAGCGAACCAGTCCGATTCCGGTACTCGCGCGAGCTCGCCGGACGCCGGAAGCCGGGGCCGCAGGCGCGCGTCCACGCAGTGGAACGCGAGCGCGAAGGCTGCGTCGGAGAGCAGCGTCTCCAGCTCGCCGACGGCCTGCTCCGGCGAAGCGGCAACCGGCTCCGCCGCGATGGTGGAGAAATCCGGGTCCACTTCGTGCGCGCCGTCGTCTTCCAGCGTGACCGCGATCGCCGAGACGGCGAAGCCGGGTAACGCCTCGAAATCGGCCAGCCAGTGCGCGAGCTCCTGCCAGAGCGTCTGCTCGATCTCGAAGCCTGGGGCCCCGCTCTCTTGTAGCCGCAGCCGGTGCCGGCCGAGCATCTGATCGACCCAAGGCCGCAGCCGCGGCGCCTTGTCGAGAAGCGCTTCCCACCGGTGCACCAGCTCGGCTCCGCCCGGGCTGGCTCCGGGCTCCGGCCACATCGACTCGGGGCGCAAGCGGCGCACGTCAGGTCCTCTCCAGCAGCTCGCGGCCGTTCTCTTCCAGCCAGCGCGCCAGGTCCGGGAGGCGCGCGCGAGCGCGTTCGAGCATCCGAGAGGTGTCGCTCTCGCCGAGCTCGATGCCCAGACGCCGGAGCACGGATGCCCCTTCGCGCGCGGGCATTCCGGACAGGGTTCCTCGGATCAGGGTCGAGATCGCCTCCAGCATCTCGCCTCGCGGAAGCCCGGAAGCCGCGCTCGCGCCCAGCAGCCGGATGGCGAGATCGTCGGTGCGATCCGGAAGCCACTCCGAAGAGCCGAATCCTGCCTCGCCGAGGGGGGAGGAGAGGCCGCCCGCCGGTCCGCCGCGGCTGCGCCGCTCGCTCGCGGCGTGCGCGAGCAGCGCGAAGAAGCAGAGTCCGGCCATTTCCGGGGTGAGTACCTCTTCGCCCTGGGGGAGCAGACGTCCCGATGCGTCGATCCACGGCCAGGCGTGCGCGCCGGCTCCGGAAGCGAACCGCGCGAGCAGGGCGCGCGCGTGATCCTTCGTCCGCCGCTCCGTGGCGTTGCGCTTGAGGCGCTTGCGCGCGTTCGCGGCGGCGGCCTGGAGCAGGCTCGGCAGATACGCGCCCCGGACCTGCGTCCCGGAGCGGCCCGAGCGTCCGGTCGGGTAGGGCAGCCACAGGCGGTCCTGCACCAGCGCCCAAGCCGGCTCGTGGGGAAGGCCCGCGTGCCGGAACGCCGCGTACGCGGCCTGGGCGATCTTCAGCACGCGGATCACGAACGCCGCGAAGGGCTCGGCACGCAACGTGCGCTGCGCCACCCCGTGCAGTACCTGACGCAGCGTCGAGCGCGGCGTGCGCGATCCGAGCAGCCGTTGGGCGGTGGACTCCAGCTCGGAGATCGCTCGCAGCATCGCCCAGGCCAACTCGAACCCCTCGGATCTGCCCAGGGCAACCGCTGCTTCCGCCAGCCATTCCCTCGTCGCCACCGGGATGGTCGCCCGCGGGGATGCGGAGGAGCGCCACGACGCCGGGTCCATCGCCAGCGCGATGGCGGCGCCCGCGGCCGGGCCGAGGCCTGTCCGCACCTCGGGCGGGAAGAGCAAGGCCGCGTCCAATTCACCGCGGCGCCGTCCGCGCGTAGGCGCCCGGACGAACCAGGACGCGAGCGAAATCCCCGAGGGATGGCGCGGATCCCGCGCTTCGAACGCGAGGCGGAGGCAGGATTCGAGCTGCGGAAGTGGCTGCATCGCCCGGTTGTCCCCGCGTTCGGGTGTTCACGTGACCGCGCCAGGCCGTTTGCGGTCACCGGAAAGGACCGCTAGGAGATACGAACCAGACCGCGGGAGAATTCAACGGTGCGGATCGACGGCGCAGCGGAGCCCCTGGGGCCATCGGCAGATCCGGCGCTGCGCTGCGGCGGCTTCTTCGTCATCTGGCTCGACGATCGGCCCTCCGTGCGCCTCGTCTCCGGCGAGCGGCGGCTCGCGGCCGGCATTCCGGACGCCATCGTGGAAGCGCTCGCCGATGCCCCGAGGCTGCTGCGCGAGGCCCTTCGGGTATGCGCTCCCCGGCGGCCCTGGGATCGCGTCGAAGTGACCGTCACGCCGGGGGCGCGCACCGGGGGCGAGGCGCTCTCGTTGGGCTCGGGATGCATCCGGCTGTCGATCGGCGAGGAGACCCCCGCGGCGGACGCCGCCGCCATCGCGCGCCACGAGGCGCTGCACCTGCTGCTGGCGGCGGCGCTGCGCGGAGGCGAGAAGTGGTGCGATCCGGAGCTCGCCTTCGCCGACTGGATCGTGCGCGGAATCGAAGGCGGACCCGCATCCGGCGCGCCCCGGCTCCGGGCGCCGTCGGGTCTGCTGGATCCACTGCCGGCCTCGCGCCTTGACGTGCAGCGACGCCTGCAGGCGCTCGGGGCCGATCCCGCGGCCGCGCGTCGTTCGTTTGGCGAGGCGCTCCTTGCGGCGCTTCAGGGCATGGCGGAAGCCGGTCCGGCCGATACGGTGGAACAGAAGCAACTCTGGCTCACGGAGGCGGCGCTCGGGGCGCACTTCCTCGAGGCAGCCGGGAGGCTGTGGACGCAGGATGCCGACGCGCTGCGGCCCATCCTGCTCGACGACTGGTTGATCGACTACGAGCAGTACGCGCGCGGCGTGGCGAACCCGCCTCGCGGCGCCGGCCATCTCTGGCGCATCGCGGATGGGGGCTGGAGCCGCGACGCCATCGTGCGCCTTTCCGTCGCGGCGCAGGCTCTGCAGCGCGACGATCACTGCGTGTTCGCCGAGGTCGCGCCGCCGCACGATGCCGTGGTGTGGAAGAACCGCGGCCGGGTGCGCCTGCCGCTGGTCTCGACCGATGCAGGCGCGCGCCCGCCATCGCTCCATGGCTTCCGGGCCGTCCTGCGGGCGTTGGATGCCGGGGTGCGTGCGAGCGCGCTCGTCGAGGAGGCCGCGAGGGGAGCAGAGGCCTTCGAGGCACGCGCGCTGTGGCCCCGCATCCTCGCCCGCCTGCTCGCCTCCGGCCTGCCGTGGCCCGAGGTCGCACCCGCGGCCGTGCCCTCGGTACAGGTGATCGACAGCGCAGCATTCGCGCACTGGTCCGATGCGGCCGAGGCGTTGCGATCGGTCGTCGGCGACCGCGGCTCATGGCTGCCGCGGGTGCTGCCGCCGCAGCCCGTGGCGACGCTGGCCCGCGCTCCAGCACCCGCAGCGTCCATCCTCCTCGTGCACGCCGGCTCTCCGTCCGCCGATTCGTTGCTCGCGGCCCGGCAGCTCGCGGCGAGCATTCCCGTCCGTGGCGCGGTCTTCTACGGAGACCTGGGTGGCGGCGCGGCTTACGAGCAGCTTCCGGATCTCGACGCTCCGCTCGACCCTCGATACCGGGAGGAGATCTGGGTTGCGGGACGGGCGCCAGCGCGGCTCGAGGACCTCCCCGGCCTGGCGGACGAGGCGACGGCAAGCGGGCGCCTTTCCACGCCGCTCTCGCATTTGCTCTCGATCACGGCGATCGGGCTCGAGGAGTGCCATTATCCGCGCGCGCCCGCTCCCGCGCCTCGCGCAGAGCCAGCTTGAACCGCAAGGCGTAGGAAGCGGTGGAGGCGGGAATTGCCACCAGCCGCAGATCCGCTGCCTGCGCGAAGGCGCGCGGGGCCTTGCCCCAGTTGTACGCCAGCGCGGCGAAGGTCTCGCGGTCGAGCGGGCCGCGCCAGCCCGCGGCGCGGAGCGCACGATTCCTTCCCGCCCGCGAGAACCGCGCCTCCCAGCGACGCCAGGCGGCCTTGTAGATCCGCGCCGCCGCGATGGCGTTGATCCGGGGGTCCCAGAGGAGCAGGGGCGAGTCGAGCCGGAAGATCCCCGCCCACCACGGCATCACCTGGAAGGGACCCAACTCGCAGGACCTTCCCAGCGCGGGCTGCAGCGTGGTCTCCGTCATCCCCAGCGCCTCGAGCGCGTATGGGTCGACGCCCTCTTCGCGCGCGACCTGGTGGACGAGAGCGCGCAGCCACTCCCGCAACTCCGGGTCGTCGGGCCCCTGCGCCCCGCTCGCTCTGGCACAGGGCTCGGAAACGGCCGCGGCGCCGGCCCGCGAGGCGAGGGCCAGCGCCGTGGCGAAGAGAACCGCTCGGGTCACCGGTATGGATCGGAGGCCGGCGTGACGCTGCGGCGGGCGACGGACACGACCGGCGCGACCGGCGACGGCAACGAGCGCGGTGCCCCCTGGCCGTCCTGCTGCGTCGCCACCTCGGTCGCGAGGCGAGCCGCGGCGCGCTGGGTGACCGCCGCCATCACCCGGGCGCGCAGGGCGAGCAGGCCGGCCTTGCGCCGCAGCGCGTACAGGCTGAGACCGCCGTCGGGGCCTCCGGCTTCGAGCGTGCCCTTCACCAATGCGGAGATCTCGTCCTGCAGCGCTTTGTCGGCGGGATCGCCCTGCTGGCAGGACTCCGGCGAGAGGAAGCAGGCGGAGTTCGTCAGCCGTTCGTCGCGGTCGGCGGCGCGGATCTGCTCCTCCGCCTCGCGCGCCAGGCCTCCGGCCACCGTTCCGTCGCCGCCGCTGGAGCCTTCGGCTCCGTCCGCATCCATCGAGTCCACGTCGCGGAGCACGCCTTCGTAGATCCCCCGCGCCTGGTCGAGGTCCTTCTTGTACGCGGCGAGGAACTTCGCGTGCGCCGCCTGGACGGTGCGGCCGTGCGTCCCGCCCTGGGCGACCTCGTTCTTCCACGCCTGGTAGAGACGCCGCGTCCCTTCGCTGCGCTCGACGCCTGCGGCTTGGCCGAGCTTGACCCAGGCGCGGCTGACGCGCAGCGCGGGACTGTCTTCGGTTTCCGCCCACTTGCCGTCCGCGGCCTGGGCCGGAGGCAGAGGGATGGGCGGCAAGGGATAGGTGACGGATTCGGTGGCTTTGATCGGCTTGAACTCGTCGGCGGCGCGGGCGGGAACGGCGGCGGCGAGCGCGAGGAGGAGAAGGGCGCGGTTCATGTGCGGCTCCAGTCGGGTGGACATCGGTCAGGGGCTGCCGCCGTTGCCGGCGCGCAGCACGGGGGCGAGCGTCTGGAGGATCTGCTCCTGGTCGGAGGGCGGCGGAGGCTTCTGCGCCGTTTGCATGGCGGCGATCTGCGCGCGCGCCGCGCCGAGTTGCTTCTGCAGATCGTCGATCTGCTTGCGGTAGGCGGCGGCCTGCGACTGGGCCGACTTCGTGCGGGCGAGCTCGCGATCGAACTCGGCGCGCGCGACCATCGCCACGTTCTTCGCGGCCGCGACCGCGCTGCCGAGAACATTCGGGCTCTCGGGAGCCTTCGCCGCGGGAACGGGCTTTGCCGCCTCCGCGGGAGCAGCCGGCTTTACCTCCGCAATGGCCGCCATGGCGGCGGCGGGACGCACTGCCGCCGGGGCGGGGGCGCGCCGCGCGACCCAGATCAAGCCGACGACCAGCGCCGCGCCGGCCAGCGCCCAGATCCAGATGTGCCGTGAAGGAGCGCTCTCGATGGGCGGGAATTCGGGGCGTTCGTTGGACATGGGGATCTCCTTTCAGGGGTTGTGCGCGACCGGGCGGACGGCCTGCACGCCGCGCAGGAAAGCGTCGTTGATCGCGTCGGCGGTGTCGGGCGCCGTCTCTCCGGCCAGGAAGGTGACCGGGGGCGCATCGTTCGCGTGCAGCACCCAGACGATGAGGAAGCCGCGCGAGCCGGGGTCGACCGGAGTGCGCAGCGGCGCGGTCATCTTCGGGCAGCGGTCGCGCAGCGAGCGCACGGCGTCGGCGGCGGCGCGGCCGGCCTCCTGCGACTTCTCCGCGGAGAGCAGCGCATACGCGTCGCGCAGCTTCTGCTTGCCTTCGCCGCAGGTGTCCGAGGAGCCCTGCCGGGCGGCGGTGAGGGCGCCGCAGCCCTGCAGGACCGCGTCCACGTTTCCGCTCGTGCGCAGCGCGGAATGCGTGACGCGCTTCGCGGAGGTGCAGGCGCGCTCGATCAGCCGCGGTGAGCCGAGGTACACGCCGGCGCGGAAGAGCGGCAGCGCCATCGCCGAGGCGAGGACCTGGCTGGAGGCGGCGATGATCTCGTCCAACCCGGCGGCGGTCATCCGGCTGCCGAGATCGCGTTCCTGCTCGCGGCGGCGGATGTAGTTGTACGCGCTCTGATCGCTGTCGATGGGGCCGAGCGGGGCGATCTGCGGGCCGCGGCTCCCGTCGAGCCCCTTCTCCCAATCGCGCTCCGCGGAGGGCTGCGCCGCTTCCTCGTGCGCGCAGGCGAGGAGCGCGGCGAGCGAGAGGGTCAGGATGGTCTTGTGCATCGGGGATCCTCCTGGTTCGCGAAAGCAAAAAAACCGGGTCGCGTCATCGAAGGGGCAACTCCGGCAGGGGCGTTCCTGCCACGGCGTCGAGCAGCGGCCCGCCGTGTTCGGGCCCATAGACGGGCCAGGCGATCTCGAGCATCGAGCCGACGCGGCATCGCCAGGCTTCCTCCAACTCGGCGAAGAACCGTCCAGCGCGGGCCAGGGCATCGTCGTGGCGGGTTGGCGCGAGCGCAGCCCGATGGGTGGTTTCGAGGCGGAGCGGCGCCCGCAGCCAGCCGCCCGGAAGCCGCAGGGCAGGGACGCCCTGCAGGCGCGCGCGGGCCAGCGAGTAAGGCGCCAGAGCCGGTGGGCTCAGCGAAGTGAGCGGCCGATCGTACTCCGCGCAGATCGCGACCACGGGCGCGCGGCCGCGCGCGAGAAGGGCGCCGTCCTCCGCCCGCAAGGAAGCGTTGCCGACCAGCAGCGTGAGGGTGAACAGGTCGGGTGACCAGCCCAGAGCGCAGGCGCGGGCGGGCTTGATCCGGAGGGGAAGAGAAAGCGCGGGAGCGGTGCGCTCGCCGGCCCCGGCCCGGCGCTGATCGCGCAGGAGCGCGAGCATCTCGTCGGCGCTCACGCGGCGGCCCCGCGCTGGAGGGTCTCGGCGAGCAGCGCATGCATGCGCGCGGCGTCGGCTTGCGCGCGGCGGGCCTGCGCCTCGGTCACCGCGAGGAGCGACTTCAGCGTGTGCAGGAGGACTTCCTCGGGGTCCCCGCCGCGCGCATCGCTGCCTTCCTCGTCGAGGCGCCGCGCGGTGAGGACGATCACCGGGCCGAGCAGCATGGGGAACGTCCCGCCGACCATCAGGAAGTACGCGTAGCTGATCTCGCGGTATGCGCGCGCCATCGTCTGGGCCAGCACATCGGCGCCGGCCTGCGCTCCCATCGCGTCACCGAGGGCGCCCATGCCGAGGGCGCCGACCAGCGTGCTCATCCCCAGGCCGAGCCCCGGCCCGAGCAGCATCATGGTCATCGCCACCGGGCGGACCTGCTTCTGCCAGATCTCGGCCCGCCTCGCGGCGCGGATGCGGCGCGCCTCGGACGAGATCCCCGGCGCGACCCGCTCGGCCTGCGCGCGCAGCGCCTGCGAAACGACCCAACCGAGGATCGCGATCTGCACCAGATTGATCAGGAGCAACAGCGGCGCCCCGCCATACGTGTCGATCGAGTAGCGCCAGAACCGGGCGTAGAGCCCCATCACCGCCTCCTTCCCGCCCGACAAGCAAAAAATCACGGACACCATACGCAACTCCTCATGCCAGCTCGTTTGGCACGGCGAATTGCGTATTGTGTCCCCGGTTTTTTTGCTGTTGCGGCATGCGCATCGCGGTGCTGGCCGCCGTGCTGATGCTCGCCGCACCCGCGGATCCAGCGGTGGGGCGCGCGCCGTGGCTGCTCTTTCCCATCGACGTCCGCCGCTTCGATCGCATCTCGTCGCCGTTCGGCGTTCGCCGGTTGGGCGGACATCGGCGGCTGCACCGCGGGGTCGACCTGGTCGCGCCAGCGGGCTCGTTGGTGGTAGCCGCTCGCGAAGGAACGGTGACGGATGCGGGCCGCGCCCGAGCCTGCGGCTGGTACGTCACCATGGAGCACGAGAACGGCTGGCGCACCGTGTACTGCCACTTGCGATCGGACCCGCGGCGCCTGGGAATCTCCGAAGGACTTCGGGTTCCCGCGATGGGCGTCGTCGGGGAAGTCGGCAGCACCGGCCACTCGACGGGCCCGCATCTGCATTTCTCGCTCCTCGATCATCGGGGAGAGGCGCGGGACCCGCTCCTGGCGCTCTACACGCCGGCGGAGACCCTGCGCCTGCTCAAACGGATGGGGCTGGCGAAATGATCGCGCTCGCCCCAAGGATCCGGGCAGCCGTCGCCCGCCTCCCCCGGCATGGGTTCGTGGCCGGCGGCGTCGGCGCGCTCGTGGCCTCGGTCGCCATCGTGCTCGTCTCGCCGCTCTCGCTGGCCGGTGGAGAGCGGGCCCAGCAGGGGGCGGCGCTCTTCGCCGCCGATCTGGCGGCTTATCGCGCAGCGCCGCCGGACCTGCGGTCGGCGTCCCTGGTGGCGGCGGCGACGTCGGGATACGAGGACCGCGCCTTCTTCCGGCGGCCGCGGTGGGTCCCCCCGCTCAGCCCCTCGGGACTGATCCGCGCCGTCGCGCGAAACCTGCGCGGAATCCCGCAGGGCGGCTCGACCATCCCGCAGCAACTCGCGAAGCTCTATCTGCGCACCGGGCGGCGCGCCGGCGTTCTCGACAAGGTCGAGGAGGCGATGTTCGCCACCTGGCTCGTTCGCCAGGCCGCGCCAGAAGAGGTCGCGGGGCTCTATCTCAACCTGAGCGCCGGCACGTCGATGGGAACGGTGCGGCGGCCGGCAGACGGCCTTCACCGGCTCTCGCTCGCCCTCTTCGGGCTGCCGCTGCGCAGGCTCTCACGCGAGGACCAGCTCGTGCTCGGCGCTTCGCCCCGCGGGGTGCAGTGGCTGCGCGCGCATCCGGCGATTTCGGCGCGCCGGATCGCCGCCACGCGCGAGTGGTTGATCTCGCAGGAACTCTGGGACGCGTCGGTGCGGTCGTACCTCGACGACTTCGACGTCGACTCCGCGGCCGCGTTCCGGTTCGTGGAGGGTTGGACGGAGCGTGTGGCGAGCGGGGAGGCCGCCACCGCCGATCTGGACCTGGTCGCCGCCATCGATCGGTTCCGGGAAGGGCTCTCGGAGACGCTGCAGGCGCAATTTCCCGGGACGGCGGTGCGCGCAGCGTTCGCGGCCCTCGGGTCGGACGGATCCGTCCTGGCGCGATCGGGCGCGGAATCCGCGCTGATGGCGGTCAATTACGGATCCGTCGCGAAGCTCGAGGCGCTGGATCTCGCGGTCGAGGCGTTCGGACCCGCGGCGGTGCGCGACCTGATGCTGCCTCCCGGCGGCTGCCTGCGCTGGATCTGGTCGACCAAGGATCTGCGCCGGTCGCATCCGTCGCGGTACTGCCCGACCGACGTCGCCCCGGCGACGCGCCCGATGGCGCTGGACGAGGCCGTCGCCCGTTCGATCAACTCGCTCACCGCACGTCACGCGATGCTGCTCCCGGCGCTTCTCGCCCAGCGGAGGCCCGATCTGCTCCGACAGATGGTGGCGGAGGTCTCCGCCCGGGAGCGCGCCTCACTCGACTCACCCGCGGACCGGGCGCTCGCAGGCGATCTGCTGGCCCAGCTCGGCGGCGCGATGCCTCCGGAAGCGATCGCGCCGGAGCTGTCGTACAGCGCCGCCGGCGTGGCGCTCTTCCGCTATCTGCGCGATCGCCGCGAGCTCGCGGGACTGCCCGCTGACCGGTTGCCGGAAGACCCGACGTCGCTGCTCGGCAACTCCTCGCGCGCGACCGCGGAGCAGATCGGCGCCTACCTGCATCGCAAGCTGTTCGCGAACGACGGCACCTGCGCGCTGAGCGACACCGGAGCGCTGCTCGCGCTGCGTCGCCGGGAAGGCACGCTGCGCTGGCTGGCCCAGCGCTGGCCCAAGCTGGTCTTCAGCGGCAAGACCGGCTCGTCGCCTCACGACGACTCCGCGGTCGCCGCCGTCGGCCTCTGCCTGGACGCACGGCCGGTGGTCCTCGTCTCGGTGCTGCGGCCGCTGCAAGCCCCTCTGCCGGACGGGCTGCAGGGCTCGCTGCTGCTGCGCGGGATCGACGGATACCTGCGCGAGCTGGCGAGGCTCGATCGCAAGCCGGCCTCGGCGCTCTTGCCCACCTGGGCGGAGCAGGACGCGCAGCTCGCGGTGGAGGCGAGACCATGATGTCGCGATCGGGCCGGCCCGGCGGATTCGACGAGATGGAGGCGCTGATCTATCGCCTCTTCGCCGAGAAGCAGTTTGCCCTGGCGCTGCTCGCGCTGGTGATGGTCGCGCAGCTACTCTCGGCCCAGTTCCTCCTGCTCCGGCTGACGCCGCCCTCGCAGCAGGCGCGGGCGGCGCCGGCCGCCTCGCAGCGCCTCGACGTCAAGTGCGACGCCGGAGCGGCGCGAACGCTGGCCGGAGAGGCGATGAGCCGCGAGGCTGCCCGGGGCAAGGTCGTGGTCATGCACCTCGCGGCGTCGGAGGAGGCCTGCCTGGCCCAGGTCACCTCCTCCGGTGCTGCCGAGCTGGTGGTGGGGATGAGCGCCGATGCACAGCCTGCCGGCCATTGAGGGTGCGGCGCCGCCGCGGCTCGTCCGCGCGGTATGCCTGCAGATGCTGGCGCTGGCGGGAGCGGCGCTGATCGCGGCGCTGCCGTGGCCGCACTCGCAGGTGACCGATGCTCCGCGTCCTGCCGAGCCGAAGAAGGCGGAGAGAAGGATCCGCATCGTGCAGCTGCCCCGGCCGCGGGCCGATCGCCCGCAGCCGCTACCGGCCGCGGCGAAGCCGGCGGCGCCGCCTCCGCCGTCTCCCGCAGCGCGCCCGCAGCCCTCGCCGGCGCCTCCGCTCGCTCGCATCGCCGCCGACTCCGAAGCGATGCACGGGGTGCGCATGCGCGTGCTGGTGCCGCGCAGCCCCGGGGAATTGGCCTCTCACCTGCGCAATTCCGGCGGATGCCTCGTCGTCTCGCGGCTCGCAGGCGGAAGCGCCGAGGTGCTCTCCGTGCTCGCGCTCGACGCAGATCGCGTGGTGGAGATGGCCGGGCCGCCCTGCGCCGGAGTGCCGCGGCTGCTGCGCGACGCGAACCTGAACGCGGCGCTGGGCGACCCCCTCGGCCGCGCCCGCGCCGCGTCGCCGGGGGACGAGGTGGTCCTGCAGATCATCCTCAGCCCCGGCCTGCACGAGACCGCCCGATCCGCACTGCTCGCTCGCTTCGGCGCCATCTCCGACGAGGAGATGGGCCGCCGCGCCGCGGAAAGCGGATACGAGCTGACCTGCTTCGCCGAGCCCGCGGGGGCGCTGCGATGCCAATGACCGTTTCGCCCGGGAGGTGCCGTATGAAGCCGCTCGTTCCATCGTT
>Ga0209689_1001951_pt1 | contig 15474 bp, 13 predicted proteins | sample GraSoiAngelo_149_FD_187119 | JGI IMG/M metagenome (GOLD analysis project Ga0209689, IMG submission 187119) | Grasslands soil microbial communities from the Angelo Coastal Reserve, California, USA - 14_1009_09_30cm (SPAdes) (version 2) | ecosystem: Environmental > Terrestrial > Soil > Grasslands ...
GGCAGCCTCCGGGACAGTATACGGCGCCCATCTTCGTGCTGGTACTCGTGAAGCCCGGCCTGGCCCCTGCGCGCATCATCGAGCCGTACGCCGTCGCGGACCTCGGCGAGGTGTCGCCGGCCACCGTCGTCGCCAACCTCCACGCCCGCTATCCCGGACTCCTCCCGAACGGGGTGGAGGTCGAACCCTTGGTCGCGGGCAGGGAAGAGATCGGATACGTCATCCGGACGCAGAACATCGACGCCTACGCCTACCTCGATCGGTCGCTCGGCCAGTATTCCGTCAAACTGAGCGGCGTCGGGAAGTATCGGCGGAAGGGCGGCGGCGCTGGGCGCTGAGCCGGCACCCACGACGGGACGTACCAAGAGCCCCCGGAGGTGCCGCGGCGCTTGGACGAGGGTCGGGCTCCGTCTGGTCCTCGGCGTGGTCGGGGTTCTCGTCTCTGTGGTCGGCTGTCTCGGTCCGCAGGCGCATTGGAGCAAATCGGGCATGACCGGGGCGGAACGCCGACGCGACTCGAACGACTGCCTCAACGAGGCCAGCTACACGAAGACCGTCACGATCCCGCATCAGTGGGGGGAAGTGCGAACGCGCGAGGTCGACTACGATTTCTACCGAAGGTGCATGAAGACCAAGGGCTATCGGGAGGGCGACGCATGACACGATCGGAGCCCCCGCCCGCGGGCCTTCGCTCACCAGAGGTTCGGATCGGAGGACGTGCCCGAGGCGTGACCGGACCAGCGACTCAGGACCACGGAGGTCGCGATACCCGGCACGGCGTGACGCTCGTCAGGATCGCGTGATCTTCCGATCCTCGGCGCCCCGCTGAGCCGGGTCGCGGTCTCTGGAGACAAGCCCTCCTCGCGGCCGACCGGCCGCCGAGTCCAGTCCGACGCCAGAGAGAACTTGACGCGGGCCCCGCCGCCCGACGGGGCGGGGGAAGTGTCCCCCCGCCCGCCACGGGCAGCTACGGCGCCTGGACGCTGTGGATCGACGTGCCGTCCGGGTCGGCCCACGCCACGCCGACGCCGCTGAGCGCTACGAGCGCCAGAAACAGCGCGATTCCCAACCGCTTCATTGCCTCACCCCCTCCAGCGTTTGGGACGGACGTGGGGGAGGGAGAGATGCGCACGGGGTTCTCTCGTTCTTGCGAAAAAAACGGCGCGCCCGAAACGTCGCGACCCGATCGGTCGTCTCAACGGTGAGATGAGAGGAGCCGCCGAACGCACGGGTAGCAGGGCCACAGCGGGGGACGTAGAGCAGCCCGCGGCCGGCGGCGCAAAGGAGCCAAGACCATGACTCGTTTGTGGCGTCATCACGGGAGCGCGTCGTTCCTCTGCACCCTCGCCCTCGCGGGCGTGGTCGGCGCTGGTCAGGCGACCGCGCAGTCCACGGGCGATAGCATACGGGAGGGTGGTGGCGGCCGGCCCAACGCGGCGAACGGTGCCGCGGCCGCGGCATGCATGCCGCCGGGAATTCCGGCGCTCGACGAACTGGTGACCGTCGGCAATCAGGCGCTGTTTGCGCCCGTCGAGGGGGGCGACACGTCCGTGATGGTCAACGCCATCGGACTCGTCACGAGGGACCACCTCGCCCGGAACCGCACGGGCGAGCTGTCGCTTGACTTCATCGTCTATTACGTCCAGGGCAAGCTCGCCGCGGTGGACGATCACCCCGGCGACCCGACGGCGCCGGACCTCGTGGACACCGGCATGGTGACGGCGGCAGGCGCGATGCGCGCGCAGGGGACCCCGTCGTGCCAGTGGGCGCGGCTGGCGGCCCCCTCGGACGCGGCGGGCGTGGCGACGTCGGGCACGCGGATCTGACGAGGTGGGGGCGCTCGCCGCTGACCCGCGTGGAGAGGCGCGCGGAGCGCCGAGCCGCGGGGCGCCGAGAGGGACGAGGCCGATGGAAGACACGATGATACCCGGAACCGCAATGGTCAGCTCCCGTGTCGCGCTCGGCACGTGGGCGATCGGCGGGTGGATGTGGGGCGGCAGCGATCCGGCCGACGCCATCAAGACGATCCGGACGGCGCTCGACCTCGGCATCACCCTGATCGACACCGCGCCGGCTTACGGATTCGGCAGATCCGAGGAGCTCGTCGGGCGCGCCATCGCAGAGCATGGCGGACGCGAGCGCGTGCTCATCGCCACCAAGGCCGGGCTCGAGTGGCGTGACGGCCAAGTCTACCGCAACGCGTCAGCACGGCGCATCCGAGCCGAGATCGAGGACTCGCTGCGGCGGTTGCGGACGACCTACGTCGACATCTACCAGGTGCACTGGCCCGATCCACTCGTACCGCTGGAGGAGAGCGCCGAGGCGCTGCGCCGGCTCTTCGAGCAGGGGACGATCCGCGCGATCGGGGTGAGCAACTTCTCACCCGAGCAGATGGAGGCGTTCAGTACCGTCGCGCCGCTCCACGTCGTGCAGCCGCCCTACAACCTGTTCGAGCGACAGATCGAGAAGGATGTGCTCCCCTACGCAGAGGAACATGAGCTCGCCGTGCTCGCGTACGGTGCGCTGTGCCGAGGCCTGCTGTCCGGGCGGATGCGTACGGACACGGGGTTCGACGGTGACGATCTCCGCCAGACCGACCCCAAGTTCCGCCCGCCGCACTACGCGCAGTACCTGACCGCGGTGGGGGCGCTCGACCGGTTGGCCCGCGAGCGCTATGGCAAGAGCGTCCTGGCCTTGGCTGTCCGCTGGATCCTGGATCAGGGACCGACGATCGCGCTCTGGGGCGCTCGCAGGCCTGATCAGCTGGCGCCGGTCGAGGACGCGCTCGGCTGGCGCCTCGATCGTGAAACGCATCGCGTCATTGACCGCATCCTGGCGGAGACCATCAGCGACCCGGTGGGGCCGGAATTCATGGCGCCACCGCCCCGCGCGGAGCGCCCACCTGGTCGGCGACGCCGCCGGGGGACACCCGCCGTGGCCGCCCGCGCGCCGCGCTAGAGAGCTCCGCCCGGGCAAATCCGGGCCACGGCGACCCCCGGCGGCGCCCGATGCACCCCTCGACCCTCATGGTGCATGCGGGCCTTCGTGTCTCCGCGACCGCTGGCGCTCCGTGGCCGGGGCCGTGCCGAACCTGCTCGATGGGGAGCCCGGGCTCGATCCGCTCCTGCCATCCGGCCGCGTCGTCGTTCACGGTAGCGTAGCCACGCGCAACCCGAGGCGCCTGGGACGGATACGAGCAGTACGGCCACGCACGACGAGACGGCGACGACCGCAGGCGCGAAGAGCGTCATCTCGGGACGCTCTGCCCTCTCCTGATTCTGAGTCTCCCGAATCGGGGACGGTGGCGATTCCGCTGTGGACCGCTCGAGGAGCGCCCCCGGGTGTTGGTCGCGCGTTCGTGCGGGAACTGCGTGCCGGCCGTCAGTCCGGTTCTCCACCCGCCTCTACGGGTCGACTGTCTCGCGCCTCACCCTGACGCGCTGCGCTTCGGGGAGGGTGGTGGTATACGTCACATGATGCGAGGGCTCATGACCGATCTGCTCGCGGCCCGCTTGCAGATGGCCGTCTCGCTGGCCTTCCACATCGTCTTCGCGGTGGTGGGCATCGGCATGCCCGTCCTGATGATCCTGGCCGAGCGCCGCTGGCACCAGACCGGTGACCGGATGTTCTTGGAGTTGGCCCACCGGTGGGCCAAGGGCACCGCGATCCTCTTCGCGGTGGGCGCCGTCTCCGGCACCGTGCTGAGCTTCGAACTCGGCCTGCTCTGGCCTCGCTTCATGGAACGTGCCGGGGCCATCATCGGCATGCCGTTCTCACTGGAGGGGTTCGCCTTCTTCACCGAAGCGATCTTCCTCGGCGTCTACCTCTACGGCTGGAATCGCGTCTCTCCGCGTGCCCATCTCGCGGCCGGCGGGCTCGTGGCGGTGAGCGGCGGGCTGTCGGGCATCTTCGTGGTGATCGCCAATGCCTGGATGAACGCGCCGACCGGCTTCGACCTCGTGGACGGCCGGCCGGTCAACATCGACCCGATCGCGGCCATGCTCAACCCGGCCGCGTTCGCCCAGACCCTGCATATGACGCTGGCGGCCTACGCGGCCACAGGCTTCATCGTGGCCGGCATCCACGCGCTCCACCTACTGCCCGACCCCCGCAGCGCGTTCCATCGTCGGGCGCTGGCGGTGGCACTGCTGGTAGGCGCGCCGGCCGCCCTGGTCCAGCCCCTGTCGGGCGACCTGTGCGGTCGCGTCGTGGCGCGCCGGCAGCCGGCCAAGCTGGCGGCCATGGAGGGGCAGTTCCGGACCGAGGTGGGCGCGCCGCTGAGGATCGGCGGATGGCCGGACGAGCGGGCGGGCGAGACCCATTACGCCATCGAGATCCCGAAGGGCCTCTCTCTGCTCGCCTTTCATGACCCCGGTGCGACCGTCAAGGGCCTCGACGCCTTCCCGCGGCGGGACTGGCCGCCGGTGGCCGTGGTCCACGTCGCGTTCCAGGTCATGGTGGGACTCGGCAGCGTCATGGCGCTGGTCGGGGCCTGGGCGCTGGCGCTGATGGCGTGCGGGCGCGACCTGACCACCCACCGCTGGCTGCTCCGCGCACTCGTGGTCGCCGCGCCGATGGGCTTCCTCTGCACCGAGGCGGGCTGGATAGTCACGGAGGTGGGCCGGCAGCCGTGGGTGATCTACGAGGTTCTCCGGACGGCCGACGCGGTGACGCCCATGCCCGGACTCGTCGTTCCCTTCACGATCTTCACGCTGCTCTACTGCTTCCTCGGCCTCATCGTCGCCTGGCTGCTCTACCGGCACGTCCTGAAGAGCCCGGCGGCCGCGGCGGAAGAGATGCCTGTGGGCGCGCGGTCCCGGGAGGGCGTGTGACCCACTCCCTCACGCTCCCCGACGTGCTGGCGGGACTGATCGTGGTGGCGCTGAACGGCTATGTGCTGCTCGGGGGCGCCGACTTCGGCGGCGGCGTCTGGGATCTCCTGGCCTCGGGGCCTCGGCGCGACCGCCAGCGCGCCCTCATCGCCGAGGCGATCGGGCCGATCTGGGAGGCCAACCACGTCTGGCTCATCATCGTCATCGTTCTGCTGTTCACCTGCTTCCCGCCGGCGTTCGCCGAACTGTCGATCACGCTGCACATCCCCCTGACCCTCATGCTGATCGGCATCGTCCTGCGCGGCTCGGCGTTCACGTTCCGGGCCTACCACGACGGGGACGGTGCGACGCAGCTTCGCTGGGGGCGCGTCTTCGCCATCGCCAGCTCTGTGACGCCGGTGCTCCTCGGCGTGTGTGTGGGTGCCCTGGCCTCGGGCGCCGTGCCGCGCGAGGGGAAAACAGGGTTCACCGCGGTGTTCGTCGCGCCGTGGCTCACGCCGTTCTGCCTTGGCGCAGGCGCGTTGACGCTGGCGCTCTTTGCCTTTCTGGCGGCGGTGTACCTCACGGTGGAAGCGCGAGAGGTCGCGCTGCAGGAGGACTTCCGGCGACGAGCGCTGGGTGCGGCCCTCGCGGTGTTTGCCGCGGCCGCGGGCACGCTGGCAGCAGCCCTGCGGGGCGCGCCACTGACCGCCCGCGGTCTGACCGCCATGCCCTGGGCGCTTCCTCTGCACGTGGCGACCGGTACGGCGGCGGTCGCCGCCATCGGCGCCCTGTGGGCGCGGCGGTACGGCCTGGCGCGCCTGACCGCCGGGGCCCAGGTGTCGCTGATCGTATGGGGCTGGGCACTGGCACTGTACCCGTACATCGTCCCCCCCACGCTCACGATCGCCGGCGCGGCGGCGCCGGAGGTGACGCTGACCCTGGTGCTCTGGGCGGTGGCCGGGGGGGCTCTCGCGCTCTTCCCCTCGCTCGTCTACCTGTTCCGGATCTTCAAGCGGAGCTGATCGTCGCCTCCCGCGCTGGCGGGGAATCGGAGCCGGCATGGCCGCCGGCGCATCCCACGGACCGCCGTCACACGGGCACACTGACAGTCGACGACAGTAACGATGTCGCGATCAACGACGGGGATTCCGTTGCCCGCCGTGCCGCTCCGCCCGTCGTGCCGCCTGTACCGCGTTGGCGTCGCCCCAGAACACTGAGGCAGGGCTGCGCCCCTCGCACGCTCGCGGTCGTCATAAGGGCGGATCAGAGGACGGGAAGCACAGATGACGAAGCTCAGCGTTGGGTTTCTTGTCGCGGTCGCGGTGCTGGCTCTGGGCATCGCGCCGGCCGGCGCGGGGGGGGTCGTCCACATCTACTGGCACGGTCACTGGGGCCCCCACGTGTTCATCGGTCCAGGCCCGTTCTGGTACCCCTATCCGTATTTCGTGCCGCCCGTGGTCGTCCGGCCGGCGTCTCCGGCTCAGATCTCCGCGCAGCCACGGGCGCCAGTGCAGTCGGACTGGTCTTACTGCGGGAAGGCCAAGGGTTCCTCCACGAATGTCTCGCGGTGCCCCGACGGCTGGACGCAGGTCGCCCCGGTGACGAGATCACCGACTCCGTAGCGAGAGGGCCGGCCACGGTGCGCGCCGTGCGCTAGAGGCGTCCAGGATCTCGGCCCGGTCTGTCGCGTTCCTGCGGAAGAGACTCGCGCGCCGGGATGCCCGCGGCCCTATCGGGCTCTCACCATCGCACTGACGGTCGCGGCGCGCATCATGCGGGTCAGCGGGACCGCCAGGCGGAGACCGTCGCTCCCATCTCGCCGAGCGCGAGGGCACGATCCTCTTCCGGGGCGGGGTCCCCAAACTCCCATTGGCGAATCTATCGACGCCGGGTACCATCGGGGCGTCTCAGCGTGAGCGAGAGCCGGAGTAACCCTAGAACCCGCATCGAGGAGGGAAAACCGGTGGCCATCAAACTGCCGCAGTCCGCGAAGAAAGTTCTGCAGGACAAGGCCTACGGGCATGTCGTCACGTTCAACGCCGACGGAAAACCGCAGCTGACGATGGTCTGGCTGGACGCCGACGGCGACGAGGTGCTGTTCAACACCGCCGAGGGGCGGCTCAAGCCGAAGAACCTGCGGCGCGATCCTCGGGTCATGATCTCCGTGCAAGACCGCAACGATCCGCAGGCCTACATGCTGCTCCACGGAAAGGCCAGCGTGACCGAGGCCGGGGCGGACCAGCACATCGACAAGCTGGCGAAGCGCTTCCTCGGTGTCGACAAGTACCCGTTCCGCCAGCCCGGGGAGAAGCGATTGCTCGTGCGGACCAAGGTCGATCGGATCGGCGGCTATGGGCCCAAGATGCAGCCCTGGACCTGAGCGTCTCAGGGGACTCGGGCGGCGGTTGAGCTCATCGCCAGGCGGACGAGCCGATGGGCCGCCTGAGTGAGGGCTCGACGACCGAAGGGGCGGTGGGGGGCGGGCCGGCCTTCGTGTTCGACCTCGACGGCACGTTGGTGGACAGTGTCTACCAACACGTCCTCGCGTGGCGGGAGGCGTTGGAGGAGGCGGGCATCACGCTGGCGGTGTGGCGCATCCACCGCCGGATTGGGATGAGCGGGGGGCTCTTCGTGAATGCCCTCGCGCGAGAGACCGGGCGCCGAGTCACGGCCGAGGAAGCCGCCCTCCTGCAACGCCGCCACGCCGACGCCTACGCGCGCCAGGTGTCGCAGGTTCGGCCCCTCCCGGGGGCGCGGGACCTTCTGGCCCACCTGTCCCGGCTCCGGGTGCCGTGGGCCATCGCCACGAGCGGACGGCTGGAGAGCGCCCGCCCGACGATCGAGATGCTCGGGGTGGGCGCGGACGTGCCGGTAATCACGCGGGACCAGGTGCAGCGCGCCAAGCCCGATCCAGACCTGTTCCTGACGGCCGCCGAGCGTCTCGGAGTGCCGATCGCCGCGTCCGTCGTCGTCGGCGACAGCGTCTGGGATCTCCTCGCCGCCCACCGCGCCCGGGCCCTCGGCGTCGGTCTCCTGTCGGGCGGCTACGGCCAAGATGAGCTCGAGCGTGCCGGCGCCTACCGGGTCTACCAGGATCCCGCGGACCTGCTGGCGCACTTGGACGAGGTGGGAGTCCGGGCCGGAGAGTGACCGCCGGCGAGCATCAATGGACCCGGGTACTCCGTCGCCGACGATTGTCTCGGCTCGCGCCGTGAGGCCCCGTCATTGGCGCCCGTCCGCCTCCGCGCCCGGCCCGAGCGGGGTGCCCGGTGACGGCCCTCGGCTGTCGGGGGGAGTCCGATCGAGGGCGGGATCCGGGTCGACGCGGGCGGCGCGCGGCAGGGTGGGGAGCCCGCGCGCCCGGACCTGGGGGAAGATCGAGAGCCGTGGAGACGCCGGTCAGTCGCGAACCCGAGGCCGCCGGCTCCGGCTCTCAAGCACCGCCTGCACCTTGGTCAGGAGCGCGTCCCGCGCGAAGGGTTTCGGGAGGAAATCCCCGCCCGCGTCCCGGATGTCGTCCGGCGCGATCTCGGTCTCCATGTGACCGGACATGTGGAGCACCCTCGCCTCCGGGCGCAGCGAGGTGACCCGTCGGCCCAGCTCGATACCGGTCATGCCTGGCATCACCACATCCGTCAGCAGAAGGTCGATTGGCTCCTGACATTCCTCGCAGAGCCGCACAGCTTCGGGCCCGTCGGCGGCTTCCAGGACGGAGTAGCCGTGTTCGACCAAGAGGTCCCGCGCGACTTCGCGGACAGCCTCGTCATCGTCCACGACGAGGATGGTCGCGGGCCGGTGCGGCGCGGCCGGGCTCCCGGATCCGGCCGCAGGACGCGAGTCGACCGCCTCTTCGACTCGCGGCAGATAGATCGTGAACGTGCTCCCACGCCCGGGGACGCTCTCGACCGCAATGTAACCGCCGCTCTGCTTGACGATCCCGTACACCGTGGACAGGCCCAACCCGCTCCCCTTGCCAGGGCCCTTCGTCGTGAAGAACGGCTCGAACGCTCGTGCCTGCGTGTCCGCGTCCATGCCGATGCCGGTATCGCTCACCGTCAGCCTCACGTAGGGCCCGGGTCGCAGGCCCGGGTGCTGCCGGGTAAACGTGTCGTCCAGCTCGACGCTGGTGGTCCGCAGCGTGAGCCGTCCGCCCTCCGGCATCGCGTCGCGGGCGTTCACCGCGAGGTTCGCGAGCACCTGCTCGATCTGGACCACATCGGCCTTCACGTGTCCGGGCGCGGGATCGGTCGGAGTCTGTAGCTCGATCTGCTCGCCGATCATCCGGCGAAGCATCGTCGACATCTCGGCGACGACGGCGCTGAGATCGAGCGTTCTCGGCTCAAGCAGCTGCGTGCGGCTGAAGGCCAGGAGCTGCCGGACCAGCGCCGCGGCGCGGTCGGCCGTCCGCTTGATGAGGTCGAAGTCGCGCGAGTGAATCGCGTCCGGCCGGAGGCGGCGCCGGAGGAGCTCGCTGCGGCCCTTGATGACGGTCAGGAGGTTGTTGAAGTCGTGGGCGACGCCGCCCGCGAGCTGCCCGATCGCCTCCATCTTTTGCGCCTGACGAATCTGAGCCTCGAGCTGCTCCCGCTCGCTGACGTCTCGGAACGTGACGACCGACCCGATCAGCTGCCCGTCTTTGGCGCGGACCGGGGTGCAGGTGTACTCGACCGGGAAGCTCGTGCCATCCCGCCTCCAAAAGACTTCGTGCTCCCTCCGTTGCATCTTGCCCTCGCGAAATGCGGCGTAGATGGGACACTCCGTCTGCGGGTAGGGCGTGCCGTCGCGCCTCGAGTGGTGGAGCAGCGGGTGCATCGGCCGGCCGACGAGTTCCTCGGGTGGCCATCCGAGCAGGGCGGCGGCCGCCGGGTTGACGAACGTGGCGACGCCCTCCGGATCTTGGCCGAAAATTCCCTCGCCCGCCGACGTCAGGATCAGCTCGTGCTGATGGCTGAGCCGCTCCAGCGCCTCCTGCGCCTGCCTGCGCTCCGTGATGTCGAGAAATGTTCCGAGGATGGCGGGCCGTCCGTGCCAGGGGATGATCGACACCAGTACTTCGATCCGGATCGGCGTGCCGTCCTTCGCCACCCCCTGGGTCTCGTAGCGCGTCGGGGCCCGTTCGCCCCGCAGCCGCGCGGCTCGAAAGGCCTCGATGCGCGCGCGCTCCTGCGGCGCGATCAAGATCAGATAGTCTCGGCCGACGAGGTCTTCCGGGCTCCCGTAGCCAAAGATCCGTGCCATCGGTTCGTTGGCGAACTGAATGAGGCGATCCTGGTGGATGTACATGCCCTGGAGGGATCCCTCGACGAGCACGCGATACCGCTCCTCGCTCGCCTGGAGGGCGGAGGTGGTGGCCTCCGCCTCTGCGCGAGCGGCCTGCTCGTGCGCGAAGAGGCGCGCATTCCGGAATGCGAGCGCCGCCTGGTCGGCAAATGCCTGCGCGAGTCGAATCTCCTCGTCGGTGAAGAGCCGTCCTTCCCGATCTCCGATGCCCAGGGCGCCAATCACCCGGTCCCCCGCGAAGAGCGGCACGGCGAGCACGGCGCGGTGGGGCGCGTGCGCCAGACGGTCCCTGACCTCTGGGGTGAGGGTTATCCGAGGATCGACGAGGATATTCGGCGTCGCGAGCGGCCGGCGCTCACGGATCGCCAGTCCGGCCAGGCCCGTGCCCCGCGGCAGCTCCGGGACCCAGCGGGTCACGGGAGCCACGCCGGTGGAGAGGGCGACCGAGACGAGGTCCCCTGAGTCGGGCTCCACTCGATACAGCGCCACCGAGAGTGCGCCCATCAGCGTGCGCAGGCTGTCTGCGATTCGCTGACTGACGAGGTCGGGGTCCAGTTCCTGAGCGAGGACGCGTGCCACCTCCACCAGCGCCTGGGCGGTTTGACGCCCGCGCTCGCTCTCGGCAAAGAGGCGCGCGTTTTCCAACGCCAACGCCGCCTGGTCCGCGAAGGCCCTGAGGAGCTCGAGTTCGGCATCGCTCATGACTCGGCCGGGAGCGTTGCCAAGGCTCAGCGCACCGATCGTCGCGCCCCGGACCACCAGCGGCACGCCGACCACGGACCGGTGTCCGGTCTCCCGCGCACGCTCGCGCAGCCAGTCAGGCAGCGGAATGTTGGGCTCGGCGAGAAAATCGGATGACCAGACGGTTCGTCCTTCGTTTACGGCCCGCCCGACGACGCCGTGGCCGGCCGGAAGTACCTTCCCGATCCACTGACGCGCGTCGCCGCCGCCGGCCACGGCCAAGCAACGGAGGGCCGCCGACTCCGGGACCACTTGATAGAGGGCCGCACTCCGGCTGCGAAGGAGCCGCATCACCGCGTCGACGATGAGGTGGGTGACCCGGCCTGGATCGAGCGTTCCGACCAATTCCCGACCCACTTCGGCGAGGGCGGTGGCAGCCTCTACGGCCCGTCCGAAATCGGACAAGGAGGGAGACCTCTGCGCCGCCTGGCGACCGGACCGCTTCCGCTTGTTCGGCGATCGCCGCGTCATGATGCAGACGTGGCGCGAGGCCCGAAAGGCTGGAGCGGTCGCCTCGGCACCGCCCGTCGACGGCGTGTCCGTTCCTCCCGTATCCGCGGCCAAGGGAGCGAGATGGCCTTCTCGAGCACGGAGGTCCGACGGTTCGAAACCGGGAAGGACCGCGGACCGGAGGGACAGGCGAACTCCGCTCTCACGTGGTTCTCCCGCGATTATAAGGAGTGCGGGACGGTTTTCCAAAATGACCCGCACACCCGATCCCACTCTCGCACCGTCTGGCTCCTCTCCGAGGAGGCGTCAGCTCAGAGCGACGCGCTGTCGCGCGTGAGGACGAGCGCGTCAGACGACCCCGACCGTGAAGAAGGGGATGTGACAGATTCGCCCACCCGCGCTCAGCCCGTCGAGCGGGTCGGAACTCCCGAGGGACCCGAGTGAACGGAGTCGGCGATGAGTCGACCACCTGCAGCGGGCGAAGGTCCTCGGCGATCACGCGACGTCCCCACGTCGAGAGCCTCCGGGCTACCGGCCCCCCCGTGGGGAATCTTCGTCGGCGGCGCCGTGCCGGGACACTGCCTGCCGGAGGATCCACCCATCGGGGACCTGGTCGGGCGCCACGATCCCGGCGACCGGAGACGGCGCGAGCATTTGGCGATCCGCGCCAACCCTGCCGCCGAGGCGATAGAAGAAGACCGGTGTCTTGGTTGAAGGCCCCGCGCGGTGCGGTCAGGTCGATTCTCAGAGATCCCGGCGCTCGTTGGCCGCGAAATCGTGGTTGACTTGAAGGTCGCGCAGACGTAAAAGGTGACTCCTCTGTGGGGGACGCGCACGGACCAATGAAGCGGGCACGACACGGCACTCTCGGGAGTCGACATGGCTGGAAGTGATCGCCTGCTCAATTACATCGCCGGCGAATGGCGGCCGTCGTCCGCGACCGAGGAACTCGATATCGTCAACCCCGCCACGGTCGAGGTCCTCGGCCGAGTGCCGCTCTCGCCGGCGGCCGAGGTGGATCAGGCCGCCCGCGCCGCCGCCGCCGCCCTCCCCGGCTGGAGGCGCGTGCCGGCGAGCGAGCGCACCCAGTACCTGTTCAAGCTGAAGGGGCGCCTGGAAGAGCACTTCGAGGACCTCTCCCGCACGATCACCCTGGAGTGCGGCAAGACCCTGGACGAGGCGCGGGGGGAGATGCGCCGGTCGATCGAGAACGTGGAGGTCGCCTGCGGCATCCCGACCCTGATGCAGGGCTACAACTCGGAGGATATCTCCAGCGGGATCGACGAGTTCATGATCCGGCAGCCGGTCGGAGTGGCGGCGGTGATCGCGCCGTTCAACTTCCCCAGCATGATCCCGTTCTGGTTCATGCCCTACGCCCTGGCCTGCGGAAACCCCTACATCGTCAAGCCATCGGAGCGGGTGCCGCTCACGATGCAGCGGGTGTTCCAGCTCCTGGACCAGGTTGGGTTCCCTCGGGGGGTCGTGAACTTGGTGCACGGCGGCCGCGCCGCGGCCGATGCGCTCCTGGACCACCCGGCCGTCCGGGCGATCAGCTTCGTCGGCTCGACGGCGGTGGCCAAGTACGTCTACGCGCGAGCGGCGGCGAACGGCAAGCGGGTCCAGTGCGGGGGCGGCGCCAAGAATCCGATCGTCGTGTTGCCCGACGCGGACCTCCCCATGACGACGCGGATCACCGCCGACAGCGCCTTCGGCTGTGCGGGCCAGCGGTGCCTCGCGGCCTCCCTGGCGGTGACGGTCGGTGAAGCGAAAAAGCCGTTCGCCGAGGCGATCGCCGAGGCGGCCGCGACCCGCGTGGTGGGCTATGGGCTGGCGGGAGGCGTCCAGATGGGGCCGGTGATCAGCCACGAGAGCAAACGACGCGTCGAGCAGCTGATCGGCCAGGGTGCCGGGGAGGGCGCGGAGGTTCTGGTCGACGGCCGGGGGGCCCGCATCCCGGGCTACGAGGCGGGGTCCTTCGTGCGCCCGACCGTCCTCCGCGGCCTGCCGCCGGGCAGCGAGGTGGCGCGGACCGAGATCTTCGGGCCGGTCCTGGGCCTCATGCACGTCGACACGATCGACGAGGCGATCGAGTTGGTGAACGGGGCTCGCTACGGCAACATGGCCTGCGTGTTCACCCAGAACGGGGCGGCGGCCCGCCGGTTTCGCTACGAGGCCGAGGTCGGCAACGTGGGCATCAACGTCGGGATCGCGGCGCCGATTGCCTTCTTCCCGTTCAGCGGCTGGAAGGAGAGCTTCTTCGGCGACTTGCATGGGCAGGGGCTGGACGCGGTGGAGTTCTTCACGCAGAAGAAGGTCGTGGTCGAGCGCTGGCCCAAGGAATGGTCCCGCACCTTCTGAGCGACGTGCCGCTGTGGGGCGCGAGGGCACGAGCGTCTCACGGCTCCGCCAGCCCCCCCCTCACGGGGTTCGAGTCTCGACGCCGATTCCCGCCTTGACAGCACGTTCTCACGGTTCCTCGAGTCCGATCGGGCCCCGGGGCCCGATCGTGGCTCTCTGATCGAGACCGTCGCGCGACACGGGAGGGACGCCAATGACGCGCCGGACCTTCGTCAAGAATGTCAGTGCAGGCATCGCTGCGGGTACGGTCAGGGGCGCCCCCGGCGTGGCGCGCGCCGTTGACAAGAGCGGCAAGGGCCTGTTCGAGATCAAACGGGTCGCTGACGGGGTATACGTCGCGGCGGCAGCCCCCGTCTACAAGGTGAACTCGAACGCCGCCATCATCGCGAACGAGGACGGGCTCCTCGTCGTTGATACCCACTCGAAACCGTCCGCGGCCCGCGCGCTCGTCCAGGAGATCGGGGAGATGACCGCGAAGCCGGTCCGGTACGTGGTGAACACGCACTTTCACTTTGATCACTGGCAGGGCAACGAGGTCTACCCCGCGGCCTATCCCAACGTCGAGGTCATCACGACGGAGATTACGCGCGAGGCGCTGCTGCGCAAGGGCGTCGCCAGGATCCGGGATCAGATCCGGACTGTGCCCGGCGAGATCGCCAAGCTGAAGGCGGAGTTGGCGGCCGCCCCGACCGCGGGCCGCCGCGCCGAGCTTCAGGCGAACCTCCAGCAGGCCGAAGCCTACCTGGAGGAGCTCAAGGGGCTCACCCCAGCGCTCCCCACGATGGCCTTTGAGCGAGCCATGCGTCTCATCAAGAGGGATCGCGAGATCGAGCTCCTCTATCTCGGCCGAGCCCACACCGACGGCGACCTGTTCGTGTTCATGCCTCAGGAGAAGGTCGTCGTCACGGGGGATGCGGTCATCGGCTGGACGCCCTTCATGGGCGACGGCTACCCGGAGGACTGGGTCCGAACGCTTCAGAAGCTCGAGCAGCTCGACTTCACCCACATGATCATGGGGCACGGGGACGTGGCCGGGAAGGAGTGGCTGCGGTTCTTCCGGGGCTACATCGCGGAGCTGATCGAGGCGGTGCGCCGCGAAGCAGCGGGCGGCGCGTCACTGGACGAGATCAAGCAGCGCGTCCCCAACCAGCTCGCGGCCAAATACGAGCAGGGATTCTCGACGTACGGGGACTATCGGCCCTGGAGGCGCCTCGTCCTGACGAACATTGAACGGGTGTACGCGACGGCCCTCTGACGACGGGCCGTCGCGTCAGCCCGCAGAGAGCCCAGACGTGAGCTCTCGGCGACGGGGAGCGACGTTCGAGGCGACTCCGTGGGGCTCGCCAGGCCGGCAGGACGTCATTGCATGCCTCGTTCTCCCCCCCGGAGGGGACGTCCGTCTGGAGCTCGGCAGGCTGCCCAACCGGGTCCCCACGGCTGGCGGGCGACGCTTTCGATGGCGGGGATCGAGCATGTCCCGGTCCTCGGGCCCGGCTCGCCACCAAGGCAACGGTACTTTGTTTCTCAATGACTTACGTGAGCGCAGGTCTCGGCAGCGTGGACGCAGATCCGTGCCGGGCGTTCCGCTCGAGATCAGGACCCCAGGCGACCGTGGCCCGGCTCCGCGGCGATGGGGGAGCGCGGCAGAAATCCCTGCTCGGCGGCGGCGCGCAGGCCCTCGGGCCATTCCTGCGCGGCGATCACCCCCAGGAGCGGCACGGTGCGCCTGCCCTCCGCGAGCAGACGTGCCGCCGCGGCGTGCGCGGCCGCCTCCGGCGCTGACAGCAGCCGCCGCGTCGGGCCCCCCTTGGCGTCCAAGGCCAACAGCTCC
>Ga0209689_1001953_pt1 | contig 15466 bp, 10 predicted proteins | sample GraSoiAngelo_149_FD_187119 | JGI IMG/M metagenome (GOLD analysis project Ga0209689, IMG submission 187119) | Grasslands soil microbial communities from the Angelo Coastal Reserve, California, USA - 14_1009_09_30cm (SPAdes) (version 2) | ecosystem: Environmental > Terrestrial > Soil > Grasslands ...
GGCTCGCAGCAGGACAACTCTTCGGTGGGCATCCAGACGCGCAGTGATCGCGGCTTTATTGACCGCGGCGACTGGGACGCCGTCGGCGGCGGGGAGAGCGGCTATATCGTTCCCGATCCGCGCGATTCGAATATCGTTTACGCCGACGACGAAGGCCCTATCTTCTCGCGCTTCGATCGCCGCACGAATCAGGCGCAAAGCATTCAAGAATGGCCGGAGGATCCCAACGGCTACCCGGCGGCCACGCAAAAATACCGCTACACGTGGACCATGCCGATTGTCATTTCCTCGCACAATCCGGACGTGATCTATCACTCTTCGCAATATGTTTTTCGTTCGAGCGATGGCGGGCGCACCTGGAGCACCATCAGCCCGGACCTCACGCGCAACGACAGATCCAAGCAGCAGGATTCCGGCGGGCCGCTCACCAAAGACCAGTACACCGTCGAGTACTACGACACGGTTTTCACGCTCGCGGAGTCGCCCCAACAGGAAGGCCTGCTCTGGGCGGGCACCGACGACGGCGTGATTCAATTGACGCGCGACGGCGGCAAAAACTGGGCCAACGTCACGCCCAAGGAAGTTCCCGAATGGGCGATGATCAGCCTCATCGAGGCTTCACCGTTCGACGCGGGAACCGCTTACGCCGCCGTGGACGCGCACAAGCTCGACAATTTCAAGCCGTATATTTTCAAGACCGTGGACTTCGGCAAAACGTGGGCAAAAATTATTGGCGGTCTGCCCGACAATTCTTACGTTCACGCGGTGCGCGAGGATCCCCAAAGCAAGGGCCTGCTTTACGCCGGTACGGAAACAGGCGTCTGGGTTTCCTTCAACGATGGCGCGAATTGGCAGCCGCTCGAGCTCCATCTGCCGAGCACGCCGATTCACGACATGATTGTTCATGACGACGATCTCGTGGTGGCCACGCATGGCCGTTCGTTCTGGGTGCTCGACGATATCAGCCCGCTTCGGCAAGCCGCTGCCCCGATAGTCGCCGAAGAAGCGCATCTGTTCACGCCGCGCACGGCGTGGCGCACGAGAACCGGCCACTTCAATCCGCGCCGCAATCCGGTCGGTGAAAATCCGCCGAATGGCGCGATCTTGTACTACTACCTGAAAGAAGAGCAGAAACAGCCAGCCAAGCTCGAGATTCTTGACGTGCAGGGCAAAGTGATTCGCACGTTCACCAGCGAAGAAAAGAAAACGGAAGAAGCGCCCCAAGAATGGGAGCGGGATAATCCGGAAGAACACATTCCCGTAAAGGCGGGCCTGAATCTGTTCGCCTGGGATCTGCGCTACGAAGTTCCGACGAAAATCACGCGGGTCGTTTACGATGCGGGGGAACCGATTGCCCCGCTCGTTCTACCGGGAACGTACCAGGTGCGGCTGACCGTGGGCGGCAAAGCGCAAACCCGGTCGTTCGAAGTCAAGATGGATCCACGCGTGAAGACTTCCGCCGAGGACTTGCGCAAGCAGTTTGACCTGCTGCTCAAGATGCGCGACCGCCAGGATGAGATGAACAAAACCATCGTCGCGATTCGCGACCTGCGCGGTCAGCTTCAGACGCTCGAAAAGCGCCTCGGTCCGGCGCAAGCTTCGCAAGGCGATGCGAACGATCCGCCTAACCCGGTGGTGATGGCTTCGACGGATCTGCGCAAGAAAATCAGCGCGATCGAGGAAGAACTCATTCAGGTGAACGGCAAGTCCACCGAGGATTTTGCCAACTATCCCACGAAGCTCGAGAGTAAGCTGGCCTATCTGCAAAACGTCACCGACAGCGCGGACGCCGCACCGACCTCTGCCGAAGAAGCAGTCTTCGCAGAACTCGACCAGCGGCTCGAAGCGCAACTCGGGAAATGGCGGGACGTCTTAGCAAAAGATGTGCCCGCGCTCAACGACGCCATGCGCAAAAACAACATTGCATTCATCGCGCCGGCAGCAGCGCCCGCAAAATAATCGCGCGCTCATCCGTCCGCAGCAGTGCTGCGCCTTCTTGCGGCGACTTCAGGCCGCATCCTTGCGGAGCGACACGACGATCGCTCTATCTTTGTTTCGGAAACGCCGCGGCAATGGTCTTGGCCCAGTGGGAAAGATGGTTCAATGATTCGGTGTGCGTGGGATCGAGGTGCAGCGGCGTGATCGAAACGGCGCTCGAGAAGATCGCGGCGTAGTCCGTGTCTGGCTCGACGTCCCTCTCGATGCGCTGTTCGAACAGCCAGAAATAGCTGCGACCGCGCGGATCTTTGCCTTCGCTCAACTGGTTGCGCGTGATTTTCTTGGACTGCCGCGTGAATTGTACACTACCGTTCCACGGTTCCGGCACGTTCACGTTGAGCAGCACCTGGTCCGGCAGGCCTTCCTTGAAAATCATTTCCGCGGTGGCCCGCGCTACACGCGCGGAATTTTCAAATTTCGCATTTTCTCTTTTCGCGCACAGCGAGACCGCCATCGATGGAATGTGGTGCAGCGCGCCTTCCCGCGCCGCCCCCACGGTCCCCGAGTAGTACACGTTTTCACCGAGGTTCGCGCCGTGGTTGATTCCGGAAATCAGCAGGTCCGGCTTTTCCGGCAGAAGCTTGTGCAGCGCCACGATCACGCAATCCGCGGGGGTGCCGTCAATGGCCCACTCGCGCTCCGCAATGCGGTTGCACACGATGGGCTGCCTGAGCGTCAGCGATTGCGCCGTGCCGCTCTGCTCGCGGCTAGGGGCAACAATGCTCAGTGTTACAACATCCGCAAGCTCCTCCGCGAGCGCCCGCAGCCCTTCCGCCTGATATCCATCGTCGTTTGTCAGAAGTACATGTCTCATATGTCGCTTGAGCACTTTGTCGCGCAGAACGCCTGGGTCACGCTAAGCGCTGGCAGCCACCTGTCTTATCAGGGATGAAGGACCGCCAGGCCTAGGTATTGTTCAAAGACGTCAAAATGGTGATCCCCATGCAAAAGTGTATGGGCATTGGCCAGGCAAAATGTCGCGATTAAGCAATCGATCGTTTTGCGGACCGTGCGACCTCTCTCCCTGATGCGCCTAAAGTTTCGTGCGGCTGCGATTCCGAGTTGTTCTCCGCCGGTCTCGAATAGCTGAAACTTGAGACGCTCCGCGCGAACTCGGTTGAATTGCTGATCGCTCCTTATCCCTTCGAGGACCTCACATAAAATCAAATCGGCGAGTCCGAGTCTCTGTTGGTCCGCCTGGCGATCGAGCCACTCGGTTTAAAGCCGCGCGTTTTCACGGCGTCGTTCAACAGTGGATCGCGGCGCACCATGCAAAGCTAGTATGACCAGGTCCCAGCCACCCGGTCAAACCGTTTCAAAAGAATCACAGAACTGCGGTAGACTTCACCGAAGCAGCGTACTCCGGGGCACTCGGCAGAAGGGCTTCGGACCGGAGGAAAACTATGGCCGCCCCCAAGCCTTTCGCGAGCTCTGAAACAGAGGCTCCGCGTGAATTCTTCAAAAAACAGCTGGCTGGGGAGGTCCCCGTTTCTTTTCCCACCGCCAAGCGCCTGTTCGAAAAGGCCGCCGAGCTGATGGCTATCAGGCCGTGGCAATTCCTCGAGGATCAAGACCTCATTCTCCTGAAAAGCCCGCTTTCCGACGAAACTTGTTATTGCTCGGTGATGGGTGCGCTCGGACAGGTATTTTCGTTGCACGCCTACGTGGGAGGAGAAAGCTATCTTTACTTCAGGAAAATGGCAGCAGGGGAGCCCATCTCGATCGGGGAATTTTACGGTTCCCTTCGCGGCGTATACGTGGAATTCGTGGGGCTCTCGCAGTTGACTCCGCCGGACCGCGAACTGGCGCGGGTGTTCGGCCACCCTCTGAAAAGGGGCTTAAAGGCGCCCATCTTTCGAGCGATGCGGCCCGGATATCAGCCCTGGTATCTCACTGAGGACGAAGGGAACGTTCTTGCGGAATGCCTCGAGGCGGTAATCGCTCTTTGCGAAAGCATCGCTAGAAACGGTGCGCCGGATTACTGGAACCAGCCTGACGTTTATCCCTTCTTGGCGCCAACCCAACGCGGCCAGGAGCGACTAGGATATGACATCGAGATGCGGAAAATCACAGCACCACTCGCCACGACTCCGGCGCCGGCCAGACTCGATCAAAACCGAATCGAGCAAATCCGCCGGAGAAACTATCCAATTCGGGGCGCGTTCGAGGCTGAGCACTTCTACGCCGGCGGAACAGTCGGGAAGAGAGACGAACGCAAAGCTATCGTCCGCCTGGCCCTGGTGGCCGATGCGGATTCCGGACTCGTCTTTCCGCCGGAAGCGGGAATGCCGGAACGGGCTACGTCAGAGATGCTAGCGACCGCCGTGTTGAGCGCCATCGAGACGGCGCGGTTTCTTCCTCGCGAAGTTCGAATAAGCCACCTTCAGTGGGAGGCATGCCTGGAGTCGTTGGCAAGGGAACTTGGATTCGCCGTGCGGATGGTCAAGCGCCTGCCCGCCGCGGAAGAGGCCAAGGAGAGTTTGCTTGCCGCGATGGGTGATCCCGGACCGCTTATTGCCTGACGATTAACAGCTTCGATGAATCCGCGCTCCGACGAGCCCGGGAAAGGCCCTTTGTGTTACGGGTACGCAAGGCCGTCAACCCGTGCGTCCATGCATCCATGCATTCCGGCGCTTCCGACTGACGTGGCTCGGTCGATATCGCGTGTCGGCAAGAATGGGCCGAGCGCAACGGTCTGGCTTCGATTTGGCCCACATTTGGTCCAGCAAACACAGTGGCAGTCGAATCGGAGAAAATCGGGTGAGCCAGGGATAAATGGTCGGCCCTAGCGGACGATTTTCGGACTTTTTTTGGCGGATCCTCTCCGGCGGCACGCAAACGTGTGATAAATTTAGCACTTCTTTGGAATGGCGGCGGCGTTCAAAAGTGATATAAGGGTGGGCTTCCAGGTTCCTGAAAAGGAAGCACCCATGAAGAATGGTCGGGACGGCGAGATTTGAACTCGCGACCTCACGCACCCCAAGCGTGCGCGCTACCAGACTGCGCTACGTCCCGACCGGTGTACAAGGTACGATTTCTAGGGCGCCCATCCCTCAGGGCTGAAGCCCAAGGAGATTAGGCTACCTAATGTCGCAGCTAAACCGGCGACCCACAAACGCGCTCAAGCAGCGAATCGCGATAGCTTCTCCTATAACAAGGCTATCACCGGCGTTCGAGAAGCGTCAAGAAAGCGCGCAACGCATCGCGCAGATCGAGCAGCACCCTGCGGCTGAGCAACTGGGACGCGCCGTCTGTGAGATTCGAGCCGCGAAACGCAGGATCGTCGACAGCGCCCTTTTCGCGCAAATGGCGGCGCGCGCCGGCGATGGTGAACCCTTCGTCGTACAGCAGCCGCTTGATGCGGAAGACCATGTCGACGTCTTGCTGGCGATAAACACGGCGGCCCGCCTCGTCTTTCGTCGGCTGCAGCATGGGAAACTCGGTTTCCCAGTAGCGCAGGACAAACGCTTTCAGGTCCGCGAGGCGGCTGACCTCGCCAATGGTGTAGAGGCGCTCTTCGGTGGCGGTTTTTGTGGCGGTGACGTGGCCTGCCATGCTCCTCCATGCCCGAAGGGGACGCCGCTATCGTAGCAGTTTGCGGGCCATAGCTGTAGAGGGTCATGTTCATTGGTCATCCCGAGACGAGGTGCGGGCGCGTTTTTCGCGTTTGCGCAGGCGCTGGACGAAGCGCACGGGGGTGCCGGTGAAGTCGAACTTGGCGCGAAGCTGGTTTTCGAGGAAGCGGGCGTAGCTGAAGTGCAGCGGCGTTTTTTGATTGGTGAACAGAAGAAAGGTGGGCGGAGCGGTTTTTGCCTGCGTGACGTAGTAGATGCGCACGGGGCGCGATTTCGGCGTGCTGCCGCGCTGGAGGTCGACTTCTTGCCTGAGCCAGTCGTTCAGGGCCGGCGTGGGGATGCGGCGGCGGCGTGCGTCCGCGCATTGGTTGATGAGCGGCAGAAGTTTCTCGGCGCGGTGGCCGGTTTTGGCGGAAAGAAAAACGATAGGCGCGTAGCTCAGGAATTTCAATTTCGCACGAATCATGTTCTCGTAGTCGGACATCAGCTTGCCGGGATCGATGTTCGCGGGATCGCGATTCTCGCTCAAAGACTGCCTGGATTTTCCTTTGGCGGTCGCAGCGTCACTTAATGCCGCTTCACGGGCGGCGGCGAGCGCGAGATCCCATTTGTTGACGACCAGAATGATCGAGCGGCCGGATTGCTCGGCGTAACCGGCAATCGTCGCATCGCCCTGCGTGACGCCTTGCTCTCCGTCGATGACCAGCAAGGCCACGTCAGAGCGCTCCAGGCCGCGGCGGGCCATCACGACGCTGAGCTTTTCCGCGACCAGCTTGGTTTTGCCTTTGCGGCGAATTCCGGCGGTGTCCACAAAGCGATAGTCGCGGCCGCCGCGCGTGATTTCCCTGTCCACGTTGTCCATGGTGGTGCCGGGAATGGGCGAAACGATTGAGCGTTCCTCGTCCACCAGTTGGTTCAACAGCGTGGATTTGCCGACGTTGGGCCGCCCGATGATGGCGACCTCGATAAGGGCCGATTCCGTGGGCAGTTCGACCGGCGGGAGTGCCGCACCGGTAGCGGGTGGTGACGGGGTCGCTCGAGGGAGCTGTGCCAGGGCGTGGTCGAGAAGATCGTCGACGCCCGTCCCATGTTCGGCGGTAATCGGAAAAACCGGAACGCCGAGCGAATGAAACGGCGCGGCATTCGCCTCCTGCGAAGGCGAATCCACTTTGTTGACGGCAAGCACAAACGGCTTTCCCGTGGTGCGCATGAGGCGCGCCAACTCCTCATCGAGCGGCGTGAGACCAGCCTGGCTGTCCACGACGAGAACGAGCAGCGCCGCCTCTTTGATGGCAACCTGTGCCTGGCGAAGGATTTCCTGCGGGATCAGAGCCTTTTCGTCGGGAATGATCCCGCCGGTGTCGACCACTTCCAGCGTCTTGCCGCGCCACTCCGCTTTGCCGTAGATGCGGTCGCGCGTGATACCGGGTTCGCTCGTGACGATGGAGCGGCGCGTGCCGGTCAAGCGATTGAAGAGCGTGGACTTGCCCACGTTGGGGCGCCCGACAATGACCAGGGATGGCAGTCGCGCAGTCATGAATTCCAGCTGCAGCTGAATCTTCAGAATGTACCGCATCCTGGCATCGGCCGCATGGTAAACGGCGGAGCCGGGCTGCAGCCCGGGCTTTACCAATGCAAATCACAGGCCGGAATAGGTTTGGCGGCGGAGGAATTGGCCGGCGCCTGCTCGGCCGACGAATTTTCCGGAGTCAATAACGGCGCGGCCGCGGCAGAAGACGGTTTTGGGCGCGCCCTTGATCTTGATGCCTTCGAACATGGAATAGTCCACGCGCATGTGATGCGTTTTCGCGCTGATGAGTTCTTCGTGGTTGGGATCGAAGAGCACGAGGTCGGCGTCCGAGCCCACGGCGATAGTGCCCTTGCGCGGGTAGAGGCCAAACAGTTTTGCGGGCGTGGTGGAGACGAGCTGGACAAAGCGATTCGGCGAGAAGTGCTTGCCGTGGACGCCGCCGGTGTAGACCAGGCTGAGGCGGTGCTCGATGCCTGGTCCGCCGTTAGGAATTTTCGTGAAGTCGTCCTTGCCGAGTTCCTTTTGCTCCTTGAAGCAGAACGGGCAATGGTCGGTCGAGACGACTTGCAGCGTGTCTTTCGCGAGGCCCTGCCAAAGTTTTTCCTGATGCCACTTTTCCCGGAGCGGCGGGGTGAAAACGTATTTCGCGCCCTCGAAGCCGGGAACGTCGAAATTCTCGATGGAGAGATATAAGTATTGCGGACACGTCTCGGCGTAGGCGGGCAGGCCGCGGTCGCGCGCTTCGCGAACTTTTTCGAGCGCGTCGTTGCAGGAGAGATGAACGATATACACGGGCGCGCCGGCCATTTCCGCGAGCGCGATCGAGCGGGAAGTGGCTTCGGCTTCGGCAGTGGTGGGGCGAGTGAGCGCGTGATACTTGGGTGCGCGTTTGCCTTCGGCGAGGGCGCGCTGCACGAGCACATCGATGGCGCCGCCATTTTCCGCGTGCATGCAGATGAGACCATTGTGCTCGGCGGCTTGCCGCATGGCCTTGAAGATGGTGGCGTCATCGAGCATGAAGACGCCGGGATAGGCCATGAAGAGCTTGAAGCTGGTGACACCGTCACGGATAAGCTGGCCCATCTCCTCGAGCTGTGCGGAACCGAGGTCGGTGATGATGCAGTGGAAGGCGTAGTCGGTGACCGCCTTATCGTGGGCCTTTTTCATCCAGGTGTCGAAGGCCTGGCGGAGCGACTGGCCCTTGTACTGGATGGCGAAGTCGATGAGCGTGGTCGTGCCGCCAAAAGCCGCCGCGATGGTTCCGGTCTCGAAGTCGTCGGAACTGGTGGTGCCACCGAAGGGCATGTCGAGGTGCGTGTGCACGTCGATGCCGCCGGGGATCAGGAGCAGGCCGGTCGCATCGGTGACGCGGCCGGAGTTCTCAGTAGGCAGCTGCGCGGCGATGGCGCTGACGCGATCGCCGGTGATGCCGACGTCGGCGCGGTAAGTGTCGGTGGCGGTTACCACTGTGGCGTTGCGAATTACGGTGTCAAAGCGCATGGCGATTCCTCACCGGTGAGCACTATACGATGGTGGGTTGCAGAATGGAAAAAAGTAACTGCACCCCGAGTCGTTGCGGTAAGCGCGGCCGGTGTTTTGCGTCCGGGCAAATGCCAAAGGGCTGCGGGTATCACGGCGACGACCAACCTCGCAAGATGCAGATTTGCAAAGAGTTGCGAGAGCCGGGTTTTCCTGCGTTGTCGCTGCGGAGGCCAACGGGGCGGCTGAAGGCCAGGGCCGCTGGCCCCGGATCGCCCCACCAGACCAATTTGTCCGCCGTCACGGTGAGGTCCGAGCCGCGCAGGGACGCGGTGAGCACGTGAGGCTGGTTCACCTGGACGGGCTCGGCAAGGTCCGCAATGCGCGGTTTGCTGTTTAATGGCGGTAATGGGGGAGGATTTTGTGTTTGTAGACCTCAAGGGTTTGCTCCTCGTCGCCGCACATTAAGTAGATGTTGAATTGCGTGACGCCGGCGTTGCGCAGGCGGTCGAGCTTTTTCCGATGGTCGTCGACCGAGCCAAGGACGCAGAAGCGGTCAACGACTTCGTCGCTGACGAAATCGGCGTTGTCGCTCCCGACTTCGCAGTGATGGTGATAGTCGTACCGGCCGCGATTCTTGACGTAGGAAGTCAGGGCAGCAGGCAATTCCTCCGGCTTGTATTTAGAGATAAGGTCCATCACATGATTGGAGACAAGCGCGGGAAACCAGCGGACGTGCTCGCGCGCGGCTTGCAGGTCGTCGGAAGGCCAGACCGGAGCGGCGGCCATGACTTCCATTTTGCGGAAGTCGCGGCCGGCTTCCTTGGCGCCTTCGCGAACGAAGCCCAGACACCATTCGACGAGATCGGGATCGGCGAACTGCAGAATCACGCCGTCCCCGATGCGGCCTGCGGTGCGCAAGGCCTTCGGGCCATAGCCGGCAACCCAGACGCGCGGGACTTCACCGCTCGACCAGGGAAAGCGCGTGGGGACGCCGTCAAGGTCGACGGTCTTGCCGGCGTTTAAGTTGCGGAAGACGCGGACGAATTCTTCGAGGGTTTCGAGAGTGGTGGGTTTCTTGCCGAGGACGCGGCGCGAGCTGTCGCCGCGGCCGATGCCGAGTTCCATGCGGCCGTGGGAGGCCAGGTTGAGGGTGGCGAACAGGCTCGAGGAAACGGTGACGTCACGGACGGCGGGATTGGTGACGCAGGTGCCGAGGCGAATGGTTCTCGTGCTGGAGGCCATCAGCGTGAGAAGTGGGAACGGATCTTTCCAGATAACGTGGGAATCGAACATCCAGGCGTAGGAGAAGCCGGCGGATTCGGCTTGCTGCGTCAGACGCAGGATGCGGTCAATGGAGATGTCAGGTTTGATGGTGATGCCGAAGTCCATGGGCGGCGCTCCCTATAGGTGATTCGTGGTTGTGCAACACAAAAGTTCCGGATCCTTCGGCCGCAAAAGACGCGGCCTCGGAATGATACCGTGCGGCATTTTCCATCGTACTGCTAGTCCGCGGCCTCAACGGCAGGCGCAGGCTTGGGCATGAACGCGAAATAGACGACAAAGCTGACGAGGAAGCCGACAAACCAGGCGTAGTTGTAGAGCGCCCGTAGCGGCGGGACGATCAGGCCGACGAACGCGACGCCCGCGCCGGCCGCCAGCGCGACGATGGCGGCCCAATGAAAGCCACGGGAATATTCATACTGGCCGCTGCGCCGGTAAAGGTCATCAAGCGAAAGAATTTTCTTCCGCAGCACGAAATAATCGCAGATCAAAACGCCGGCGATGGGGCCGAGAAAGCCGGAGTAGCCAACAAGCCAGGTAAAAATGTAGCTGCCATAGCTCGACAGCAGCTTCCAGGGCTGCATGAGCAGGCCCACAACGGCGGTGATCATGCCGCCGGTACGAAAACTGATGCGGCGCGGGGAAAGATTGGAGAAGTCGTTGGCGGGAGAGACGACGTTGGCGGCGACGTTGACATTGAGCGTGGCCATGAGCAAGCCGATCATGGCGAGCACCACGGCCCAGGGATGGCCGAGGCGCTCCAGGACTTTGACGGGATCCCAGATGGCTTGACCGAAAATGATCATGGTGGCGGAAGTGACGGCGATGCCGATGAAAGAGTAGAAGGTCATCGTGGCGGGCAGGCCCAGGGCCTGGCCAATCATCTGGTCCCGCTGGCTGCGGGCGTAGCGTGTGAAATCGGGAATGTTCAGAGAAACGGTGGCCCAAAAGCCGACGACGCCGGTAAGCGAGGGGACAAAGAACTCGAAAAAACCGCCGAACGATTGAAATTTCGAGGGCGTCGAAAGCATGGGGCCGAAACCGCCGGCTTTGCTGCGCGCCCAGAGAAGAAGAACCAGGCCGATGAGGAGCAAGAAGGGCGCGGAGATGCCTTGCAGGAAGCGGATGGTCTCGATGCCCCGCAGGATGACGAAGACATTGAGAAGCCAGAAGAGCACAAAGCAGCCGGCTGGGCCAGAGTGGACCTTGGCCCAGCCCGGAGCGAGGGCCACGATCATGGCGTTGATGGCTTCGCCGCCAATCCAGGATTGAATGCCAAACCAGCCGCAAGCGACCAGAGCTCGGAGAATCGCGGGAATATTCGCGCCGAGTGTACCGAAAGAAGCGCGGGCAAAAACGGGAAACGGGATGCCGTATTGCGCGCCGGCGTGCGCGTTGAGCAGCATGGGGATCAGCACGAGGACGTTGCCGAGAAAAACGGTGAAAAGCGCCTGTTTCCAGCTCATGCCGCCGGCAATCATTCCGCTGGCGAGCATGTAGGTCGGGATGTTGACGCTCATGGAGATCCACAAAGCGGCGTAGTTGTAGGTACGCCAGAGGCGGCGCTCGGAACGAACAGGCGCGAGGTCCTTGTTGTAGAGAGAGCTAGATTCGACGATGTCCGCGTGAAGCGCCTGGCCGTGAGATTCGCTCATTCGAAGCCTTGACCTTTTCTCTCCACCTCGATGGATTGCGACGAGGGTTGACGCTCGAGATCCACCGGCCATCTTGCTCGGATGAGCTCAGGATGATACACAGGCGGGCCGTCCTTTCAAGTCCGTCTCAAATTTAGACACGCAACATGTCCTAATCGGCGGCTTCGCTAGAGGCCGCGGTGAGCGTGCGTGTAATTTCTCCATAGGACTCGGGGCGGCGATCGCGATAAAACTGCCAGGTGTCGCGGACCTTTTGGATTTCATCGAGGTCCAGGTCGGCGACGAGCAGTTCATCCTTGTCGCGGCTGGCCTGGGCAATAATTTTCCCGCGCGGATTGCAAAAATAGCTCTTGCCGTAGAATTCGCCGATCTTCCAAGGATGCTCAGTGCCGACGCGGTTGATGGCAGCAACAAAATAAGTATTGGCGACGGCGTGAGCGGGCTGCTCTAGCTCCCAGAGGTACTCGGAGAGCCCGGAGACGGTGGCAGAAGGGTTGTAAACGATTTCGGCGCCATGGAGGCCAAGGACGCGGGCGCCTTCCGGGAAGTGGCGGTCGTAACAAATGTACACGCCGACGCGGGCGTAACGCGTTTGAAAGACGGGATAACCGGAGTTTCCGGGCGTGAAGTAAAATTTTTCCCAAAAACCGGGATGGCAATGAGGTATGTGGTGCTTGCGGTATTTGCCCAAATAGCGGCCGTCAGCGTCGATGACCGCGGCGGTGTTGTAATAAACGCCGGTCATTTCCACTTCGTAGACTGGCACGATAAGCGCCATTTGATATTTTTTCGCAAGTTTCTGCATGAGCGAGATGGTGGGGCCTTTGGGGACGCGCTCGGTGAGCTCGTACCAGCGAGTTTCCTGTTCGGCGCAAAAATAAGGACCATAAAAAAGCTCCTGGAGGCCGAGGATTCGTATTTTTTTCTTGGCGGCGGCGGCGATGAGGTGCTCGTGCTTGGCGATCATCTTCTTTTTTATGTCTAGCAGCAAATATTTTTCCGGAGACCAATCACAATGCGCTTGAATCAGGCCGCAGCGGACGACACGAGGCATGCCCACACCTCCTAAAAGTGCAGGAAAAAAGTTTACCTCTCAAGGGTTTACCCCACAAGCCGCTCGCGCGGGCGTTTGGGGCAGGTAATTTTTCGGGGGACTAGAGCTTTTTTACTCGGAGATAGTGTGGAGTTTGTTGAAAACAAATGGATTAGGTATGGCGCGGAGGTTGCAGTTCTTAAGAGACGTGGGGGAGGCGAGCCGAGGATCCCTTTAGGGGATTGAGGGCTGGGCCGGTTCGCTTCTCCCCGATACTTCCTCCAGTGAGCAGCGTCGAGTTCTCCTGAGCCTCACCAAGCACCCCAAGAAAGCCATTCCCAGAAATATCACAAGCGCGCGAAGAGCAGGAGCGTGTGCGCGATCTGAGCGTCTCAAGCGGCGCGCTTGAGAAACTCGTGTCGGCGAGCGGAGCGCTTAGGTCAAGTCGGGTCAGAGATGATCAGGCAGCGTAATGGGCCGCTCGCGAAAGGAGGCGGCTCATGCGCGGCTGACGGGTCTGGTAATCGGAAAGAGTCAGTGCAAGCATGATGGCCAGCCAGAAGAGCGCGCAAACGATGACGAGTCTGGTACGTCGCTCGCCGTAGCGAGCGTGCATGAAGAAGAGAACCACGAGGGTGGCCTTGGCGGTGGCGATGGCCAGGGCAATGACAATGTTGAACGGGCCAAAATTCCGGAAAGCCGCCCAGGTCGTGAGGCCCGTGCCGAGAATGAGCGCGAGGAAGATGCTGAGGTAGATCTTTGGGGAAACGACATGTTCGGAATGTTCAGGCACGCGATTTTTCTCCCCCTAACGATGACGGTCAATCAGATATAGCAACGGGAAAAGATAAATCCACACAATATCGACGAAGTGCCAGTACAAGCCGACGATCTCGACCGGCGTGTTGTACTGCGGCGTGAAGCGGCCGCGGAGCGAAGCCTTGATCAGCCAGACGATCAGGCCGGCGCCCACGATCATGTGCAGGGCGTGAAGCCCGGTCATGGCGAAATAGAGCGAAAAGTAAAGCTGCGCATGAGAGTTGGCATCGGGATCGGACGCGAAGGCCTTCTCCACCTCTTCCTTCTCCAGAGCAATTTCTTTGGGATCGTCGCCCGGGGCGGGATGGGACGACCGATAGGTGATAGCAAAATTGCGGCCGGGAATCAGATGGTGCTCGAATTTCTGCTTGTATTCGACAAACTTGATGCCGAGGAAGACACATCCGAGGCCTAAGGTGAGAATCAGGAAAAGCGGAACAAGCTTCTTCTTGCCCGTTTCGGCGGACCACACGGCCATGGCCATGGTAAAGCTGCTCATGATCAGCACGATGGTGTTGACCGTGCCGAGCGTGATGTCCAAGGTGTTGCTGCCGATGCCGAACGCCGTGAAGTATTCGTGGCGGTTGATGGTGTAGGTCAGAAACATGCCGCCGAAGAACAACACTTCGGTGACCAGAAAGATCCACATGCCGAAGGTGGCGGATTCCTTCTGCTGGTCCAGGGTTTGAAATTGCCCGTATAGTTCTCCGGTGCGATGCACTCCCTGCTCCTGTTTTGCTTCCGAGAAGGTGGCGTTAAAAAGCACGCCCCGTCTCATACAAGCTGCCAAACCTAATCGTCGCTGTGAGCCGGCGCCAGCGGCGCTCCCGCAGCCAAGCCAAGATCCGGGCGATTCCGGTAATCGTAGGGCTCCCAGTCGACAACTGGGGTAACGTGAAAATTCTCCGTGGGAGGCGGCGAATCCGTTTTCCACTCGAGGCCCGTGGCGGGCCAGGGATTCGGACCGGCAACTTTGCCGTAACGCATGGACCAGCTCAGGTAGGCCATTGGCAAGAGATAGCCGAGCGCCAGGATGGAAGCGCCCGCGGTCGACAGGACGTTGAGCACTTGAAACTCCGGCGGATAGCTGTGATAGCGACGCGGCATGCCGAGATACCCAAGAATGAATTGCGGGAAGAAGGTGAGGTTGAAGCCGAGAAAGAGAACGATGGCCGCGAAGTGCGACAGGGCCTCCGGATAAAGCCGTCCGGTAATTTTAGGCCACCAATAGTGCAGTCCGCCGACGTACCCCATCACCGCGCCGCCAACCATGATGTAGTGGAAGTGCGCGATGACGAAATACGTGTCATGGATATGAATGTCCAGGCCCAGGCAGGCCAGGAACAGCCCGGTAAGACCGCCAATGGTGAACAAGCCTATGAACCCGAGAGCATAGAGCATTGGCGCGTCCCAGGAAATCGAACCTTTATAGAGTGTCGCCGTCCAGTTGAAAACTTTGACGGCCGAAGGGATGGCTACCAGGTAGCTCAGGAAGGAAAAGGTCAATGCCGCATAGGTGGACTCACCGGTGACAAACATGTGGTGCGCCCAAACCAAGAAGCCAATGACGGCGATGGCGATGCTTGAAGCGGCGATGAAGGAGTAGCCGAAAATAGGTTTGCGCGCGAAGGTGGGAATGATTTCGCTGACCACTCCCATGGCCGGGAGAACCATGATGTACACCGCGGGGTGGGAATAGAACCAGAACAGATGCTGGAACAGAATGGGATCGCCGCCCATGGCCGGATTGAAAAAGCCCAGGTGAAACATGCGTTCGAGGCCGGCAAGCAGGAGCGTAATAGCCACGACGGGAGTGCCCAGAATCATGACCAGGCTGGTGGCATAGTGCGACCAGACAAAAAGCGGCAGGCGGAACCAGGTCATGCCCGGCGCGCGCATGGTGTGGATGGTGACGATGAAATTGAGGCCTGTCAGAATCGACGAAAACCCGTTGATGAAGATGCCGAGCACCGCCGGCGTGACCGCGGAGTTCGAATAGATGCTGCTGAGCGGCGTGTAGAAGGTCCAGCCGGTGTCCAGGCCTCCGGTGCTGAAGGAATAGAGCACGAAGCTGCCGCCGATGAGGTAAATG
>Ga0209689_1001956_pt1 | contig 15454 bp, 14 predicted proteins | sample GraSoiAngelo_149_FD_187119 | JGI IMG/M metagenome (GOLD analysis project Ga0209689, IMG submission 187119) | Grasslands soil microbial communities from the Angelo Coastal Reserve, California, USA - 14_1009_09_30cm (SPAdes) (version 2) | ecosystem: Environmental > Terrestrial > Soil > Grasslands ...
CTATGCGGCGCCGATGGAGCGGGCCATCCTGCACGTCGACATGGACGCGTTCTACGCGTCCGTCGAGCAGCGCGACGACCCGCGCCTGCGCGGCAAGGCAGTGGCGGTGGGAGGCGCCTCGCGGCGGGGCGTGGTCTGCGCGGCGAGCTACGAGGCCCGTCCCTTCGGCGTCCGCTCGGCGATGCCGGTGGCGCGTGCGCTGCGACTCTGCCCGCACCTGGTCGTCGTTCCGCCCGACTTCACGAAGTACTCCGCGGTCAGCGATCAGGTCTTCGAGATCTTCCATTCCTTCACGCCGGAGGTGGAGGGCCTCTCCCTCGACGAAGCCTTCCTCGACGTGACGCGCTCGCAGGCGCTGCTCGGGACGCCGCGGGCGCAGGCCGAAGCGATCAAGGCGCGCATCCGCCAGCGCACGCAGCTCACCGCCAGCGTCGGGATCGCGGAGGTGAAGTTCGCCGCCAAGATCGCCTCCGAGCTGAGCAAGCCCGATGGGCTGCTCGAGGTGCCGCGCGGCCAGGTGCGCGAGTTCCTCGCCCCGCTGCCTGCTTCGCGCTTGTGGGGCGTCGGGCCGCGCACCGACGAACAGCTGCAGCGTCTCGGGCTGCGCAAGGTGGGCGACGTGGCGCGCGCCGACCCGGCGTACCTGGAGGCGCAGCTCGGATCGATGGGGCCGTGGCTGCACGATCTGGCGAACGGGATCGATCCGCGCGCCGTTGAACCGGACGTGGAGGCAAAGAGCATCGGCGCGGAGGAAACGTTCGACGACGATCTGGAAGGCGAAGAGCTGCTCCCGTTCATCCACGAGCAGGCGCTGCGGGTGGGGGCCCGGCTGCGCAGGGCGGGCATGCAGGCGCGCTCGGTCCATCTGAAGATCAAGTACGCCGACTTCCGCGTGGTGACTCGTCAGGAGACGCTGCCGCTGCCCACCGACGATTCCGCCGAGATCTTTCGCGTCGCGGTCCGGCTGCTCGGTAAGCTGGAAGCCTACCCCGTCCGTCTGACGGGCGTGCACGCCGGAGACCTGCACACAGGCGCGCCCCAGCTGGGGCTGTTCGACGCCGAGAGGAAGAAGCGAGAGCGGCTGAACCGCTCCCTCGACGCGATCGCGGAAAAGTTCGGCACCGACGCCGTCTTGCCGGCCGACCTGGTGCAGGCGCGCAAGAAGTAGGTCGGGGTGGGCCATCGGGGATGTTGCGCGGCGCGCGTTTCGCACCGCACAATTGCACCATGGGACGCAGGTTCAGGCCGGCACGCGGTTTCACGATGGTCGAGCTGATGATCGTCGTCGCGCTCATCGGGATCCTCTCGAGCATCGCGATCCCGGGATACCAACGGATCACGGCGCGGGGGCGCCGCTCCGAGCTGCAGGCCATCATGAGCAAGTTCCGCCTGTACTTCAAGAACCTGCACGACGGCCAAGGGACCTTCTCCACCCCGCAGACGCTCGATGCTTCCGCGGTCAGCGCGATCAATCCCTCTTCCGCGATCCATCCAGGGGAGTCCGCGCCCTGGGTGACGAACGCGAGCGGCTGGACCGATCTCCCATTCCCGCCGGAAGGCGCCATCCGCATGCGTTACTGGTACACGATGGGCGCGACCGCCGCGGACGGCAGGGTACACGACGTGACGCTGCAGGCCTGCGGCTCGTTCCCTGGATTCGGAACGGACACGATCACCTGCGCGACCGGCATGAGCGGCAACTACCTCTATACGGAAGTGCTGCATGGCAGCGGGACCTACGACGTCGTCGAGGTCCCGGAGTTCTAGCCGCTGCGGCTAATTCGCCGCCGGCACCGGCATTCCGGTCGCCTTGCCGGCAGCGACGTCGACGATCCCGGCGGCGGTCCCGTTCGCAAGCATCAGCACCGCCTTCTTCACCTGCCGCGCCCGCAGCACCTGGACGAGCTTCGGCAGGTTCGTCTCGGACGCCGTCAACCATTGCGGCGCGATCGTCACCACCGCCGCGGGACCGGTGATGTCGATGCGCTGCACGCCCGGTCCTGCCGAGCTGGCCTGGACCACCACGTGCTGCGGGATCGCGAAATGGAAGGAATAGACGGCGAGTCCGACGCACCCGGCTACCAGGAGCACCGCCAACACGCCCTTTGCGCGGCCAGGCCGCTCGTCGAGACCGTGGAAATCGCGCAGCTCCGGCTTGACCGGCGCCAGCGTCTGTTGCTGCGAAACGGGCTTCGGGCGAAAGGGCTGACCAGGGAGCACCATGTCGGGATCGAGCGCCCCGGCCCCGAGCCGCGGGGCGGCACCGAAGCCGCGAAACCGATCGCCGGTCTCCTTCAGGTTGAGCAGATCGCGGCTCAGCGACGCGCTGGCCGCCGTGACGAGCTGCAGGTTCTCCACCTCGCCCTTGCCGATGGCCGCGTTCGCCTCTTTCTGCAGGCGGCCAACGGCTTCATCGGCAAGCTTCGTCAAGCTGGCCATCGCCTCGGCGTCGAGCGTGGGGCTGACGTTCGCCGAGGCGAGCCGCGTACCCTCGGAGGTCGCTACCTCGAGCGCGATCCTCGCACCGAGCGAGTGGACGAAATGCGAATCGATCCCGCTCTTCTCGATCGAGGCGCGCTCGCCCAGGCTGAGCAATGCCGTCAGCTTGCGCGCGGATGCGACGACTTTGGTGGGGACGTCGCGCCCTGGATTGTTCCCCTGCAGCAGGTGCATGGCGGCCATCTTGCAGACATCGATGGCCACCGGCACCGGCCAGGGAGGTCCGGGCGGCGCGGGCGGTGGCTTGGCCGGGGACGGTGGCTTGGTCGCCGGCGCCGGCGTGGCCCCGTCGGCGTCGAAGAGCGTCGAAAGCCCGCCGGCCCCGTTCGATGACTGCGGTGCGGGCCGGGCCCTGGGCGACTGAGGGGGCGTCGGCGACTGCCCAGGCGCGGCGCGCGCGGCACCCGCGCTCGAGGACGGCGAGACGTCCGGACCGGCCGACGCCGCGCGTCCCTGTGGGCGAGCGGGCTTGCGATCCATGAATCCCGGCGGCGGTCCAGCGACCGGCGCCGCGCGCGCCCCCATGGAGGGTTGCGCAGCCGGCGGCGATCTCACGGGCGTGGAGTCAGGCTGCGGCGTCGAAGTCGGACGCTGTGGTGCGGGAGTGACCTGCGCCGGCGTCGCCGGCGGCCGCTGCGGCGATGGGGACGGCGCAGCGGGACGCGGCGGCGAGGCTGGGGCCGCCGCGGGCTGCTGCTGCGCTCCGGACTTCACCCACTCGCGAATCTTTCCTTCCTCATCCGGGGTGAGACCGGCGAACCGGATCTGGGCTGAGGGGCCGCCGCGAACGACGAGGCCCCAACTCTGGAACGTCTCCCACGAGAGGCGCACCGTCTCGCCAGCCTTCAACGGAAGCTGCGAAGGCGATTCGATGCCGACCGTCGACACGGTGGCGCGGTCGAGGCGCGACTGAGCGCTGCGCGTCGCCACCGCGACGGCCGCGGGAGCGCCATCCCCGGCACCGAACGCGAGCGCGACGGACGCCGCCAACCGGTCGACGAACTGGTCCTTCGGCGTCGGCATGAAGAGAAGGTCGCTGGCGCCGGCGCGAAAGCACTCGTCGCGCTGCCCGGCCTGCTCGCGCTGCAGCACCGCCACCACGCGGCCACCGCGATCCCGAAACTTCGGCGCGACGGCCTGCAGCGTGGCAGCGAGCGGTGCCCCCGGACCGCCATAGAAGACCGCGACGGCATCGGCTTCAGCCGCGGCCGCCTGCGCCGCGGCGGCGTCGGCGAGCGACACCGCGCTGACGTCGAATCTGCCGCCGTCGCGGAGCCCGCCGGCGAGCGCGGGGAGCATCTTCGGATCTGCGAGGACCAGCAGACGGCGGGCGGGCACATTCCTCCTCGTGAGGTCGACCCTACCCCACGCCCCGACCGTTGAGAAATTTGCATTCGCTGCGGCAAACGCGCGCGCTGGTCTCTAGAACACTACCGAATGCCGATCCGCACCCGCCGCTGGAACGATCGCAGGTTGCCGGGAGACGGCCAGCGCCTGCTGGTCTGCCGTTACCGGCCGCGCGGGGTGCGCAAATCGGAGGAGACGTGGGACGAATGGGACCCGGATCTAGGGCCGAGCCGTGCGCTGCATGCGGACGTGTACGGGAAGAGCGGCCCCCCGATCCCGTGGGAGGAATACCGGGAGCGCTTCCTGGCGGAGATCGCGGGACGGCGCGCGCGCATCGAGGAGCTCGCTGCGCGGGTGCGCGCAGGTGAGACCATCACTCTGCTCTGCTCCAGCGCCTGCGCGGATGACGCACACTGCCACCGCTCGCTGCTGCGCGAGCTGATCGAAAACGCTGTCGCTGGCTGAACAGGGGTTGCGCTCTCTTCGCGAGCGCCGCGCGCTCGCGTGCTACGGGAGGAACATGTCGCGCAGGACGCTGTGGTTCTTCCAGCGCACGGGCCCGGGAGCGATCCGCCGGATCTCCAATCCATGGATGCAGCGCTTCCTGTCCGGCGAACGCGCGCTCCGCCACGACGGGGACGGCTTCGTCCGCTGCATCGGGATGTCGCTCGAGCTGCACGGCGCGAAGCCGGCGCAGGTCGCCCGCGTCTGGTTCTCGAAGATCCGCGTGAACGACGAGGGCCGGGTCGATCCGCACCACCGGCACGAGACCGCCAAGCTTGCGCGCTCCGAGACGCCGCACGTGGCGCATCCCCATGCCGGGACTTCGGTGGTCGCCGCCGGCCATCGGTTCGCGATGCGACGGTTGTCGCACCTGCGCGAGTGGCGGCCGGAGGAGAGCGACCTCGCGGCGCTTCGCGCGGTCGTGAACACGAAGGCCGGCAAGCAGATGCTGTAGGAATAAGCCGTCGCCGCCGCGGTCAAGGTCGACGTCGCTGATTCCTTGTCTCGTGTGCGATCCGGCGATCGGCGAGTTACCCTTGCGCACAGCGCCACCTGGTGCGCGGAGGAAGTACGTGCGCGAGCGGATTCACGCCCAGGACTCTGGAAGTCGCCCGGCCACGGCGCGCATCCTCTCGGTCGCGCAAGCCTTGCCGCCGAACTTCGCCGATCAAGACACGCTGCTCGCGGCGTTTCGCGAGCTGTGGGGTCAAAAACACTTCAACCTGGAGCGCCTGGAGCAGCTCCACCGGGCGGTGCGGGTCGGAGGCCGGCACCTGGCGCTGCCGCTGGAGCGGTATGGCGAGCTGCGGAGCTTTGCCGCTCGCAACGCCGCTTGGACGGAGGCCGCGGTCGATCTGGGGGCGGAGACGGTCCGCAGCGCCCTCCTCGCGGCGGACGTGGCGCCCGCGCAGGTCGACCACCTCTACTTCGTCACCGTCACCGGCATCGCGACGCCCTCGATCGACGCGCGGCTCGTCGATCGCCTCGGCCTTCGCGCGGACGTGAAGCGCGTCCCCATCTTCGGGCTCGGCTGTGTGGCGGGTGCGGCGGGCCTTTCACGCGTCGCGGACGTCCTTCGCGGCGGCCCCGGCGAAGTGGCCGTGCTCCTGGCCGTCGAGCTCTGCTCGCTCACCCTGCAGCGCGAAGATCTCTCCATTCCGAACATCATCGCCAGCGGGCTGTTCGGCGACGGCGCCTCCGCCGCGGTGCTGGATGGCGGGGCGCGCGGCCGCGGTCCGCGCATCGCCGCGACGCGCTCCGTCTTCTACCCGAACAGCGAGCGCGTCATGGGATGGGACGTGGTCGATTCCGGGTTCAAGGTGGTGCTCTCGCCCGCCGTCCCGCAGCTGGTCCGCGAGAAGCTTCGCGCGGACGTCGATTCCTTCCTGGCAACGCAGGAGCTGAAGCGGAGCGACATCGCTCATTTCATCTGCCACACGGGCGGGCCGAAGGTGCTCGAGGCATGCGAGGAGGCGCTGGAGATTCCGCGCTCCGCGATGCAGCGCAGCTGGGACTCGCTGCAGAACGTCGGGAACCTCTCTTCTGCTTCCGTGCTCTTCGTGCTCTCGGATCTCCTCGCTGCCGGCGAGGCGCGTCCCGGCGACCGCGGCCTGCTGCTGGCGATGGGTCCCGGCTTCTGCTCGGAGCTGGTGCTGCTCGAATGGTAGCGGCGTACCTGGCATTTCTCGCGCTGTTCGGCGGGGAGCGGATCGCGGAGCTGCTGCTGTCCCGAAGGAACGCGCGCATCGCGCTGGCGCATTCGGGCGTCGAGAGCGGCGCGGCCCATTTCCGTTGGATGGCGGCCGTGCACGCGCTGTTCCTGCCCGCATGCGCGGCGGAGGTGCTGCTGCTGCGCCGTCCATTCCCAGGCGCCCTGGGATGGGCCTGCGCGGCCGCAGCGCTCGGAGCGCAAGCGCTGCGCTGGTCGGCGATCTCGACGCTCGGATGGCGCTGGAACGTGCGCGTGATCGTGGTTCCCGGCGAATCGCCGGTCCGCGCTGGTCCGTATCGGTTCGTCCGGCATCCCAACTACGTGGCGGTCGCGATCGAGATGCTGTGCGTTCCGCTCGTGCACGGCGCCTGGATCTGCGCGGTGGTTTTCTCCGCGCTGAATCTGGTGCTGCTGCGCATCCGCATCCGCGTGGAGGAGCGCGCGCTCGGGGCGAGCTGGGAGCGCGCATTCGCCGGCGTCCCGAGGTTCATTCCGCATGGATGAGGTGCTCGGCGAGATCGGCCGCGTCCTGCGCGAGGAGCTGGACATGAATCGCGAGGTGCGGCCGGCCGACGATCTGGTTCGCGACCTCCAGCTCGATTCGGTCGGCTTGCTCACGCTGGTGGTCGACCTGGAAGATCGCTTCCGGGTGGCTTTGAAGGAGGAGGACGCCGTCGCCGTCCACACCGTCGCCGAGCTGGCTGCCCTCGTGCTGCGCCGGCGCGAGGAGGCGGCCGCGTGTTGACCGGCGGTCCAGCGGTTGCACCGCGCCACCAAACGCTTCACGCCGCCCTGGAGCACGCGGCGCGGTCGCGTTGGGGGCTCACGTTTCTCGACGCGCAGGAACGGGAGACGCCCCTTTCCTTCGCAGAACTGTACGAGCGCGCGCAACGGGCGGCAGGAGGCCTGCGCGAGCAGGGGATCGCGCCCGGCGACCGCGTCGCGATCGTCCTTCCCACCGGACCGGACTTCATGGACGCATTTTTCGGCACCGTGCTCGCCGGAGCGATCCCGGTGCCGCTCTATCCTCCCCTGCGCCTCGGGCGGATGGACGAGTTCCACCGCCGGACCGCGCGCATGATCCGCGCCTGCGGCGCCCGCCTGGTGCTCAGCGACGCGCGCATCTCGCGGCTCCTCGGGGTCGCCGTCGCGGAGGCCCGGCCCCCGCTCGGTCTTCGCCGGCTCCAGCATGCGCGGCCGCTGGTCTCGCCCGCCGCACCAGACGATCTGCTCCTGATCCAGTTCTCCAGCGGGACCACGGTGGACCCGAAGCCGGTCGCGCTGACGCACGCGAACGTGCTCGCGAACGTGGCGGCCATCGAGACCATCGTGCCCACCGACGACGCGCAGGCCGGCGTTTCCTGGCTGCCGCTGTACCACGACATGGGGCTCATCGGTTGCCTGCTGTGCGCCGTGGACCGGCCCGGCCCGCTCACGCTGATTCCTCCCGAGCTCTTCCTCGCCCGCCCCGCGATCTGGTTGCGCGCGATCTCGCGCAAGCGCGCGACGATCTCGGTGGCCCCGAACTTCGCCTATGGCCTGTGCCTGCGCCGGGTGCGCGACCGCGACCTGGAGGGCGTCGACCTCTCTTCCTGGCGCTTCGCGCTGAACGGAGCGGAGCCGGTCGCTCCGGCGGTGCTGCGCCGGTTCTCGGACCGGTTTGCGAGCTACGGCTTCGACGCGCGCGCGCTGATGCCGGTCTACGGCCTGTCGGAGGCGTCGCTGGCGGTGACCTTCACGCCCTCGGGCCGCGGTCCCAGAACCGTAGCCCATGGGGCGCGCGAGCTGGCTTCGGTCGGCGCGCCGCTCCCGGGCATCGACCTGGACGTGCGGGAAGGACGGATCTTCGTGCGTGGACCTTCCGTCATGCGCGAGTACTTCGGAAATCGCGCCGCGACCGACGCCACGCTGCGCGGGGGCTGGCTGGACACGGGCGATCTCGGCTTCCTCCAGGACGGCGAGCTCTTCGTCTCGGGCCGCGCGAAGGACGTGGTGATCCTGCGCGGCTCGAACCACTCGCCGCAGGAGTTCGAGGAAGCCCTCGACGGCGTCGCCGGTGTGCGCCCCGGGTGCGCGGCTGCCGTCGGCATCCCGACGGCGGAAGGCGAGCAGCTGGCCCTGCTCGTGGAGGCGGACGGCGCCGCGGACGCCGAGCAGATCCGCGCCCGCGTGACGGAGCGCACGGGAATCCGTCCCCACGAGGTCCACCTGCTCGCGCCGGGGACCTTGCCGCGCACCTCGAGCGGAAAGCTGCGCCGCGGCGAGGCGCTGCGCCAGCTGCAGTCCGGCGAGCTGCGGCCTCCGGATCCCGTCACCCTGCTGCACGTAGCGAAGGAGACCGCGCGCTCGCTGCTCGCGAGGCTGCAATGGTGACGACCGACGTGGTCATCGCCGGGGGCGGCCCGGCGGGCCTCGCCGCGGCCATCCGTTCCGCGGAACGCGGGCTGCACACTTTGCTCCTCGAGCGCAGCGCCTCCGTTCCCGACAAGGCCTGCGGAGAGGGACTGATGCCCGCCGGCGCGCACGAGCTCGAGCGGCTGGGAGCGAGGATTCCGCCGGGCGGCAGCGCGTCCCTGCGCGGCATCCGCTACCTGGAGGAGGACGGAACCGTCCTCGAGGGGCAGTTCGGTGGCCGCCCTGGACTGGGGATCCGTCGGACCGTCCTCGCGGAGGCGCTGCGGGAGCGGGCGACCGCGGCGGGGGCCGAGCTGCGGCGCGGAACGGTCCTGGCCACGCATCCGCGCTTCGACGCCGTCGAAGTGGGCACCGATTCCGGCGTCCTCGACGCGCGGCTCTTGATCGCCGCCGACGGGCTGCATTCGCCGCTCCGCCGGGCGGCTGGACTCGATGCGGGGAACGGCAGCGGGCCGATGCGTTTCGGCATTCGACGGCATTTCGCGCTCGCGCCTTGGACGGACTTCGTCGAGGTCTACTGGGCGGCCGGGATCGAGGCGTACGTGACGCCGGTCGGGCCCCGGAGCGTCAACGTGGCGCTGCTGCACGATCGCGATGGCGCGAGGGATTTCGACGATCTGCTGGCTCCGTTTCCAGCTCTGCGCGAGCGGCTCGCCGGCGCAAGCGTCGATTCCGACCTGCGCGGGGCCGGACCCCTGCTGCAGAGAGCGCGCGCGAGATGGGCGGAGCGGCTCGCCCTCGTCGGGGACGCCGCCGGATACGTCGACGCCATCACCGGGCAGGGGCTCTCCCTCGCGTTCGCGGCTTCGAGCGTCCTGATGGAATCGCTGCCGGACGATCTGTCGCTCGATCTCGGTCCGGCGCTGCGCCGGTACGACGAACGGCTGCGCGCCCGATGGCTGCAGTATGCGCTGCCCGCACACGCGCTGGTGGCGCTCTCCCGAAGACCGGCGCTGCGGCGTGCCGCGCTCCGGTCGGTATCCGCCATTCCCGGAGCGTTCGGCGCTCTCGTGCGCCTGGTTGCGATGGCCTGACGGTGCGTTGAATCCTGAACCGAAATTCTCCCGGATATGCGAATGTTTGGGGATCATGGAGAAAAAGCGCTCGCCTTGGGTTCCGCTCGCCGTCCTGGCGGTCGCGATCGCCGCCGCCGCCATCTGGTATCTCCGCCGCACTCCGGAGGAGCCGCCGGCCGTCGCCCAGGCCCCCTCCGAGCCGGCCAAGCCTGCGGACGCTCCCCTTCCGCCGCCGGAAAAGAGCGACAGTCAGATGCGCAAGGACCTCGGTTCGCTCTCCTCGTTGCCGGAGTGGGCCCAGTGGCTGGGCGTGTCAGACCTGCTGGACCGATTCGTGGTGATCGTCGACAACGTCGCCGAGGACGTGAACCCGCGCAAGCAGGTCGACTTCGTGAAGGTCGCGCCGCAGAAGACGGAGAAGCTGGATTCCGCCCGGTACGATCGCATCGCCGACGTGATCGCGTCGATCGACGCCAAGGGCGCCGCGCAAGTGGTGCACGACATCCATCCTCTGCTGGAGAGCGCGTATCACAAGCTCGGGTATCCGGACCGCAGCTTCGATCAGGTGGCCGGCAAGGCGCTGCAGCGGATCATCGACGTGCCGGTGCTCGACAAGCCGCCGCGCTTGGTGCCAAAGGGAGCGAACTTCGCGTACGAGGACGCGAAGCTCGAGGCGCTCGGGCCCGTCGAGAAGCTGCTCCTCCGGATGGGACCGCGCAACACGCGGCTGATCCAGACCAAGGCGCGCGAGATCGCTGCCGCGCTCGACCTGAGGATCGCGACGCATTAGCCGCTCCGCACCGGAGGTGCGGGACTGCTGCTATTGTTTTTTGGTTAGAACGCCTGCCGGATCGCCAGCGCGCCGCCCTGGTCGAACAACCCCTTCGTCGACCAACCGACCCCGAACCAGGCATCGAGCTGGAACTCGTCGATGAGCAAGGCGTGCAGGCCGAGCCCGACCGCGTTGGCGAACGTGAGCTTCTCGTTCTGTGTGACGCGGTCGATCGCGCCGTAGCCGGCGAGGTTGTGGAAAATCCCGAGCTTGAAGGCATCGCGCAACAGTGAATAGCGGAACTCGACCTGCAGGCCGCCGTACTTGCGCGCGTATTCGTTGCCGAAGGGCCCCCGCAAGACGCTGCCCCCGATCGAGGCCTCCTCGGGGAAGAGAATGAACCCGGTGCGCGAGATGCCGCGGGTTTCGACCCAGAGTTCGTTCCAGCCGAATGCAAACATCTTCTGGTACCAGCCTGCCAGGTGCAGCGCGCTCTCTTGCCCCTCGTGCGGCGGCCCGTAGACGCGGGCATCGAAGCCGAGCAGATGATGCCGGTCGCGCCGGATTGAATCCGGATCGAACGTCAACTCGAATGCTGCTTCCGCATACTGCCGCGTGTGCGCGAACGCATAGGAGGAGGAGAACATCGAGCCCGAGGCGGGCTCGACCGAGAACAGCAAGCGGCGCGCCACGCCGCCGCCGAGCGAGGTGCGAATGTACGCGGTAGGAGCGAAGACCAGGTGGACCCCGCCCTCCAGCGTCGTGAACATGAAGCTCTCGAGCCGCAGGTCGGGACGCTGTCGATTCGTCAGCTCGCCGCGCGCTCGCAGCGAGGGGCGCAGGACGCCGGTGATGGAGGGCGCGTCGTAGCGGACCTCGCCGAGCGCGCGGGTGAAAGCGAATGTCGATTGGCCCCCGTCCAGCTCATGGCGCACCGCACCGGCGACGCGACCTCCCAGCTCCCAACGATCATCCTGGAAGAACAGGCGCCCCGAGTGATACGTCGCCCCGATGGCGCCTCCTTCCACCGAGTCGATCTCCAACTCGGGGGAGATGCCGGGACGGAACTTGCCGGGCTGCACCAGGATGTGCAGCTCGTAGGGCCGACCCGGTCGGACCAGGCCGAACGACATCTTCTCGAGCGGATCGATCTGGTCGAGCTGGATCCGCGGTGTGGTCACGGTGACGGTCGGCACCGGGACGATCTCGTACGCGAACTCGCCGAGGCCGAGACGGCGGCCGAGCGCGCGCAGCTGCCGCTCCAGGTCCGGCTGGTTGAAGACGTCGTGCTCGATGTTCAGGTCGAGCCGCAGGCGCAGCGTCTCGAACGCGCCGCCCCCGAGGAAGATCACCTTGTCCAGGCGCCCTTCGTCGATGTCGACGATGATCTGCTCGCCTTCGGCGCGCGCGCGCACCGTCGCCAGCGCATACCCGGCACGATGCAGGAAGCTGGCGAGGCGCACCGCGACCATGCGGGCGCCCGCGGGCGTCGCCTTGGTGCTCCCGTTCAGATCGAGCACGCTGCGGTAGACGTCCTCGAGCAGCGCCACGTTTCCGTGGAACACGAGCAGCGGCGCGAGCAGCAGGGCGGCGAACATTCAGCGGGGCGTTCCGGGCGGTCCGGCCACGCCGGAGTGTTACCACAGGGTCGGCGACGCCTCTCGTTTCGGGCCAGTCGCGGCCGCCGGAGGCGGCTCAGCGACTGTGGCTCCTAGACAGTACAGTTCAAGAGCGCCGTCCGGTCCGGCTGCGCGCCCGCTTGCCGCCTTTCGTTTCGCCCTTCCGCCGCCGCGTCTTGTTCACGGTTGCGGCGGCGATGCGCTTCGCGGTGCCAGCGCTGCGGCCGCGGCTCCTCGCCGACCGCTTGATCTTCTCGTACTGCCTCTCGCGCTTGTTGCTCCAGGATTTCGGCATTCCAGATCTCCTTGCGCGCCGAAACGACGCACTCTTCCCTGCCGGCGCGCAACCTATGCACTCGATTGCTCGGGAGTAAGGGGGAGAAGCAGGAGGAGCAGCGGCAGAAGTTCGAGCGCGGCGGCGAACGCGTACAGCGGCGCGGCGCTGCCGAACCGATCGTACCCGGCGCCCGAGAGCGCGTATCCGGCCGCATTGCCCGCGCCGAACACCACCGCCGAGAATACCGCCTGTCCCGTCGCGCGCAGGCGCACGGGAACCGTCCGCTGCATCGCCTCCACCGCGCAGCCCCAGAAGACCCCGAAGGTCAAGGCGTGCAACAGCTGCAGCCCGATCAGCCCGGGTACGCCGCGCGCATGCGCGATCAGCGCCCAGCGCACCGAGGTCCCGGCGAACGCCGCGGCGAAGAGCATCCGCAGCGAGAACCGGCCCAGCAGCGCGGGAAATGCGAGGAGGGCGAACACCTCGGCGAGCGTGCCCATCGCAAGGCCCGCCCCGGTGATCCCGGAGGAGAGGCCCGCGTCGCGCACCAGCACCCCGAACATCAGGTGATACGGAGCGCAAGACGCCCAATGGATCGCGCAAAGCGCGAGCATGAACTGCAGCCGCCGGTTGCGCAGCAGGACGGCCGCGTCCCGCCAATGCGGTCGCTCGGGGTGGGCGGGGACCGGAGGCAACGTCCGCGCCAGCAGCGCATATCCGGCGACACACACCAGGTAGGAAACCGGCATCGCGCGGTCGGCAGGGCGATCGCCGCGCAGCGCCAGCAGAAGCCCGAGCCCCTGCGCCGTGACCACGAAGCCGATCGATCCCCACAGGCGCGTGCGGGCATACGCGTGTCCTGCGGCGCGCTTCACCGCTTCGACGGTGGTCGCGTCCAGAAGCGGCACCACGGCGCCGGAGAACGCCGCGGAGAGGACCAGCACGATCCCGACCTGCAGCGGCGTCCGCGCGAAGGGCAGCCCGCAGAGCGCAAAGAGCATCCCGGCCGTGCAGACCGAGAGCGCCCGGGCTGGGGCGCCGAGCCGGTCGGCGATCCCACTCCAGATCAATGCGGCCGGTGCGGCGACGGCCTGCTGCGCGAAGGTCACCGCTCCGATCTGCTCGCCGGAGAAGCCCAGGCCGCGCAGATAGGGCGCGAAGAAGGAAAGGAACGTCCCGACGCCGGCGTAATAGAGGAGGTAGAGCCAGCGCAGCCGCGCGATCATCCGGGCGCGTCTTCCGGCTCCATCGTGCACAGCAGCGGGAATGCCGCCTTTTCGGCGAGCGCCATCGTCTGCTGGACCTTGGTCTCGGCGATCTCGAAGGTGTAGACGCCCGCCACCGCCATGCCGTGCGTGTGCGCATGCAGCATGATCGCGGTCGCGTCGGCGTCGGACTTGGCGAAGACCTCGCGCAGGACGAGGACCACGAACTCCATCGGGGTGTAATCGTCGTTGTGCAGCAACACCTTGTAGAGGCGCGGCCGGTCGAGCTTGGGCTTCGCCTTGGTCTTCGGCTCGGCGAGGCCGACGTCGCCTTGCTGCTTCTTCGAGGGGCTCATGAGGCCGCCTTGAATATAGGCGAGTCGCGCAGGGAGCGCTCGATGCTCGCGGCGCGCGCCGGCGTCTCGCGGGCGAGATGGTCGCGGACGGCCCGGTCGAGCCTGGCGTCGGTGAATCCGTGCGCCGACCAGGTCAAGGCGGGAAGGAAACCGCGCGCCAGCTTGTGCTCGCCTCCGGCTCCGCCCTCGAAGATCTGGAGGCCGCGGGCGATGCAGTCCGCGATGGAGTGGTAGTAGCAGACGTTGAAGTGCAGGAACGGATGCTCCTCGAAGCATCCCCAATACCGGCCGTAGAGCCGGGCCGGTGAGGCGACGTTGAACGCTCCGGCGATCAGCCTGTCTCCGCGGAACGCGCCGACGACTTCGACGGCGTCCGGCATCTCCGCGAACGCGGAGAGGTAGAACTTCTCGTTCAGCCAGCGGCGGCCCCACATCAGCTTGTCCACCGTGCTCCGGTGCAGCGCGTGCGCCTTCTTCGCCCAGCCTGCCGGATCGCGTTGCAGTTCCTCCCCTCGCACGGTCCGGATCTCGATGCCCTGCTCCGCGGCCGCAGCCATCTCCCGCCGCAGCATGTGCCGGCGCTTGGAGTTGAAGCGGGCGAGAAACTCCGCCATCGACCGATACCCTTCGTTCCTCCAGTGGAATTGCCAGGAGACGCGCAGGGCCATCCCCGCCTGCTCGAGCTCGCGCGCGCCGGCCTCGTCGGGGAAGAGCACCTGCCACGTCGGATAGCCTTCGTCAGCGCAGAGCTTGCGCGCCGCGTGCAGGATACGCTCGGCGCAAGCGGCGCGGTCCTCTCCCGGCGCCACCAGCAGGCGCTCGCCGGTGCAAGGAGTGAATGGCACCGTGAGCGCGAGCTTCGGGTAGTACCCGATGCGCCCGCGCGAGAGAGAAGCGGCGAGATCCCAGTCGCGCGAGAAGTCACCGTCGCTGTCGTCCTTCGCATACGCGGGAGCCGCGGCGATCAGCTTCGTCCCCCGCCAGAGCGTGAGATGGCGGGCATCCCAGCCCGTCCGGGCGGCGGCGCAGCCGGACCGTTCCAGGGCCTGCAGCCAGGCGTGGCAGACGAAGGGAGTGGATGCCGGCGAAAGCAGCGCGTCCCAGTCGGCGCGCCGCACTTCGCTTACAGTCGTCAAAACGCGTACATCCGGCGCACGCATGACGTCCTTGCCTAGCGTGCGTCCGCCCCGGGCGCAATTGCTGGACCTCCTTGTAGGGCGGGCTGCGACGCTGCGGCACTTGTCACCACCCTGTGCTCCAAAGTAGATCGCACGTTGGACGATTGGCCGGGGGACGCGCTCCTCCTGCAGCGTCCAACCGGACCAGGGCTGTCCGACAGCGCGATCAGCAGGTCAAGCCCACGGCGCCCGGTTGATGGGGGAGTCGATGTTGTTCGCCGTCCTGCTCGCCGCTTCCGCGGCCGCCGACCCTCGTCCGATCTCCGATTGGCGTCAACGCGCCCTGCTCGCAGTGAACGAAGAAGCGGTCGGGACAAACGCCGACACGCCACCCGAGACCGGGCGCAACGGAAAGATCGCGCACGCGCCGGTCGAGAAGGCGGCGCGTGGCGCGACGGTCGTGATCAAGGCGCAGGTGCAGGACCCCTCGCGGCTGTTTGCGCCCTTGGTGTTCGCACGCAGATCGGGAAACGAGCGCTACGAAGCGTTCACGATGCGCGATCGCGGCCCCAAGCGGGGTTTCGAAGCGCGGCTCCCCTCGAGCATCCTCTCCGA
>Ga0209689_1001957_pt1 | contig 15451 bp, 13 predicted proteins | sample GraSoiAngelo_149_FD_187119 | JGI IMG/M metagenome (GOLD analysis project Ga0209689, IMG submission 187119) | Grasslands soil microbial communities from the Angelo Coastal Reserve, California, USA - 14_1009_09_30cm (SPAdes) (version 2) | ecosystem: Environmental > Terrestrial > Soil > Grasslands ...
TTTCCAGAGCGCGAGCTCTGTGGCTTAATTGATTTTTTTCAGCAGGCGCGAGCTCGCCAAAAGTTTGTTGGAAACCCTCCGGCATAAAGATCGGATCGTATCCGAATCCATGCGACCCGTGGGGTCGATCAGCGATTTGTCCTTCAATGATTCCTTCAAATGCTCCGAGAACGTTGCCTTTGTACGCGAGCGCGAGCACGCAACGAAATCGAGCGCGAGGCGCATTCTTTGTAGCGCCAGCGCGTGTAAGCTCCTTCAATAACTTGTCGGTTTTTTCCTGGTCGGTCGCGTTCATTCCCGCATAGCGCGCCGAGTGGATGCCCGGCGCGCCGCCAAGAGCCTCGACCTCGAGCCCGGAATCATCGGCAATGACAAAACCGGGCATGCGCTTGGAAACTGCCACGGCTTTGAGAATCGCGTTCTCTTGAAAAGTTGTTCCACTCTCCGCAATGTGAGGAATTTCAGGATGCGCAGCCAAATCAGTCACGTTGAATTGCGGCCCGAGAATCCTCTGGATTTCTTCGGTCTTATGCGCATTGCGTGTTGCAACCAAAAGGTCAATCACCATGTGAATGAAATCTGGAAACAAGGAATCCAAGAGTAAATTCTAGTTTCTTTTCCTGATTTCTTGAGTTCCTGATTGATATACAAATGAGCAGCGAGCGCCGCAAACCGTATCCATTCGATCAGATCGAACCAAAATGGGAGGCGATCTGGGAGAAGCAGCAGGTTTTTCATGCGCCGAATCCCGGCGAGAAAGGTTTCAATGCAGCAAAGCCAAAGTTTTTCATCCTCGACATGTTTCCTTACCCCAGCGGCGCGGGCTTGCACGTCGGACATCCCGAAGGTTACACGGCGACGGACATCGTTGCCCGGTACAAACGGACGCGCGGCTTCAACGTTTTACATCCGATGGGTTGGGACGCATTCGGTCTGCCCGCCGAGCAATATGCGGTTAAGAGTGGGCAGCATCCTGCCGTCACGACGCGCGAGAACGTGGCGAAATTCAAGAGGCAATTGAAGCGGATCGGTTTTTCCTACGATTGGCAACGTGAGATCAACACAACTGATCCGAAGTATTACAAATGGACGCAGTGGATTTTTCTTCAAATTTACAATTCATGGTTCAATCCGGAAACAAAACGCGCGGAGCCGATTTCCACCTATCGTGGGACTGACCCGGATAGCGTTCGGCTCGCGTATGTCGCTGAGGTGCCCGTTAACTGGTGCCCGGAGTTAGGAACAGTTCTTGCCAACGAAGAAGTCGTTGACGGAAAGAGCGAAGTTGGCGGCTTCCCGGTGGTTCGAAGACCGATGCGACAATGGATGTTGCGCATCACGGCCTATGCGGAGCGCTTGATCGATGAACTCGACGAACTTGATTGGCCCGAGGGAATCAAATTGCTTCAGCGCAATTGGATTGGCCGGAGCGAGGGCGCGGAAATCGATTTCCCTGTAGCGGGCATCGATGATCCCGGCGGCCAATCCGGCTACAAGCTTCGCGTCTTCACTACGCGCCCGGACACGCTTTATGGCGGTACTTTCCTGGTGCTCGCGCCGGAACATTCCCTCGTCGATCGAATTGTTACCGAAGAACAGTGGCCGGCGGTGCGCGAGTATCGCGAACGAACTGCGCGCAAGAGCGAGCTCGAACGTGCCGATCTGTCCAAAGAAAAAACCGGCGTGTTTACCGGGGCCTACGCGATCAATCCGGCGACCAACCAAAAGATTCCAATCTGGATCGCTGATTACGTGCTGCTTGGGTATGGGACCGGCGCGATCGGCGGTGTCCCGGCTCACGATGATCGCGACTTGGAATTTGCAAAAAAGTTCGGTCTGCCGGTTGTCATTGTCGTTCAGCCCACAACAGACGTGCCGGCAATTGGATTCACCGGCGAAGGCATCGCAGTCAACTCGCCAATTATTAATGACCTGACGAGTGCAGAAGCGAAAAAAAAGATCACCGCCTGGCTCGAAGAACACGGCCTCGGCAAACGCGCGATCAATTACAAGCTGCGAGACTGGCTATTCTCGCGTCAACGATATTGGGGCGAGCCGTTCCCGATCGTCTGGGAGGATGGAAAGCATCGCGCGTTGGATGAAAAAGAATTGCCCGTCGTGCCGCCTGCGCTCGACGATTACAAGCCGACCGGCACCGGAGAACCGCCGCTCGCAAAAGCAAAAGAGTGGATTCGTTACTCCGTCAACGCACTTCGTGAGACAAACACGATGCCGCAGTGGGCAGGCTCATGCTGGTATTACCTGCGATTTTGCGACCCGCGCAACGATGAGCGGTTTGTCGGCGAAGGAGCAGAGCGCTACTGGATGGGCGGTCCGAAGCCCGGTGGCGTAGACTTGTACGTCGGAGGCACGGAGCACGCGGTGCTGCACCTGCTGTATTCGCGTTTCTGGCACAAGGTGCTGTTCGATCTGGGCTGCGTCTCAAAGCCGGAACCATTCCAGCGGCTAGTAAACCAGGGAATCATTCTCGGCGAAGACAACCAGAAAATGTCGAAGTCGCGCGGTAACATCGTCAATCCTGACGACGTCATCGATCAGCACGGCGCAGACGCATTTCGCTGCTACGAAATGTTTATGGGGCCGCTTGAGCAAATGAAGCCGTGGAGCATGCGAGGGGTAGAAGGGGTGGCGCGCTTTCTGGCGCGCGTCTGGCGCCTACTCATGACTGAGAACCAGGCAGGCAAGTGGGAATTATCCGGAAAAATCAAGAACATCGATCCGACTAAGGCGCAACAGAAGGTGCTGCATGCGACGATCAAGAAAGTCACTGACGATATCGAATCGTTCTCGTTTAATACGGCGATTTCCCAGATGATGATTTTCGTGAACGCACTCACCAACATCGAAACCATTCCGTTGTCGGCGATGCGCACCTTTCTGATATTGCTGAATCCTTTTGCGCCTCACATCGCCTCCGAGTTATGGGAAACTCTAACTGCGAAATTCACTGACGCGCGCGGCGACATCACCGAACAGCCCTGGCCAGGCCACGACGAGCGGCTGCTCGCCGAGGACGAGGTTGAAATCGTCATTCAGATAAATGGGAAACTGCGCGATCGCATAAAGATGTCGGTCCTTGCAACGGACGAAGACCTGAAAGCTGCCGCGGTGTCGAGTCCGAAGATTCAAGATCGAATCGCCGGTAAGACGGTGCGCAAGGTGATTGTGGTCCCGAGAAAGTTGGTCAATATCGTCGTATGAGGTTCTGGAAAGAGTTCAAGGAATTCGCCGTCAAAGGCAATGCGGTTGATCTGGCGATTGGCGTGATTATCGGTGCAGCCTTTGGTTCGGTTATTACTTCACTGGTGAAAGATGTGATCATGCCCCCGATCAGTGTTCTCAGTGGGGGACTCGATTTCTCAAACAAGTTCGTCATTTTGCGAGCCGCAAAGGACGGCTCGGCCGCATTCCATACTCCTGCAGACGCCGCGAAGGCCGGAGCAATCACATGGAATTACGGCAATTTCATAACACTCTTGATTAACTTTCTTATTGTCGCGACCGCAGTTTTTCTTCTGGTTCGGGTAATCAATCAACTCAGAAAACCGGCCGAAAAAGTTCCTGACATGAAAGATTGCCCGGCGTGCGCGATGAAGATTCCCATCAAAGCGACGCGCTGTCCTCATTGCACGAGCGAGCTCTCACAGGCGGCTACGCGCTGACATCGTAGCTGGCATCATTGATGCCGGCCGAAAAGATTAGACTTTCAGAGAGTCATTTGGATTCGGCCCCTAGGGAATTTTCGTAAATTATTCCTTGCCCTTGGCTGGTTCGGCTGCTATTGAGGGCGCGATGCGATGCCTTAACCTGCCCCTCGCAGGAGCTTTAGCTTGTTTGCTAGTGGGGTGTGCCACGCAATCGAAACCGACTCTCACAAGTGGGCGTCGCATACCGCACGTCCGCACCACCGCCTATACTCATCACGAAGGAGGAAGCGGAGTCCATAACGCTCTGGGCGAGTATCTTTCCGGCCGACACGTGATGAGCGCTGCTTCTGATTGGTCGCGGTACCCGCTCGGAACACGGTTCCGACTCGCTGACACTAACGAAGAGTATGTTATCGACGATTATGGAGGTGCATTGGTCGGCACCGACACAATCGATCTTTACAAGCCCAGCCGCCTTGAGATGAAAAACTGGGGCGTCCGCTACGTCGACATCGACGTTTTACAATGGGGCTCTGAGGAACAGAGTTTGAAAGTCCTCCAGCCGCGTTGTAAACATCGTTGCGCACGGCAAATGGTCGCAGCCCTTCAGAAAAAGAAGGGCAAATCCGTCGCGCAATCCTCTCCTGCCCACACTTCGCTTTGATTTAACGCGAGTCGCGCTGCATTTTCCCCGCCCATGAGAATCTTCGTCACCGGCGGGGCGGGCTATATCGGTAGCGTTACTGCCGAGCTTTTGCTGGATGAAGGCCACGAAGTGGCCATCTTCGACAATTTGGTTGAAGGCCACCAGCGCGCCGTCGATTCCCGGGCGAACTTCATCCACGGCGATTTGGCCGATCGTGCGCAAATCGATGCTGCGCTTTCGGGTGCGCGGCCCGATGCGGTCATGCACTTCGCAGCATACGCACTCGTCCCTGAATCAATGCGCGATCCCTCCAAATATTTTCGCAACAATGTTTCAAACGGTTTAAACCTGCTGGATGCAATGGTGACAACGGGTGTGCGACGGATCATTTTTTCGTCGACGTGCGCGCTTTTTGGACCGCCCGAACGGGTGCCAATCGACGAAACTGCGCCTACGCATCCGATTAATCCATATGGCGAGTCGAAACTGGCTTTCGAAAAAATTCTGCGTTGGTACGACGAAATTTATGGATTGAAATTTGTCTCATTGCGTTATTTCAACGCAGCCGGGGCCACGGAAAACCTCGGCGAAGATCATCGACCGGAGACCCACTTGATTCCCAATGTGCTGAAGGTCGCATTGGGTCAAAGACCGAATGTCGAAGTTTACGGTACTGATTACGACACTCCCGATGGGACCTGTATTCGCGATTACATTCATATCGTTGATCTTGCACGCGCGCACATTCTGGCTCTTGGCGCAACCACCAGCGGATTTTACAACCTCGGCACGGGAGGCGGCTCCAGTGTTCGAGAGGTAATCGCGACCTCTCGCAAAATTACTGGCCGAAAGATCGAGACCATTGAAAAGCCACGCAGACCTGGCGATCCGCCACGGCTGATCGCGTCCTCAGAAAAAATCAAAGAAGACCTTGGCTGGCAACCGCGGTTCCAATCTCTCGACGCGATCATCGCGAGCGCTTGGAAATGGCATCAGAAATTCCCAAATGGCTACGAACATTAAGAGGCAAGCCAAGAGACCTTCAGCGTGCAGCGTTTCCGTCTTAACAGGGTCGTAAGGTTGCAGCGAGAGCTGCGTCGACTGCTTCGATTTTCAAATTAGCAAGCCTGCCGTTTGGCGCAGTAAGGATTCGCACATTGCTGTTCTGAGGCGCCCAAACATTCGGATCAGTCGGGCCGAACAACAGAATGCAATTTGCGCCGGCAGCTGCGGCGAGATGCGAGATTCCGCTGTCGTGCCCGATGAAGATGGAGCGTTCAAGCACCGCGGCCAGATGAGGCAGCGGCAAGTTTTTTACAAACCGGACACCACGATTTTTCCACTCGCGCTCCAACTGCTCGGTCTGTGCTTCGTCTGCCTCGCCCGAAACGACGATGAGTGAAAAACAATTTCCTGTCTGTCGACTCTTCTCTTCGGCAACCGAAAAAGCGGCGCGCCGCGAAAACAATCCAATCCAATTTTCCAGCGGCCAGTTCTTGTCAGCCCCGCCGCTTCCCGGATGAATCGCGATAATTGGCTGCTGCAGAGACCCAAGGAGCTCCCGGGCGAATTGTTGATCGTCTACCGATGGGAAAACTCTTTCACTAAGATCGGGAACTTTGATTCCCAAGTCTTCGATCGGCCGCGCGAGCTGGCGCGCGGCATGCCCGGCGGTTTCCAAAATCTTGGCTGGTCCGCAAAGCAGATTTTCAACGCCACACCGGCACAGATTTTTTTCAAAAATCCGGTCGGGGTCGTAGAGATAACTAACAATCGAATCGAAATTCGAAAAATAGTCGGCCAACCCTGTCGACAATGCCAAATTCCTGGCGAAAAAGCTCGAGAGCGGCCCGTATTCGATCGAACGTACTGCTTGCGCGTAAAAGCGGTTTTCCGCGAGCGCCGCAATGTGCTTGTAACCAAGAATCTCGATGTGTGCATCCGGACGGGCGTCACGCAGCGCCTTGAGTGATGGCAATGTCAGGATGAAATCGCCAATTGCGCCGCCGCGGATTACCAGAATGCGGTCCATTTCCAACTGTAGGGGCGCTCTCTGACGCGCCAAAACAACCGAATGTTCGCTGCGGGCGGTCAGGGACCGCCACTACAGTTTAGTACTGCGTGAACGTAAACGTGAGAATCACGCTTCCGTAAATTAGCGCGATAGCATGCAGACAGCGCCAGCGAAAAACGCTGCGCGTGCTCCAGTTGATTTGATCGCGAAGCAGGTACGGGATCGCGACCCAAAACAGCCCGGCAACGATTAGCAGGTAAGCAAAAACCGTTATTAGTAATCGGCTTGTTTCGTAGCGGAGAAAAGCTGCATCAAGCAGCGGCTCTGCCGCGAGCAAACATAGAATTCCAAGCGCGCGTGCCGCAAGAAACTCGTCGACGAAACGCAGGGTGAGCCCGTAACCGATTGGCAACGCAATGAGGAGCGGGCGCCGGAAGGCGGAAAATTCGCCCATCTGGATCGTGGCGAGCAGCCAAAATGCCCAAACGAGACAAATCGTGAGCAGGATAATTCCCGCAATATTAGAGCGCGGAAGGCGCCGCACGATATTAGCGGAGCCCGGTCCAATTAATCCAAGCAAGCCGACTAACACGAGGAATGCGCCGGCGATGAGTCCGGCGGTATGCAAGGACAGATGGTAAATCATGCGGCGACTTTCGCGGGTGGCGTGTGAGTTTCGATAAGGTGGCGCAAGTTTTCAACCTGCGATTAGGCGCTACTTCTGCACCGGCACGCCGTACAAACTAAATCCGTTGGCTTGTTGCACCTGTACGTAAGCGAGTTCTCCAATTAGGTTCTCGTTTCCTTCAAACACGACAATTTTATTGTTGCGCGTTCGACCCATTAGGCGCGTCGGATTTGTCTTACTCGGCCCTTCGCAGAGAACTTCCACGCAGTGCCCAACCAGCCTTTCGCCAGCGCGTCGCGTGGACTCGTTTACAATTCGCAACAAATCCTGGTTGCGCGCTTCCTTGGTCGGCTCGTCGATTTGATCGGGCATCTCCGCCGCCGGTGTATCGCGCCGCGGCGAATAGCGGAAGACAAATGCGTTGTCAAACTGGATCTCCTCGACCAAATCACGGGTCTGCTTGTAATCGTCTGCTGTTTCGCCTGGAAATCCGACGATGATATCGGTCGTAATCGCGATCCCCTCGCGGGCCCGCCGAATTCGCCGGACAAGATCGACATATTTTTCCGCCGTATACGCACGGTGCATCGCCTTGAGAATTCTGTTGGACCCAGATTGCAACGGCAGATGAACGTGTTCGGCGAGTTTCGGCAAATTCGAGATCGCGTCGACCAAGTCGTCGCGAAAAGCGATCGGGTGCGGTGAAGTAAAACGAAGTCGCTCCAGGCCTTCGACGTTGTGAACGGTTTCGAGCAACTGCACAAATGGAGCTTTGTTATCGACCTTCGGAAACTCGTGGCGACCGTAAAGGTTCACGATTTGTCCCAGCAGCGTGATCTCTTTCACGCCGCGCGACACGAGACCGCGCACTTCGCTCACAATTTCGTCAATGGAGCGGCTGCGCTCTGAGCCGCGCGTCTGCGGAACGATGCAGAATGTGCAATGCATGTTGCATCCCTGCATGATCGAGACAAACGCCGTCGCCTGCTTCGGCGCGAGCTGCTGCTCGCGGATAGTCGATTGCGAACCGGCTTCTTCTGCGACATCCACGATCGAAAAACGCAGATCGTCCATTCTGCTGTAGCCGGGATCGGTGATCCCGGCCGCGCGCGTGGTTTTCTTCGCTACCAGTTCCTCCACGTATTCCGCGACACGATGAAATTTCTGTGTTCCGACTACGAGATCGACATGCGGCAAGCCTTTGAGCAGCGCCGCGCCGCGCGCCTGAGCCATGCAACCGAGAAAACCGAACACGACGTGCGGCCGTTCCTTTGCCATGCGCCCCAGCATTCCCATTTTCCCCAGCGCCTTTTGATCAGCCATGTCGCGCACGCTGCACGTATTCAAAAGCACGACGTCAGCTTCCGCTTCGCGCGCCACCCGCTCGTAGCCGCGCGCGATTAACGAGTGCGCGACCTGTTCCGAGTCGCGCTCGTTCATCTGGCAACCGTAAGTCTTGATGAAAAATTTCGGCATGGATGAGCCAGAACAATACATATCGGGCAAAGGTCGTCCAAGACAGGGCGCACGCATTTCCTGATCCATCGTTGGCTCTACCCCTTGCGAGATTCGTGACAATTGGCGTAATTCGTGTCTTAAATCGCAATCCATATGAGTGACCAAGTTCCAGCGATTGGCGTCATCGGCGGCAGCGGGTTGTACGAGATAGAGGAATTACGCGACGCCACCGAACACAATGTCGACACACCGTTTGGATCGCCGTCGGACATTCTTGTTGGGGGAAAATTAAGCGGCCGTCAGGTTTACTTTTTGCCGCGGCACGGACGCGGTCATCGGATTTTGCCGCATGAAATCAATTATCGGGCAAATATCTACGCGCTCCGGTCATTGAACGTTCGCTGGATAATTTCTGTGGCGGCAGTGGGCAGCTTGCAGGAAAAATACGCGCCGCGGGACGTGGTCTTACCTTCGCAGTTTTATGATCGCACCAGCCAGCGCGCGATTCATACGTTTTTCGGGAATGGCATAGCGGCGCATGTCGCATTCGCTGAGCCCATCAGCGCAAACTTGCGCAATCTCCTGGCGGAATCAGCCAGATCACTGGGCGTCACGGTGCACAACGGCGGCACCTATGTGAACATGGACGGGCCTGCGTTTTCCACGCGCGCGGAATCGGAATTCAATCATCGCAATGGCTTTGACGTCATTGCGATGACCAATCTTCCGGAGGCAAAACTGGCGCGCGAAGCGGAGATCGCATTTGCGACAATGGCCATGATCACGGATTACGATAGCTGGAAAGTGGAAGAAGAAGCAGTCTCGGCTGAGATCGTTCTCAGTCATTTGGTGGCAAATGCAGAGACCGCGCGGAGAGTGATTGTGGACGTGATCCCTCGAATTCCGCCCGAACCGAATTGGCCGGAGCACTTCGCATTGGACACGGCACTGATTACAGACCGGAAGTTGTGGCCACAAGCCACGGTAGAAAAACTGAAACCAATCTTGAGGCGGTTTCTGCCTGCAACGCGGTAGCCGAATCCAGCGCACTAGCGCGAAGCGGCCCCAAATTGCGCTGCGAAGAGATCGTGTGCCAGAAACGATTGAATTGCCACGCGAGCCAATTGAGAATCACAAGATGAAAACGCGCTGCTTTGATCACATCGATTTACGAGTCAAAGACTTGGACGTAGCAAGGAAGTTTTACGGAAAATTCCTGCCGCAGCTTGGGTTTGCTCATGAAAGTCCAGGCGACGACTTTCACACGTTTTATGCTGCTCGTGGTGGCGGGCCCTCGGAATTTTTTGGCTTTACAGAGGACACGAACCATCGGCCAAACGGCACGCGCATCGCATTTTGGGCGGATACGCGCGACGAAGTTGATCGTGTGGCGAGATTGGTGTGTGAAGCGGGCGGCAAGGCGCTTGAAGGGCCCGAGGTTTGTGTGGATTACAGTCCCGGCTACTATGCGTTTTTCTTTGAGGACCCGGATGGCAACAAGCTGGAAATTTGCTGCCGGGAAAGTCCGGTCATTGCCGGTTGAGTTGCCACGAGATAACGTGACCAGAGGATCCCTATTGCTGTAGCGTCCGCTGTCTCAGCGGACTTCTCGCCGCGATCATTGGATTTGCGCTGAGCGAAGCGCACACTACAGCAGTCGTTTTCGAGCGAGTTTGCGGAAGACGGAAAGATCGGCGAACAGTGAATTAATGAGTCATGCGGCGCACCACGACCCTGCCATTCTGCAGGGAGCACGTCGTGTTCGCTATCTCAAGCTGATCGCGCTTTTCAAGATCTTCAAAGGCGTACTGTTGCTCCTGCTCTCGGTTTCGCTCCTTTTTCTTAACGCGCGGACTGGCTGGATGGATGCTCTATGGAGTTGGACTGCGGATCAAATCCTGCTCGAACACAGCAGAGCCGTCATGTATTTGCTTCACAAACTGCAGGCTGTCCTTGCGGGAGGCGCGCTACACGCAACCGGACTGTTGGCATTGTTTTATTCAGTAGTGCTTTTCACCGAGGGAATCGGCGTTTACATGCAGCAACGTTGGGCCGAGTTGCTGATGATTTGTGCGACTGCCGGGCTGATCCCGATTGAGGTTCGTCACCTCTGGCATCGGCCGGGTCTGGTAAGCGCGCTCATTCTGCTGGCGAACTGTTTCATTGTCTGGTTCTTGTATCGCGTGCTCAAGCGCGACAAGGCCAAGCCCCACGTCGAGCAGCCGCGTGAACTAGTCGAGACTGTTTAGATAAATGATCCGTTTGTGAGCGGGGAGACGCTCGACTGGGCAACGAGCACCGATTATTTCTAGCGGGAAACCTAGCATCTGTGTTCCATGCGAAGGCCAAAAATTGATGACAAATTAACTTTGCAGGGAGATTTCGGAAAGACCGATGCAATCTGCGTCGAGGTGCTGGATAATCCGGCCACTGAGGAGGAGGGCATCCTACTTAAGGTGATGACCCGTGGGCGATTCGAACAAGGCCAGCAAGTCTGGATAGTTGGTCACGACGGATCAAAAGTCGGGGCGACGGTAGAAGACGTCTCTACACAAACCATCGACAGCGAAGTGACACTCTCAACCGTGCTGCCGGCGTAGCTGTAGCCGTGGTCGTTGACCGCGGCCGACGGAGTCTCAGCTATCAACTATCAGCTTCCGCTTACGGGCGAGGGGGCGGCGTGGGACGAGGCCTCGGACTTGGAAGAGACCTCGGTGTCGGTGTCGCCCTTGGCGTTGTTGTAGGAGTTGGTGTTGGCGTTGATGTGACCGTTGCGGTTGCTGTTGGTGTAGCAGTCGGCGTCGCACTTGGTGTTGCTGTCGGTGTACGTGTCGCTGTTGCTGTTGCTGTTGCTGTAGCAGTAGGTGTCGCCGTCGCAGTTGGAGTCGGGGTGGTTGTTGCCGTCCCAGTCGCCGTAGCCGTCGGTGTTGGTGACGAAGTCCCGCAAGGTAAGACGGTGTAGGCTTGTCCGCCAGTAGCTGCGCTACCCGTGCCGTTGCAGAAGTATTGCGTAAAGGTGGGGTCGTTCTTCTGCACGCCTGCCGTGGCACTGGTGTTGCCGTTATCCACCGTGCCGTAGATCACATCAAAACGGCTCTGCCCCTCATACAACCTCAGCTCGTGGTTGGCCTTTAGCGCAGTGTTACCGGAATACACTGCACGCCACTCAATGTTAAATACCCGATTGGGCGCCGTGCCGCTCACCGAGGTGAAAATGCCGCAGAGCCCGTTAGGATACCCCGTGCAGCCAGCCCAACCCAGATTATCCGTGCGTAGGTCGTCCCAGTACGGGAAGACAGTGTAGTTGCGGTTGTGCCAGGGCAGGCAAACGTTAATAAATGTGGCGTCCATAGTTGTAAACTGGGCATTGCCGTTGGACGACACATTAACGGTCGGGTAGGCCGTATCGTAGAGCGTGAACGTGAAGGGCAACACCACGTTGGTGATTACGTCATCCCCGTGATTGCCGGTGTCGGTCGTGCCGGGCACGATGCTGTCACCGATCTGAGTTATCATATATCCAACGACACAAGGTGTCGGCGTTGGAGTCGGCGTCGGCGTGGGGCTTGCCGTTGCTGTGGCAGTTGGTGCAGGCGAAGCGGTTGGACTTGGACCTGCTATTTCCCTGTCCGTGAAGGCATCTTGTTGTTGTGTGCCACCGATGGCCACGCGCCCGTCCACCCATGAAGCGAGATGGTTGCTGCCTATCGCCGAGGCGTAGTCGTAGTCGCCCGCATAGCAGGCTGCGACATTCGGATCGGGCTGAGCTGGCAAAGGAGAGACCACGTCTGAGTACGCCATGTCAGCCTGCCAGGTCACCCCATTGTCGGCGGACTTGCGTCCCCACATCCTATAGCAGGGGGTGTTAACACCCGGCGTGCAACCTGTGCCCTCGCGTCCGTCATACCACATCGCGAAGAGGCTGCCATTTGAGCTGACCGAAATGTTGGGCTGCCATTGGGCGGTGGTCGTGGCGTCGGTGTTCAACCTAAGTGGCGAGCTGAAGGTCGCGCCGCTATCTGTGGATCGGATGTAATACACGTCACCGGGATCGGCGCCGGCGCCATGCTGCGCATAGACGTAGTGAACGATGTGGTTGTAGGCGGCAGGCTCGCCCCAGCCCATGTGTCGCCAGTAAGTGCCGAACATACTTGCGAAGTAGCTGTTGTTGCTGCAAAGGCCACTGCCCGGGCCAGCAAAAGCGGGCTGGGTATATGTGAGTGCCCAAGTGGCCCCGCCGTCGGTGGAGCGATACATCATGTTGGCGCGGTTGCCGAGGCCGCCGCCCATTTCATTCATGCCGGCGATGTAAACGTCGCCTGTAACAAGATCGCCGGTGATCTGAACGTTTCGGACAGAAGTGGCCCCGCCAAGCGGCAGGTTCTGCGGGGGGCTCCAAGTGCCGCCGTTATCAGTCGAAAACGTGGCTGAGATGGGCGGCCCGGCGTTAGCGAAGTTGTTAAAGGAAACGTACAAGCGCCCGTAGAAAGGCGAAGATGGATTCATGTCGCTCCAGCCAGACTCGCGGTCGCCACCGCCAGACGGAAGATTGGCAACGCAAGCGCCAACGGCCCAGGTGACGCCGCCGTCAGTGGACGTCCAGTCGCCAATTCCCTGGCCGCCGCAGCCGGTAGCGAGAAATATGGCGTGCCAGGTGGCGTTCGGGCGGTTGTAAAGGACAACCGGGTCGCCGAAATTAGTTCCATGCCCAGTAGCGAACGGGCTAGGGTTGAGCCGCGTGAAGGTGAGACCGCCGTCACTGGAATAGGATGCGCCAGAATAATTGGCGCTGGCGGTTCGCGAATCGTTGTAGGTAACAACGATCTGGTTAGGATTATCCGGGTTAGCCCACGAGAAGGTCTCCGACTGAGTAACGTGGGGAGAGGTCTCGGCGCCGGTAACCAGGTCAACGTCGGTACCGCCATACACGAATGGCGCGAAGAGCCTTTGCCAAAGCCGCGAGAGGAAGCTGACATTCGGACCTGAACCGCCCTCTGCTTCGCCGCAGGCAATCATAATCAGGCCGGCCCGAAAGTTCTCCTGCCTGTCGATACCTAGCTCGCGGATCTTGGAACAGTCAAACCATGGTGGCAGCAGAGTGGGATCGATGACCTTGATCGGTGGTTGATACTCTTGCTGGGCTTTGGCGGATCTCGAGCCGGATGGCGACGATGCGCCAGACCCCAGCAGCGCCAGCGACACGCCGGCCAGGACCATAAACAGGCCGATTAACACATGCAGGTTAAAGAACCCGCCTTCGCCAAGGCTACTCCGAAAGCCTTCGCGAGCAGGCAGGCGGGCAGGAGCTGACACCGAAATCCTTCGCGTGCTCGCAACCCGTTGTCGGAGTTGAGCAGTGCGTTTCTTTTTCATCGATCGAAGTTACGGGCGCGGCGGCGGAGTAGGACGAACTCTGGGCGTTGGCGCAACTCTAGGCGTCGGTGAAGGTCTCGGTGTCAGAGTAGGTGTAGCTGTTGGAGTGGCCGTTACTGTAGCGGTTGCGATTGCTGTCGGCGTCGGCGTGAATGTAGCTGTTGGCGTAACACTGGGCGTGGTCGTCGGCGTAGCTGTAGCTGTTCCTGTCGCTGTCGCAGTAGCTGTTGCAGTTGGAGTTGATGTCGCCATCGCCGTAGCTGTAGCTGTTGCCGTGGGTGTTGGAGTGGGCGAGGCGGTGGCGGTCGGCGTAGGGCTGGGCGTGGTTCCTGCCTGCACTTCAAATGAGCCGCTGTCGATGCGGCCATTACGCACGCGCCAGAAAACCGGCCCGCGTTGATCGTAATAGGGCGGCGGAGTGAAGTTGGGATCGCCAGCATCAATGGCCGGGCTGCCGGGTAACAGCGCATGGGTAAATGTTGGGCCACCATTATCTTGCAATGGTCCAAGCATCGGATCGGTATTGATCTGGTCGCCTGGGCCGTTCAAGAAACCGCCGCCATTGTCACTACAGACATTGTATCCGTGCGAGGTGACCGTGGCCAACTTTCCAATCTCAAGGTTGACTCCCGATGCAGCAGCCTTGAGAATCGTATTTCCGATGTCTAACATCCCCCCCTTAAACATGGAGATGTTTGCGGAAGTGTTTTCGCTCAACGTGCTGTTTGTAATCGTAATGCTAGCTGTTCCATTGGCTGTGTTGTCATTGACACCGCCCCCACCACCAAAGGACGCCGAATTGCCGCTCAACGTACTGTTGCTGATGGTTAGATTGGCCATTCCACTGCTGCCGTCGTTTGCAATGGCGCCGCCGGTGGTCGCGGTATTTCCACTTAGCGCGCTGCTGGTGATGGTCAGGCTCGCGGCGCCACCGGCTCCGCCTCCGTTGCTAAAGATGCCGCCGCCGCTTCCCTGCTGGCCCAAAGCCGAGTTACCAGCCAGGGCACAGCTATTCACCGTCAGAGCGCTTTCAAAGTTGTAAATGCCGCCACCGAAGGTGTTGAGGACAGATCCGTTGCTGATCGTTAGCCCTTCGATGATCACGGTGTGACCAAGCATGACGTGGAAAATGCGAAAGGGCGCTGCGTTTGCCGCTCGCGATACCGCTAGGAGATTCGCCCCCGGTCCGCTGATGGTTATGTTCCTGTTGATCACCAGTTCGCCGCTCGTCAGGCCAATGATGCCAGTGACTGCAAAAGTAATCGTGTCACCGTCGTTCGCATCGGCGAGCGCCTGCCGCAACGAGCCGGGGCCACTGTCGTTGGTGTTCGTGACCGTGATGACGTTTGCATCAGCCGACACAGCAGCTGCGCAAACAAGCCCCAAACAAATCGGAGCGCACAGAGTCAAGAAAACGGATTGAGCAGTGCGTTTCTTTTTCATTGATAAAAGCTACGGGCGCGGTGCCGGGGTAGGGCGCGGCCTTGGCGTTGGCGCAAGCCTCGGCGTCGGCGTTGCTCTGGGCGTGGAAGTAGGTGTGGCTGTCGCAGTCGGAGTAGCTGTTAGCGTTGGCGTAGCAGTAGGTGTCGGAGTTGCCGTCGCTGTTGGGCTAACACTCACAGTGGGTGTAGCGGTAGCGGTCGGCGTAATAGTTGGTGTAAGCG
>Ga0209689_1001959_pt1 | contig 15443 bp, 14 predicted proteins | sample GraSoiAngelo_149_FD_187119 | JGI IMG/M metagenome (GOLD analysis project Ga0209689, IMG submission 187119) | Grasslands soil microbial communities from the Angelo Coastal Reserve, California, USA - 14_1009_09_30cm (SPAdes) (version 2) | ecosystem: Environmental > Terrestrial > Soil > Grasslands ...
GGAAGGTCGGACGTGTAGACGATCACATCGAGTAGCGACGCGAGACCGTGGGCCGCGAGGTCGGCGTTGTGCCAGTCGGCGGCCCACCACGTGTTCGAGAGCAGACCAAGGCGGTAGCCACGCTCGCGAAGCGTTCTGAGGACGGCTCCAGCCTCGGGGTCGACCGTCGACCAGCCGGCGATCGCCTTCGCGTACCCGTCCATCGCCCCCAGTAGCTCGGCGCCGCTCACCGGCACACCAAGCCGGTCGAACGCTTCGCGAACGAGTACGGTGGGCGGTCCGCTCCAGTGCTCGGTATCCACCCTGCGCCAGTGGTCGCGCTCGGCATCATGCATCGCGTTGACGTACGCGTCGCGTGAAGGCCACTTCCGATCGGCGAACTGAGTTACGAGATGGTCGTACGACGCTGCCCACTTCTGCTCGGCGCCGCTATCCCAGTCGGACCAATGCACGAGCGTCCCGCCCAGGTCGAAGATCACCGCGCGCGGCGTCGCCACGTTCGAAACTGTACGAAACGACGGCCTCAACGCGAAGGGAGCATGCTGGCCGCCGTGTTCGATCTCTCATGGCTCTTCTGGCTCTTCATCGTCGCCCAATTCTTCATCCCGCTCTACCAGAAGCAGATGCTCGCGCTCCGCCGGAACAGGGCTTTCCATGGCTTCGAGCAGCGGCGCAGGACGCGGCTCATCACGATGATCCATCGCCAGGAGACCATGAGCTTCCTTGGATTTCCGATCGCTCGGTACATCGACATCGAGGATTCCGAGCAGGTCCTGCGCGCCGTCCGGCTCACCCCACCTGACATGCCGATCGACTTTCTGTTGCACACTCCGGGCGGTCTGGTCCTCGCAGCGGAACAGATCGCGTTCGCACTCAAGCGCCATCAGGGCAAGGTCACCGTGTTCGTGCCCCACTACGCGATGTCTGGCGGAGCGCTTGTGGCGATCGCCGCCGATGAGATCGTCATGGACCCCAACGCCGTGCTCGGTCCTGTGGATCCCCAGCTCGGAAGCGCGCAGGCCGCGTATCCGGCCGCCTCGATCATTCGGGCGCTCGCCCAACCGAACCCAAATCGCGACGACCAGACGCTCATCCTCGGAGACGTCGCCGAAAAGGCACTCCGCCAAGTCACGGCCACGGTGAAGCGACTGTTGCTCGAGCACTACTCCGAGGCGGACGCCGAGCGCATCGCGAACAAGCTCAGCTCCGGCGAGTGGACCCACGACTACGCGCTCGACGTCGCCGGCCTGCGCGAGCTTGGCATCAAGGTGACTGAAGACATGCCGCGCGAGGTCTATGAGCTCATGGATCTCTTCCCGCAGACGAGCCAACGCCGTCCGAGCGTCGAGTTCATCCCACTTCCATACACATCGCCGCCGCCCGCGGTGCGGCCGCGCGGCGATCGCTCGAGCTAGGCGGGCATAGCCTTACGCACGCGCTCGCGAGTGAGCGGCACGGATCGAAGCCGCGCGCCGCTCGCCGCGAAGACGGCATTCGCGATGGCCGCCGCCGTGGGCACGGCGCCTGGCTCGCCGACGCCGGTCGGCGGCGCGCTCTCGTCACCCTCGACGAGCACCTCGATCGATTCGGGCGCGTCGCGGAACGTCGCGATGGGATATGTGTCCCAACCTGTATTCATCACTCGCCCATCGCGATGCAGGAGCTCTTCCTTGAGCGTCCACGAGGCTGACTGCTGGATCCCGCCCTCGATCTGGTTGCGCACGCCCTCGGGATTCACCGTCTGTCCCGGATCGACGACGCACCACACCTTCACCAGGCGTACCGCACCGGAGAGTGAAACTTCGACCTCCGCGACCTGCGCCACGTAGGTGTCGTGGTAGACGGTGCACGCGATGCCGCGACCGCGCCGGTTGCCAGAATGCTCCGTCCAGCCACTCGCCTCTGCGACACGCTCGACGACACGGCGGAAACGCTCGTCGTCGATGTGCCGCAGACGGAAGGCGAGCGGGTCCTGCCCCGACAGCGCGGCGAGCTCATCCATGAATGACTCGATGGCGAAGACGTTCTCGGCGGCCGCGAGCGAGCGGAAGTTTGCGGTACGAAGCCGCGTCGGCTCGATGTGCAGCGTCACCCTCGACGGGAAGCCCGCGTACGGCGGAACGGCGTTGCGTCCCGAGGTCACACCCAGCACCCCCGGATCGAGGCCCGCCGCCGTATGCACGTTGGTGTGCTCGTCGTAACGCCACGACACGATGTGGCCATCCGCATCCAGGCCCGCACTGATCTCGAGCACGGCCTCCGGCCGCGACGGTGACCACGCGAACTCCTCCTCGCGCGTCCATTGCAAGAGCACCGGACGGCCGGAGCCCTTCGACAGGATGGCCGCCTCGATCGCGGCGTCGGCGTGGCTGTTCCGGCCATAGGTCCCGCTCGTGATTTGCGGCAGGACGCGGACTTTTTTCTCGGGTAGTCCGACGGTCTTCGCGACCTGCTCGCGGACGCCGAACGGGCGATGCGTGCCGACGTACATCGTCGCGCCGTCCGCACGGACGTCCGCGACCGCGGCGCTCGGTCCGATCGGCGCGTTGGCGATCGGCGGCAGCACGTAGGTCTGTGCGAGACGCATCGCAGCACCGTGAAGCCGCTCATCGACCTCGGGGTCGGAGCGCATCGGCACTTCCGCGGTCGGGCCTTCGACTGGGAGAGCGTGCCAGTCCGCCTCGACCGCGGCCGCCGCCGCGCGCGCCTGCTCGTCGCGCTCCGCCACGACGCCGACGACGTCGCCCTGCCGAACGACCGCGACCACTCCCGGCATCTTCCGCGCGGTCGAATCGTCCACCGACCGTAGCTTCGCCCCGCGAGCCGGTGGACGCACCATAGCGCCGCGCGCCATGTTCGGCAGGCGCACATCCGCGACGAACGTGGCTTGTCCGGTCACGATGTCGCGCGCCTCAACGTGCGGTGTCGGCCGCCCGGCGTATTTCCGCCGCGTTTCCGGCATGAGCACGACGCGGTCGGGAATGACGCCGGTCAGCGGCTCGGAATCGATCAGCTCGCCGTACAGCACGCGTGTGCCTCTGCCGACCACAGCGCCCGCATCGGTGTCGAGCTTTTCGCCGGAGACGCCGAGCTTCGTGCTCGCGCGAGCGATGAGCTGACGCCGCGCGAACGCGGCCGCCTTGCGCAGGAGTGGCGCTTCCTGGGCGACCGAGTGGCTGCCGAACGTGCCGAAGTCGAACGGCACCTGGTCGGTGTCTCCGAGCACCATATTCACGCGCTCGATCGGGACGTCGAGCTCGTCGGCGACGATCTGTGCGAAAGCCGTGCGGAGTCCCTGTCCGAAGTCGATCTTTCCAGACAGCGCGGTGACGGTTCCGTCGCGTTCGACGCGGATCCGCTGCTCCAGCCGTTCTGGCTCGCGACGGTCCCACATCAGGACGACTCCGCTACTCGTCGGATCGCTCGTATCGCGCGGCCGTACACGCCGCAGCGGCAGAGATTGCCGGCGAGCGCGTCGCGGATCGAGGTCTCGTCGGGCCGGGGATCGCGCGCGAGGAGCGCGACCGCGGAGATGACCATTCCGCTCGTGCAATACCCGCACTGGAGCGCGTCCCCGTCGATGAACGCTTGCTGCACCGGGTGGAGCTTCGTGCCGTCGGCGAGCCCCTCGACCGTCGTGATCTCCATGCGCGCGGCCTGATCGGCTGTCAGGAGGCACGACGCGACCGCCCGCGCTCCGTGCCCGGGAGCCCCTACCCCCGCATCGGCGAGCACATAACACGCCCCGCATTGGCCGCGGCCGCAGCCGTAACGCGTGCCCGTGAGGCCGAGGTCGTCGCGCAGGAGAGACAGCAGCGAGGTGTTTGGTGGCACGTCGACCTCACGGCGCTCGCCGTTCACCGTCAGCGCGAGCTTCACGAAAGCTCCGGGAGTCTCAGGCGTACGGCGGCGATCAGAACCTCGCGCGCGATCGTGTCAGCCACGGCCGCGATGTCGCCGGAAAGCGATCGGTCGTCGTCGAGCCGCGCCGAGCGCTCGCGGATCACCCGGCGAGCCTCCTCGACACCGGGCCCGGTCGTGGTCTCGAGGAGGTCCAGCCCCTGCGCCGCGCAAAGCGCTTCGATCGCGAGGACCTCGCGGGTATTGCGTACGACATCCGTGAGCTTGTGCGCGGCGTGGACTCCCATGCTCACGTGATCCTCCATGCCGGCCGATGTGGGCACAGATTCGACCGACGCGGGAAAGGCGCGCAGGCGGTTCTCGGTCACCAGGGCCGCCGATGTGTACTGCGCCACCATGAAGCCGGAGTTCGTCCCGGGATTGCGCGTCAGGAACGACGGCAACCCGCTGGTGTGCCCGTTTGTCATGCGGTCGACGCGTGCCTCGCTGATGTCGGCGAGCTCGGCCACCGCGATCGTCGCGAGATCCAGCGCGATAGCGACGGGCTGGCCGTGAAAATTCCCGCCGCTCACCACGCGGTGATCCTCGGCGAACACGATCGGATTGTCCGTCACAGAGTTGATCTCGATCTCGAGCACACGTCGGGTATACGCGAGAGCGTCGCGTGACGCCCCGTGCACCTGCGGCATGCAGCGGACCGAATACGGATCCTGGACCCTTGCGTCCCCGATGCGGTGGGATGCGACGTTCGGACTTGCTGCCATGAGCGACCGAAGGTTCGCGGCGACCGTGTTCTGTCCGGGGTGTGGACGCGTCGCGTGGAGCTCCGCGTCCCACGCGCGGTCCGTGGAGCGCAGCGCCTCGGCGGACATCGCGCCCACGACGTCCGCGGTCGTCGCCAGCACCTCGGCGTCGTGTAGAGCGAGGCAGCCGATCGCCGTCATGACCTGGGTCCCGTTGATGAGCGAGACGCCTTCCTTTGGACCGAGCTCGATCGGTTTGAGATCCGCCGCCTTGAGGGCGTCCCCGCCCGGGCTGCGTTTGCCTTGATCGATCGCCTCACCTTCGCCGATCAGCACCAGGGCCGCGTGTGCGAGCGGAGCGAGATCGCCGGACGCTCCGACGCTCCCGTGTCGCGGGATCACCGGGTGCACGCGCCGATTGACCATGTCGCAGAGGAGGTCGATGACCTCTGCCCGCACACCCGATCGTCCGGCCGCGAGGGTGTTCGCTCGGAGCAGGAGGATGGCCCGCACGACATCCTCGGGAAGCGGCGGTCCGATGCCGACCGCGTGGCTTCGCAGGAGGTTGCGCTGGAGCGTGCGGAGCTCGTCATGCGGCACGCGCACCGTCGAGAGGTCGCCGAAACCGGTGTTGATGCCGTAGACCGGATCGTCAGCTCGAGCGATCTGCGCGACAACTTTCGCGGCCTGCTCGACCTGACGCTCCGCGGCTCGGTCGAGCCCCACCGCCACGTCGCGGCGCGCGACCGCGACGACGTCCGCGATGGTGAGGTCGTGGCCCGTCAGCCTCAGGGTGGCTATTTCAGGTTCTCGCGGTACCAGGCTCCGAGCTCGGTGTAGTGCTCGGCCGCCCGGACGGTCCAGCGCGCGTCCTCGGGTCGTGCCTCGCGCACGACTTTCGCCGGCACACCCAGCACGAGAGACCGTGGGGGCGGGGAGAACTTCTCCGGCAGGACCGCTCCCGCACCGACGATCGTCTCCTCGCCGATGACGTTGCCGCCGACGAGAACGGCGGCCTGTCCGATGAGGACGTTCCGCGCGATCACGCTCGAGTGGACCAGGGCGTTGTGCCCAATGGTGACGTCCGGCCCGACGAGCGTGGGCTCGCCTTCGTCGGTATGGATCGTCGAGTTGTCCTGCACGTTGGAACGCGCGCCGATGACGATGCGGTCCATATCCCCGCGCAGCACGGTGCCGAACCACACCGAGGCGCCGCTTTCGACGGTAACGTCCCCTATTAGCACCGCGGTCGGCGCGACGAACGCGTCGGGCGCGACCTTCGGCATCTTCCCCCGGTAGCCGTAGAGCGGCACGTCAGGAACAATAGTGCGATGAAGACACGCGACCTTCGCGTCACGGGGTACCGGCCGCTCGTTCCGCCCGCGATCATCCTGGAGGAGCTGGCGCTCTCCGAGATGGGCTCGCGGCTTGTCGCGACCTGGCGTGACGAGCTGACCCGCATCCTGTCGCAGCAGGACGACCGTCTCATCGCGATCGTCGGACCCTGCTCGATCCACGATCCGGCCGCGGCGCTCGACTACGCGCGTCGCCTCCACGACCTCGGACAGGAGCTGCGGGCTGACGTCGTGATGGTCATGCGTGCGTATTTCATGAAGCCGCGGACGAGCGTGGGCTGGAAAGGGCTCGTGTCCGATCCGCACCGCGACGGCTCCTTTCGTATCAACGACGGTCTTCGGTTGACGCGGCGGCTTCTTCTCGACCTCGTCGAGATCGGACTTCCGGCGGCATGCGAGTTCGTCGATCCGATCTCGCCGCAATACACGAGCGACCTCGTCGCCTGGGCGGCAATCGGCGCGCGCACCACCGAAAGCCAGGTGCACCGGGAGCTCGCGTCCGGTCTGTCGATGCCGGTCGGCTTCAAGAACGGCACCGACGGGAGCGTGCAGGTCGCGATCGACGCGGTTCGCGCGGCGCGCGAGCCGCACAGCTTCATGGGCGTCACCGAGCAGGGCCTGGCCGCGATCGTCGAGACGAGAGGCAATCCGAGCGCGCACGTCGTTCTGCGCGGCGGAACGCCCGGCCCGAACCACGACTCAGCGAGCGTGCGCCGTACTCTCGACGCGCTCGGGGCCGCGTCGCTGCCGGCTCACGTGGTCATCGACCTCTCCCACGGGAACAGCGCTCGGGACTACACACGCCAGCCCACGATCGCGCGCGAAGTCGCAGCACAGATCGCGGCCGGCGAGCCGGGAATCGTCGGCGTGATGGCGGAGAGCTTCATCGTGGAGGGACGGCAGGAGGCCGACGCCGAGCCGCTCGTCTACGGACAAAGCATCACCGACGCGTGCATCGGGTGGGACTCGACGGTTGTGGTGCTGAGGGAGCTTGCCGAAGCCGTCCGCGCGCGGCGCGGGGCTAGTTCGGGCGCTCGATCAGCCGATAGCCGAACCCGCGCGCCGTCTCGATCGATAGCTCGCTGACCTGCGCCTGCTCGAGCTTCTTGCGAAGACGTCCGACATGGACGTCCACCAGGCGCGTGTCGCTGCCGGGCTCGTAGCTCCACACGCCGACGAGGAGATCGTCACGGGTGAACACGCGGCCGGGCTCGCCGGCGAGCGTCCGCAGCAGCTTGAACTCCGTCGGGGTCAGCGGCAGCTGCTTGTCGCCGGCGATCGCCTGCATGCTGGCGAGGTCGACGATGAAGCGTCCGAAGCGAAGCTGCCGATCCTTCGAATGGTCGGTGTGAACACGGTCACGGCGGAGCAACGCCTCGACGCGAGCGGCAAGCTCGTCGTTGTCGAACGGCTTGCCGAGGTAGTCGTCGGCGCCGATCCGCAGCCCCACCACGCGATCAGGCGGATCGTCCTTCGCCGAGAGGAAGAGGACCGGTACATCGGAGTTACGGCGGAGCTGCAGGCACAGGCTTATGCCATCGACTGCGGGCATGAGCACGTCGAGCGTGACGAGATCTGGGTGGTAGTCGTTGAACGTCTCCATCGCCTGACGCGCGTCGGTGATCGTCTTGACCTCATGCCCGGCCTCCTCGAGGACGGTGCCCACGAGGTGCGCGACATCGCGGTCGTCGTCGACAACGAGAATCCGGCCGCCTAAGACGTCGCGACGGCTGCTGGGGGCCGTTTCCTGGTCGAGCATCTGTAACGAAATCCCGGCAAATGCCATGCCATTTGTGCGACGACCGTCCGCTTGGGGGAAAAGCACGCTTGCCACGCAGCTAGGCGAGCGCTGTATTCACCTCGATCAGCTTCTCGGCGATCCAGGCGCCGCGCGCTCCCACGTCATCCGGCCAGGGGGTGAAGAAGAGACGATCGGTCTCATCCTCGATCGCCTGCCGCGCCGCGGCGCCCTTCGCGGTCGCCTTCAACGTGTCGGGTTCGATGAGGCCGTCCATACGTAGACGAGCGACCGCCGCGCTCACGTCCTCCGGTCGCTGGTGTGGCAGGAGGTCGATCAGCGCGGCTTCGTCCGCGGCTTCCTCCCGCCACGTCCTCGTGAGAACCTCGACTTCCGGTCCGGTGAGATCCGAGACACGCCACGCCGCCATGTGGCAGTCGTCGCGTACCTGCCAGAGCCCGTAGATCGCGGCGTCGAGCTGCGCGAATGACCCGGCGGGTGGCTCGTCGCCGCGATAGCCGAATGCGAACGGTGTGTGTACGCGCTTGGTGGGCTCGCTCGCTTTCGCCCCGGCGCGGAAGGCCCGATCCAAAAGACCAGCGAGCTCGGCGAGCTCTTCTTTTGGCAGCGGCGCGAGCGTCGCGTAGTGCGCGCGGGCGGCGGCGTGCATCGCCGCGGCGAGGCTCCGGCCCTTCTCGGTCAGGAACCAGCGGCCGGTCCGTTCTTCGGCGAGGCCGGCGCCACGCGCGGCCGCGGCCATCGGCAGCCACCGCCCCGGGATGGTGCCGTACACACTTGTGAGGTCCCCCGGTTCGGCGCTCGCGCCGCGGTCGCCGCGGTAGGACAGGTTTATCGCCCAGATGAACGTCGGCCGATCGAGGCCAAGCTCCTCGGTCTTTTGGAGCGGGAATGTCATCTTGGCGCGGCGCTTGTTCAGAAAAAGCGGAAGGAGCGGCGGGATCTCGACCGGGTACGGCGGCCTCACCCGGTCATTGTGCCGAAAGGACTAACGCGCCGAGCTCTGCTGCTCGCGCTCCGCGTCCTCGACGCAGTACGGCGTCTCGGGAACGAGGTCGAGTCGCGCCTCAGGTATTTCCCTCCCGCAGACGATGCAGCGGCCGTACTCCCCGCGGTCCAGGCGCCTCAGAGCTTCGTCGATGAGGCCAATGCGAGCCTCGAACATGGTCTGCCGTGCGAGGTCGAGCTCGCGCGCCTCGGTCTCGCTTGCCACGTCGGCTGGGTGCTGGTCGGCGAGCGCGATGTCGCCACCGCTCTCACGCTGTGGCACGGCCAGCCGCTCCCTGATGCGTTCCACCGTCATTGCGAGATCGGCACGTTCGCGCTCGAGTCGCTCGCGCATCGCATTTGCGTCCATGTCGCCTCCGTGCGCCAGAATTGGCCGGTGACGCCTCTGGACGTCAGCAAGCGCCGTTCCGACCTGCACCTCCTGGACGTCCGCGAGCAGGACGAGTGGGATGCGGGGCACATCGAGGGCGCGCAGCACATCCCCCTTGGGGAGCTTGCGGCTCGCCTCGGTGAGGTACCGAAGGCGCAGACCGTGGTCGCGGTGTGCCGCAGCGGCTCGCGAAGCGATCGCGCCGCCAAGGGACTACGTCTCAGCGGGTTCGAGGCGGAGAACCTCGACGGCGGCGTGACCGCCTGGTCGCGCGCCGGTCTGCCCCTCGTTGCCAGAGGCGGCGGACCCGGGCGCGTGATCTAAGAGGAGATCACGGCGCCGCTCGCTTGGCTCTCGACCGACGGCAAGAAGCTTCTCGTCACCCGGATTCTCCGCACCTTCGCGTACGGCTATCTCACGGTCGTCATCGCGATCTACCTCGCGCGGCTCGGCCTCGACACGATCCAGGTCGGCCTCGTCCTCTCCGCTGCGATATTCGGATCGGCGCTCATGACCGTGCTCTGGGCGCTCGTCGCAGACCGTTACGGCCGCAGGCGAACGGTCGCGACCATGGCCATTCTGATGATCGCGGGCGGCCTTCTGTTCGCCTTCGGCTCGACCTTCCCACTCCTCCTCCTTGGCGCGTTCACCGGCACGATCTCGGCGACGAGCTCCGAGGTCGGCGCGTTCCTTACGGTCGAGCAGGCGATCCTTCCCCAGACCGCGCCGCCCGAACGGCGGACGTGGCTCTTCTCGATTTACGCATTCGTCGCGAACATCGCGCAGGCCGTCGGCTCACTTTTCGCGGGCGTCGTGGCCGCGTTCGTGACGCTCGGTCTTGTCGGAGCGGACGCGTACCGTCCGCTCTTTCTCCTCTACGCCGTCATCGGTCTGGGGAATCTCCTTATCTTCGTGAGCCTCTCCGACAAGGTGGAGGCTGCGCGGGTCGAAGGCGAGCGCCGTTTCCTCGGTGTCCATCGCTCGGCCGGCACCGTCGCGAAGCTCGGTGCGCTCTTCGGGCTCGACGCCTTCGCTGGCGGCCTCGTCGTGCAGTCGCTCGTGGCGTACTGGTTCTTCGTGCGCTGGGGACTCGACCCCGGCCAGCTCGCGGTCCTCTTCTTCTTCGTCAACATCCTGTCCGGAGTGTCACTTCTGGCGGCGGGCTGGCTCGCAAGCCGGATCGGTCTCATCAACACGATGGTCTTCACGCATCTACCCTCGAATGTCCTACTCGTGCTCGTGCCGCTCATGCCGACCGCCGGGCTCGCCGCCGCGCTGTTCCTCGCGCGGATGAGCATCTCGCAGATGGACGTGCCGACGCGACAGTCCTACACGATGGCGGTCGTCGACCCTGACGAGCGCACCGCAACTGCCGGTCTCACCAACGTCGCGCGGAGCACGGCCTCCGCCGTCGCTCCGGCGGTCACCGGCTGGGCCTTCAGCGTCGCCGCACTCAGCCTGCCGTTCTTCGCCGCGGGCGCGATCAAGGTCGTCTATGACCTTCTCATCTTCTTGTCGTTTCGCGAGCTTCGGCCGCCGGAGGAACGGGGCGTCTCCAAAGTCGGGGAGGTAGGCTCGTGACGATGGCGGAGCGGTCGACCGAGGCTCACGACTACCTCAGCAAGCCATGGTTGGCCGATCACCTCACCGAGGAACGGCGCGAAGCCGACCTCCTCAGCGAGGTGCGCGAGGCGATCTTCGGCGCGCAGGACGGGGTCACGAGCATCCTCACCGTCGTGATCACGGTCGCGACCGCGACGAGCAACCAGTACGCGGTCCTTGTCGCTGGGATGGCCGCGGCCATCGCCGAGGTCATATCGATGGGCGCGGGCGAATACATGAGCTCGAAGAGCCAGCGCGAGATCTTCCTGGCCCAGATCGAAAAGGAGCGCCAGGAGGTCTCGGAACGGCCGCACGAGTCCGAGGCCGAAGTCGCCTACATGCTCGAGCAGGAGGGCCTTCCCGAGGCATCCGCGCGGCACGCGGCGGCGGAGCTCGCCCGCTCACCAAATGTGCTCCTGAAGACAATGGTGGAAAAGGAGCTGGGGCTCATCGTCGACGAGGGCGGAAGTCCACTCCAGGGCGCGCTCATCCTCGCGGGCGCATTCGCGGTCGCGGCGCTCATTCCGATCGCCCCGTTCTTCTTCCTGCCTGTGCCTGTCGCGCTCGTGGCGGCGATCGCGATATCCGTGGTCGTGATGTTCTGCCTCGGCGTCGCGAAGTCGCGCCTGACCCTTCGGAACCCGGTGCGCTCGGGTCTCGAGATCGTTGCCCTCGTCCTCGCCGCGTCCGCCGGTGGCTTCATCTTCGGCTCGCTGCTGCCGCGGGCGCTCGGATTCGCCGGCATCGGGGTCTAGGCGGCTCGGCACGGGCCTTGCCGCGGTCGGCGACATGAATAAAGAGAAGCCACGCCCCGAGGACTCACTCGAGCAGGCCGAAGCCAAGAGCAAGAGCGTCGACGAGCGGATTCCACCGGTGATCGCACCTCACGAAGAGGACCTCGGTCCCGGCGAAGAAGTGCTCCAGCAAGAGTCCAAGGCGGTCCGTCAGCAGCCGCGACCGTAACCAGACGCGCGCTAGAGTGCGCGCGAGTTGCTGATCGAGCAGTTCTTCGACGCGGGCCTTGGACACGGAAGCTACCTCGTCGCCGACCCCGACGCGGGCGTGGCGTTCCTGGTCGATCCCGACCGGCAGATCGAAACGTACCTCGCCGCGGCCGCGCGTCTCGGCGTCCTGATCACGGACTCGTTCGAGACGCACATCCACAACGACTATGTCTCGGGCTCGCGCGCCCTCGCCGACCTGCGCCCGATCACCGTCCACGCTGGAACGGGCTCGGCATTGATGTATCCGCACGCATCGCACCCGGACGGAGATGAGATCAAAGTGGGCGAGCTTCTCATCCGATGCGTCGCGACGCCTGGACATACGCCGGAGCACGTCGCGTATCTCGTATCCGACCTGCGGCGTGCCGACGATCCGCAGTACCTCTTCTCGGGCGGCGCTCTTCTCGTTGGGCAGATCGCTCGCGTCGACCTTCTCGGCCCCGAGCACGCCGGAGAGCTCGCGCGCGCGGCGTACGAGACCCTCCGCGAACGGGTGCTCACGCTCGCCGACTACGTGGCCGTGTTCCCGACGCACGGAGGAGGCAGTGCCTGTGCGGCGGAGGTTGCGGGGTCCCGCTGGACGACGCTGGGCTTCGAGCGAAAACACAACCACATCGCACGCATGGCGTCGGCAGGATTCGAGTCCTTCCGCGCCGCGATCTCCGAGGGCCTTCCGGTCGCGCCGGCGTACTACCCGAGTGTCCGCGCGATCAACACCAAGGGAGCGTCGGTCGCGTCGCGAGCGCGTTTGCCATTCGTGCGCGAGATCGAACCGAGCATGGTGCGGATCGACCCGCGGCCGCCGCATGTCTTCGGCGCGGGACATCGACCCGGTGCGCTCAACGTCGTGGCCAACGATTCGTTCGCGGTCCGTGTGGGCACGACCGTCGCGTTCGGTTCGCCGATCGTGATCCTGACGACAGACTCCGAACAAGCCGAGCGCCTTCGAGAGCAGCTCGCGGTCATCGGCTACGACGATGTGCGTGGTTACGCGTCTCCCGATCCGGCCCCGGGAGAGGAGACGCGCCGCATCGAGCAGCTCGACGCTCGAGCGGCCGCCGCGCGTTCGGCGGCGGGCGACATCCTCCTCGATGTCCGCGAACAGTCCGAATGGGACGCGGGGCACGCGCCGGGCGCGGTACACATTCCGTACGAGAACGTTCGCGCACGCGCGCACGAGCTCCCGGTCGACCGGCGGATCGTGACGTACTGCGGCGGAGGAATTCGCTCCAGTCTCGCCGCGAGCATCCTCGAGTCATCTGGGCACGCTGTGGCCAATCTGCGCGGCGGTTTCACGGCGTGGCGGAATGCGCGGCTCGAGATCTCGATGGAGAAATAGCCCGCCAAAGGCATACTTTCTGCTCGACCCCGAGGCGTGGCGGTTCACCCTGGGTCTATTCCTCTAGGCATGGCGTTGCCAACCAAGGAACCGGTGACACCCCAGAATGGTGTGGTGAGGATTGCCTTCGTCGCCTCCGCGGTCCCCAGGCGCTGCGGGATCGCTACGTTCACGGCCGATCTGATGGCGGCTGTAAAAGCGGCCGACCCAGCGGTCCGTTGTGTCGCTGCCGCGATTGACGAGCCGAACACTGCGCGCCCCTACGGGCCCGACGTCCGGTGGCGCATCAAGCAAGGGGACAAGGAAAGCTACCGCAGGGCCGCACGAGCGATCAATGAATCCTCCGTCGACGCTGTCAACCTCCAGCACGAGTTCGGTCTTTACGGCGTCTGGCGCGACGGTGTCTACGACGATCACTGCGTGCCGTTTCTCGAAACCTTGCAGAAGCCGGTCATCACCACGCTCCATACGGTCCTGCCTCAGCCGGAGCCGCAGATCCGCGAGACCGTGCGCCGGATCGCGGAGCACAGCACGCGGGTCGTGGTCATGGCGGAGACCGCGGCGCGGCTGCTCGGGGACGTCTACGGCATCGCCCAGCGTCCCGTCGTGATCCAGCACGGCATGCCGGCGATCGTCCCGCGCGGCAGGCATCGACTAAAGCGACAGCTCGGCGTTGAAGGCCGCACGATCCTGTCGACCTTCGGGCTCGTCGATCCGCGCAAGGGTCTCGAGTACATGATCGCCGCGATGCCCGTGATCGTCGCTCGGCATCCGAGCGCGCTCTACCTCATCGTCGGACAAACGCATCCGGAGCTCCTGAAGAAAGCGGGCGAGCAGTACCGGAATGAGCTCGTGAGCAAGATCGAGAGCTCGGGCATGTCCGATCACGTGCGCTTCGTGAATCAATACCTGACGCAACGCGAGATCGTCGACTACCTTCTCGCGACGGACGTGTACGTGACGCCGTATCTCGACCTCAACCAGATCACCAGCGGTACGCTCGCGTACGCGCTCGGCGCCGGCAAGGCGATCGTGTCGACGCGGTACCTCCACGCGGCGGAAGCGCTGGCCGACGGCCGAGGCCTCCTCGTCGACGTGCGCGATCCGGACGGTCTTGCCCGCGCGGTGCTCGCCATTCTCGACGACCCGGCACTGAAGGGTGAGCTGGAGCGGCGCGCGTACGACTACGGCAAGGAGATGGCCTGGCCAAACGTCGGCCGGCGGGTCCTTGCGCTCACCCGCGAGCTTTTGGAGCCGCAGCCCGTCAGCTCCCTGCTGGAGCCGGTCGACACCGAGAGTCCCGTTCAGACCGCATGACGACGGTCCCCGTTAACCGCACGACCGGACTCGGTCACCGGCTTGCGCAGAACCCGCTTATCACGGCGCGCGACGTGAAGCCGTCGTTGCCGCAGCTCGAGGTCGTCTCGGTCTTCAACGCCGCTACCGCCCAGTTGAACGGCGAGACTCTCCTGCTCCTGCGGATCGCGGAGCGGCCACGCAGCGATGTCGATCCGCCGCCTGGTGCCATGACCCTGGATCTCGACGGGCCGCACCCGGTCCTGCGGCCCCTGCCCAATGGATACACCAAGCATGACGTCATCGGCATGTGCTTCCTCGAAGACGACGGTGACCGGCCGCGTGTCGTCGTTGCCTATATCCCGAAGGACCTGCCGGGCCTCGACCTTCGGGACCCCCGCTCGATCCGGTACCGAAACAGCACCGGCGTGCTCGGGGTGACCAACGAGGGCTACACCGACTACCTCGCGCAGATGAGTCATCTGCGGCTCGCCCGCAGCCGCGACGGGATCAAGTTCACGGTCGACGAGACGCCGGCCATCGCGCCGCACAACGACATCGAGGAGTACGGCGTCGAGGATCCGCGTATCACGTTCATCGACGGGACCTTCTACATCACGTACGTCTCCGTCTCGCGGTGGGGCATCACGACGAGCCTCGCAACGACGCGCGACTTCAAGTCGTATGAGCGCCGCGGCGTCATCCTTCTTCCGGATCACAAGGACGTCGTCATCTTCCCTGAGCGGGTCAACGGAAAGTACGTCGCGCTTACGCGTCCCATGCCGCAGTCATTCAGCCGGATTTTCGGCATCTGGATCGCGTTCTCGGACGACCTCACCCAGTGGGGCGGTCACGAGACGCTCTGCCTTCCGCGCTGGGATCACTGGGACGAGCTGCGCACCGGCGGTTCGGCCGTCCCATTCCGGACGCGCGAAGGATGGCTCGAGCTGTACCACGGAGTGAATCGCAACCACCGCTACGCGATGGGTGCGGTACTCCTCGACGGCGATGATCCGCGGAAGGTGCTCGCGCGGTCGCCGGCGCCGATCCTCGCTCCAGGTACGGCCTACGAACGGCTCGGCCTGTTCAACGACACGATCTTCTCTTGC